>WBZO01005707.1_pt1 | contig 12490 bp, 14 predicted proteins | sample 5204261 | NCBI WGS metagenome assembly WBZO01 (sample SAMN12412400, study PRJNA552823) | activated sludge metagenome | isolation source: activated sludge from anammox sidestream of wastewater treatment plant... | place: USA: North Carolina | collected 2017-09 | reverse complement strand
ACCGCGAATTGGTAATATCCGACAACAAAGTAATAGCACCTGCCGATGGTAAAATTGTAGTGGTAGAAGAAGTAGAAGAAAAAGAGTATTTCAACGACCGCAGAGTGCAAGTAAGTATTTTTATGAGTCCTGCCAATGTGCATGTAAATAGAACACCGCTTGCCGGAACTGTTACTTATCAAAAGTATCATCCGGGAAAATACTTGGTGGCATGGCACCCAAAAAGTTCTGAAAAGAACGAGCGCAATACAGTAGTAATTGAAAACGAAGACGGAATAGAAATTTTAATAAGGCAAATTGCAGGTAAATTGGCTCGTAAAATACGTTGGTATTTAAACGAAGGCGATGAAGTAAACCAAGGCGCAGAGTTGGGCTTTATTAAGTTTGGTTCGCGCGTAGATTTGTTTTTGCCAATTGGCACTCAAATAGAAGTAGATTTAAAGCAAAAAGTAAAAGGAGGGCTAACGGTTATAGGTACGTTGCCGCAATAATTTTTTTAACCATTAAAAATCGAAGTATGAAATCAGTATTTTCAGTTATTTTCTTCTCTATGTTAGCATTTTCTATTGCTGCATACAGCCACGATGGCGGAAAAAAGAAGTCTAAGAAGAAAGCATGTTGTGCTCAAATGCAAGCTAAAGGCGGTTGTTCTAAAGATGCAGCTGCTGCAGGCAGTGCCACACCGGCATGTTGTGCAAAAGGAGGTGCCAAAAAAGAATGCACTCATTCAGCATCTACTCAGCCTGCTGGCGAAGCTAAGCCGGGTTGCAGCCACGGAGGTCATCCACACGACCACAATCATTCAAAATAGCCGATAATTCGGTGAGTTGCTTGCCGAGTAGGTTCAAATAACACGGACAATCAAAATAAAGCCTGCCAAAATTTATTTGGTGGGCTTTTTTGTACAAAAACTTTGCTGTACATCATTACTTTCGCGCTGCTTTATGGCAGAAAATGAAAATGATGAAATGGGGTTTTTCGATCACCTCGAAGTGCTGCGTTGGCATTTAATGCGCTCGGTTGTGGCCATACTTATCTTTGCCGTACTTTTTTTAGTTAAAAACGATTTTGTATTCGATACACTGCTCTTTGGGCCTGCCAAAGACGGTTTTATTACATACAAAGTACTGTGTTCCTTAGCGCATAAATTTCATTTGCCCGATTCGCTTTGTATTGGCGGCATGAAAATGCAATTGATGAATACCGAATTATTTGGCCAGTTCATTACGCAGTTAAAAACAGCTTTTGTGCTTGGCTTTATTGTGGCATTCCCGTATGTGATATTCGAAGTGTGGCGTTTTATTCGCCCGGCTCTTACAGAAAGCGAAGCCCGCAATGCCGGAAAAGTAATAATTGGATGCTCGCTGTTTTTCTTTCTTGGTATAGCATTCAGTTACTTTGTAATTATTCCTTTCTCGGTAAATTTTGCATTTAATTATGTAGTGAGTGAACAAATAGACAACCGAATTACTCTAGATAACTACATTTCATTTTTTACAATGATGAGCTTAGGAATTGGGCTTATTTTTGAATTGCCTATGATTGCCATAGCGCTGGCGCGAATCGGGTTGCTTAGTGCACAAACCATGCGTAGTTTTAGGAGGCATTCGGTAGTAGTTATTTTAATTGTAGCGGCAGTAATTACACCTTCGCCCGATGTGTTTACACAAATGTTGGTAGCCATTCCAATGTATTTCTTGTTTGAGCTGAGCATAATTGCAGCAGCAAGAGTTGAAAAAAGAATTGCAGATTAGCGTTATGAAAACATCCATTGCACTTGGCGGAGACCACGCAGGTTTTGAATATAAAAAGGAGCTGTTGCAGTTTCTTTCCGAAGCAGGTTTTGAAGTAAAAGACTTTGGCCCGTATAGCAGCGAAAGTTGCGATTATCCGGATTTTGTGCATCCCGTAGCACAAGCGATAGAAACCAATACACACACATTTGGTATATTGATTTGCGGCAGCGCCAACGGAGTGGCAATTACTGCCAATAAACACCAAAAAATTCGCGCAGCCATTGCTTGGAATAATGAATTGGCGGCTTTGGCAAGGCAGCACAATAATGCCAATATCCTTTGCCTGCCTGCACGTTTTATTTCATTGGAAGATGCAAAAAAACTAACTGAAACTTTTCTTTCAACGGCATTTGAAGGCGGGCGCCACCAAAATAGAGTGAATAAAATACCTTGTTGCTAAAGGTTGTTTACATTTATTCACAACCTTATTGTAACTTTTAAGACATAGCTTCTCGTTACTAACCTTTACCTTCGTGAAATTGTTTTGCGAAAAATAAAGTACTTTATGAAGTTAAAGCACCTTTCATTCCTATTTTCATTTTACCTGATTGCCATTAGTGCCATTGCTCAAATACAAGACCCCGTAAAATGGAGTTGGAAAGCAGAATCACTACAAAACAATGAATACAATTTAGTGTTTACGGCCGTAATAGAAAAAGGCTGGCATACCTATTCGCAGTTTGTAGGCGAAGGTGGGCCGGTGCCAACTTCTTTTATGTTTGAAAAAAATGGTAACGTAGAATTGTTGGGCAAGCCATCAGAAAAAGGCGATAAGGTAATAGAGGGCATGGATCCTTTTTTTGGTATCAATGTAAAGAAGTTTGACGATCGTGCAGTGTTTACCCAAAAGGTAAAAGTGTTGAAAAATACTGTGTTGAAGGGTAGTTTGGAGTATATGGTTTGCGATGAAGCACGTTGCCTGCCACCCGATACCAAAGAGTTTGAATTCGATTTAAAGGTTGGGGGAAAGAATGAGGTTGCTGTGGTAGAGCCTGAAAAGGGTACCCCCGCAGCACAGGCAGAAGAAGCAGTAATGTCATTGCCGGATTCGCTATCAGCTGCGGCTCCCATTACATCTAATGTAGAGGTTTCTGCAGCTTCGGAACGTTTTGGCAGTCCGGTAAAGCAATGTGGAACCGCCATTACCGAAACCCATAACCAAACATTGTGGCAAATTATGGTGCTTGGCTTTTTAGCAGGCTTATTGGCATTGCTTACACCTTGTGTGTTTCCTATGATTCCGCTTACCGTTTCGTTTTTTACTAAGCGCAGCGAAAACCCATCGCGCGGAAAAGTAGAGGCCATGTTTTATGCCTTTAGTATTGTATTTATATACTTTTTAATAAGTGTTCCTTTTTTAATTTTCGATATTTCGCCCGATACGCTAAACGAAATTTCTACCGGAGCACCACTCAATATTTTCTTCTTCGTAATCTTTGTAATTTTTGCTTTCTCGTTTTTTGGGTATTACGAAATTAGTTTGCCAAGTTTTATTGCCAATAAGGTAGATTCCGCATCTAATGTAGGCGGTATTATCGGTATCTTTTTTATGGCAGTAACGCTTGCCATTGTGTCGTTTTCATGCACAGGGCCTATACTGGGCTCATTGTTGGTGGGCGCACTTACTTCTAGTGGTGGTAAGGCAAATTTGGTTGCCGGAATGACTTCGTTTGGATTGGCGTTGGCGCTGCCCTTTGGTTTGTTTGCATTCTTCCCTCGCCTTTTAAAATCGCTGCCCAAAAGTGGTGGTTGGATGACAACCGTAAAAGTAGTGCTGGGATTTTTGGAACTTATTTTTGCTATTAAATTCTTGTCGAATGCAGATTTGGTAATGCACTGGGGTATACTGAAATACGAGGTGTTTTTGGCCATTTGGATAGTGTTGGGTTTTACTATGTTCCTTTATTTAATCGGCAAAATTCGCTTTCCGCACGATCATCCTCATCAAGCAATTAGTAAAACGCGTTTGGCGTTTGCCGGAGTTTCTTTAGTGTTTGTATTGTACACAGCTACCGGATTGTTTGGAAACGAGTTGAAGGCTTTTAGCGGCTTCCCGCCTCCTAAGTTCTATTCGTTAACTAAGCAGGAAATTAAAATCCATCCGGTAATGGATTACGAAGAAGCATTGGCACTCGGAAAAAAAGAAGGCAAACCGGTAATGATTGATTTTACAGGCTGGGCATGTGTAAACTGCAGGAAAATGGAAGAAAATGTATGGACAGATCCAGAAGTTTTTGCAAGGCTTAAAGAAAAATTTGTATTGGTAAGCTTGTATGTGGACGATAGAAAACCATTGCCTGAAAACGAACAATACATCAGTAAATTCAGTGGTAAAAAAATTAAAACCGTAGGCAATAAATGGAGCGATATGCAGGCTACTTATTTCAATAGCAATACACAGCCTTATTATGTGCTTATTTCGCCCAACGAAAAGTTGCTTACACCTCCGGTTGGCTACACGCCCGAAAAGCAAGAATATATCCGCTTTTTAGATTGTGGTTTAGATGCTATGAAAATGGTAGAAATGCAGGCGGTAGCAAGTAAATAGGTGTTGGGCGTAGGAGGCTAAACAGTTGATGTAAAAAGTTATATGAATAGCGCTTGAGTTAAAAAACTTATAGTAGCTTACACCAAAATTTATGTAGGTTTGCCATAAAGCAAAAGAGTAAGCATAGCGAAGAAATGGCAAAGCAACGCACCAATAAAAATACATCGCTCAAAAATCGTTACCGATTTGTGGTGCTGAACGATGAAACTTTTGAAGAAAAATTTGCCCTTACACTTACTAGAAATAACGCCTTTGTTTTTTTAAGCACAGTTGCCGTTGTGCTAGTGGCACTCACTAGTGCAGCAATTATTTACACGCCATTAAAGTATTTTATTCCGGGCTTTGGCGATTACAATTACCGCAGCCAAATATTGCAATTGCAGTTTAAAGCTGATTCGCTAGAAGAAGCTTTTTTATCGCGAGAGTTGTGGTTGAAGAATATGAATGATGTAATAGAAGGAAAAGTAGATACCGGAATTCCTATAGCGCAGCCTAAAACTGCAGCACAGGGGGAAGTAAATCTAAAACAACCATCTAAAGCCGAAGCTGAGTTGCGGAAAATAGTGGAAGAGGAGGAAAGTTTTTCGCTTAGCTATAATGCTACTTCGGTAAACGAGGAGTTGGAAGAGCTAAAGCAAATACATTTTATGCTTCCCGTAAACGGGTTTATTACAGACGATTTTAATGCCGAACAAGGGCATTTTGCACTCGATATTGTTACGCCCAAAGATGAACCGGTTAAAGCCATTTTAGACGGTACCATTGTAAGTGCAGCATTTAGTTTAGAGGGAGGCAATACTATTGCCATTCAGCATAAAGATAATTTGGTGAGTTTTTACAAGCATTTGGGAAATATTTCGAAGAAAACGGGTACATTTGTACGAGCAGGTGAAGTAATTGGTATTGTTGGCAATACTGGAGAACTTACTAGTGGTCCGCACCTTCATCTCGAAGTTTGGAAGAACGGAAAACCAATAAACCCCAAAGCAATTATCCCGTTTTAGAGAACTAAACCTAATTTGAAAATGTTTGCAAAAAAAGAAGCCAACCAAGACAAGCTATCCATTCAAAAAGCCATGACCATGTTTGGGCAAGGCACGCAAATTGAAGGTAGTGTTAATTCCGATGGCGATATAAGAATAGATGGTGAAGTTAAAGGTGCACTTACCTCTAAAGCAAAAGTGGTAGTAGGCATTACAGGAGCCGTAGATGGCGATATTTTTTGCCAAAATGCTACCATAGAAGGAAAAGTAAATGGCAATATTTTTGTATCGGATTTGTTGATACTTACCAAGTCTGCATTGGTAACAGGCGATATTCAATTAAAAAAATTGGTGGTAGAAGAAGGTGCGCGTTTTTCAGGAAAGTGCAGCATGGGTAATTTGCAGGTAAATCGTAATCAGGAAGCGCTTTCTAAAGCACTATAACATGCTTTCGCCTTCCATTTCAAACTTTTGGGGCAACTGGAAAGATGCATTTTTCTTTATGTTGAAAATTGCACTAGTGTATGGTTCATGGCGTGTGTTAAAGCATTTGGGCGAAGCCGATCCCAATTTTTTGTTTGGTGCTTGGGAAGGCATGTACGATTTTATTGCAAAGCGGCTTGCCGAAGCCACATCAGTAATTTTAACCTTGCTGGGCTATAGCCACAAGCAGTATGGCAGGGTGGTAATTCCCGATGGTGCAAGAGGAATTATTATTGCCAATTTATGTGTGGGCGTAGCGGCATTTTACATTTATACCGGTTTAATAATTGCATTTGGAACCAATTGGCGCGATAAACTTTGGTTTATTCCACTTGGCTTGTTACTTATCTTTATTATCAATATTTTTAGAGTGCTTGCTCTTGTGTTGGTACAGTTGCATTACGAGCAATTTTTTAAACTGGCACATACTTATGTTTATGTTGTAATTACCTACGGGCTTATTTTTGCTTTGGTAGTTTTTTGGATGGAAAAGTTAGCTTTTAAAAATGCCAAACAGGCAATGCAGTAAATGGAAAAGAAAGTAGTTTTTGTTCAGTTGTTACAAGAGTTGGTATGGTGGGTTATTACTGCGGTAGTTTGCATAGCCGTGTTAAAGCCGGTTACAGAAAAAATAAACTACGATTACCTGATAGAAAATGCGTTTTTTATAGTGGCAGGTATTACAACTATTCGTTATTTTCTATTTTTTAATTCATTATTTTTTTTGAAAAACAAGTGGGTGCGCTTTGTGTTTTTTACTATGAATTTTGTATTGTGGGTGTATGTACTGAACCGCTACGAAATGCTGTTGCAAACAATTGATTATTTTGATATTGGCTATTTCGGAATGCCACTAAAGCCACTTACCACACACGAACACACAACACTACTGCAGTATTTGTATAAAGAAATTTTATTAAGTGGTCTTTGTGCTTTGTTGGGTTTTATGCTGTTGAATCTTCGTTTTGTAGGTTCTTATTGGAAAGTAGCTAAAGTTAGATTTACCACTCGGATGCAAACGTAAAAAGCAACCGAATTGGTTTCTTAATTTTAATAACTGAAATAGGTTTTTAAATTTGTGAACTAAGCATATGAAAAAAATATATTTTGCCTTTTTAGTATCGTTAGGATTGGTGTCCTGCAGTAGCGAATCTGGTATTCACGGTGAACGTGAAACTACCTTTGCACTTTACAAGTTAATTTACCAAGCTTCTGGTAACACAACTCGTGCACAAGCAGAGTTTTATGAGTTTAACGAAAATGGCAGAAAGCTGAATTTGCAGCGCTCTGCATCTGCCGAAGTACGTTTTAAGAATTCTACTCAAGATGTAAAGTTCAACGATAATAGTTTGTATTTCTACCGCGACTTCAAAGGTAAAGAAATAGGAGTGTCGGTATATTTTGAGTATGTGGCCAAAACTCAAGCATACGTTAATACTTTATCACTGCCAACCTCTATTGGAATTGGTACTAGTTTCAACTCGTTTGTAAAGGCAAATGGCGCTACCGTTCCTTTTACCGGAGCCGTGGCAGCAAACGAAAAAGTAGTACTTAAAATTGCAGATGCTACATTTGAGAATGCAACGCTTGGAAGCGCTGAATTTGTATTAAGTGCACAAGATGTAGCGGCTGTTCCTGTGGGCAATGTGCCGGTGTCGGTTACGCGCATTAAGCGAGTAGCAGCCGCAGAAGCCACACCTGCCGGAGGTATTTTGCAAACAGAGTACCATTCGGGAGATAAAATAATTACCGTTCAGTAAAATTCTAAATAAATTTTAACGCTGTTTTAAGCGCTGTAAACTTATTTTCGCCAACTCAGTCGTATTGGCATTATTCAATAACATTTAAGAAATGAAAAAAACGTTTTATGTAGCGGCTTGTGCATTTTTAGCATGTTCTGCCAGCGCACAAACCATTCAAGACGCACAAAAAGAAATTGAAAGCGAAAACTTTTTCAAAGCAAAATCGCTATTAAAAAAGATGTTGGTAGATCCTGCCAGTGATAAAAGTGCAGTAAACTACTACTTAGGTAATGCTTACTTGAAAGATGATGATAAAGATTCTGCAAAAATATTCTATAATGCAGCAGTAGCAACCGATGCAAAAGCCGCAATTGCCAGTACCGCAGCCGGAAGATTAGCACTACTAAGCAATAAGAAAGAAGAAGCCAAAACAGCCTTTGATCGCGCTTTGCAAACTACCAGATTTAAAAATGCCGAGATACACTACCAAGTAGGCGATGCTTACTATTCTGCTCCCGAAAGGAATTTGCCGGAAGCTGTAAAAGCATTTGAAGAAGCAGTTCGTTTAAGTCCTAAAAGTGGTAATTATTTAATTGCATTAGGCGATGCTTATTTAGATAGCAACGAAGGCGGTAAAGCACTTAGCAAATATGAGTCTGCACGCGATTTAGATCCTAAAAATGCTTTAGCATTATTGAAAGTTGCTCGCGTAAACCGTGCCGGTAAAATTTATCCCGATGCTATTACGGCTTACGAAAGCGCCATTCAAGTTGACCCCAATTTTGCCATTGCATACAAAGAGTTGGGCGAAACTTACTACCTCAGCAAGCAGTACGATAAAGTAGCGCCTATGTTTAAGAAGTATGTAGAGCTAAATAGTGAAGATGCTGAGGCAAGAACTAAATACATTGCTTTTCTTTTCCAAACAAAAGATTATGAGAATGTAATAACTGAAGCCCAAAAGGCATTAGCAGCAGAGCCAAACAACTATGTTTATTACAGAATGACAGCTTTTGCAAATTACGAGTTGAAGAGGTACAAAGATGGATACGAAGCCTCACAAAAATTTTGGGCGCTAAACGATAAAAAAGTAAAGCCGATAGATTATGTATATTCTGCAAAATTGGCATCGCTAGCCGGAGATACTGCTCAGGCTATTAGCTACTTTACCACAGCATTGCAAAATGAGCCAGATAACTGCGATTTGCTGGGTGAGTTTGCAAAGGCACTGTATTTTGCAAAACGCTATCCCGAGGCAATTACACAGTACAATGCTAAGTTTACAAAGTGTGGTTCGTTGGCGGCATTAGATATTTTCAATCTTGGAAGAGCATATTTCTTTAATAAAGACTATGTGAATGCCGATACTACTTTTGCTCAATTTATTGAAAGAACACCTTCTACACCCGAAGGATATTTATGGCGTGGTAAAAATGCAGCATTTATGGACGATGCTGCCAGTCCTAAGTTTTTGGCAATGCCTTACTATCAGTTGTTTGTAGATAAGTTTGGTGCAGACCCAACCAAAAACAAAAAAGGACTGATTGAGTCGTATATCTATTTAGGTTCTTACTATGCATCTAAAAATGATGTGGCAACTGCAAAAGCTAATTTTAATAAAGCATTGGAGTTAGACCCGGCAGATAAGGATGCTTTGGAACTTTTAAAAATGATGAAGTAATAAAATAATGATACTGCCAATTGTAGCTTATGGCGAACCGATACTTCGTAAAAGAGGCGTAGATATAGATAAAAATTATCCAGATCTCCAGAAGTTGATAGACGATATGTTTGAAACAATGGAGCATGCCAAAGGCGTAGGCTTAGCAGCTCCACAGATAAATAAATCTATTAGGCTGTTTGTAATAGATAGCATTAGAATGACCGATGATGATGACGATACTCCTAATCCGGAGGGCTTAAGAGAAGTATTTATTAACCCTAAGTTGTTTGATGAAACCGGAAAGGAATGGGTGTTTGAAGAAGGTTGCCTGAGTTTGCCGGGTATAAGAGAAAATGTAACCCGCTTAGATACAATTGCCATTCAGTATTACGATCGCGATTTTAATTTTCACGAAAAGACCTTTCATAAACTCACTGCACGTGTAATTCAGCATGAGTACGACCATATTGAAGGAAAGCTGTTCATAGACCATTTGAAACCTTTGAAAAGAACATTGCTTAAAGGTAAACTAGAAAATATTTCTAAAGGGAAGGTGAACGTAGATTACAAAATGCGCTTTCCTAAAAAGTAGTTTATTGTATGCAGGCTGAATTAAAAGTAGCCTTAGTGCAAACAACGCTGGCTTGGGAAGATATAGCTGCCAATTTACAACATTTTACTGCGCTGCTTGCCGATGTGCCACCGGTGGATGTTATAGTACTACCGGAGATGTTTTCTACAGGATTTTCTATGAATACCGCATTGGCAGAGTCAATGGATGGGAGTGCGGTAACATGGATGAAGGATATGGCTGCCAAAAAGAAATCGGTATTGTGTGGGAGCTTAATGATGGTGGAAAATGGCTCGTTTTTTAATCGTTTTGTATGGGTAACGCCTGCCGGAAGTATTGCAGTTTACGATAAACGCCATCTCTTTTCGCTTAGTAAGGAGCAATTGTATTACACCGCAGGAACCCAAAAGCTGGTAATTGAATATAAGGGTTGGAAAATTTGCCCAATGATTTGCTACGATTTAAGATTTCCTGCATGGAGTCGCAACCAAAGTTTATATGATGTGTTGCTATATGTGGCAAGTTGGCCTCAGAAGCGCAGCTTGGCTTGGAAAGCATTGTTGCCTGCTCGTGCAATAGAAAATCAGTGCTATGTAATTGGCGTGAATCGAGTTGGCCGCGATGGAAGTAACGTAGAGCATGCTGGCGACTCGGCTCTTTTTTCGCCATTGGGCGATATGTTGAGTGCTAATATCGAAGATAAGGAATGTGTTGCTATGGTAGAATTGCAGGCATCAACCATAAAAGATGTTAGAGCTAAACTTCCCTTTCTACAAGATGCCGATACTTTTATGATAAGTTCAACAATTGAAAGTAAGCTAGATTAGTTTGGTATTGGACAAAAAAAAGAGGCTGTTTTTTTAAAACAACCTCCTTAATATAAACCTAAAGATATAAAGTTAAGCGGTTTTGCTCTTTGCTTCTCTAATTTTTTTTGCACCATAAACAGCTCCGGCACCCAATAGCAATAATGCCCCACCATCAATAGGTGTTGCTACTGGAGGCGGAGGTCCTCCCGGACCTTGTGCAAACAATACAGAAACACTAACAAATGTAAGAGCCAAAGAGGCTAAGATTTTGTATTTCATAGAAGTGTATTATTTCTAATTGGATACAATAATAATTTTTTTTTTCAAATTCCAAATGTGGAATTGTAGTTAAACTGTTACAGATTTTAAAACATTGGCTACCGTTTCTCCTATTTCTGCGGGTGAGGCTACTACGGTTAATCCACATTGACGCATAATTTCCATTTTAGCAGCAGCAGTATCTTCTGCTCCACCAATAATGGCTCCGGCATGTCCCATTCTTCTTCCGGCAGGTGCAGTTTGGCCTGCAATGAAACCAATTACCGGCTTTTTATTGCCATTTTCTTGAATCCAACGAGCGGCATCGGCTTCTAAGCTGCCACCAATTTCGCCAATCATAACAATGGCTTCTGTTTCTGGATCGTTCATGAATAATTCAACGGCCTCTTTGGTGGTGGTACCAATAATTGGGTCGCCTCCAATACCAATGGCGGTGGTAACGCCTAGTCCGGCTTTGGCAACTTGGTCGGCAGCTTCGTAAGTGAGTGTGCCGGATTTTGAAACGATACCTACATTACCTTTTTTGAAAACAAAACCGGGCATAATACCAACTTTAGCTTCGTTTGGTGTAATAATGCCAGGGCAGTTTGGGCCAATTAGTCTAGAATTTCTAGTGCTTAAAAAGTTTTTAACTTTCACCATGTCTTGTACGGGAATGCCTTCGGTAATGGCTACAATTAGCTCAATTCCGGCATCGGCAGATTCCATAATGGCATCGGCAGCAAATGCAGGTGGAACAAATATTATGCTTACGTTTGCGCCTTCTTGTTTTCTGGCATCCCATACGGTATTAAATACGGGCTTTTCAATATGTTTGGTACCACCTTTGCCCGGAGTAACTCCTCCAATAACGTTGGTGCCGTATTCAATCATTTGGGTGGCGTGGAAGGTGCCTTCTTTTCCTGTAAAACCTTGTACTACTACTCTTGAATTTTTGTTTACTAATACACTCATAATGAAAACGTTAGATTGCTAAATTTTATTCAATGTTGTTTGCTGAAATTTAAGTTTTATAGTTTAATACTGTGCTCTTCTTCTCAAATCTTTCAGAAAATCGGAAGCGAATATAAAATCAAAAAGTTCTCCGGAGGTTATTTGTAGTATTTCTTTGTTATTGCCTTCCCAGTACTTTAATCCTTCGTGTAAAAAAACTACTTTATCGCCTATGCCCATTACACTGTTCATATCGTGGGTGTTGATTACAGTAGTCATTTTGTATTCTTCTGTAATTTCTTTGATAAGATGGTCTATTACTAGTGCGGTTTTGGGGTCTAAGCCGGAGTTGGGTTCATCGCAGAATAAGTATTTGGGGTTATTTACAATGGCGCGTGCAATGCCAACACGTTTTTTCATGCCACCAGAAAGTTCGCCCGGGTATTTCTTGTTGGTTCCGCTCATGTTTACTCTATGGAGGCAAAAGTTTACGCGATCGGCCTTTTCGCTGTCTGCCATTTCTGTAAACATATCTAAAGGGAAACGGATGTTGTCTTCCACGGTCATTGAATCGAAGAGTGCGGTTCCTTGGAAAAGCATTCCAAATTCTTGGCGGATTTTTTTCTTTTCGTCAAAATCCATTTTGGTTATATCGCGGTTGCTGTAAAGGATGCTTCCTTCAT
>WBZO01005706.1_pt1 | contig 12490 bp, 13 predicted proteins | sample 5204261 | NCBI WGS metagenome assembly WBZO01 (sample SAMN12412400, study PRJNA552823) | activated sludge metagenome | isolation source: activated sludge from anammox sidestream of wastewater treatment plant... | place: USA: North Carolina | collected 2017-09 | reverse complement strand
GGCTGCGCGGCGGGGGTGGAGTGGACGGCGCGATTCACTCGGCGGGCGGGCCGGAGATCATGCAAGAGCTGGACCGGATCAGGCCGGAGACGGCTCCGCTGCCGGCGGGGCGGGCGGTGGCGACAGGCGCGGGCAGGCTGCCGGCGAAGTATGTGTTTCACGCGGCCGGCCCGATCTGGGGCGGCGGAGGGCGAGGGGAGCCGGAGGCACTGGCGGCGTGCTACGGGGCGTGTCTGAGGCTGGCGGAGGAGCGCGGGTGCAAGAGCATCAGTTTTCCGTCGATCAGCACCGGCGTGTACGGGTATCCGGTGGAACTGGCGGCGCAGGTGGCGGTAGGGGCGGTGCTGCGGTTTCTGGAGGAGGAGGCGAAGAGCGTGGAGGAGGCGCTGTTCGTGCTGTTCGACAGCGGGACGTTCGCGGCCTATGAGGCGGCGCTGGACGGCGCCGCGGGCCGCAGGCGCGGCTAGCGGGACGATTCCGGTCAGCCGGCGGAGTGGGCGGCGAGGAGCGACTCGGCGATGTCGCGAAGGCGCGGCCAGGCGAGGCTGCTGCCGAGAGCGGAGTCCGAGCCGCCGACAGTGTTGGAGCCGCCCCAGATGGGCGCATGGGGCAGGTCCTCGGCGGCCTGGAAGGCGGCGATGAGCCGGGGCACATCGAAGGCGGTGTCGAAATCGAACAGCGCGCCGCGAATCACGCTGTAGGTGAAGCGGCCGGTGGGCCGCCGGCAGATGAGGCTGATGAGGTTGGTGTGGCCTTGGGAGGCGAGGACGAGGCGGGAGGCCGGATCGCCTTTTTCGTCGGCGATGGCGAAGCCGTGAGGGGAGGTGTAGAGGATCTCGGGCTTGACGGCGATCGGGGCGACGCCGGCGTTGCCTTCGAGCAGCGCGAGCAGCCGGTCGCAGACGAGCCGGATGGTGTGGGCGACGATGGTTTCGTCTCCGACCACTTTGCCGAGCATGCGCTGCTGCCGGAAGGGTTCGAAGACCCAGGTGAAGTGGTTGGCTACCAGGTCTTCGAGCCGTACCGGATAGAGGCCGCCGCAGATATCGATTTTGTTGTTGTACTGGACGATCCAGCGCAGCAGCGGAGCACCCTGAGCGCCTTCCAGAAGGTAGTGGTACTCGAGCACGAACGCGGCCAGGCAGACATCCTGATCTGCGTTCCAGACGTACACGTCGATGGGCTGGCGGCGGCGGAGCCAGCGCTCCATCATGCGGCTCTGGCGGACGGCGATATACGCCTGCATGGCGGCGCTCATGGTGACCTGGCGGATCACGCCGGCGTGGTGATCGAAGCTGACGCGGCAGCCGCGCTGGCCGGGGACGTCATCCAGGGCTTCGAGCGCGATGGAGTACGGCGGGGAGGCCCGCTCGAATTCGTCCCAGGAGCGAAAGCGCTCGGTGAGGACATGCAGCCGGATGGATTGAAACAATCCGGTCATGGCATGCCCCACGGCGGCAGATTCGGATTCGTCAGGCGGGTCGGGATCCTCGCCGGCAGACTGGCCGTCGGGATCCGGAGCGAACACCGGCATTTCCCCTCCAGGGATATGATACCTCCGCGCAGGCGGCGGAGCAGAGACGGGCGCCCGAAGGATAACGGGTTCGAGGCTGCGATCAGGGCAGGCCGAGGCGGAGCGAGGCGAGCACGCGGGGGCGGCCATGTTGACGGACAAGGGCGGCGACGGCGGCGCGGGCATTGTCGTAGGCGCGGCGGAGGGCGGATTCGTCGGCTGGGGCCTGGAGAGCGGGTTCGGTATGGGGGGAGAGGGGTGCGGGCGGGGCGGCGGGGCGTTCGAGGTAGAGCGCGAGGCCTTCGACGAACCAATCGGGGAGGGGGCGGGTGGCGTTGAGCGCGATGAGGGCGTGAAGGAACTCATGGCGAAGAGTGGCTTCCAGTTGGCCGCGGCGCGCCAGGGTGGCGAGAGGCTGGAGGCGAATGGAGGCGCCGCGAGTGGTGGCGGCGAGGAAGCCGGGGGCGCCGGTGAGGTCGCGGTAGAGATCGAGGGTGGGGTAGGCGGTGAGCGCGATGCGCCGGGTGGCGCGGAGGCCGCTCAACCGTTCGGCGGCGGCGAGCGCGGTTTCGGCCGCGGCGGGCAGTTGGCCGTCCAGCGCGGCTCCGGCGGTGCGGAGGTCGAGGCGGGAGGTTCTGGACTCGAGCCAGCGCCGATGGAGCGGAGTGAGGCCGGGGGCGACGTCGCCGAAGTAAGCGCGGAGGATGGCATCGACGGAGTGTCCGGCGCGGGCGCGGGCGGCAGCGCCGGACTGGCAGAGGCCGACGCCGTGGCCGTGGCCGCGGCCGACGGCGACATAATCGGCGGCTTCGCGGCTGAGGTCGTAGAGGCGGCTGCGGAGGAGATTCCAGCCGAGGGTCCGGCCGACGAGGAGGTGGAAGGCTTCGGCCTCGATGAGGCGGGGGCCGAGGCGCAGGGTCGCAACGCGTCCGGAGGGGGTGCGGCTGGCGATTTCGAGGCCAGGAGAGGGCCAGGAGAGGGTGGCGCGCCAACTTCGTTCCGGAGCGGAGGCGCAGAACGGGTCTTCGATGGACTCGAGACCGTAGTTCCCTGCCCCGCTCCAGACCTCGCGAGGGGTGGCGGTGCGGCCGCCGCAGTGGCGATGGTGGAAACCGGCGACGAGGCGGGCGCCGCGCCAAAGGAGCTGGTTGGCGGTGCGCGCGACGGCGGCGCGGAGCCTGGGTGTATCCGCGTAGGGCCGGGCGTCCTGGCAGTGAGTGGTTTCGCAGAGGTCGAAGCCTTCGGACTTGTGGCGGGCGAGATGGGCACGGGCGTAGGAGCGGGCGGCGATGGCGATGGCGTCGAGGGCGGCGCCGGCGTCGATACCGCCGGCTTCGCCAGCGAGCACCCAGGCGACGTAGGTTTCCATGTCGACGCGGACGATGCCATCGCGGGCGGTGCGGACGGCGAGAGTCTGCGCGCAGACGGGGAGGGCGAGCGCCGGAATCAGACAGGCGAGCCAGCGTGCCATTGTGCGAGGATCCGCAGGGCCGCGGGGGCGGCATCAGCAGCGCCGCTGCCGCCGGGCGCGTAGAGGGCGATGACGGCGCGGTCGCTCCAGCCGGCGAACCAGGCGCCTTGCGGGATGGTGCCGGTCTTGCCGGCGAGGATGATCGGGGAGCCGGCCAACCGGGAGGCGGAGCCGTAGGTCATGGCGCCTTCCAGCCCGCGGCGAATGGCGGGTGGGGCCGAGCGGTGGAGGCGGACGTAGGCGCGGACCAGGGCGGCCGGGGTGAAGAATACGGCCTGGAGTCCGAGGACCTGGAGCACGAACTCGTCCGGGGAGCGGGCGGCGCCGGCCTGGGCGCCGAAGGAGTGCAGGAGACGCATGACCGCGGCGGGGTCGAGGCGGCGGGAGGCCTGAGCGAACCAGGAGTTGCAGCTTGCGGCGATGGCGGTTTCGAGATCGAGGGGGCTCTGAATGGGGCTGTGGCTGCAGTCGAGCCGCCGGCCGGCGATACGGAGCCGCTGGAGGCAGCGGAAGCGGAGGGCCGGGTTGAGGAGCGTGGCGATGAGCGGCTTGACGGTGGAGCCGGGAGGGTTCGGGCCGCACGAGCCGCCCTGGCGGAGGACCTGGCCGGTGAAGCCGGAGAGGACGAAGCAGGGGCCGGCCGGGGCGGAGATCAGGGCCAGGACGCGGCGGCGCGAGAGCATGGCTAGGAGCCGATGGCGAACAGTGTCCGATACTTTTCGGGGACCTTCACGCGGCGGCCCTGCTTGTCGAGAAACATGTGCCTGGTCTCGCCGGTCGAGAGGGTCTGGCCGGTTTCGGCGTTGAGAATCCTGTAGCCGAAGGCGATCATCTGGGAATGGGAGGCGACGAGGCGGCTGCGGGCGGCGATTTCGTCGTCATAGCGGGCGGGAGCGAGGTAGCGGCAGGAGGCTTCGACGACGGCGAGGAGCAGGCCGTCCTGGAGCTCGATGTCGCGGTAGCGGACGCCGCGGGCGCGGCACAGCTCGGTGCGGGCCAGTTCCATCCAGACGAGGTAGTTGGCGTGATAGACGACACCCATCTGATCGGTTTCGGCGTAACGGACGCGGAAGCGGACTTCGGCCTCCTCCATCGGCGCGCAATGGTTCACGACTCCATGGTAGCGGCAACCCGCGGGGCGCGCGGGACGTCGGATCAGCAGGTTCCGGCGAACTGGTACGATGGCAATCGAGTGAAGATCAAGGTCCTGTTTTTTGGTCTGGCGAAGGATATCGCGGGCAAGAGCGAGGAGGCGCTCGAGGTGCAGGAAGGCGCGAGCCTGGGCGATGTCTTCGACCACTACGCCGGGCAGTATCCGGGGCTGGCGGCGTTGTCGAGCTCGATCCTGCTGGCGGCGAACCACGATTTTTCAGCGCGGAGCCGGAAGCTCGTCGAGGGCGACGAGGTGGCGTTCCTGCCGCCGGTGAGCGGAGGGAGCGGCCCGTACACGCATGAGATCCGCGCGGAGGCGGGGCATTTCTTTGCGCTGACGAGGCAGCGGATCGACGTGGCGGGGTTGCGAGAGAGGCTGCTGGAGGGGCGGGACGGGGCGGTGGTTGTCTTCGAGGGGGTGGTGCGGAACAACTCGGACGGGCGGCGGACGCTGTACCTCGACTACGAGTGTTACGAGGCGATGGCGATCAAGACGCTGGCCCGGATCGGGCTGGAGATCGCGGGCTCTCACCAGATCAGCCGGATCGCGATGGTGCACCGGCTGGGGCGGATGGAGATCGGGGAGGCGAGCGTTGTCGTGATGGCGACATCGCCGCATCGCCGGCCGGCGTTCGCCGCGGCGCTGGAGGGAATCGACCGGTTGAAGAAGACCGTGCCGATCTGGAAGAAAGAGTACTTCGAGGACGGCGCGGTATGGGTGGAGGGCGATTGGGACTCGTCGCTCGCCGGTCGCTGATCGCGCTGCCGCTCGCTTTGAGGGGGCAGGAGACTTTTCGCGTCGACGTGCGGCTGGTGCGGATGCTGGCGACGGTGAGGAACGAGCGCGGGGAACTGGCGGGGTCGCTTGGCAGGGAGGAGTTCAGCGTCACCGACAACGGCGTGGAGCAGGAGATTGCACTGTTCGAGAAGAGCACGGCGCAGCCGCTCTCGATCGCGATGCTGGTGGACACGAGCCGGTCGACGGAGCGCGAGAAGCGGTACGAAGCCGAGAGCATGAAGCGGTTTCTGAAGGCGCTGATCGCGGCTGGGAATGCGCAGGACGCGGCGGCGCTGTACAGCTTCAACTGGGAGGTGACGCAGCAGACGGGCTATACGCGGAAGCTGTCGCGGCTGGAGGATGGGCTGGGGCGGCTGAAGAGCGAAGGGGCGACGGCGCTATACGACGCGGTCTACCTGGCGGCGGAGTCGCTGGAAGAGCGCGAGGGCCGCAGGGTGATGATCGTGGTGAGCGACGGCGGGGACACGATCAGCAAGCTGAAGTTCGAGAACGCGCTGGAGGCGCTGCACAAGGCCAACGCGGTGCTGTACTCGATTCTGGTGGTGCCGGTGGCGGGCGGCGCGGGACGAAACCTGCGCGGAGAGAACGCGCTGACGACGCTGTCGCAATGGACCGGCGGGAAGATTTTCTATCCGGCGGTGGGGCCGACGCTGGACGGGGTCTTCAGGGATATTCTGGCCGATCTGCGGACGCAGTATCTGCTGGGGTACTACCCGCGGGGGGTACAGCCGTCGAAGGAGCGCTTCCACAAGGTGCAGGTGAGGGTGAGGAGGCCGGGCTACAGCGTGAGCGCGCGGAACGGCTATTTCAGCGACTCGAAGAGTTGACGACGCGTGCGTTACGATAAGAGGCGAGGAGCCGCGCCCTAATTGCCCAAGACCAAAGCGCCCGCGCAGACCTTTGAAGAGGTCAAGTACCTGAAGTATCTGGCGGAGAAGAAGCCGAACATCAGGATCAAGCTCGTCTCCGGCGAGGAAGTGGAAGGCTACCTGGAGTATTGGGACGCCCATTTTCTGCGCCTGACGCGCGAGGAGCGGGGCGAGCCGAACCTGTTCATCTTCAAGCACGAGATCCGCTACCTCTACGAGGCGGAGGAAGCGGCGGACTGAACGGGGCCACGGCGCGACTTCAGGATCACGGAATGGCCCAAATATTGGAAACCGCAATTGACATCGCCCGTGAAGCGGGCGCGCTGCTGGGCGGCTACTTCGAACGGGGGATCGGATTCGACCTGAAGGGCGAATTCGACTTGGTCACAGCGGCGGACAGAGCCAGCGAGGAGCTGGTGATCGAGAGGCTGCAGACTCATTTTCCGGCGCACAGCATTCTGGGCGAGGAGGGAGGGTTGCGGGAGAAGAGCAGCGAGTACTGCTGGTATGTCGATCCGCTGGACGGGACGACGAACTTCGCGCACGGCTTCCCGATGTTCAACGTGACGCTGGCGCTGGAGCGGTCGGGGGAGTTGATTGCCGGGGTCATCTACGATCCGCTGCGGCAGGAGATGTTCGCGGCGGAGCTCGGGGGCGGGGCGTTTCTGAACGGGAGGCGGATCCGGACGAGCAAGGCGGCGGAACTCGAGTCGTCGCTGCTGGCGACGGGCTTTCCGAGCCGCAAGCGCCATCAAAACGTGAACGTGCATTTTTTCCATCAGGTGGCGGTCGGCTCACACGGGGTGAGGCGCAGCGGTTCGGCGGCGCTCGATCTGGCGTACGTGGCCTGCGGGCGGCTGGACGGCTTCTGGGAGTTCGGGTTGAATCCGTGGGACATGGCGGCGGGGCTGATCATCGTGGGGGAGGCGGGCGGCCGGTATACGGACATGAAGGGCGGGCCGGGGAGTGTGCGGGGCGGCCACATCGCGGTGACGAACGGGCGGATTCACGACGAACTGCTGGGGCTTTTCGGGGAGGTGTTCGCGGGGCATTACCGGCGTCCGCTGCCGGTGATTCAAGCCTAGGAAGGGGCCGGCGGGGGGCGCCGCGAAAGCTGGAACGCGCGCATTTGCGTTTACGGCAAGGCGGCTGAAGTGTTATCCTAACCGATTGAAAATGCGTACACTCGACCTCATTCAGCGGAAGCGCAATGGCGATGAACTCGCTGTTGAGGAGATCACATGGCTCGTGGACGGCTACACGCGCGGTGAGATCCCCGACTATCAGATGGCGGCGTTCCTGATGGCCGTCTACTTCCAGAACATGACGGATCACGAAGTCGGCGCGATGGTCGAGGCGATGATCGCATCGGGCGAGCGCCTGGACCTGAGCATGATCGAAGGTCCGAAGGTGGACAAGCACTCGACGGGCGGGGTGGGCGACAAGACGAGCCTGATCGCCGGTCCTCTGGCGGCGGCGGCGGGCGTGAAGGTGCCGATGGTTTCGGGGCGCGCCCTGGGCCACACCGGCGGCACGCTGGACAAACTGGAGGCGATCCCGGGATTCCGGACGGATCTGACGGCGGACGAATTCAGGCAGCAGTTGACCGAGACCGGATACGCGGTGATCGGGCAGAGCGAAAGTCTGACGCCGGCCGACGGGAAGCTGTACGCGCTGCGCGACGCCACGTGCACGGTGGAATCCGCGGCGCTGATCGCGGCGTCGATCATGTCGAAGAAGCTGGCGGTGACGCTGGACGGCCTGGTGCTGGATGTGAAGGTGGGGACGGGCGCTTTCATGAAGCGGCAGGTGGATGCCCGCAAGCTGGCGCAGATGATGACAACCATCGCCCGGCGGGCGGATCTGAAGGCGCAGGCGCTGATCACCGACATGAATCAGCCGCTCGGGTTCGCGATCGGCAACGCGCTGGAGATCATGGAGGTGTCGCAGACGCTGCAGAACGCCGGGCCGCAGGATCTGACCCGGATTTCGCTGGAACTGGCCGCGCGGATGATTCATCTGGGCAGGGTGGCTGAGACGCTGGAGGAAGCGCGCGAGATCGCGCAGAAGAAGCTGCTGGACGGCTCCGGGTACCAGAAGCTGAAGCAGGTGATCCAGGCGCAGGGCGGCAATCCGCAGGTGCTCGATCGCTTCGACCTGCTGCCGAACGCCACCGGAGCGATGGAGATCACGAGTCCGCGGGGCGGCTACATCTCGGCGATCGACGCCGAGGAGATCGGGCTGGCGTCGGTGATGATCGGGGCGGGGCGCGATTCCAAGGAAGACACGATCGATCCGGCGGTGGGCGTCATCCTCGAAGTCAAGGCCGGGCAGAAGGTGGATGAGGGGAGCGTGCTTTGCCGGATCTACTTCACCAATGAAGAGCGCGTGAGCGAGGCGGCCGAGAGAGTGGAAGACGCATTCCGGATCTCGGCGCAGGCGCCGGACCCACGCGAGCTGATTCTCGACGTCGTCGGGTAGCCTGCGGCGGGACTTATGGAACGCCTCACCGGCCTATTGGGCCTGGTTTCCATCCTGGCGCTGTGTTATGTGCTTTCGGCAAACCGCAGGCTGATCCGCCTGCGGTTGCTGCTTTGGGGGCTTGGGCTGCAGTTCGGCTTCGCCTTCATCGTGCTGAAGACGGGCTTCGGGAAGGTGTTCCAGGCGGCCAGCGTGGCGGTGAACGCGCTGTTGGAGTACGCGGAGGAGGGCAGCCGGTTCGTCTTCGGGCCGCTGGGGGAGAAGGCCGGTCCGTTCGGGGTGGTGTTTGCGTTCCAGGTGCTGCCGATCGTTGTTTTCATCGCCAGCCTGTTCGCGATCCTGTACTACCTTGGGATCATGCAGCATGTCATCCGGGGGATGGCGTGGCTGATGCAGCGCGTGATGGGCGCCAGCGGGGCCGAATCCACCAACGTGGCGGCCAGCATCTTCATGGGCCAGACGGAGGCGCCGCTGACGATCCGGCCGTTTCTGCCGCGGATGACGGAGAGCGAGATTTTCACGGTGATGACGTGCGGGATGGCGCACGTTTCGGGCGCGGTCATGGCGGCGTATGTGAAGATCGCCGGGGTCGATATCAAGCACCTGCTCACGGCGGTGATCATGACGGCGCCGGCGACGCTGCTGCTGGCCAAGATGCTGACGCCGGAGGACGGCCAGCCGGAAACATCGGGCGGGGTGAAGGTGGAAGTGGAGAAGCCGGGCGTCAACATCATCGACGCGGCGGCGCGCGGAGCGGGCGAAGGGTTGCAACTGGCGCTGAACATCGCCGGGATGCTGATCGCGTTCATTGCGCTGATCGCGCTGGTCAACGGGGTGCTGGGGTGGGTGCACGGACTGCCCGCGATGGGCTGGTTTCCGGAGTCGATGCAGAAGCTGTTCGGTCTGGTGTTCGCGCCGGTTGCGTGGCTGCTGGGCGTCAGTTGGAAGGACGCCTCGCAGGTGGGCGACATGCTGGGGACGCGGATGGTGCTGAACGAGTTCATCGCGTTTCTGAAGTTGGGCGAGGTGAGGCAGAGTCTGGATCCGCGGAGCTTCGTGATCGCGACGTTCGCCTTGTGCGGTTTCGCGAACTTCTCCTCGATCGCCATTCAGATCGGCGGGATCGGCGCGCTGGCCCCGAACCGGAAGAGCGACCTGGCGCGGCTTGGTTTGAAGGCGATGCTGGCCGGGACGCTGGCCAACTTCATGAGCGCGGCGATCGCGGGGCTGCTGCTGTGATGCGCGAAGCGGCGGCGTATCTGCGGGCGAGGCGCGAGAGCTGGCCGCGGACGGCGATCGTGTTGGGAAGCGCGCAGGCTTCGTTTATCGAGGCGTTGGAGGACAGGCGCGGGATCGGCTACCGCGAGATCCCCGGATGGCCCGTGCCGACGGTGCAGGGCCACGGCGGCGAGCTCATCACGGGGCGCGCGGGCGGCAAAGAGGTCATCGTGCTGAGCGGACGGGTGCATGTGGATGAGGGACGCACGGCGCAGGAGGTGGTGTTCGGCGTGCGGGTGCTGGGGCTGCTGGGTCTGAAGACGCTGCTGCTGACCAACGCCGCCGGGGGCCTCAATCCGGCGTACAGGCCGGGGCTGATCGTGGCGATCACGGATCACATCAACCTGCAGGGGACGAATCCGCTGCTCGGCGCGAATGACGCCGCGCTCGGCCCCCGCTTTCCGGACATGAGCGAGGCCTATGACGCAGGCCTGCGGGCGGCGGCGAAAGCAGCGGCCGCGGACGCCGGAGTGGAGTTGGGCGAGGGCGTGTACGCGGCGTTGCTGGGCCCGAGTTTCGAGACGCCGGCGGAGATCAGACATCTCAGGACGATCGGCGCGGATCTGGTCGGGATGTCGACGGTACCGGAGACGATCGCGGCGCGGCACATGGGGATTCGGGTGCTCGGGCTGTCGACGGTGACGAACATGGCGGCGGGGATGCAGGCGGATCTGAGCCACGCGGAGGTGCTCGAGACGGGCAAGGCGGCCGCGGGCGACTTGAAGAAACTGCTCGAGGCGCTGTTGGCGGGAATCGATGACTGAGGTGGAGCGAGCGGCCCTGGAGACGCGCGAGCGGGCGCATGCGCCCTTCTCGCGCTTTCGGGTGGGCGCGGCCCTGGAGGCCGACGACGGCGCGGTTTACGGCGGCTGCAACGTCGAAAACAGCTCCTACGGGCTGACGATGTGCGCCGAACGGGCGGCGCTTTACCATGCGGTCGCCCGGGGAGCGCGGCGTTTCCGCCGGGTGGCTGTGGTCGCCGCCACGGCGACGCTGACACCGCCCTGCGGCGCCTGCCGGCAGGTTCTCTGGGACGTTTGCGGCGACATCGAGGTGGTGCTGTTCAACCTGGAGGGCGCGCGGGAGACTTTCCGGCTTTCAGAGCTCCTGCCGCGGGCTTTCGATGCGACTTTTCTGGATTAGCCTGTTCGCCGCGGCTTCCGTCGCCGCGCAGCAAGTCGACCTGGTGGTGACGGCGGGGAAAGTCCTGACGATGGATCCGCAACGCCGGATCATCGACGACGGGGCGGTGGCGGTCCGGGGCGGGCGGATCGTGGAGGCGGGGCCGGGCGCCGCGCTGCTGAAGAAGTACGCGGCGAAGCGGCACATCCGGCGTCCGGATGCGCTTTTGATGCCCGGACTCATCAATGCGCACACGCACGCGCCGATGTCGTTGCTGCGCGGGATCGCCGATGACCTGAAACTCCAGGATTGGCTGGAGAAATATATCTTTCCGGCGGAGGCGAAGAACGTCGACGAGGCGTTTTGCCGGACGGGCACGCGGCTGGCGGTGCTGGAGATGCTGCTCGGCGGGACGACCACGTACGTCGACATGTACTATTTCGAGCACGCCGTGGCCGAGGAGACCAGGAAAGCGGGCATGCGGGCGATTCTGGGCCAGACCATTATCGGCTTCCCTGCCCCGGACTACAAGACGCCGCGGGCGGCGCTCGAAGCGACCGAACGGTTCATCACGCGGTTCAAGGGCGATGCTCTGATCACACCGGCGGTGGCGCCGCATGCGGTCTACACGAACTCGACTGAAACGCTGCGCGCGGCCAAGGAGCTGGCCGATCGCCATGGCGTGCCGTTCGTCATCCACGTGAGCGAGACCGAGCGCGAGAACGTCGAGGCGAAGCAGAAATACGGCGGTCAAACTCCGACCGAGTACCTGGCGGGCATCGGCGCCCTGGCCGGGCGGACGCTGTTCGCGCACGGCGTGTGGCTGACCGCGAACGACCGGCGCATCATGAAGCGGGGCGCGATCGGGCTGGCTCATTGTCCTTCGTCGAACATGAAGCTGGCCAGCGGGATGGCGCCGGTGACGGAGTGTCTGGCGGAGGGCATCGCGGTGGGACTCGGGCCGGACGGGCCGGCGGGATCGAACAACGATTTCTCGTTGATGGAGGAGATGGATCTCGCCTCCAAGCTCGCGAAGGTCCGGACAATGGATCCGACGGCGCTGCCGGCGCGAACAGTTGTCGAGATGGCGACGAACATGGGCGCGCGGGCGGTCGGGCTCGACAGGGAGATCGGATCGCTGGAGCCGGACAAGCGGGCGGACATGATTACGGTGTCGCTGGGTTCGCCGCATGCGTGGCCTGTGCACGATCCGTATTCGATGCTGGTTTCGACGCTGAAGTCGTCCGACGTTCGGGATGTGATCGTCGAGGGTCGGGTTGTAGTCGAGTCGCGGCGGCCGCGGACGCTCGATCCCGCTGTGGTGCGGGCGGAGGCGGCGGCGGCGCGGGCGCGGGTTGAGGCTTCCCTGCGGGGCCCGAACCCGCCGCGGGCCGCGGGACGCGCGGCGGCGCCGCCGGCGCCGCCGGCGGGGGCGGCTGTGGCACGATAAGCCTCATGCTTTCCCCTTCGAATCGCAGGATGCGGGGCTGAGCGCCTGCCGGGACGGTGTACTTCCAGGTTTCCTGTTTTCCGGGATAGCACTCGATTTCATCGGGAGGCCCCAGGCTGATGTAGACGCGGCCGCGATCGGTGCGCCAGCCGGGCTTGCCGTCGAGACCGAAGCGCTCGTTGGCGTACTTGATCCGCCGGTAGTGCTCTTGCTTGAACTCGTTGGCGGGCGTGCCGGGGGTCGGGTCCCTGCGTTGCCAGAATTGCTCGATGAACTGTTCACGCTCCGGGCCGGACCGCAGGGAGAGGAACGAGAATCGCTCGGCGTCGCTGACGAGGTAGGCGACGTCCTCGTG
>WBZO01005705.1_pt1 | contig 12490 bp, 7 predicted proteins | sample 5204261 | NCBI WGS metagenome assembly WBZO01 (sample SAMN12412400, study PRJNA552823) | activated sludge metagenome | isolation source: activated sludge from anammox sidestream of wastewater treatment plant... | place: USA: North Carolina | collected 2017-09 | reverse complement strand
ATCGACGTACGGAAACGTGCTCGATTTGCAACGGGAGCGGCGCTGAGCCGGGTTCACGGCCGATTACCTGCACGACTTGCAACGGCACAGGTGAAGTGCGTCGGGTTCAGCAATCGATCCTGGGGCAGTTCGTCAACGTCACTACTTGCCATACTTGTAACGGGACGGGAGAGATCATCCCTAACGTTTGTCACGAGTGCAGCGGCCGCAAAGTCGTCGAACGCACGGTGACCAAGAAAGTCAAGATCCCGGCGGGTGTAGATAGCGACACACAGATTCGATTGACAAACGAAGGTGGGGCGGGGCTTGATGGCGGTCCTCCGGGCAACCTCTTCGTCGTTCTGACCGTCGCTCCCCACGAATATTTCCAACGCCGCGGCGATGATATCGTGCTTGACATGCAAATCAACGTGGCGCAAGCGGCTTTGGGCGACGAGATCGCCGTGCCGACAGTGGATGGTGAGATGAACCTCCATATCCCCGCGGGAACGCAGTCGGGTCGGGTCTTTCGTATGCGCGGGCTGGGCGTGCCTAAATTGGACCGAACGGGCCGGAGCACCAATATCGGCCGTGGCGACCAGTTGGTGATTATGAACGTCGCCATACCGAAGAACCTGACGGATGAGCAAAAGACCCTGTTTACTGAACTATCACGCTCTCTCGGCCGTGAAGTCGTACCCCAGCGGGGCAAAGGTATTCTGGGTCAGTTAAAAGACGCATTGGGAGATTTATTCGGATGAGCGCGATGCACTGGCTGGAAGTGAGTGTACGAACCGACGGCGAGGGCGCCGAGGCCGTGGCAGAACTGCTGCGGCCTTTTGCTTATCAAGAGAGCGTGGTTTTGCAGCAGCTCGGCGATGAATCGACGGCCGATCCCGACGCGCTGGAACCGTATGTGACGGTGCTCATCTACGTGCCCGGCGATGAAGATACGCCTGCATTGCGTCGCCGGATCGAGGAGATCCTCTACCATCTCGGCCGACTGTATCCCATTCCTGAGCCTGTCTTCCGTGAATTAGCGGACGAGGATTGGGCCAATGCCTGGAAAGCACACTACACGCCCTTTCGCGTCGGTCGCCGGCTCAAGATCTGGCCTGCGTGGTTGCCGCGTGAATCAGACGAGGACGCTCGACCAGACGATATCATCCTGGTGCTCGATCCTGGAATGGCCTTTGGCACGGGGCTGCATCCGACGACTCAGGGGTGTTTGCGCGCCCTGGAGGAACTTATCGTTCCGGGAGCAAGCGTGTTGGACGCGGGCACAGGCTCCGGCATCCTGTCGGTCGCGGCCGCCAAACTGGGCGCGGTTGGTATCGACGCTTTCGACACCGATGAACTGGCCGTTCGCGCGACCATCGATAACGCTACTCAAAACGGCGTGCGGCCGTCGATCCATGTCTGGCGAGGCGAACTGGATAGTGTCCGCCATGAAACATCACGTGAAACGTGGGATGTGGTTGTGGCCAATATCCTGGCCCCGGTCATTATTCAATTGTTGAGCGAGAAGGGGCTGTTATCTTACCTGGTGGCCGATGGGCGGCTCGTACTGAGCGGTATTATTGTTGAACAAGGCCCTGATGTTGAGGCGGCGCTGGCCTCAGCCGGGGGGAGAGTGCTGGATACTATCGTCTCGGGCGATTGGATAACCTTCATAGCCGGCCATCGTTGAGTAGACGGCCGGCTGTCGGGTCCGTATCGCCGGGCGATAAATCCCCAGCCTGTTGAGTCGAGGTCAGGCTTCGGCGGCTTGAACGTTGCGACGGTAACGGTAAGTGATACGGCCGCGTTCCAGATCATAAGGCGTCATCTCTACCCGTACCCGGTCACCCAGCAAAATGCGGATGTAATGCTTGCGCATGCGACCGGAAAGATAGGACAAAACCCGATGCCCGTTATCCAACTCGACCGTGAACTGCGTATTCGGCAGCAGTTCAATGACCGTACCTTCGACCTCTAACTTATCTTCTTTTTTAGCCATAAACTCCTGCGTTTATTTATTCGAGGGGGGCGTCATTAGCCTCGCCCGGATCCTCATTCTCGGCCGTTTCAGACACAGCTTCTATCAGTTCTTCAACGATTGCTTCGCCTTCATCGGCCGGTTCGGAAACTTCTTCAATGATGATTGTCCCTTCGACTGTTTCCGCGGCTTCATCAACGGTATCTTCAATATCCTCGACAGCTGCCTCGACATCATCGAGAGCGACTTCGGCTTCGCCGATGACTTCCTCGACGATTGCGCCGGTTTCTTCTACGGCGGCTTCCACGTCATCGGCGACCGGCGACTCCGCCTCTTCAGCCTCAGGGACTTCCTGGGCCTCGTCCTTGCTCGGAATTCTGCGTGCTGCCTGAGCAGCCTCTTCTTCTTCGAGCCGCAACGCTTCGGCCAATTCCCTCTGGGCCATCCACTCGATCTGTTCCGTTGGCGTCACTGCTTTCAGACTCAGACCGATGCGCTGGCGCTTCTGATCGATGCTGACGATACGCAATAAATGAGTCTCGCCTTCATGAACCACATCGTGGGGATTCTCCACCGGATTGCGCGACAGTTGTGAGACATGGAGCAAGCCTTCGACACCCGGCTCGATTTCGGCGAACGCGCCGTAATCGAGAATGCGTGTGATCTTGCCTTCGACGAGTTGGTTCTGGACGTACCGTTGGGCGACAGTATCCCATGGATTGGGCAGCAATTTCTTGCGGCTCAGACTGATGCGACCAGACTCCTGATCGATACCCAGAACGTAGACCTCGATTTCGTCTCCCAGCTTGACGGCTTCGCGTGGGTGTTCGATCCGGTGCCATGAAAGTTCCGAAATATGGACCAGACCATCGGCCCCGCCCAGATCAACAAACGCGCCGAAATCGCGCATGCCGCTCACGCGGCCGGTACGGACCTCGCCCGGTTGCAGTACTTCCAGGAGCTCGCCGCGCTTCTTTTCCTCCCATTCCTTCTGGGCTTCGCGCTGCGACATGACCAGACGATGGCGGTGGCGGTCGACCTCGATAATCTTGACGCCGATCGTCTCGCCGCGCAGGCGAGCCAGGCGTTGCTGGCGGCGACGCTCGCCCATACCGGGCGTCACGTCGCTCAGATGCGAGATGGGCACAAACCCGCGAATACGGCCGTAGGGGACGATGACGCCGCCTTTGTTGTAGCCGATTACCTCGCCCTCGAAAATCTCTCCGCTGGCGAGAAGCGCTTCCGCCTGCACCCAATCCTGATTAAGGCGGGCCAGGTGAATGGAAACGACTAGCGCCTCGGGGTCCTCAGTCTGGACGACATAGACAGGGATCTCGTCGTTTACCTTAATCTCCTCGCGCTCCTCAGGCTCTAGTTTTGCGAGATCAGACTGGGGCACGATGCCATCGCGTTTCAATCCCAGATCGATGATAAGGCCTTGCGGTGTGTTGGTCACGACGATGCCCATGCGGATATCTCCGGGTTGGGGCATATCATAATCGTGCTGGTCCAGCAGATCTTCTAAGGAGTTCATCGATTCTTCAGACATACGTTTTCCTACAACGGCTTATGTTTTGCGGATTGCAGATCCCTTAACTAAAACAAAAACTCGGCCTCTGTTGTCTAAGGCGACAACTACGGGCCGAGCTCCTACGCCATTGACACTTATAAAGTGTCCTTTCAGAAAGGGTTAGGTGGCGTTATCTATTCAGCATAATAGTCTCTTGGAGTCTTAATTGTAAAACCGCAAGTGTACGCACGAGTCGTATCTTGTGGTTTTTTCAATCACTTGAACTCTTCGCCGCCCGACCGTTAACCCACTCAGCCAATTCCCAATTATACCACGGCCACTTACCGTGTCAATCAGACTGAAACGGCGCGGCCGGCAGCGGCGATCGCTATTGCACGTTATTCGTCCGAATTTAGACGGCGGCGATACGGTTCCGGATAATCCCGATACCTTCGATAGCGCATTCCACGACGTCTCCGGGCTGGAGGAAAACCGGCGGTTTCATGGCGAAACCCACCCCGCTGGGCGTGCCCGTGGCGATGATGTCGCCCGGTAATAAAGTCATCCCGCGCGAGAGATGGCCGATGAGCGTTGGGATATCAAACGTCATGGTCTCGTTAGCGCTGTCTTGTCGCAATTCGCCGTTGACGTGGCAGGTGATGCGTAAGGCGTAGGGATCGGGAATTGCGTCGGCCGTTACGATGCATGGTCCGATGGGGCAACTGCCGTCGAGGCTTTTGCCCTTGAAGAATTGCTTGTGCAAGGTTTGCAGGTCGCGAGCCGTCACATCGTTTAACACGGTGTAGCCGAATACGCCGGCCAGCGCTTCCTCGCGCGTCGCGTTTTTCAGCGGGCGGCCGATGATGACGGCCAGCTCCGCTTCGTAGTCGATCTTTTCTGAAACTGCGGCATCGAACGGGATGTCGCCATAAGGTCCATTGACGCAGGTCGTCGCTTTGGTAAAGATGACCGGATAGTCGATGGCCTCGACGGATTCTCCGCGAGCCTCGTACGACTCGCGGGTGTGCTCGGCGTAGTTCTTGCCCACACACATGACGTTGCGTCGGGGGCGGTGGATAGGGGCTAATAAAGTTACATCTGCTAGCGGGATAGCGGCGGCTGTGGCGGCGATCCCCCTGATGCGGGTCAACCCTGCATCTCCCAATTCGATGAGGGCGACCATATCCGGCGCGACGGCCGACAGATCGACGATAGTATCTTCGCGTAACAGGCCGGCGGCGATTCGGTCGGCGTGCTGATAGGTGACGAGTTTCAAGATGGGTTCTCCTCGTGTGCCGTTTACTCCAGTGAGACGGCCGGGTGAATGTTCGCCCATTATGCCTGAATTCTATAGATGGAACATGTTAAAATTAACTTTATGATTGTCCGGCCCTATGCCGAAGTCGTTGTCAATGTTGAGGTGTCGCTCGCCGAAGCTTACACCTATCATATCCCGCTAGACTTGCGACCGGCGCTTCGTGTCGGCCACCTGGTCGAGGTGGAATTCGGCCGCCGGTTGGCCCAAGGGACCGTTGTTGGCTTTGTAGATTCGGCTCCGGTTGAGGACACCAAGCCGATCATCAGCCTCATCGATCCCGATCCGGTCCTGTGGCCATGGCAAATTGAACTGGCGCGATGGCTGAGCGAGCGCTACATGGCGCCGCTCAACGCTTGCTTCCGCTTGCTGCTGCCGCCCGGCTTGACGCGCTGGTCTGATTCTATTTATGATGTTAACCCCTCTTGGGAGGGCGGTGGCCGGTTGACCGACCTTCAGCAACGATTGGTCGATTTGTTGCGCGAGCGGGGCGCCCTACGTGAACGGGAGATCGTCCGCGCCATCAAGGACAAGAAGTCGAAGGACGCCGCCACCCAGCTCGTGGGCCGGGGCATTTTACGTCGGGCGTCGGTGCTGGATCCGCCGCGCGTACGCCCCAAGCATATTCGCACGGCGGAGCTTATTGCCGGCCCAGCTCTCGTTCGCGCCGCTCTGCCTCAACTTGGCCGGGCCAGTAAGGCGGCTGATATTTTGCTGTATCTCAACGATTCGCGCGACCCGCTTCCCGCCGAGGCTACTGTGCTCGAGGCCACCGGAGCTGAGATGAAGCATTTGCAGACGCTTGTCGATGAGGGGCTGGTGACACGGATCCCAGTCGCGACTGTCGTCGTGCCTGTGCCTGGCGCCGAGCCGCGAACTGAACAGGCGGCCGCTCTGGCACAATTGCCGCTGGAGCCTGGAGAGCTTTCCAGCCCGGAATTACTGGCCGAATGGCTGGATGCCGGCGTGGCGCGCCTTGAAGAGCAACCTGCCGCCGTGAGTCTGGCCATCCCGCCACGCCGGGTGATGGGGCATATCCTGCGTTTGCGCAAGGCTGAGGGCTATGGTCGCATCCTTGATTTCCTGGCCGAGGAAGCGCGCCCTATGCCGGTGGGCGCGATTTATGAGGCCACAGACACCACTCTGCGGCATTTGCGACAACTGGCCAATCTGGAATTGATACGATTGGACGATGTTCACGTGTGGCGCGACTCGCTGGCCGACCGGGACTTTGCCCCGGCTGATCCGCCTGAATTAACGCTGGATCAAGCTCGCGTTTGGGGGCGGATTAAAATGGCCATGATCGAGCGAGAGGAACGTGTGGCTGAAGGCCCGCCGGATGATGAGGCGCCGGATGCTGTCGAGGCTGCCGATGCAGAGGACACCGGCCCTGGTCTGCCGGACTCAACAGACGCCGCTACCCTCCCCTTTTTGCTGCACGGCGTCACGGGTAGCGGCAAGACCGAGATATACATGCGGGCCATTGATTTTGCCTTGTCGCGCGGCCAACAGGCCATCATTCTGGTCCCGGAGATCTCTCTTACGCCACAGACTGTAAGGCGGTTCGCGGCCCGCTTTCCCGGCCGGGTGGCCGTGATCCATAGCTCTCTCAGCGAAGGGGAACGTTACGATACCTGGCGGCGAGCGCGTCGCGGACTCATTGATATCGTGATCGGGCCGCGCAGCGCCTTGTTTTCCCCTTTGCCTAACCTGGGCGTGATTGTTATCGACGAGGAACATGACGGCAGCTATAAGCATACGCCGCCTGTGCCGCCTCCCTACTATCACGCCCGCGAGGCAGCCATCGCCCTGGCTGGACTTACCAACGCAGTCGTCGTCATGGGGAGCGCAACGCCGGACGTGGTCACCTATCATCGCGCCCAATCAGGACGCTATCAACTGCTGGAGCTACCCAGGCGAATCATGGGCCATCGCCGGCGAATCGAAAGCCAGGCTGAACGACTTCATCTGGAGAGTCATTACACGCCACTGTCTCCCGACGAGGGCAGGGATATTATGCGACTGGACGAGGCGCTGACGATCCCGCTTCCCCCTGTTCAGGTGGTGGACATGCGCCAGGAATTGCGGGCCGGGAACCGTTCGATCTTCAGTCGCGCGCTGGACGCGGCTATAACCGAGACGTTGGAGCGCGGTGAACAGAGCATCCTCTTCCTGAACCGCCGTGGTTCATCGACCTTCGTGAATTGTCGAGATTGCGGTCATGTGATGAAGTGCCCGCGCTGCGGCATCCCGCTCACCTATCACCAACCGCGCATGACGCTCACCTGTCATCAGTGCGGCCACCGCGAGCAGCCGCCGTCCGTCTGTCCCAATTGTGGCTCCGAGCGCATCCGCTACTTTGGCCTGGGCACGGAGCGACTCGAGGAATTGGTGCGCGAGCGCTGGCCGGACGCGCGCCTGGTGCGCTGGGATCGCGACACGACCGGCAAGGAAGGTTCGCATGAGGCCTTGCTGGCCGGCTTTATCAATCGCGAGTCCGATATCCTCGTCGGTACGCAGATGATTGCCAAGGGCCTGGATCTGCCGTTCGTGACACTGGTGGGGGTGATCTCGGCCGATGTCGCTCTGGGCCTGCCGGATTACAATACGGGCGAGCGCGCCTTTCAGGTGTTGGCCCAGGTAGCCGGGCGAGCCGGGCGTGGTTTGTTGGGCGGTCGGGTTATTATTCAGACTTACGATCCCGGTCACTACGCCATCAGGGCGGCCGCTGATCATGATTATGCCGGGTTTTATGTTGAAGAGATGCGCTTCCGAACCCGTCAGGCTTTGCCGCCGTTCAGGCGGATCGTGCGATTGTTACTGACCGATCCGGTGAACGAGCGGGCCGAGCGAATGGCCAAGGAGATGGGCAACGCGCTACATCGCGTCATCCGCGAGCGCGCTCTGGCAGCGACGGATCTGTTAGGCCCGACGCCGGCGTTCTTCTCGCGATTGGATGGCCGCTACCGCTGGCATATCGTCGTTCGCACGCCCGACCCCCACCGGCTGTTGGAGGGCGTGCCCATTCCACGCGGATGGATGGTAGATATCGACCCGGAGAGCACCCTGTAGAAACACGAAATGTCCCCGCACGGACTCGAACCATGATCTATCGCTTAGGAGGCGATTGCTCTATCCATTGAGCTACGAGGACTATTGGGCCAATTTTAGCCGATTGGGGTTATGATGACTACTGGCCATGAAGTCATCACTAATCTGTGAAAAGTTGCCTCGTAAGCCGATCTCGATAGTATAGGGATTGTTTTAATCCCACTCCGCTGTACGCTGATAGTTAAAAGGCCACGATCGTCTGAATTGAACGAATGTGCTCGACCACTACGTCAATATCGGTTCTTCATTTGAGGTAGGCGGGTTCACATGACAATAATCAATCGGTAATCATGCATGAATCAGACAATGCATCAATCAACGGTGCTTATCCAATGAAAAGAATCGGAGTTCTAACGAGCGGTGGTGATGCCCAGGGCATGAATGCGGCCCTTCGTGCTGTGGTGCGTACGGGAATTAATCGCGGCCTGGAAGTCTATGCCATCTATGAAGGCTATTCGGGCATGGTGGAAGGCGGCGAGCGGATTAAACCCATGAGCTGGGGCGATGTTGGCGGTATCCTGCAGTTAGGCGGCACAGTGATTGGCTCGGCTCGTTGCAAACCGTTCCATGACCGGGCGGGCCGTCTGCACGCTGCTCGAAATCTGTTGCTTAATGGGATCGAGGGATTGATCGTCATCGGCGGCGATGGCAGCCAGACCGGCGCCGGGATACTCCATGCCGAATGGGACGGCCTTGTTCGGGAACTGGTCGAGAACGGCGAGGTGACCAAGAAAGCGGCTGGGCGGATCAAATCTCTGCCCGTGGTAGGGATCATCGGATCGATTGATAACGATATGTTCGGCTCGGATATCACGACCGGCGCCGACACGGCCCTGCACCGGATCGTCGACGCCACCGACGCCATCTCCAGCACGGCCGCCAGCCATCAGCGCAGCTTTGTCGTCGAGGTTATGGGCCGCAATTGTGGCTATCTGGCGCTTATGTCGGCCGTCGCTTCCGGAGCGGATTGGGTCTTCATCCCCGAATCGCCACCCGATGTGGACGATTGGGGGGCGAAGATGTGCGAGAAGCTGAGCAATGGCCGCAAGATGGGGCGGCGTGACAGCATGGTCATCATCGCTGAGGGCGCGCGTGACCGCAAAGGCAACCCCATCACTAGTCAGCATGTCAAGGAAGTCATCGAGAGTCGATTGGGCGAAGATGTGCGGATCACCGTGCTTGGTCATGTACAGCGCGGAGGGTCGCCCAGCGCGTTTGATCGCAACCTGAGCACGATGTTGGGTGTGGAGGCGGTCGATGCTCTTATGTCTATGCATCCCCATGACGAGCCCCTAATCGTGGGTATGCAGGGCAACAAACTGACGCGGACTCCGTTGGCGGTGGCGCTGGAAAAGACGCGGGCTGTAGCCAAAGCTATGGCTGCGAAAGAATTCGATCAAGCCCTTGAACTGCGTGGCGCCACCTTCAAGCGATCGTTTGAGGTTGTGCAGACGCTTGTTCGGGCCAAGCCGCATCCGCCCGATCCAGGCCAGCGCCGCCTGCGCATCGCCATCGTCCACGGCGGCGGTCCCGCGCCGGGGATGAACACGGCCGTACGTGCTGCCGTACGTATTGGCATGGATCGAGGCCACGTTATGCTCGGCGTTCGCAATGCTTTTCGCGGCCTGATCAATAATGAGATCGCCGAAGTCGACTGGATGGACGTCAATGGCTGGGCCAGTCGGGGCGGTTCCGAGCTGGGCACTAATCGCTTGATCCCGAAGGGGCGCGATCTGTATTCGATCGCGCGTAACCTCGAAGAAAATCAGATCGACGGCATCCTGATGATAGGCGGGTGGACGGGATATGAGTCCATATTGGAACTTTACATGCAGCGCCGGAACTATCCCGCCTTCGATATCCCGATGGTTTGTCTGCCGGCAACGATCAACAATAATTTGCCTGGGACGGAGCTGAGTGTCGGGGCCGACACCGCATTGAACAGCATCATCATGGCCGTAGACAAGATCAAGCAGTCGGCCGTTGCCACGCAGCGCACCTTCATCGTTGAAGTCATGGGCTATTATTGCGGCTATCTGGCTCTGATGGGCGCGTTGGCGACCGGCGCCGAACGTGTCTACCTTCACGAGGAAGGCGTGACCATGCGCGACCTGGTGGAGGACGTCGATGATTTCAAGCGCAGCTTCGAGCGAGGCAAACGTCTGGGCTTAATCATCCGCAACGAGATGGCTAATGAAGTGTACACTACGAACTTCATGCGGATGCTCTTTGAGGAAGAGGGCGGCGACCTTTTTGACGTCCGCCAGGCGATTCTGGGCCACATGCAACAGGGTGGTTCGCCATCCCCGTTTGATCGTATCTTCGCCACGCGCCTGGGGGTGGCTTGCATTGAACATCTCATCGAACGCGCTCTTAATGGATCTCACGAGAGCGCGTGCATCGGTCAGTTGCGGGGAGAGATCGTGTTCACTGAACTGGACGGAATCTCGAAACTGATGGATTTCGCGCACAGCCGGCCCATCAGCCAATGGTGGATGGATGATTTGAGACCTATCGCCCGGCTGTTGGCCAGGCAAGAGGCGAGTACGCCTCAGGGATAGCCGAGGCGGATCATATAAATATTAACAGAATGACTCTGATCATATATTTCGTTTAGGAGATTGATAGTATGAGAATCGGAATCTTGACAGGCGGCGGCGACGTGCCGGGCCTGAACCCTGGCATCAAAGCGGTCGTCAACCGTGCGGTTGATGCTGGTCATGAAGTCGTGGGTATTCGCCGTGGCTGGGGCGGCTTGCTCCTGATCAATCGCGATGACCCGGCGACGGTGCAGAAGTACACGATGATGCTCGATAACAATGTCGTTCGCACGATCGATCGTAGTGGCGGCACGATGTTGCATACCAGCCGTACGAATCCCGGCAAGGTTCGCCCGGATAACGTGCCTGAATTTCTGAAGGACCCGGACCATCCTGAGGCCGAAGCGGCGGACGATTCCACGCGCGACTTCACCCCGCACGTGCTTAAGAACCTGGAATTCCTCAAGATCGATCGTCTGATCCCTATCGGGGGCGACGATACGCTCAGCTATGGCGAGCGGCTGCATCGCGAGGGCTTCCCGGTAGTGGCGATCCCCAAGACGATGGATAATGATGTCTATGGCACGGATTACTGCATCGGATTTAGCACGGCCGTTACCCGTAGCGTGCAGTTTATTCATCAGTTGCGCACCAGCGCCGGATCGCATGAGCGCATCGCCGTTATCGAGCTATTTGGCCGCAATTCCGGCGAGACGAGCCTGATCAGCTCTTACCTGGCCGGGGTCGATCGGGCGGTTATTTCTGAGGTTCCTTATGACCCAGAAGTACTGGCCGAACTGGTCATGAGAGACAAGCTCAATAATCCCAGCAACTATGCCATGGTCACGATCAGCGAAGGCGCGCACATGGTCGGGGGCAAAGTCGTCGAGTATGGTGAGACCGACGCCTACGGCCATCGCAAATTGGGCGGTATCGGGGAGATCACCGGCGAAGCGCTCAAGAAATTGACGGGGGAGAACATCATCACGCAGCGGCTTGCTTACTTGATGCGCTCTGGTGCACCTGACGCGCTTGACCTGATGGTTGGCTCGAACTACGCGCAACTGGCCGTCGATCTGATCGTCAGCGGCTCCAGCGGGCGTATGGTCGCCCTGCGCGACGGCGCGTATACCCATGTCCCCATGAGTATTGTCACCAGCGGTGTGAAGCGGGTCGATGTTGACGAGCTGTATGACGCTAAGAACTATCGGCCGAAGGTTCGCCACGTGCTCGGTAAGCCGATGTTTCTCTATTGATCGGATCCAGGGGCGGCTGCGGAGAGGTTCGGCGATCGCGCGCGTTCCACTCCGTGGCCGCCCTTTTTGGGCAAGAGAAGAAACACGCTGTCTCTGTCGCGTGTCCTTGTTGTCCGGGAAGGCCGGCGCGAGGCCGGCACTCAGCCCGGCTGATAAATGGCTAAGTCATGATCGCGAGTACTTGACGATATCCTTCGCGCCCCATTAGAATAGATAGTGTGATCCAAGACTAAATCCCCCTCCGCGAATAATATTGGCGGAAAATCGCTTGGATTAATCTTTGCCAATGTACCGTTTCCAACGCTCGCCTTTCTTATTGCTTATCGCCCTTCTCGCCTTCTCGGCGCTCGCCTGTCAAGCTATATCGTTCGGTCAACCAAAAACTACGACGGATGAATCCGGAACCAACGCCGGCCAGCAGGCGATAGTCGATCAGGCCGTCGCTACTGTGATGGCCCAGATCGGCGCGCAACCGGCCACCGCTACACCTGCTGCGTCCCTGTCGATTGTTGGCACTGATCTGGAAGCGTCGATGATCGATCTATACCAGAAAGTTAATCCATCTGTCGTCCTCATCTATATCCTGGATCGGCAATCTTTCCCTGTGGGTTCGGGTAGCGGCATTGTCTATGACGCGCAGGGGCATGTCGTCACCAATAATCATGTCGTAACGGGAGCCGATGGGCTAGAGGTGGTTTTTTCCGATGGTCAGCGCCGTTCGGCCGTAGTGGTCGGCACGGACGTCGATAGTGACCTGGCCGTGATCCGGGTTGATTCGTTGCCGGATGGTGTGCAGCCGGT
>WBZO01005704.1_pt1 | contig 12491 bp, 11 predicted proteins | sample 5204261 | NCBI WGS metagenome assembly WBZO01 (sample SAMN12412400, study PRJNA552823) | activated sludge metagenome | isolation source: activated sludge from anammox sidestream of wastewater treatment plant... | place: USA: North Carolina | collected 2017-09 | reverse complement strand
GCAGGAGATCGTAATCTTCCACAGAGAGCGTAGCCAGCCGTCGCAGCCAGTAGGTCAGGAAGGCCCACATCAGGCCGTAGTCCCACAGGACTGCGAAATACTCCTGGTCCCACCCCGGCGCAGACCGGCGCGCCATTTCCTCGCGGTACAACCCGATAGCCTCCTCCGCCGGCAGCGCCGGAGTGAGCGTCATCTCCGTCGTCTGGATAAATACCACCAGATCGAGGATAGCCGGCCCAATGCTGGCTAACTGCCAGTCAAACACAATCTGTCGGCCTTCCATCGGGCGGGCGATATTGCCTGGCCAGTAGTCGCCGTGCAACAGGGTGGCAGTTTCCTGCCGCAGGAGGCTGGCGATATGATCGGCATACTGCACCAGCATCCCGAAGGCGAGGAAGTTGCGCGGCGTCGTCAGGGCTGGCAGCGGCTCTTGCAGCACCAATGTCTGCACCGCCTCGGCGGCGGCCACGACAGTTTCGGCGTAATCCGCTTCCAGCGGACGCCCGAGCCAGGGGAAGATCGCCAGGTCCTCGCCCAATCCCCAGAAGCGATCGTGCAGCGCCACCAGATTCAGGACGGCTTCGGTGTAATCCTCGCGAGTCCATTGTTCCGGCGGGCACAGGCCGGTCAGCGCCTCCAGGACGATCCAGCCGTGCGCCGGATCGCCGGCTACCAGCCCGGGCACCAGCAGCGGCAGATGAGGGGCCAGGCGCTGGTAGACGCCGTATTCGCGCTGGCCTACTGCCGAAAGTACGCGGCCACTTCCGGTAACCGGCGCCTCCTTGACCACCAGCGCGATATACCGCTCTGCGCCGTCCACCTCAACGCCAACCGACATACCCCGCAGCTTGCTGAGCGGATCGGGCAGCCCGCCGGGCGTCACATAGGACAGCGACAGCGGCCGGATATCGAGCAGTCGGAGGCGCGGAGCCGCCAGATAGCGGCGCAGCCCGGCCATCAGCGCGGATCGGCTGAACGGCCACCCTTCCGTAACATCGTCCGAAACGCGATCGAAAACCTCATCGGGGTCGCCCATGCCGCTCAATCCCAGGATCGGCCGTAATTGAGCGTCAGTTTGGCCAGCACCGCCTCTTGCAAGTCAATCCCGGAGACGCTGGCCAACTGAAGCAGGTAGAGCATCACATCCGCCAGCTCACCCGCCAACGCGCCCCGGTCGTTCACATCCTCACCCCACTGGAAGTGCTCCAGCACCTCGGCGGCTTCGATCACCAGCGAGGCGGCGATATTGCGCGGTGACTGCTGATGCGGCGAATCCGCTGCGTACCACCCCTTGGCCGTCACGAATTCGTTCATGGCGCGGGTCAGATCGGCGATCGTCAGCGGAGAATCGGGCTTGTCACCGAACAGCGCCGCCGGGTTCGTATCAGTAGGCATTGGGGTTCCGTCCCGTAATAGTCTGAAAAGCGGTGCGCAGCAGGATCTTGACATCCAGCCACAACGACCAGTTCTCCACATACCACAGATCGTATTTGGTACGCTCCTCAATGGAGGTGTCGCCGCGCAGCCCATTCACCTGCGCCCAGCCGGTCAGCCCGGCCTTCATCTGATGGCGCTCCATATAGCGCGGGATATACTGCCGGAACTGATCCACGTATGCCTGCTGCTCCGGGCGCGGCCCCACCAGGCTCATCTGCCCCAGCAATACATTGATGAACTGCGGCAGCTCATCAAAGTTCGTCCGGCGCAGCACCCGCCCGACCGGCGTGACACGCGGATCATCCTTCACCGTCCAGCCGGGGCCGCTTCTCTCAGCATCAGAGCGCATAGTGCGATACTTGATCACGGGGAACATCTTGCCATCCAGGCCCATGCGCGACTGGTAGAAGAAGACCGGGCCTGGCGACGACCAGCGGATCACCAGGGCGACCAGGAGCATCAGCGGCGAGAGGAAGATCAGGGCGCAGGCCGCGCCCAGCACATCCAGCGCCCGCTTGAGACTCAGATTCCATCCGCGCAGGGCCACATCGCGCACGTTCAGCAGAGGCAGCCCGCCCACATCATCCACGGACAGCCCGCCAGACATATAAGCGAACACATCGGGATACACTTTGACATCAACCTGCCCGCGCTGGCATAGCGTCACCAGGTGGACTAACTGGCGATGGTCGATCTCCGGGAGGGCGATAATCACGGTGCTGACTTCCAATTCATCAATGAGCGTGGGGAGGTCCTCGTACTGCCCCAGAGCCTGCACCCCCAGAATGCTCCCATGCCCGGATTCGGTCACCAGGCCAGCCAGGTCATATCCCAGATTGGGCGCCCATTGAATTTTCTGGATGATGAATCGCGCCGGGTCGCTGTCACCTACGACCAGCACATCATCGCGGGCAATGCCCCGCCCCCGCAGCCGGAAGAGCGCCTGGCTGTAAAGCTCGCGGCCCAGAATTATCAGGATAACCGAGAATGTCCATACGTAGACCAGCAGGGTGCGGGGGTAATCCGTTTCCAGCGGCGTATTTTTGAACAGCACGGTTTGAAATGCCACCGACAGGAAAACTGCCATAGAGACGGCGCCGATGATGCGATAAGCCACATCAAAGCGGCTGGCCGCCCGCGGCTGGTGGTACAGGCGCGAGAAATAAACCGCCAGAAACACAAATCCGACATGCAGCAGCAGCGTCGGCATGTAGTACTCAATCAGCCCTGGCGGGTTCAGAGGCAGCGGCGTCAGCGGGACGATCTGGCGGGCGTAGTAGGCCAGCACAAACGCCAGCAGCGCCATAGCCGCGTCAGTGGCGACCAGGCTCAACCTGAGCAGCAGTCTGGACCGCCGGCGTCGGCGGCGACTGGCTTCCGCACGCATCAAGAGGCGGGTAACGGGGTCGGGTTCCGAATCTCGGTCCACAGCGAAGGCCCGCCGCGCAGCAGCAGCCCGATCAAAATCAGACTGTGCAGCCAGATCGGCGTCGTCGAGCGGTAGTACCGGCGGTAGAAGATCAGCATCGCCCGCCAGAACTCCCGCTGCGCTCGCCTGCTCTGGCGGCTCGCCGCCCGCTTGACGTGCAGCACTGTCACGTTCGGGTTGTACCAGACCGTCCATCCCGCCTGTTTCACGCGATACGCCCAATCAATGTCCTCCGCATACATGAAGTAGACTTCGTCCAGCAGCCCTACCTGTGCGATCGCCTCGCGACGAATCTGCATGTATGCCCCTACCCCCGCATCGATCTCAGTGACCTGATCAGGATCGAGGTAGGTCATATTGTAACGGCCAAACCGCCGGCTGCGCGGAAATATCTTAGAAAGCCCCAGCATCCGGTAGGCCGAGATCTCCGGTGTGGGGAAGCTGCGCCGGCAAGCCAGATCCAGATTGCCATCAGGCATCATCAGCTTCGGCCCGGCAATTCCGATCCGCAGATCGGCGTCCATAAATGCTGTCATCTTCTGCAGCCCATCCGGCGGGACGACGGTATCCGGGTTGAGCAGGAGGGCGAAACGAGGCGCCTCCAACTCACACCCCTGATCGAAGCCCAGCAGCCGCAGGCCGATATTGTTGGCATAGGCGAATCCGCCATTCACCGGACTCACCACCAGGCGCGCCTGAGGAAATTCCAGGCGCACCATATCGGCGCTGCCATCCGAGGACGCATTGTCTACAACAATCACATCAAAGGAAACGCCCTGGCTGGCGTAGACTGACTTCAGGCAGTCGCGCAGCAGGTCCTTTGTGTTCCAGTTGACAATGACAATCCCCAGATCGTGCATAGCCGTATCCTGATCTTATTTTACCACACCGGGATCAGCGTTCTCCGCCGTTGGCGGCTGCGCTGCCGTAGGCAGCGTCAGCAGGGGGCGCCCGCGCAGGGCCGCCCGGAGTGCCTCCCGGTCATCCCACGGATACTCGATCTCGCCGAAACACATGCTCTGCTCATGCCCCTTGCCGCAGGTCAGCACGATATCGCCGCGCCTGGCTCGCTGGACCGCCTCGTACAGGGCCAGCCCGCGATCAGGCACGCGCCAGAATGTCTGCCCCTCCACCCCGCCCTTTGAGACACAGCCGGCGGCCATTTCAGCCAGAATAGCATCCAGCGATTCCGTGCGCGGGTCCTCAGCGGTGAGGATGGTGAGATCAGCGAGTTCAGCAGCGGTCGCGGCCATCATGCGGCGCTTGGCGCGGTCGCGCAGGCCGGCGCTGCCCACCACGCAGATGATCCGCCCTTCCGGCGGGATCAGCGTCCGCGCCGCCGTCAGCACTTCATGAAGCGAATTGGGCGTGTGGGCGAAGTCAACCACCGCCAGAAAGTCCTGCCCCTCGTCCATGCACTCCATGCGTCCGGGGACCTGGGCCAGCGCCGCCACGCCCCGGGCGATGGCCTCCCCCGTCACCCCGACGGCGCTGGCCGCCGCTGCCGCGGCCAGCACATTCGACACATTGTAAGGGCCGGTTAGCGGCGAGTGAATCGTCATCCCGTTCAACTGGAAGCGCGTCCCCGCGGGGGTATATTCGATTCCGGTCGCGTAAAAGTCACAGGCTGAGTCGTGAACGCTGTAGGTCAGATGCCGGTCAGCGGGAATCCCAAGCAGAAATTCAGCCGTTGTATCATCGGCATTAATCACGGCCACCTTGTCCTGCCGCTCCTTATACGGCGACTGCGCCAGGGACCGGAAGAGAAGCGCCTTCGCGTCGCGGTAGGCCTCCCAGGAGCCGTGATAGTCCAGATGTTCATGGGTGATATTGGTCACCACGGCCACATCAAACGCCACTGCATCGGCGCGCCCCTGAGCCAGGCCGTGGCTCGTCACCTCCAGGATGCAGTGGGTCAGCCCCGCCTTCACCATCCGGGCCAGGTAGCCCTGAATCTCGGTGGCGCGGGGAGTCGTAACATGGAGGCCCGTCTCCACTTCCGCATCGCCCAGCACCGCGCTGAGCGTGTTGATCGTGCCGGTGCGCAGCCCGGCGGCGCGCAGTATCTGGTAAAGGAGGCTTGCCGTCGTTGTCTTGCCGTCGGTTCCGGTGATCCCGATCACCACCATCCGATGTGAGGGGAAACCGTGATAAGCGGCTGCCAACACCGCTGTGGCATGTTGAATATTCGCGACTGCCGCGTAAGGGACCGGGCAATCCACCTGGGAGGGAGGTCGCTCGCCGACCACGGCGGCCGCGCCGCGCGCAACAGCCTGCGGGATCAATTCATGGCCGTCCACGCTGGCCCCCCGGCGCGCCACAAACAGGCCGCCCGGCTGCACATCCTGCGCGCTGTCCGTCACCGGCGCCGTGATAGCTACATCGGCGCTGACCGTTGTCGCGCCGGGAATCGCTGCTAACAGATCAAAAAAACGTGCCATCCGCCAATACCTCGCCGGTCAAAACCGGTCCTAGTATACCGTCTTTTGGCGCGAGCAGAAGCCGCGGCAAGGCCGGGCAAAAGACAAAGAGGCCGGGGTTGTGGCTGCCCGGCCTCATGATATCTCTGGACTTTCGGCAGGTGTCAGTTCAGGCGTGCCGCCATATCGCGCAGGCTGGCCCGAACGCTGCCGTCAATGACGCGCCCGGCTGAGCGAATCACCAGCCCGCCCATAATGGCTGGATCGACATGAAAATCGATCTCGCTGGCGCCGGTCTGCTTCTTGACCTCGGCCTGCTCTTTGTCGGTCAAAGGCACTGCAGAAACGACCTCTACCCGACCGCCGATACCCTTCGCGGCCGCTGGCGCGGTGGAGAAGAATTCGTTGACCAGCTTACGCTGGCGTTCCTCATCCAGGGCCTCGCCCACGAGCTTATGGGTAGCCGCAATGGCCAGCGAAGCCACCTGGTCGCGCAGGTCAGCCAGCTGCTGGTCACGTTCCGCCAGCGCCTTGTGATGCGCTTCGGCCAGGATTTTCTCAGCCGACGCCCGCGCTGCCGCAATGACCGCCTGGCCGGCTTCGTCACCACGCCCGCGCGCTTCATCAGCCAGCCGGGTGGCCTCACGACGGGCCGCTTCGATGATACCTTCCGCTTCCGATTCCGCGTTTGCCCGTGCCTTTGCCGAAACTTCAGCGTCCTCAAGCTGCCTGGCAATCTTGGCCGCCCGCTCATCCAGCATGCGGGTCATCGGGCGCCAGAGGGCCACACCCAGCAGCGCCACGATAACGGCGAAGTTGACGATTTGCGCGATAAGGAAGCCTGCGTTGATTCCTAGTGCATCCACGAGCCGCCTCCTCAGACGCTAGAGCACGAACAGGATGATGAGGGCGACAACCAGCGCATAAATGGCGACGGCCTCAGCAAACACGATACCCAGAATCATATTGGTCTGAATCTGCCCGGCGGCATCGGGGTTGCGGCCAATTGCCGTCATCGCTCCCTGCACCAGCAGGCCGATGCCAATGCCCGGACCAAACACGCCAATCATCGCCAGTCCTGCGCCCAGGGCCTTCAGACCAACAGTCAGATCACCAGTCATAGAAAGTGTCCTCCCCTATGGATGTCAAATGGGATGAATCTCGTACCGCGCACTAATGATGATCATCAGCGCCGTGGCTTTCCATCGCCTGCGCGCTGAAGATCAATGTCAGGACCGCAAACACGAACGCCTGCATCAGCCCCACGAACAGCTCAAGGGCGTAAAAGACTACGGGCAGCATGGTCGCAACCAGGAACGCCATGATGAACAGCAGCACCTGCCCGGCGAAGATATTGCCAAATAGACGAAAGCCGAAACTGAGGATTTTGATGAACTCCGAGATAATCTCGAAGAGGCCTACAACGAAGTCGATCGCGCCAAGCGGCTTCTTATTCAGATTGCCCAGCGCGCGCATATTGAAGAATTTCTGGAAGTAATCCGGCCCCAGCGACCAGACACCAAAGACCTGGATCATGACCACCGCGATGATCGCCAGGCCCAGTGTCAGATTCAGGTCTGTGGCGGCGGCGCGCACAAACGGCGTGACTACGAACAGGTTGGCGTCTACAGCCCCCGCAGCCAGCTCAGCCGCTCTGTCGGCATCGCCGTCCGCAGTCGCCGCCTGCATATCCTGATACCGGTCATTAGCCGCGCCAATAGCCGCCATCAACGCTGGCGAAAACTCAAAGTGCTCACCGCCCGCGTGTTCCTGAGCTTCGCCGGCCGCTTCTGCATCCAGCGCGCCTTCGGCCTGGAGTTCCTGCACCAGTGCCGATGTCTCCGGCAGGTCCAGGTCCCGCACCGCCATGACCAGTTCGGAGCGCGGCACGTCCACGCCGGCTTCAGCCAGGGCGACGACACATTCCGATCCGTCCTCCGCGGGGACATGGCCCAGGTGGATCGCTTCGCAGGCGCAGAAATTCGCCATGGTGGCTTTAGTGCCGCCATTCAGCGGGTTGGTGTTGCGAAGCGTGGCCACGCCTTCGATAGGCTGGCTGCCATCCGGAGCCAGCGGGGCGCCGTTGACGCTAACGGGGTAGCCGTTGAACCCGGGCGCGGCGCAGTGCAGCATCCCGACGCTGTCCACACCGGGCACCAGCTCAAGCCAGTTTGCAATAAGCAAGAAGAAGAAAATACTCATCACCAGCGGGAAGATGCGCCCGGCGCGCGAGCCAGCTACCTGCTTGGCGAAGTTGTACATGAAGCCGACCAGCAACTCCAGCACACTCTGAAGCCGGCCCGGAATCTGCTTGATGCCCCCGCGCAGCACAACGAGGAGCACAATCAGCAGGACCAGGAGATCGGCCAGTATCGTCCCCACAAGGGTGTTCGTCAGCGAGAAGCCATCGCCCAGCCAGTTCGGGATCAGAACTTCGCCCGGGACATAGATCACCGGCATGGCGACGCCGATACCGGCGCCCGGCAGCAGGATGAAGGGAATCCACAGACAGAACGCCCCAACAAAGACCATCATGCCAATGAAAACCAGACAACCTCGCTGGGTTTTGTTCACAGTGGAGACCTCCTTTCTGCCCATAGAATTCTACAGTACGTAGGGGTCAATGATACTCCTCCTTATCCAAACCTTCTCCCTTGCCAGGAGTCAGATCAGGCGCCTGTGGCCGGATAGCCCCGGTCACTGAGAGAGCAATACGAAGCATCACAAACAGACTAAACGGAATGCTGAGCAACACCAGGCCGACGGTAAACGGGCCGCGCAGTCCCAGGCGCGAATCGAGCCATAACCCGAGCAGCAGCCCGCCGACCACGATGACGACTGTCACCAGGCCGGCCAGCCCGGCGATCCCCGCCATACCCAGGTTACGGGTGCGGCGCGGTTGGCCCTGCCCCCCGATCACTGTAATCTCCTCGCCGGGTGTGCTATGACCTTCTGTAAGCCGGGCCGTCGGGTGTGCATTCTATCACAAAGCCATAAATTCCGCCAAGATTTGTCGCATAAAGCGCGACACCGAGTCGCGCGATCCGCATTGTCCGTGCCAGGGTTCGACCACCCCTAGTTCAGTAACAACGCCTGCCCCGCCTGGAGCGCCCAGGCGTAGACCGGGGTCACCACGATTCCCAGCAGGATGACGCCGAGAGTCGCCAGGCCAAGTGCCCACCGATACGAGCCAGAGACAGGGATCGGCTGCCCCTCGCTGGCGCTGCGATCGACGTACATGACCTTGATCACCATCAGGTAGTAGTACAGGGCAATGATCGAGTTGATCACGCCCACCAGGGCCAGCCAGATAAAGCCGGAATCCACGGCGGCGGTGAACAGGAAGAACTTGCCGAAGAATCCGGCCGCCGGGGGGATGCCCCCCAGGGAGAGCAGCGCCACGGTCATAGCCAGCGCCAGCCCCGGGCTGCGGCGGCTGAGGCCGGCAAAATCGGCCACCAGCTCGTTGCCGGTCACCCGGCTGGCCAGGATGACCACCCCGAAGGCGACCACATTGGTCAGCGTATACATGAACAGGTAGAACACGGCGGCGGCCATGCCGGACCCGGCATTGGCGCTGATCGCCACGACGCCGATCAGGATATAGCCAGCCTGGGCGATGGAGGAATAGGCCAGCAGGCGTTTGATGTTACGCTGCCACAGGGCCAGCAGGTTGCCCAGCGTCATCGTCACAGTCGCCGCCCCGGCCAGAATGAGCACCCACAGCTCGTCATAAGCCGGGAAGGCCGCCATGAAGAAGCGCATCAGGAGGGCGAAACTCGCCGCCTTGCTGGCCACGCTGACGAAAGTGGTCACCGGCGTCGGCGCCCCTTCATAAACATCGGGCGTCCAGAAGTGGAACGGCACAGCGCTGATCTTGAAGCCGAAGCCAACCAGGACCATGATCAGGGCGATCAGGACCGGCAGCCCCTGGATGCTCTGGCTGGTCAGGCCGGCCGCCAGCAGGTAGATGTTGGTCTGGCCGGAGAAACCGTACAGCAGGCTCAGGCCGTAGAGCGTGACGGCGCTCATCACAGCCCCGTACAGGAAGTACTTGACGCCCGCCTCCGCTGACCGCTCATCTTCGCGAAGATAGCCGGCCAGCATATACAGCGTGATCGATGTTGTCTCCAGCGCGATGAAGGCCATCACCAGGTCTGAAGCGGAGGCCATGAAACAGGCGCCGATAGTGGCGATCACGATGAGAGCGTAGTAATGGCCGCGCCGGCCCAGGCGTTCCACATCGACGCTGAGCAGGCAGGTCAACGCCGCGCCGATGATGATCATCGTCCGGAAAATCTGCGAAAACATATCATGCCGGATCATGCCGCCGAACATCAGTTGTCCGGCCAGCTCTCCCTGTGGCGGCGCAGAAAAAACCAGGCCAATCACAGCGATGCTGAAGAGCACAATACCGGAAATTATGCCGATTTCGCGCCGGCGGCTGCCCGGCCAGGTCAGGTCCAGCGCCAGTATCACCACTGCCAGGACGGTCATCAGAAGCTCTGGCAGGATAGCGAGCAGACTCGCCTCCCAGTTAATCGTTTGGAAGTCCAATTAAGCACCTCCCAGCAGTTGCGCAATCGGCCTGACGCCGCTTTCAACGATAGGCGCCATAATGTTCGGCCAGACACCCAGAATAATCAGGGCCACCATCAGCATCACCAGCGCCAGCTTATCCAGCGCGGTCACATCATGAACTTCCTGATAGCGCTCTTCGTTGAACCGGCCATAAAATACCTGCTGCACAACGCGCAGCACGTAAGCCGCCGTCACCACGATGCCGATCACCGCCACAACGGCAATCACGCTGTAGTAGTTGGCCAGCGACCATCCCCCCACTGTAAGCTGAATCGTCGGGCTGGCGTTCCACAGCCCCATGAAGATCGGGAACTCCGACACAAATCCGCTCAACCCCGGCATGCCCATGCTGACCAGACCGCCGAGGATGAAGGCGAAAGACACCCAGGGCAGCTTGCGGCTGAAGCCCCCCAGGCTGGGGATATCGCGCGTGTGCGCCCGATCGTAGACCATCCCGACACAGGCGAAGAAAAGCGCCGTCATCGCCCCGTGGCTGAACATCTGCAACCCCGCGCCGGTCATGCCGACCACGCTCATGGTGGCAATCCCCATGCTGACCAGCCCCATGTGGCTGACGGATGAAAAGCCGATGACGTACTTGAAGTCGCGCTGGCGCATGGCAATGAACGCGCCGTACACCACGTTAATCAGCGTGAGCAGGACAATCCAGGGCAGATGCACCTGCGCCCCTTCCGGCAGAAGCTGCACCCCCACGCGCAGGGCGCTGTACGCGCCGAGCTTCATCAGCACGCCGGCGTGGATCATGGAAACTGCTGTCGGGGCGGCCACGTGGCCGTCAGGACTCCAGTTGTGGAAGGGGAACAGGCCGGCCAGGATGCCGAAGCCGATGAAGATGAAGGGGAACCACAGGCGGGCCAGAGTCAGCCCGCTGATACCGAACAACTCGACATTGAAGGGACTGTTCGGCATCGCGCCGACTTCCAGCATATGCACCATATCGAAGCTGTAGACGCCAGTGGCATTCCCCGCGGCGAAGTACAGCACCAGCACGCCGACCAGGGCCACAACTGAGCCGATCAGGATGTACAGCGTGAGCTTCATAGCGGCGTATTCGCGCAGCTCTTTCCATCCCCAGGTGGCGATCAGGAGGTACATCGGGAAGATAGCCAGCTCGTAGAAGAAGAACAGCACGAACAGGTCCAGGGCGACAAAAACGCCGTACACGCCAGCTACCAGCAGCAGGAAGAAGGCCATGAATTCGCGCGGGCGGTCGTCAATCCCCCATGAAATCAGGACGCCGGCGAATGAAGCCAGGCCGGTCAGCAGGACCATCGGAGTGCTGATGCCATCCACCCCGAGGTGATAGTTGATCCCCAGCGGCGCGACCCAGACGATCTTCTCCTGAAACTGGAAGGACTGCTCAACCGTCGTCGCCGCGCTGGCATAAGCAACATCGTAATTGAAGAAGACAAAGAGGCCTAGCAGCAGGCTGAATCCGGTCGCCGCTGCCGCAATAAGACGGGCTTCCTGCTTGGCGGACTTAGGCAGCAGCAAGATCAGGAGCGCCCCAGCAACTGGCGTGAGCGTGATAATGCTCAATACTGGAATTGGTGCGTACATGACTCCCCCTGCCTCATTACCCGCCAAACCAACGGGTCACGGTATCGTTGATCATCGGCATAATCCAGTTCGGCAGCAAACCCGTGGCCAGCATCAGCAGCACTAACGGCGAGATGGCCACGATCTCGCGCCAGCTAATCTCCAGATTGTGATGCTGGTGATGGTAGTCAATCCACTCCTGCGAAGGCTTGCCGTGCAGCACCTTCTGGATTGCCTTGAGGATATAGGCGCCGGTGAAGAACAGACCCACCATACTGAGCAGCGTCGCCGACGTGAAGACCGGCCACGCGCCGCGCACGACCATGAATTCGCTCACGAATCCAGCCAATCCCGGCAGCCCCAGGCTGGCCATGCCGACGAAGATCAGGATGCCGCCGTAGATCGGCGCCAGCACCCACAGCCCGCCCATCTTGCGCAAATCGCGCGTATGCGCCTTGTGATACAGCGCCCCGACCAGCAAGAACATACCGGCCGAACTCAGGCCGTGGCTGAACATCTGGAGCACCGCGCCGTTGGCGGCGATGATGCCGCTCTGGGTATCAGTGATGGCCACCACTCCTGGCTCCAACCCCAGCCAGGGAGCCGCGCCATTGGTGTAGCTGATGCCGTACACCCAGGCCGCCGCGGCGACGCCGAGCACAACAAAGCCCATGTGGTTCACCGAGCTATAAGCCACCAGTCGCTTGAAGTCGGATTGCCCGTAGGCCGCGAGCGCCCCGAGGATGATGCCCGCCACAGCCAGGAAAGCCAGCACCGGGGCGAACATCGCCGCCTGTTCCGGAAAGTACGGGATAACCAGGCGCAGGAAACCGTAAGCGCCCAGTTTGAGGAGCACACCCGCCAGAATCATAGACCCGGCTGTCGGGGCCTCAGTATGCGCATCCGGCAGCCAGGTATGGAACGGCCAGATCGGGACCTTGATGGCGAAGGCCAGGAAGAAGGCCAGAAAAGTCAGCCACTTGACCGTGGAGATATCTATCCCCAGAAACGCATTTTCGCTCCCCTGGAAGGTCGGCCAGAACCCGGCCAGAGCCACCATGTCC
>WBZO01005702.1_pt1 | contig 12492 bp, 14 predicted proteins | sample 5204261 | NCBI WGS metagenome assembly WBZO01 (sample SAMN12412400, study PRJNA552823) | activated sludge metagenome | isolation source: activated sludge from anammox sidestream of wastewater treatment plant... | place: USA: North Carolina | collected 2017-09 | reverse complement strand
AGCGGCCCGCGAGCGCAGGCGATGAAACGTCTTGAATCGTCAATTGACCGGTGGGATCGCGCAAAATTTCGAGGTGCGACGCGAGCGAGTATTCGCTTTGCGCGTCGGTGAGAACGATCGGCGGCGCGGTCTCGCCCTGCCCCAACGCAGTCCACGCCATGCTCAAAAGGAGCATCGTCAGCGCCAGGATTGAGCCAATTCGGGCGAGCGAGAGCAGCCGCTTGCTGATGAATTTCAGGGGGTGGAACATTGCAAATCGTGCGATAGTGCGATAGTGCAATCGTGCGATATGCGATAATGCGATACGCGATATGCGATAGTGCGATACGCGATTATAGCGTATGTGGCGAGGATGGAAAAGAGGGGTAGCCCAAATCGCGCAATGACCGCCGGTTTTGGCTTGGCGCCGGTCAAATCACCAAGCGCTCGGTCCAACTCGGCAGCGGTCCTGTTTTTCACTGTGACTTGCGTTTGCGCGCTATTTTATTTCGACGCCCGCCGCGTTGAATTCGTTTTGAATGTTTTCACGCAGCGCGGACATGACGCGCGGCAAACGATCCGCCGCACGTGTGTAGGCGTTCAATCGCGGTCGGGCGGGTATTGAGCGCCAGCACATTTGGCGAATCGAGCAAGCCGAACAACTGAATCAAGCGCGCGAATCAGCTTGGCAGCGCAGCAAGAGTTTCCGCTTTTGGTTTGCGATGCTCTCCAAGTAACTGTGTACCGCTGCTTCAACCGATAGATAAATATTTTCCTCGCCCGCGATGTTTATCAATCCTGTCTGCCGCATCCGATCGCGCGCCGCGCCGCGCACCTGCGCAAACAAGACGCGCAGGTTGATGCTCTTGAGGTCGCCGATCAATTCTTGCAGCATATCGGCGCTGGCAATATCTAGATCGCTCGTCGCGCCCAAATCAATAATGATCGCTTGTGGCGTCTCTGCCTGCGCGGCAATCCGCGCCCGAATTTCTTTATCGGCGACGTTCGCGTTCGCGAAAAAGAGCGGCGCGTCAACGCGGAAAATTACCAAGCCCGGAATCGGTTCATATTCGGGATGCCGCGACTTGTCGCCATATGCCCCGGGTTGCCCCGGCACGCGTCCCAATTCTGCCATATAAGGGCGGCTCGCGCGATAGAGGACGATCAGGAGCGAGAGCAGCACCGCAATCGAGAGACCGACAAGCACATCCGAAAGGATCACGCCGAACAATGCGACCAGCGCGAGGATAAAATCCGTGCGCCGCCACTTGCGATAGCGCCGCAGTTCCTTATAGTCCATCAAGCCAAGCACCGACGCGATGACAATCGCGCCCAGCACCGCGTTGGGCAGCGGCGCAAACAACTTGGTGAGAAAAAGCAGCGTCAGCAAAACAAAGCCGCCGGCAACCAGTCCCGACATCTGCGTTTTCGAACCCGCTGCCTCGCCCGTCGCGGAAATCGAGAGACTCGCATCCGCCGTCATGCCCTGGCTCAAACCCGTGCCGAGATTCGCCACGCCCATCGCAATCAATTCTTGATCGCCGTCAAGCGCATAATGATATTTTCCCGCAAAGGCGCGCCCACTGCCCAGCGACTCACCTACAGCGAGAAAGACGATTCCGCCTGCGCCAGCAATCAAATATGGCAATTGAGAAAACGAGATGTTGGGGAAACCGAACTGCGGCAAGCCCTGTGGAATCGTACCGACGACGCTCACACCGTAACTTGCAAGACCAAAGAACGCTGAAAGGAGAATCCCAAACACGAGCGCCGCCAACCCCGCGGGAATCTGTGGCAAGCTGCGCCGGACGATCAGGATGAGCAGAATCGCAAGCGCACTGACCAGCATCGTTGCAAGATTCGCCTCATCAAGTTTAGTGACCAGTTCCACCAGCTGCTGAAGGACGTTGCCGCTCCCGCCTGACACACCGAACAGTTTCGGCAGCTGCCCCACCGCAATCGTGATTGCCAAACCAAAGACAAAGCCCGTAACGACCGGTTTGCTCAAAAAGTCGGCAATAAAGCCGAGGCGAATTATGCCCGCGATGAGGAGCATGACGCCGACAATGAGTGCCAACGCCGAAGTCAGCGCCCAATAGCTCGTCGCGTCACCGCCCGCCAGCGGCGCGACCACCGCCTTGATAGGGGTCCAATATGCCCCCAATCGCAATCGCCATCGCGCTTGTCGTGACGACGCTCATCAGTGCGGAACCCGTGAACAGCGCGGCGACGGGCGTCCCAATCATGACGCCATACAACCCGTACACCGGATTTACGCCTGCCAGCACGCCCGATGCCATTGCGTCGGGAATTGCAGCCACACCAGCCGAAACTCCGGCGACGAGATCTGCACCCGTCGTTTTACGATTCAACCCCAAAGTTTTCATGCTCACTCGCCCTCGTTCAGGGCTATCACATCCTCTTTGTGTCTACCGCGAGAAAACAGTTGAAATGCCTTGTAAAAGATCTTTCGGATTTTGCGCGTCATAGGGTGGCGCGCAACCCCGAAAGGTCTTTCTCCAAAACCGATGTAGAATTTCTTGTTGCTCGGTTCGGGCTCCATTACCGCAACAATCCTACCCCATTACGTCGCCCGACACCGACGCCGCCAACGGGTCCGGGTGGATTTGGTCCGCGTCCTACACCGCCGACAGGTGCGGGTGGATTTGGTCCTCGACGCATAATCTACCTCCTCAAATTTATTTTTTCTTTTTAGCGGCAGCGTTCTTTGCCGCAGTTTTCTTTTTGGCAGCAGCGCGTTTCTTTGCCGCCGCAGCGGTTTTTGCTGACGCTTTTCTCTTGTCCCTCTCGAGTTCTTTTTCGAACTGCTCCAAAATTTGCTTGCCCCCACGCACATAACAAGCCGTTCCCAGGCAGACTCTGATCGTGTGATCCCCCTGAGGCACGGTATTGAAAAATGAATAGAACGTAATGACGCCGTACACCTCCGAGAGTGAAATTCCAAGGCCTTCAGCAATTCGGACCTGCACATCCTCCGGCAGCCACCCAAATATTTCCTGTGCCTGGTGCAGTACCTGAATCAGGACACCTTTGTCCCCCTTGTAGGTATCAATGACCTTGTCAAGCCGGCGGTACTTTTCTTCTTCTTCCGCCGCATATTGTTTTGCAGTCAGTTCGCATTCACACGTATGTTTCGACAATCAACTGTCCTCCTGAAAATCCTTGTTCCGCCCGCGGTATCGCTGGATTAAACTCCCGTATTACCCACGGAGGGGCTGATTATTGTTTTGCTTGAGTAGCGACCACCCAATCACTCGCTATATGACCATTCACGATATGCTCCGCGACAATTGCACGCGCCCTGTCCGCAGTAACCCGACCGTAAGTCACGGTTGGCTGTCCGGTCTGTGAAACATCCACGGTGGGCTCTTGATCACATAAGCCCTTGCAGCCTGTTTGCGCCACGGTGACGTTCACAATACCTCGTTTGTTCAACTCATCGAGCAGCGCGCTCATAGTCTCGCGCGCTCCGGCTGCTATGCCGCAGGTACCCATTGCCACACTTATCTTTGTGGCATGTTCACCTTCGCGCACGCTCATGGACTTCAGAGCTTCCTCGCGAATTCGTTTCAGATCATCAAGCGTTTTCATAGTTTTATTGCCTCTCGTCCTTTTTCCAGCCCGGCTGTCGTCAGTTCAGCCGTGCGTCAATCATTCCAAATGGGCGAGGCGCCCAATTCCTTCCGCTATATGCTGGCGCATCCACTCCACCACTTTCGGTGAGTAGAGTGGAACACCATCCAGCGCATCCCGGACACCTTTAGAATCAAACAGGAACTCTCCTGCTCCCGTTTGAAACCTGAGAGTGATCTGCCGGTCCGGGTATCCAACCACCAGGTTCACGATTGTATCTGTCAGGTTGCCCATCGGAGCCCTGTCTATGTGGGACAGCTTGAACTCCGCCCGCACCAGAGTTCCCTTGTTGGGTTGACTCTGTATATCAAGTGAGCCCCCAGCTGCCCTACAGGCTTCCGCCAACAGTGGCAGCCCCAATCCAACTTTCCGTTCGGTCCGTGTTGTGACAAACGGATTTGTTACACTATCCCGGATCTCTGATGGTATCCCACGGCCATTGTCACTGACTGACAGCATCAGGCTGTCTGCTGGCTCGCTGATTGTCACATCAACGTCGACCCGGCTTGCTTCCGCGCGAATGCCATTTTCCGCGATATCAAGAATGTGCAAAGACAGCTCTCGCATTCTTTCTAACCTGATCTCATCTCCAATGAACAGCAGCGGATGCCAAATGCCGTGTGCTCACATGAGCTGCTCGTCAGTTTTCCTCTGTATAGCGGCCCAATCGGCCGCAAAGCGCTAATTTTACTTCTTCGATTGTGCGCCGCTCAAGCCATGCGGCGGTACTGCATTGCCCAATCTCATCCAATCGATGAGCATCCGATGACTTTATGCACCCCAACCCCTGCAATTGTGGATAGCGCTTCTTGGCTTCAGCCTCAGAAAGTCTCGGCGATATCTCTATACCATCCAGCGCCAGCCCCTCCGGAATAAACCCCAGCACTCCGAACAATCCCGCGTAGGTTTTATCAATATGGGCAGGAACAGGCAGCCCATCCAAAGCCCGTATCGTTGTTATGACTTCCTCCAGGGAAGTCTCCACACTTGTTGCCAGCAGCCGCTCGTTATAGCGCACGAACTCAGCATTCGCCGTGACAACCATCTGTGCCCCAAAAAACTCCGGGCGGTTAGGTTCATCCGGCATGCGCTCCCAAAGAAAATCCTGCATCTTCAGCGCGTTTTCACATCTATCAAACAACCCCAGCACATGTACGCCTTCCATCGACTCACACTCAATTCCCGGAAGCACTTTTACAGCGCTATATCGGGCGGCTTCAATACAAGCCGTAACATTCTCCGCCGAGTTGTGATCACAAATCGCGATTAAATCAAGCCCTTTGGCTTCAGCCTGCCTTATAATGAGTTCCGGGACCATTTCGACCTCGGCGCAGGGCGACAACAAGGAATGGATATGCAAGTCCATTTTGCAGCGCCGCAGCATTGCTAAATGCCTATCCAGCGCGCCTTACGCCCAAATCCCAGAGTTTTCCACAAACCTCATAAGCACTCTTGTCCGTGCAAAGAAGAACCACGCTCTCCTCGACAGCCTTGGCGATTACCGTTGGTTCCACTGCGCGTCCACTGCAGACAATGACCGCTGAAAGCTCCTTCAGAGCCGCCACCGCCACTACGTTCATGTGGCCTTGGACAGTGATCCACACCTCGCCGGCATGAGAAAAACCCATCACATCGCTCAGAAGGTCAGACACATAAGCTCCGGTAACAACGCGTGTTGGCGGTGGCGCAGGCGTCACCCCCTCCAACTCCAAGTTTGAGATGACTTCTTTTAGTTTTACTTGTCGCTCTCCGGTCAAAGTCGATCCCTTTCACTAAATGGTTGCCACTGCATCCGCATCGGCCTTAATCTTCCGGCCACCCTATCAGGTCTTGCAGCGGCTGTTGAACCACGGATGTGTTCTGGTTCATCGCGGGCGGCAACTTGGAACTCAAGTCACCCAGCTCCTTTGCCAATTGATGCACCTTCTGCCTCAACACAAATACACAGTCTGTCTGTGTGGCTTCTCCTCGAACAATATCCTCCCCCAGCGCCAGACATGTAGGCGCTCCGCAAGAACCGCAGTCCAAACCAGGAAGCTCGTTTACAATCATCTCCAAGCGCTCCATCCGCCGGATGGCTTCGTGCATATCATCCGCAAGGGCCAGCGTAGAACGCGCTTCAATTGGCCGTTCGAGCCTAAGCACGGCGTCATCAAGTTCGTTGACGATTTCCTCGGCCTTAGGCCCTCGAATACCCTTCCCTATCTGCTCTGTCAGAATCCGTATGCGCCGTCTGGCAATAAACGAGTTCTCAACAGTAAGGACTCCACCTACACATCCGCCCGAGCAAGCAAGGGCTTCGACATAATCCATTTGCGAGAGCTTTCCGCACTCGATATCTTCAAAAACACTGATCACGTTATGGATACCATCCACACTGATCTGCCTGCCGTATGCCACCGCCTGGTTCTCGCCACCGGCTCTTGCCCAGCCTATTCCAAGGCCGGTCGCTCTCTGGCGCACCCGGATTGCGCTGCTGTTCTTTGCAGCCCTAATTGCCTTTGAGAGCGGGCCGAACACCTCCGATATCGGAATGGCTCCGTCCAACGACCGAGTGTCGTAGCCCACCGGATTCCGAATAGCCGTTACTTTCCCAGGGCAAGGACTCAGGAAGAAAATTCCGACGTCCTGCTCATCCACGCCAAACCGCCTGGCGGCTTCTATCTTCGCAAGCCTCGACGCTACCCTGATGGGTGACGCCACCGGCACAATGTGGTCTATCAGGTTTGGAAACCTGACCTGGATTAATCGAACAACGGCCGGACAAGACGACGAAACCAACGGGCGAACAATGCTGGCCTTGGCAATTTCGCGCCGCACCATGACAGCAACCAGGTCTGCCGCATGAGCTACTTCAAAGACATCATCAAAACCGATATCCAAAAGTCCTTCCAAAATCTGTTTTGGTGTTACACTGTCATCAAACTGCCCATACAACGCTGGCGCTGGAAGTGCAATCCGGACTCGAAACGACTTTAAGTGCTCCAACGTATCCGCAACCGCCGTTTTTGCATGGTTTGGGCAGACCCGAATACACTCTCCACAGTCTACACAGCGAACATCCAGAATCTGCGCCTTGCCGTCCCGCACCCGAATTGCTTCCGTTGGGCAGTGCTTGATGCAATTTACGCAGCCCTTGCATTTATCTTCTATCAGCCTGACCGCATGAAAATATTTTTGCTGTTCCATGACAGTTACACCGCATCGCCGGTTGTAGCGTTACGAAACGTCAAGCGCAACGTTGTTCCCACGCCGACTTTAGTATCAAGGCTCAGCTCATCAGCGCAGCGCGCAATATTCGACAGCCCCATCCCAGCTCCGAACCCCATTTCGCGAATCTCTTCACTGGCCGTTGAAAATCCGGGCTGCATTGCCTGTTCAACATCTTCGATTCCCGGGCCACGGTCCGCAACGATCACGCGGATGGCTTCAGCGTCCGCCTCAAGTATAATTTCGCCGCCGTCAGCGTGGATCACCACATTCATCTCGGCTTCATACGTAGCCACACTGGTCCGCCGTATGGTATCCGGCGGAGCCCCAATCTGCTGCAAAATGCGTTTAATTTTGCTTGAGACTTCACCTGCGACTGTGAAATTCTGCCCCAGCACTTCGAACCTGTATCGCAGCTTTGCAGGTGACTCGATGTTCATTTACCCTTCTTACAGTTAAGAGCTACCTGGCATTGGGCTCGTTGATTTCTTACCTTTGCCCAGTGTTCGATTGGAGGGCTGGCTCCCAGTGCACCGGGCAGCCCTTCTTTGTACAGAATGCCGCACGCTTCATACAATGGATAAGGCGATGTGAAAAGCGGAAGCCCCATTTCCATGGCCAACGCCATTGCGTTTGAGTCCGGCATTTTGTCACGCACAAAAACTATTGCCTTGAGATCCAGCATTTCCGCAGTGCGGATTACTTGCACTGAGCACAACCCAGTAAGCAGTACGCTGCCTGGTTTTGTGAGCGCGAGCACATCGCTCATCAGATCGCTTGCGCCTGCATTGTCTACAGCTTTATCAAGATCAATGCTCGGGAAAAGCGCTTTTGCATCAAGTAAATTGATCAGATCTCTTAGAAGCATTCGCAGATCCTTAATTCTCCGCATTCGCACCAAGGTTACGGGTGATTTTTGTCATCTTACACTTCGAGATATATAAGATTGAGAAAAAATGCACAATTTCGGTTATAAATACGGCGGCCGCACCCGATCTATCGTACGCCCGCCTTCAGTAGGGCATTTTTTAAAAAGACCTGCCTTCTCCAAGTATCCTTATGGCAGGCAGCGTCTCCTTACAGCAGTGGCCATAAACCCCACTATTGAGGATTATGTCACAATGTTATTTTATCCAGAATTCCGGGCAATGTAAAGAGTTTAACGACTCATATCGTGATTTATTTCACATTTTTTATATCGGTTTTTTTGACTTTCTTTTGCAGTAGCAATATGGGTTTATCACAAACTTTCAGTTGCACCGCCAACTAGAGGAACCTCCTGAACCTGACATGGGTATAATCTCTTATCATGTCTAAATTCATTGCCGTGTTATGCCTTGTACAACTAATGCCGCTAGCCGCTCTGGCGGGCACCACTCGGGTAATAGTGGTTATCAACGACCAAAGCCCGGAATCAAAGGCAGTGGGACAGTACTACGCCACTAAAAGGGGTGTACCCGCCAGGAACATCTGCCATATAAATGTAGAACCAAATGAACGCATAACGCTGCTGAGCTACCATGAAAAAATACGCAAGCCAATCCTTGCGCACATTAATAAATATGCTCTCGGAAGCGCTGATTTTATTGTTACCACCAAGGGGGTCCCGCTTGTCGATAACAGGGGTTTCTCCGTTGACAGTATGTTGACAATGCTACACACCGGCCTGGAAAAGCAGGCGTCAAATCCGTATTATGGGCGCGGAGAACGCTTCAAAAGCGGAGATTTCAGGATGTTTCTTGTTACCCGACTGGACGGCTGCACGACGGCGGACGCCAAAGCATTGGTTGACAGAGCGCTTAAGGCGCCCGGTAAGCGTGGCAAATTTCTCATCGACCTCGACCCCATGGAGGATACACGTCCCGGCTACTCAAACGTGAACGCCGACATGCGCAGCGCGGCTCTTGGTCTGCTCGAAAACCGGATACCTTACATTTTTGACGATTCATCCACGTTTGTAGGGGGACAAACAGGTCTGATGGGATATTACTCCTGGGGTTCCAACGATATTCACTTCGATCGCAACAAGTACAAGTCCAATAAATTTGTGCCTGGAGCAATTGCTGAAACAGTGGTGTCAACAAGCGCACGCACGTTTAAGCCCACAACAGGTGGTCAGTCCCTGATTACCGACCTTATCTCAAGCGGTATTACGGGAGTGAAGGGGTATGTCAGTGAACCGTACTCGACATCAATGGCCCGAGCCTCTATTCTCTTCGACCGTTACACGCACGGTTACACCCTTGCCGAAAGCTTCTATATGGCCAGCCCATTTATCTGTTGGAAGGACGTAGTTATTGGCGACCCTTTATGCGCGCCCTATGCGCACAAATAGCCTGCCGTCGAAGATCGGACTTCGGATACCTCCCAGACCCTCCTGAAAAAGAGGGATAAAGGCGCTTTGGCCTCGATACAGCCCTCCGCACCGCTCGATCAAAGTGTAAAGCTGGCGGTTTTGTAAGAACGCCAGAACCAGCGGATTCGCGACGGGGATAGGTATTCAAAAAAAGCGGCGCCCCCCCTCGCTATCCCGGGGGCGCCGCTTTGGCTGTCGGAGCGGTGAAGAAACAGGGATTATCCGACACCCTTAAGCAAGTCTGACCAGACCAAATTCTACGCCAACCGCCCCACCTCATTAACGGCCTTACCAAGTATAGAGTCTGCCGAGGCGATGGCCCTCTGCCCGGCTTCATAAGCCCGCAAGCAAGAAATCATCGCCACCATCTCTTCCACTACGTTTACGTTTGAAGTTTCCAAATACCCCTGTTTCACACGCGTTCCCGAGGACTGCGCGGTGGTCCCGCCACGGAACACTCCGCCATCTATTTCTTCGGCCGTCTCAGGGCTTGTGAACTGAGATATCAGCAGTCTCCCGCGTAATTGCCCGTCAACATTCACCTCTCCATCGGGAGTTATATCGAAGGATTTACCGCTGACGTTTATGGGCCCTTGTTCACCCATTACCTTGTATCCTTGATGCGAGACCAATGTTCCATCTTCCGCCATCCGGAAACTCCCTGCCCTGGTGTAAACCTGGCCCCCTTCCGGGGTCTCCAGGGTGAATAGCCCATCTCCTTCCAGAGCTATATCGAGCTTTTCGCCAGTGTAACGGGTACCCCCCTGAGACTGATCAGTCTTTGACCCCGCATGCATCCATGATTGGCCCGGATCTACATAAGCAATGTTGCCAGCGATCGTAACTGGAGCAGGCGCTAGAGAGCCTGGTGTCGTGGTTCTTGAGGAACCCACCGCTTTAGGTGCGGCAGGACGCGCGCCTGCTGAAACCATAGCTTCGAATACAGGAATTTTCCTTTTGTAAGCCACTGTGGCGGCGTTGGCAATATTGTTCGCCAGTGTGTCCTGTATATTCATTTCAGCAACCATGCCCATGGCTGCGCGATAAATCCCATTCAGCATCAGACTCCTCCACATAGAAGAATCGACACCAAAGCGCAATCACTTTAATGCGCCGCGACAGGAATCCGTGTCAGGTCTATTGCACCAATTAGATAGAACGAACCTGTAACACACACTGCCCCTTCTGTGCCTGCCAATTTCCGTGCTCTTCTGATTGCGGCATTCACTTCCGGTTCTTCAAGCGCCACAATGCCGTACCGTCCAGCCGCATGCGCAATTACAGCCGTCGGATGCTGCCCCGGCCCAGGAGGCTCAGTCGCGATAACCCAATCTGCAAGCGGGGTAAGGTGCTTTAATACTTCCTGAGGGTCATGTGAGGCCATCATTCCCACAACAACCGCAAGAGGGCGTCTACTTACATGTGATGATAAATAGCGCGCCACTGCCTCGGCTCCAGCGGGGTTATGCGCACCGTCTGCCAGGATGAAAGGTTTCTCGGAAAGTACCTGCAGTCGTCCTGGAAGCCAGGCATTCTCAATTCCAGCCCGGATATCCTTATCACCAACCTCATAGCCAGCTTCTCGCAGACGTAAAAGAGCCCCGGCGGCACAGGCAGCATTTGCGGCTTGGAACTCACCTCGGAGACGCGGTTGAATATTTTGCAGAGAGAACCCCAACGCGGTCAGGTCAAATGTATCAATGCCGTCAGGCCTTTCATGTAATCGGTAATAGATGCTTGCATGTCGGGAAAACCTGCGGCTAAGTGAGCCCGGCTTGACCTGGGTTATCGAGGCTCCGCGCTCAAGTGATGTCTGCAGTATCACCCTTGCCGCGGATTGAGATAACGTGCCGGACACTACCGGTACCCCCTGCTTGATGATACCTGCCTTCTCACGAGCAATTGATGACAGTGTTTTTCCCAGCTTATCCATGTGGTCGTGGAAGATGTTTGTGATGACACTTACTTTGGGAACAATGATGTTGGTTGCATCCAATCTTCCACCCAACCCAACTTCTATGGCGGCAAAGTCAACATTTTCTTCAGCAAAGTATAAAAACCCAATAAGTGTCTTGGCTTCAAACTCGGTAGCCTGTCCGAAAGGCGTAGCCTCAAGCTCTTCCACCAGCCGCCGTGCCTGCGTTGCCAGCTCAGAAAAACGACTTTTGGAAATCATTTTCCCATTGATTTGGATCCGCTCGCGCAGGTCGAATACGTAAGGAGACAGATACAAGCCGGTCTTCCATCCACCATGTGTCATTGCGCCTGCGATCATGGTGGTGGTTGAGCCTTTGCCGTTGGTGCCTGCCACATGTATCGCGCGAAGGTTTTTTTGTGGATCTCCAGCGAGACGCGCAAGTTCATGGAAGCGTGCCAGCCCCAGCTTGATCCCATAACGTTTTAGCCCCGATAACCAAGCGGTGGATTCCTGATAATTCAACGGCTCAGCCCAGTTTCTCCAGGATACGATTCAGGTCTACATATTGCGCAACCGTCTCTTCCGTGGTGCGCACTTTTTCTGAGTCCCCCGGCCTGATCTTTACAATAAGTTTATTTACCTTGCTGGCCACGGTAAACGTGTCGTCCGGGACAGATATTACGGGTATGTATGTTCGGCTGATAAGATGCAGGATATTTTCGTGCGGCTCGATACCGCCAGTAATGACTATACCACTCACACAGTGTGTCTTCCCCACCCCCACCACGCACGAACTCATGGCCGCCAACACAAGGTCCTCACGGGTTCCCGGTGTAATAAGAAGCACATCTCGAGCAAAGTAGTTCATGGCTTCATGCGGCGCCATCGCTCCGATGACCATGCGTCCAACGGTATTTTTCAGGCCAGATTTCCCAGACATTAGTTTGCCCTGTAAATCATCTTGTATCTGTTCCATTGTAGGCCTGGACAGAAGCTGGCGATAAGGCATGACCCCCACGCATTCCAATCCCAAACGTTCCAGCCCCAATCTTACAATTTTGTTGATCTTCTCAAACTTTTCCGGTTCTACTTTGTTGACAATGACACCCAGTATTTCCACGCCTTTTTTATCAAAGAGCGCCTTATTCAGCATTATCTCGTCTATAGGCCGCCCAATTCCGCCAGCTGATACCAGCAGCACCTTCGCTCCCAAGAGCTCGGCGACATCGGCATTGGACATGTCGAACACCGAACCTACGCCAGCATGACCGGTACCTTCAATGACAACCAGGTCGTTTTGCTCAGCAACGCGCTTATAGCTTTCGGTGACACTGGTTGCAAGTTCGCTGCGATTGGGGTGCAGGATGTACTCTTC
>WBZO01005697.1_pt1 | contig 12497 bp, 8 predicted proteins | sample 5204261 | NCBI WGS metagenome assembly WBZO01 (sample SAMN12412400, study PRJNA552823) | activated sludge metagenome | isolation source: activated sludge from anammox sidestream of wastewater treatment plant... | place: USA: North Carolina | collected 2017-09 | reverse complement strand
AAACTCAGAAATCTTCCCTCGCTCCTTCCTCTTCTTACCAAACCTCAGCCCATCTTCTTCTACATAAGCCTCGGCTATAGCCATACAGCAGCAAAGACTACTTCCTGCTTCCACGCATGTCAAGGGACGATTGATAATCGAGTAGTAAACTTGAATTTACTAGACTGTACTATCAATTGAAATATCCGACTCCAAACCCGGCACGGAAACCCTTTCTTGATTCTTTCGTTTGCTATGAAAAGACAACCCTGTCCCTGCTGGAACAAGCCTGCCAACAATGACATTCTCTTTCAGTCCTCGCAGATCATCTTTTTTACCCATTATGGCTGCTTCAGTCAACACACGTGTTGTTTCCTGGAATGATGCTGCTGAAATGAAAGAATCTGTTGATAGTGATGCTTTTGTAATACCGAGTAATAAGAATTCATAAGTAGCAGGCATTTTTTTCTCAGCGATTAACCGCTCATTTTCGATCAGCAAATCGGCTCGTTCAACTTGCTCTCCGGGTATAAATGAGGAATCTCCGGCATTAATAACCTGAACTCGTCTTAACATTTGACGCACGATGACTTCAATGTGCTTGTCGTTTATCCTAACACCTTGTAAACGATAAACATCTTGAACTTCATCGGTAATATAACGCGCCAATGCCTCTACTCCTTGTAAGCGCAAAATGTCACGCGGATCAGCCGGGCCATCAACAATAACTTCGCCTTTGTTGACAACTTGTCCATCATGCGCCATAACATGTTTATCTTTAGGAATGAGGTACTCATGAACGGCACCTTCCAGATCCGTAATGACAAGCCTTTGCTTGCCTTTGGTATCTTTGCCGAACGACACAATACCAGTCACTTCAGCTAGCATACCGGCATCTTTTGGTGATCGCGCCTCAAACAATTCAGCCACACGCGGTAAACCACCGGTAATGTCCCGGGTTTTGGATGTTTCTTGCGGGATTCGTGCCAATACCTCACCGACACTTACTTGCTGTCCGTCACGTACAGTAATAATACAGCCAATCTGAAATGTAATACTCACAGACTGATTACTTCCGACCATTTTAATTTCATTACCGTCGTCATCCAAAAACTTCACCAACGGGCGCAAGCCTTTTGATTGCAAAACACCGCGGCGTTTCGGATCAATAACCACCAGCGTGGATAATCCGGTTACTTCATCGATTTGTTTGGCAACCGTGACACCTTCCTCAACATTCTCGAAACGAACCTTACCGCTATACTCAGTAATGATCGGTCGCGTATGCGGATCCCAAGTAGTCAGCACTTGACCTGCCTTAACCGCTTCACCGTTACGCACCATCAGTGTTGCACCATATGATGCTTTATGTCTTTCGCGCTCACGGCCATTTTCATCTTGAATAATGATTTCACCACTGCGTGATATAGCGATTAATTCATTTTGCGCATTGGTTACGTAACGCATCGTAGATGAATAGTGCACTATACCGCTTGATTTACTTTCAACCTGACTGACAACAGCCGTTCTCGAAGCTGCACCGCCAATATGGAATGTGCGCATTGTCAACTGCGTGCCGGGTTCACCAATCGATTGAGCAGCAATAACCCCCACTGCTTCACCGACGTTGACTGGTGTGCCGCGTCCCAAATCCCGACCATAACATTTAGCACATAACCCGTAGCGCGTTTCACAGGTCAACGGCGTGCGAACTTTTACTTCATCAATACCTAATGATTCAACTAAATCAACAGCATCTTCATCTAATAGCTCGCCTGCGGCAAAGACAATTTCTTGATTTTCAGGATTTATTACATCGATTGCCACAACCCTGCCAAGAATTCGTTCCCGCAATGCTTCAATAATCTCACCGCCTTCTACCAGCGCCTTCATCACAACGCCGTTTCCTGTGCCGCAATCTTCCTCGGTGACAACAAGATCCTGCGTTACATCAACCAAACGGCGCGTTAGATAGCCTGAGTTTGCTGTTTTTAGCGCCGTATCCGCCAAACCTTTACGAGCACCATGCGTCGAAATAAAGTATTGCAATACATTCAATCCTTCGCGGAAATTAGCGGTAATTGGCGTCTCAATGATCGATCCATCCGGCTTAGCCATCAATCCCCGCATCCCCGACAACTGTCTAATTTGTGCCGCCGAGCCACGCGCGCCGGAATCCGCCATCATATAGATCGAATTGAAAGATTCTTGCGTGAGCGGTTTGCCATCCTCACTCAATTTGATTTTTCCGCTAACCAAATCATGCACCGGTTCAACGCCGAGTTGATTCATCATCGCTTTTGCAACCTGATCACCTGCGCGCCCCCAAATATCCACAACTTTGTTATAACGTTCGCCTTGAGTCACCAGACCTGAAGTATATTGACCTTCAATTTCTTTCACTTCTTGTTCCGCTGCCGAGATAATATCTCCTTTTTGTGTAGGTACCAGCATATCATCTGAACAAATGGATATTCCCGCGCGTGTTGCGTAGCTGAAGCCCGCATACATCAGTTTGTCCGCAAAAATAACTGTTTCACGCAAACCGCACCGTCTAAAACTGGCGTTGATGAGCTTTGAAATTTCTTTCTTTTTAAGCGTCTTGTTGAGAAGTGAAAAAGGCAATCCTGGCGGAAAGATTTCAAACAGCAATGCCCGGCCTACCGTTGTTTCATAACGGGTGATTTTTTCAAAGCGCTCGCCATCTGCATTCGTATCATATTCTTTAATTCTGACCTTAATTTTGGCGTTGAGCTCGGCATTGCGTGTTTCATATGCGCGTGAAACCTCATTCACATTTTGAAATATCATGCCTTCTCCACGTGCGCCGATCTTCTCGCGCGTTGTGTAGTAGAGCCCAAGCACGATATCTTGCGATGGCACTATGATCGGCTCGCCATTAGCAGGGGATAATACGTTGTTGGTTGACATCATTAAGGTGCGGCATTCCATTTGCGCTTCCAACGATAGCGGTACATGCACGGCCATTTGGTCGCCATCAAAGTCAGCGTTAAAAGCCGCGCACACTAACGGATGCAGTTGAATTGCCTTACCCTCAACCAATACCGGCTCAAAAGCTTGAATACCCAAACGATGCAACGTTGGCGCCCGGTTCAACATGACCGGATGTTCACGAATCACATCTTCTAGTATGTCCCAGACCACTGCACTTTCATTCTCAACCTCACGCTTGGCAGCCTTTATGGTGCTGGCTATCCCCATCAGCTCTAATTTATTGAAAATGAAGGGCTTAAACAACTCGAGCGCCATTTTTTTGGGCAGTCCGCATTGATGCAGTTTCAACTGAGGTCCGACTACGATTACTGAACGCCCTGAATAATCGACACGCTTACCCAGCAGATTTTGACGGAAGCGGCCACCTTTACCTTTGATCATATCGGCCAAAGATTTGAGCGCGCGTTTATTCGCCCCCGTCATCGCTTTTCCGCGACGGCCATTATCCAATAGCGAGTCAACCGCTTCTTGCAGCATCCGCTTTTCATTACGAACAATAATTTCCGGCGCTTTCAATTCCAGCAACCGCTTGAGACGGTTGTTACGATTGATCACGCGTCGATACAAATCATTTAAATCGGAAGTAGCAAAACGTCCGCCGTCCAGCGGTACTAATGGGCGTAGATCCGGCGGCAGCACCGGCAAAACCGTCAGTATCATCCACTGCGGCTTAATCCCTGATTTATTGAATGCTTCCAGCAACTTAAGGCGCTTGGAGATTTTCTTGATTTTTGTCTCAGAGCCCGTGCTTTCCATTTCGCGCCGCAGGTTCTCGATCTCCGCGCTAATATCCAGATTGCTCAGTAAATCGCGAATGCCTTCTGCCCCCATACTGGCGCTAAAATCATCGCCATATTCTTCTGTTTTGATTAAATAATCATCTTCGGTCAACAATTGACAGCGCGTCAATGGCGTCATACCAGGATCAGTTACCACATAAGCTTCAAAATAAAGCACCCGCTCAATATCGCGCAAGGTCATATCCAACACCATGCCAAGACGGGAAGGTAACGATTTTAGAAACCAGATGTGCGAAACCGGGGAAGCAAGTTCGATATGTCCCATCCGCTCACGGCGAACTTTGGATAGTGTCACCTCAACACCGCATTTCTCGCAAATAACGCCGCGATGCTTCAGGCGCTTATATTTACCGCACAAGCACTCATAATCTTTCACCGGACCGAAGATCTTAGCGCAAAACAAACCATCTCTTTCCGGTTTAAATGTGCGGTAATTAATCGTTTCCGGCTTTTTTACTTCACCATAAGACCATGATCGTATTTTCTCGGGGGATGCCAAACCAATCTTGATGGCGTCAAATTCTTCTTTATGAGTAACTTGTTTAAATAAATCTAGCAGTGCTTTCATTTGTCACTCCTGTCAATCAGGGGGCGATAATAATTATGTGAATCGGTACTAATGGCTAAAAAACTCGTTCGATCACCCAAGATACGAGACAATCAATATTGTTCTAAATCAATATCCATTCCTAATGAACGTATTTCTTTTACCAGCACATTAAATGATTCCGGCATTCCAGCATCAATCTTATGATCGCCTTTGACAATACTTTCATATACTTTAGTACGCCCAGTGACGTCATCTGATTTCACAGTCAACATTTCCTGCAAGGTATAAGCCGCACCATAAGCTTCCAGCGCCCAAACTTCCATCTCACCAAAGCGCTGTCCGCCAAATTGCGCTTTACCGCCCAGTGGCTGTTGCGTCACCAAGCTATAAGGTCCGGTAGAGCGCGCATGCATCTTATCATCCACCAAATGATGCAGTTTCAGAACATGCATATAGCCAACAGTAACAGGGCGATCGAAGGCTTCACCAGTCCGGCCATCGTACAGCGTAATCTGACCCGATCGCGGCAATCCCGCCAGTTCCAGCATATCTTTAATTTCTTCTTCGGTTGCTCCATCAAAAACAGGCGTTGCAAATGGAACACCTTCGGTCAGATTCTCGGCTAATGCCAGGATTTCATTGTCCGATAGCGAAGAAATATCTTCTTTTTTACCGCTTCCATTATAAATTTTATTCAAAAACTCTCGAATTTCACTGACATTCTTTTGAGTTTTCAGCATTTCATCGATTTTTCTACCGAGCCCCTTTGCCGCCCAGCCCAAATGCACTTCAAGAATCTGTCCTACGTTCATCCGGGAAGGAACGCCCAGCGGATTCAGCACGACATCGACTGGTGTTCCATCCGCCATATAGGGCATATCTTCCAGAGGAACAATTTTAGAGATAACCCCCTTATTGCCATGGCGTCCCGCCATTTTATCGCCGGGCTGCAGGCGCCGCTTAACAGCGATATAAATCTTTACCATTTTCTGCACACCGGGCGCCAATTCATCCCCTTGTGTCAGCTTTTTCTTTTTCTCGTCAAATGCTGCATCAAATGCTTTGCGTTTTTGCGCCATACTTTCGCGCACCTGCTCCAATTGTATGCTTGCATCATCATCGGCTAAGCGAATATCAAACCAATAATGCGGATCAAAACTCCTCAGATACTCAGTTGTAATTTCCTTTCCTTTAGCCAGCTTATGCGGTCCTCCGGTTGCTATTTTACCGGTCAACAGCCGCTCAATACGGGCAAACGCATCTTCTTCCACGATACGTAATTGATCAGTTAAATCCTTTTTGTAACGATCAAGTTCATCATCAATAATTTTTTGTGCGCGTTTATCACGCTCAATACCTTCCCGTGTAAACACTTGCACATCAATAACGGTTCCTGAGATTCCCGATGGCACACGCAACGACGTATCCTTTACATCAGATGCTTTTTCTCCGAAAATTGCGCGTAATAATTTTTCTTCCGGTGTCAACTGAGTCTCGCCTTTAGGAGTCACCTTGCCAACCAGCACATCACCTGCTTCAACTTCTGCACCAATATACACAATTCCCGATTCATCCAGCCGGCTGAGTTGATGTTCGGACAAATTAGGAATATCAGCCGTTATCTCTTCTGTGCCCAGCTTGGTATCCCGGCTTACTACGGATAGCTCTTCAATATGTATTGACGTAAAGCGATCCTCAGCCACAATCCGCTCTGAAATCAAAATCGAATCTTCAAAGTTATAACCATTCCACGGCATGAATGCCACCAGCATGTTTTGTCCCAATGCCAGTTCACCCATATCGGTTGAAGCGCCGTCGGCTATGACGTCGTCTCTGCTAATCTCGTCACCCACTTTGACTAAAGGGCGCTGATTTATATTGGTGTTCTGGTTTGAACGGGTATATTTGATGAGATTATAAATATCGACACCCACTTCACCCATGCGAGTTTCTGCATCGTGCACCCGCACCACAATCCGACTGGCATCAACATAATCTACAATTCCACCGCGTTTAGCCCGCACGGTTGTTCCAGAATGCACCGCCACCACGCGCTCAATACCGGTTCCAACAAATGGCTTTTCAGCACGCAAACATGGAACTGCTTGACGCTGCATGTTTGATCCCATCAAGGCGCGGTTTGCGTCATCGTGTTCCAGAAAAGGTATCAGTGAAGCGGCAACGGAAACAATTTGCGCTGGCGCCACATCTACATATTCAATCCGTTCCGGTGACGATAGCGCGAATTCATTTTTGTAACGGCAAGAAACAATATCGCTAATCAACCGATTATTCTCATCAAGCTCGGCATTAGCTTGCGCAATCATATAATTACCTTCTTCGATAGCGGACAAATAATCTATTTCTTCCGTTACACGGCTATCCTTCACCTTACTATAAGGTGTTTCGATGAATCCATATTCGTTGGTTCGTGCGTACAACGCCAACGAATTGATCAAACCGATATTCGGTCCTTCCGGAGTTTCAATCGGGCACACGCGCCCATAATGCGTCGGATGCACATCGCGAACCTCGAACCCTGCTCTTTCACGCGTCAACCCACCCGGCCCCAACGCTGAAATACGCCGTTTATGGGTGATCTCTGACAAAGGATTCGTTTGATCCATAAACTGCGATAACTGGCTGGAACCGAAGAATTCGCGTGCAGCCGCCGAGACTGGTTTAGCATTAATCAGATCATGCGGCATCAGATTTTCCGATTCTGCCTGGCTTAACCGTTCTTTCACTGCGCGTTCCACACGAACCAAGCCCGATCTGAATTGATTTTCCGCCAACTCGCCCACCGAACGCACTCGGCGATTGCCTAGATGGTCGATATCGTCAATTTCCCCGCGGCCATTGCGCAATTCAACCAGAATTTTAATAACTGCAATAATATCCTCGTTGGAAAGCGTTTGCGATCCAGTCAATTCGGTTCTGCCCACTCGGCGATTAAATTTCATTCGCCCGACAACGGATAAATCATAGCGTTCAGGGGAGTAGAATAGGCCAGCAAACAGCGCCTTAACGGCTTCTTCTGTTGGCGGCTCACCAGGACGCATCATGCGATAAATCGCAACTTGCGCATTCATCTCATCCGTTGTTTCATCAATCTTAAGCGTTTGTGAAATATATGCGCCATGATTCAAATCATTCACATACAGCGTATGAATTTTCTTTACGCCCGTTTTGCGAATTTTAGCCAATGTTTCTTCAGTGATTTCATCATTGGCTAGCGCGACAAATTCGCCGGTTTCTTTATCAACTATACTTTGTGCCAGTATTCTTCCTAGTAAAAAATCATCCGGCACTTCCAGTTGATCAATACCGGCCTCTTGCATTTCCCGGATATGCTTAGCAGTAATGCGCTTATCCTTCTGAACGATGACTTTTTTGCCCTTGCCGATAATATCGAAGCTCGCTACTTCACCGCGCATGCGTTCCGGCACGAGCTCAAATTGAATGCCTTTATCTGAAAAGTGAAAACAATCAAAAATGAAAAATTCCTGCAATATCTGTTCAGAGGTGCAGCCGATTGCTTTTAACAAGGTCGTCACTGGCATTTTACGACGCCGGTCGATCCTGAAAAACAAACAGTCCTTCGGATCGAATTCAAAATCCAGCCATGATCCGCGGTAAGGAATAATTCGTGCGGAAAATAATAATTTTCCCGAAGAATGCGTTTTACCGCGATCATGTTCGAAAAATACCCCCGGAGAACGGTGAAGCTGTGAAACAATCACACGTTCCGTGCCATTGATAACAAACGATCCCGTCTCGGTCATCAGAGGTATTTCGCCCATGTACACTTCTTGCTCTTTGACTTCTTTAACCGTCGGCTTGGATATTTCCTTATCCATAATCGTCAATCTGACTCTGGCGCGCAAAGGCGACGCATAGGTAAGCCCGCGCTGCTGACATTCCTTAACATCGAATACGGGTGCACCAAGCTCATAGCTTATAAAATCAAGCCGTGCATTCTTGGTATGACTTTCAATTGGAAAAATTGAATTAAAAGCCGCTTGTAATCCCTGATTCTGACGTTTATTAGGCGCGACGTTTTCCTGAAGGAACGCTGCATATGATTCGAGCTGAGTGGCAAGAAGAAACGGTATAGGCAAGACGCTCGCACGTTTGGCGAAACTTTTACGGATGCGTTTTTTCTCTGTGAACGAATAGCTCATGAATATTCTCCGAGAGAAGAAGACAGAGGATTAAAGGATTGAAGCCAAATAACTATCAATTGTTCTGATGCCCAAAATGACACATCAAATGATCAAAATATCAAAGGCTGGAGGCTTTATTAGCCTACCAGCCTAGAAAATTTATAATTTTTATTACTTAATTTCGCAAGTAGCGCCAGCTTCGACCAGTTGTTTCTGGATTGCAGCAGCATCTTCTTTCGATACACCTTCCTTAACAGGTTTCGGCGCGCCATCAACCAAGTCTTTTGCCTCTTTCAATCCCAGTCCCGTTACTGCTCGTACCACTTTGATCACATTGACTTTGCTTTCACCGGCAGAGGACAGAATCACCGTAAACTCAGTTTGCTCTGCCGCAGCTGGAGCACCACCACCGCCACTCGGAGCGGCAACTGCAACAGCAGCGGTTGCAACAGCAGATACGCCGAATTTTTCTTCCATCTCTTTAATCAATTGCGATAATTCGAGTACGGTCATATTCGCAATTGCGTCTAATATTTCATCTTTTGTTACAGCCATTATTTTCTCCTGGTTATTTTCTGTATTACGTTAAGGATGCTTAAAGAATGCTATTTGCTATCTCGTACCATGGCTAAGCCACGTACAAACCGAGAAGGCACTTCATTCAGTGTTTGTACAAACTTAGCAATAGGCGCCTGCATTGTTCCCAGCAATCTTGCCAGCAATTCTTCACGACTTGGCAATGATGCGAGCGCAGTAATCTCATCGCGCGATATCACTTTCTCGCCAATTGCACCAACTTTGATTACGAATTTTTCATTGTCTCTGGAAAATTCATGCAGCACTTTCGCGGCTGCCACTGGATCAGCGCTTATACCGTAAGCAAGCGGGCCAACCATATGTTTGGCTAACTCCGCATACGGCGTATCTGCCACGGCACGGCGAACCAATGAATTTTTTATGACATGAAAATAAACTCCTGACTCGCGAGTTTTCGCTCTAAGTTGTGTCATTTGACCAACTTCCATCCCTCGATACTCTGCAATAATAATGGCTTGAGCATTAGCTACTTGAGCACTCACTTCCGCCACTATTGCTTTTTTCTCATCAAGATTTAAACTCAAGGTTCACTCTCCATCAGTTAAAAATAGTATTCGGCTTATCTATGCAGATACTCTTTCCCGAACACTACGCACTGGTGACCTTAAACCAGGAAAAATGAAACTTTGGTTCCTGTTTTGGGTGCACCATCTACGCTGGGCACTCAACATATTGAAGTATAAAACTATATAATTCATATGATTTCATCTTCAAAATAGCCGAGTAATTAAGCGGCACCTAACAAATGATGAATACCATCATGATTCATTTTTTTTGCGCGCCCCAGCGGTCTTTGACAATCCACATAAATACATAGTGTATTCTATGGCCCAAAGTTCTCTATATATTACGAAATACTCGTTTGATCTATCCGTACACCGATACCCATGGTGCTCGAAATCGATATTTTTCTAAGATAAACACCTTTTGACGAAGCGGGTTTTGATTTATTCAATGCTTCAATCAACGCCTTCAAGTTCTGTTTTAATGCATCCACACCGAACGATGCTCGGCCAATCGTGCAATGTATAATTCCTGTTTTGTCCGCTCTAAATTGTACTTGTCCGGCTTTAGCATTTTTAACCGCTCCCGCGATATCCGCAGTCACCGTTCCTACTTTTGGATTTGGCATTAAACTGCGCGGTCCCAGAATTTGACCCAATTGACCAACAACGCGCATAGCATCTGGACTTGCGATAGCAACATCAAAGTTGATATTGCCGGACTTAATCTCAGCCGCCAGATCATCAAAGCCTACAATATCCGCTCCGGCTTCTTGCGCTTCTTTCGCTTTGTCGCCTTGTGCAAATACTGCGACACGAACTGTTTTTCCTGTCCCCGCGGGCAAAACGACCGAACCACGCACAGCTTGATCGGATTTCTTGGCATCAATCCCCAAATTAACTGCAACATCGATAGATTCATCAAACTTTGCAGTTGCTGCCTCTTTAACTAACCCCAGCGCATCATCTATTGGGTATGTTTTATTGCGATCTACTTTTCCAGCAATGGCTTTATAACGCTTTGACGAATTTGCCATTCTATATGCCCTCCACTTCAATACCCATACTTCTCGCGCTTCCTGCAATTGTGCGTACCGCAGCGTCTAAATCCGCTGCTGTCAAATCGGGCATCTTTGTTTTAGCGATTTCTTCAGCCTGACTACGACTTAGTTTTCCCACTTTATCCACATGCGGCTTAGAGCTACCTTTTCCGACACCTGCAGCCTTTTTAATTAAGACCGATGCCGGTGTCGTTTTCATTACAAACGTAAAGCTTTTATCAGCATAAGCAGTAATGATCACAGGCACAGGTAAGCCTGGCTCCATTTTCTGTGTAGCCGCATTAAATGCTTTACAGAATTCCATAATATTTAACTGCCGCTGACCAAGTGCCGGTCCGATAGGCGGACTAGGATTTGCTTTTCCGGCTGGCACCTGTAACTTTATGTATCCAATTATTTTCTTTGCCACTGTTTCCTCCCGATGGGTACAATCGAACGACTATCCGTTCTCCCCAGTTATAAACAATAAAAACTTTCTCTAAAAAAACTTTAAATGTATTTTCAAATAAGAAAACTACTATCCAAACTCTATCAGGATTTTTCTACTTGATTAAAATCCAATTCAACAGGCGTTGGGCGCCCGAATATGGAAACTGAAACTCTGAGCTTGCTTTTGTCGTAGTTGACATCTTCCACATTGCCATGGAAATCGGTGAATGGCCCCTCCTTGACACGGACAGCTTCTCCTATTTCAAATAGGATCTTCGGTTTCGGCTTCTCAACACCTTCTTGAATCTGATGGAGTATATTATCGACTTCCTTTTGACTGATGGGGGTAGGCTTCATAGCGGAACCGCCCACAAAACCTGTCACTTTGTCAGTATTTTTAACCAGATGCCACGAATCGTCGGACATCTCCATTTCTACTAACACGTATCCTGGAAAAAACTTGCGCTCACTGATATTTTTCTGGCCGCTTTTCATTTCTATCACCTCTTCAACCGGCACCAGAATTTGACCAAACTTATCTTGCATGCCAGATCGTTCAATACGATCTTTCAGTGCACGCTGTACACTTTTCTCGTAACCTGAATATGCGTGAACCACATACCATTTCTTACTCATTCTTTCCTCTGAGAAATGTGATTATGCATCTTGGCTCATCAAGATTTTCACAAGCGACATCAAAGCAGCATCAATGAACCATAAAAACAATGCCATTGCAATAACAAATGCAAACACTACGCCCGATGTTTGCAGCGTCTCTTTACGGCTAGGCCATACTACCTTTTTTGCTTCCTCAGAAGATTCTCTACAAAATACGTAAAAATCCTGACCTTGGGTTGTAAATTTGGCAGTAAGTGCCGCTAGTGCGAATCCCGTTAATATTGATAATAAACGCACCACCATAGCGCTCTCATTAAAATAAATGAATCCCGCTATACCAGCAATAATGAACACAAACACAAGCCCAAGCTTCAGTTTATTCACGTCGGTTGAATCCTTTTATCTCTTAAAATCTGAATTGCATTTTTATCAATATGTAAGCAACAAATTCTATTTTAGACTTGCAATACACTTAATACTATCCAATTATGGCAGGCCAGGAGGGCATCGAACCCCCAACCTTCGGTTTTGGAGACCGACGCTCTGCCAATTGAGCTACTGGCCTTCTAACTGAAATGTATCTAAGGTTAAATTGCACAAAAATAATTATTCTAAAATATATCAAAAATCACTCAATAATTTTTGCGACCACACCGGCGCCTACTGTTCTTCCACCTTCACGTATCGCAAACCGCAACCCATCTTCCATCGCAATCGGCGCTATTAAATTCACGGTCACCGATACATTATCCCCCGGCATCACCATTTCCGTGCCCGCC
>WBZO01005696.1_pt1 | contig 12498 bp, 10 predicted proteins | sample 5204261 | NCBI WGS metagenome assembly WBZO01 (sample SAMN12412400, study PRJNA552823) | activated sludge metagenome | isolation source: activated sludge from anammox sidestream of wastewater treatment plant... | place: USA: North Carolina | collected 2017-09 | reverse complement strand
TTTAAAGTATCAGGTATCAGGTAGCAGGTCGCAGGTATCAGGTCGCGAGTTACAAAACATTTCTTTCAAGCTGTTGTATGCTCCCTGCTCTGTACTTCTTACTACCTACTACATCCTACATCCTACCCGCGTCTCACTTCTTCTGGCAATTCGTACCATTTTACTTTTTCGCCCACGCGGTCGCGCATTTTCCAGCGCATACTTTTGGGCGAGCTCTGCATTGCGGCTTCCAAACCGCCGAGTCGCGCGCGCAATGTGTCATGCTCCGCTTTAGCCATCTCTACCGTTTCGAGATAGCGTTTCACTTTGGCAATGCTCAGGATACTCGTTTTCCACAAGCCCCAATCATCGCTCGTAAGCTGCATGATGTGGTTGACATTAATCGTTTCAGCGTCGCTTTCGCCGATGGGATGGTCGAGCAGCAGCGCGCATACATCGCGAATATCTTTTTCGTTCATTTCAAAAATTTGCAATTTCGTCAGCAAGAGTTCCGCGAGCGGAATGGTCGGCGAATCCAAAGCCATGCGCTCGGTTATCGGAATTTTGTGACACATCACAAACTGCGCGACGAAAATATCCACTTGGCGACGATGTTCGTCGTCATAAAATAACAGCCGCACATCGCCATTGAACAAATTGAAATTTTTGTTGGGCGTATAGCCCAAGTCGGCAAAGAGTTTGCCGATTTTACCGGCTTGCTTGTTCAGCGTTGCAAAATCAATATCAGGATACGGGCGCGTGAGCGAGCGATGCGTTGCGCTGGGCGAATGTAGGCGCACGGCGAGACCGCCGAGTAATCGCAAAGTAATGCCCTGCTGTTGTGCGGTCTGCACCACGCGCAGGGCTTCGTCTTGGATGTTTTGTAACGGCATGGCAACGTTAGCGAGCGGCAGGTAGCAGATTGAGTAAATCACCGACTACCCGCCGCGCGCTACGAAAATTACTCGACGGGAATTTCCTTGTACACATTGTCCAAATCAATGCCCTGCTTTTTGCGATACATGCGCGCGCCGACATAAATGATGATTGCCAGCGCGTACATGGCGCCCATAAAGAGCAGCGAGTTGATATTTTTGAGTCCATTCTCGTTGATACTGTAACCGATGCCGTACAAGGCGTTCGGGTCGAGAATCCATTGATACAAGAGGAATAGCAGGAACGCGGCAAAGATGACGCCCGCCAGCGTCAGCATGGGAATGCCCGCGATTTTATATTTCGCAATCGGCGACGCTTCGTACAAATCTTTTTTCGTGTACGGCAAAAGGATTGCGGCGATGGTGGTGCCCAGAAATGTGACCGCGATGACGAGCGTAGAGCAAAGCGTGAACGACGCAAAATCCAAGATATTGTACACATACAACACCGAAACAATCAAACCGGGAATAATCATCGCGAGCATGGCGTAAATCGGCGTGCGCGTGCGTGGGTCCACTTCCGCCATCTTTTCCGGCAGCAAGCGGTCAAACGCGGCGGCGAAAATGACGCGGGTCGAAGAGAGAAACACCGTCGCCGCCCAACCGAAAAACCACATGCTCATGGCAAGCAGCGCGAGAAATTGCAAAATCGGATTATCGGTGAGGAACATGGCGAGCAGCGCGGGATAGGGCCAAATCGGGCCGAGCGGCGGCGCCGTTTCCGTATAGCCCCAGCGATAATTCCAGTATGCGCCATTCGCCTTGACCAACCAGTCCCACGTAATCGTCTTGTCCACGAGCGTAAAGAAAATCACTGCCAGCGTCGTCGTGACGATGAGCGCCGAACCCATGCCGTACAAATTGCGCTTGAAATCGTCCGCGCCTTTGACTTCGCCGTACAGCGTCGCGCCCCAGTTGGGCCATAAATTAAAAAAGACGAGATACGGCATTACGAGAAAAATGGCAAAAATCGAACCGCCCCATAACGGCGTGACGGCGCCCGCGTCCGTTCCCACTTGAATCGTCGCGGCGTACAAATCGCCGCCCGCCAAGCCAAACATACGCGGCGCTTGCGCGTTCAAGCCCGCGCGAAACGCTTCATTGCTGCCAAACAGTAAAAAGAGGCAAACGACGAGCAAACCCGCGTTGCCCACCCAAAAGCAAAATTTTTGCAGTTGGGAATAGGTTCGCATCCCCAAACCGATGACGATGGCGGCAAAAATAACCGTGATGACGCAAACCAGCATAAAGCCGTTAGCGTCGGCGGCAAAGAAATTGGCGAGGCCGCTCTGCCCCACAACGCCGAGCAGCGGCACGAAAAAAATATGGCGCAACATGTCGGCATAAATGGGCGTCCACAACCAGAGAATGAACCACCAACCGGTGACGGCGAGGACGAAGCCAGCAAAACCGCCAAGAATGCGCGACTGCCAGACATAATCGCCGCCCGCGCGCGGCATGACCGCAATCATGCTCGCATAGATTACACATTCGGCAAGAATGATAATGCCGCTGATAATAATCGCGGGCATCAAACCGCCTTCAAAAAAATACATCTGGCTGATGTTGATATTTCAGAATCATTTCGCGCACGGCTTTGCTGCCCACTGGCACGAGCGAACGCCCCGCGTCAAGCACATTCAAGTTCTCGTCCAATTGCGCGGCTTGGTCAAGATTTGAATCATACGGCGGACAATGCAAATTGAAAATCATTTTTTGCATGTCCGCGCCTTGCGGAAGCATCGCCTCGATGCGGCGCGCGAGTTTTTCTTCTGTTTCTTCGCGGTGCGTTCGCCAAGGCGTGATATTCGACCAGCCGCTGCTAATCATCTGAAAACCATCGCCCAATTCGAGGCATCGGCCTTCGGCGAGCGTCACGCGCTTGGAGCGCTTGATTACGTCGTCCACCGAAAAATCGTCGTCATTGCCCGGCGCGACAAAACATTGAATGGATGTATCCGCGAGTTTTGTATCGGCAAGCTCCATCCACTGCGCGACGACGCGCAGCATTTCGCGGTTAAAAAATTCGTCCACCTTTTTGGGGTCCGCGCGGAATTCTTGCAGCATGTCGGCGGTGGCGCGAAACGGATAATAGCCGCGCGAACCGACGCGCTTTTCAAAATCGCGTACGTCGTCTGGCGTCTTGAGCGAAAATTCTTGTTGCAGCAATACAGCTTTCCATGTGCCATCCGCCAGCTGTTGAATCGGCACAAGCGCTTTGCCGGTCATGTCGCCGCCGAGAATGAGGATATCCGCGCGATAAAACTTGGCGGCGTTGAGGAATTTTTTCCAGCAGATTTCCGAACCGTGTACGTCGGTCGCAAAAAAGATACGCGGTATTGCGTTGTCCTTGGAACCGAAAGATTTTGCAGCGCGCGAGGACATGCAGCGAGCCGCAAACCAATTAGATAATAAACATTTTAGCCGCGCGCGTCAATAGGGTTTTTCTGGCGCTTGCCATATTCAAGACTTGAGCGTTTTCGACGATGGAATACATCGCCGAACCCTTGGGTCTTGAAACCGAAATAATTTTCGAGGCGCGAGGAATCAGCGATGAGATTTTAGGGAAACCTGCGCCAAAATCGTCTTTACGCCAAACTTGGGTATAATGGCTACACATCCGCTTCCCCGCAATGCAACCCGCGCGCTATTTTTGCGTAGAGCTTTTGGCAGCGTAATCCCATTTCACGCCCTCGTGGTACGCCGCGGTCGGACAAATTATAAATTTGCCGAACCGCCGCCGCGTCATTACAGCGCGGGCAGTTCAATGCAATGAAAGGTTTCATGTGGTGATTTCCCATTTTCCCAATCCATTAAAATTTATCGGCATTGTTTTTCTGATTGCTCTGAGCGCCGTCGCCGCGCCCCATGCCTTTGCCCAAGAGCCGGTTCGCGGCGATAAAATTGTGCGGAACGATGGCCGCGCGTTCGAGATTAAAAATTCGCCGCGCACCTATTCGCCCTCCAAAAGCGTAACCATTGACCCGCGTCAACTCGTCAACCAAACCGTTCCGACGCGCCAGCTCTTGCAGTTTAACGCGCTGCCCAATTCCATCATTGTGACCTCAGCCCCTTCGCCCGAAAGCGTCATTGGCGCGGACGGACGGACGCGCGTTGGCGATACGACCGTTTTTCCGTACAGCGCGATTGTCGAGCTCGAAATAGATTTTCCATATGGCTCGGTCTTGTGCAGCGGTTGGATGATTGGCCCCGATACGGTTGCAACGGCGGCGCACTGTTTGTATTATTCCGGCTTGGGCGGTTGGGCGCAAAACGTCATGGCGTATCCCGGCCGCGATGGCACGCTGGCGCCATTCGGCAGCGTGGCGGGTTTGAATTGGAACGTGCGCCAAAAATGGATTGATACCCAAGGCCCGCGCCATGATTACGGTGTGATAAAATTATCAAGTCCCATCGGCGATACCGTCGGCTATTTCGGTTACGAGTACAATGCGCGCAGTCCATTTTTTATCGGCAAACCGGTCACGGTGAGCGGCTATCCCGGCGACAAGTACAATGCCGAAGCATATACGCAATGGCAGATGGCGGGGACGATCGCCAAAGCGCACAAACGGCGGCTATTTTATACCATTGACACATTTGGCGGCCAAAGCGGTTCGCCCCTCTTTGGTAGATGGGTGCGCAAAGATTGTGACCCGTGCGCGTTCGGCATCCACACCTACGGCGTCGGCGGCAATTGGGACATGAATAGCGCCACGCGCATCACCAGGCCGGTCTTTAACTTTATGCAATCCGCCGCCGCGCCCTAAATTTATTTCTCGCCAAGCGCGAAAGGAGGTCGTCGAAAAGTTTTTTTGCCCAACCATTTTAATCCAACGCCTTGCGACGCGTTTCATCACGTTACCCAACCAGTACAAGAACTCAATGGAGGCACGAAAAATCATGTCACACTCCCGAACCATTAATCCGCTCGCGCGCGGGCTTTTGCTTGGCGCGTTGCTTTTAACAATCCTTGGCCTCGCCGCGCCCGCCGCCATCACCCACGCCCAAGGCCCAGACCCGTATCTCGTTGTACGCAATGACGGCGCTGTTTTTCAAACGCCCGCTTCAGGCAAACTGCTTTCAACTTCTTACAAACCCACAATCGCGCCGGAAGCGCTCGTCAACGAAAGCGTCGGCAGTAAAAATTTGAAACCGCTCGGCGCGGTCAATCCCGAGAGCGTCATTGGTCCCGATGGACGCACCCAAGTTACCAATACCAGCGCGTATCCCAACAGCGCCATCGCGCAGCTCGAAGTAGATTTTCCTTCCGGTTCCGGGACATGCACCGGCTGGTTCATTGACGCGAATCGGTTGGCAACCGCAGGCCATTGCGTGTATGATCCCAGCATGAACGAATGGGCAACGTCCATCACCGTTTATCCCGGACGCAATGGCGGGACCGCGCCCTTTGGCGTATTTGCGGCAACCAATTGGTACACAGTCAATGGCTGGATCAATTCCGGCAAAACCAAGTATGATTACGGTCTAATCAAGCTCGGTTCGGATGTGGGCAATACTGTCGGCTGGTTCGGCTATGGCTGGACCGCTACCGATTCATTCCTGTTGAATCGCAATTCGAATGTCCGCGGTTACCCCGGCGACAAGAGCTATGGCACCATGTGGACGATGAAGGGCCGAATCAAACAGGTCCAAAAGTCGCGTCTTTTTTACCAGATTGATACCTATGGCGGTCAAAGCGGTTCGCCGCACTATGGCAGATGGAACAAAAACTGCAATCCGTGCGCGTTCGGCATTCACACCTACGGCGTCGGCGGCAAGTGGAGCATGAACAGTTCGACCCGCATCACGCAAAACGTGTTTAACTTTTTGCAGAATACGGGCAAGTAACCGCGCAACATTCCGAAACAAGCTTTGGGCGGACGCCGACAAGCGTCTGCCCATTTTTCATACGCCGCCCAAGCAAACATCTAAACAGCTTGCGTGGAACACACCGCCGCCCGCCGACGTTTCTTTGATGAGGCGCAATATGCTAAACATTCGTTCCGTTCTTTTTTCCAAATGGCTGCTTGTGACGTCGAGCGCGCTCGTTTTACTTGTACCCGCGTGCAGCGCCCAAGTTGACGCGCAGCCGCCGCCTTCAGGCCCAACCGCCCAAGTCCAACCCGGTTTTCAACCCGGCGGCGCGACGCCTACGCGCGCGCTCGAACCGGCCGCCACGCTTGTACCCGGCGACCCCAATCAACCGGTCTCGAATAAAACGCCAATGACCGCTGCGCCAAATTCAACCCAAGCCAGTATCAGCGGCCGCGTCACCAACGCGCAGGGCGAACCCATCGCGCGGGCGCGTCTCGCCTTTAGCGACAGCAGCGTGCCGCTGCCCGAAATGGCATACGCCACCAACGCGGACGGCAAGTATCGCATCGCCGTACCGCGCGGCGTCTATACGCTCACCGTTACCGCCGACGGGTACGCGTCGCAAGAACGCAAATTAGATACGCGCCAAGAGGCGCAGCTCCAAACCGATTTCATTTTGCAGCCACAATAAAATATTTTGCGCGCCGCGCGCAATTGCGTTATCATGCGTCGCAGCATTTTCAAGGAGCAGGGGTAATGACAGAATCATTCCGCGCCGTTTTAGCGCGCGGCGAAATTCTCGTGGCGGACGGCGCGACCGGCACCAATTATCAAGCGCGCGGTTTGGAACGGGGCCAAGCGCCCGAACAATGGTTGTACGAACATCCCGACCGCGTGACGCAATTGCATCGCGATTTTATCCAAGCCGGTTCAAACGTCATTCTGACCAACACGTTTGGCGCGACGGCGGTGCGGCTCGCGCACGCGGGTCTGGCAGACGATGCGGTCCAAGTGAATCAACGCGCGGTCGCGTTGGCGCGGCGCGCCATCCAAGGCGAACGCGTCTGGGTCGCCGGTTCGCTCGGTCCGTCGGGGCAATTGCTCGAACCGTTTGGTTCGCTGACGCGCGAACAAGCTATCGCAGAATTTGCGGCGCAAGCGCGCGCGTTAGCCGACGGCGGCGTGGATTTGCTCATTATCGAAACGCAATTCGATTTGGGCGAAGCGACAGCCGCATTCGAAGGCGCGCGTTCCGTGACGGATTTGCCGATTATTGTTTCGTTCAGTTTCGATATGGGCGCGCATACCATGATGGGCCTCGAAGCCGCCCACGTCGCGCAAGCGGTAACCGCATTGGGCGCGGATATGGTCGGCGTCAACTGCGGCCGTTCGCTGGACGAGAATCTGAGCAATTTACGCGAAATGCGCGCGGCGACGCACTTGCCGCTATGGATGAAACCGAACGCGGGTTTGCCGCGCATGACGGACGACGATGTCGCCCTTTACGATGTCACGCCCGCAATGATGGGCGCCGCAGCCGAACAATGGCTCGCCGCCGGCGCGCGCATTGTCGGCGGCTGCTGCGGCACCTCGCCGCAACATTTGCGCGAAATCGCGCGCGCGGCGGAACGCCTCCGCGTCGGCGTGTGATAGATTGAATTTGGAAAACGACGCGCGCCGTACGCGGCGCGCGTTTTTTTTGCGCCAATGTATTTTGCGCGCGGGACGCGTTCGCGCGCGCAAGCGCCACGCGACGAATCATTTCGCGCGCGCAAGCGCCACGCTTGGTTTTTTGTAGTACAATACGTCCGGGGTGGGGCGAAACATTCGCGGCACGGTTTGCGTGATGCTTGAGCAATTCGGCGAATGTTTCGCCCCTACTCGAATGCAAATTGCTTGACGGCGCGCCGCGAGCCAATCGAAATGGGAACATTGTTGACGCTTCTTTCACCTGCGCTTGTACTCTTTATCGCCTTGATGCTGCTGTACGCATTTTTTATTGGCTTTAACAATTCGGGAACGTTGGTGGCGGCGCCGATTTCAACGCGTTCGCTCGCGCCGCGCACCGCGATTACGTTGGCGGTCATTTTTGAATTTCTGGGCCCCTTTCTCTTTGGGTCCGCGATTGCGGCGACGATTGGCCAAGATTTTATCAACGCCGACGTGATTGACCTGAATGTGCTTTTGGCGATGGTCATTTCACAAATCGTCTGGAATTTGGTCACTTGGTATTTTGGGTTTCCCGCCAGTTCGACGCACGCATTGGTCGGCGGCTTGAGCGGCGCGGCGTTTGCGGCGGCGGGCTGGAACGCGTTTCTCGTCGGCGGTTTTGTGCGAATCTTGACCGGGCTCCTTCTCGCGCCGCTCTTGGGTTTCGTCGGCGGTTTCGTGACAATGAAAATCTGTTTGTGGCTCGTACGCGGCGCGACGCCGCGCGTCAATGGCGTTTTTCAACGCGGTCATTTTGTCACGACGGCGGCGCTTGCCACCAGTCACGGTTCCAATAACGGACAGCAGTGTACGGGCGTCATTACGCTCGGCTTGGTCTTGTTGGGGATGCAGCCAGAGTTTCACGTGCCAACTTGGGTGATTACGCTCGTCGCCGCCGCGCTCGCGTTGGGCGTCGCCACCGGCGGCTATCGCATCATTCGCAAATTGGGCGCGCACATTTATCGCCTGCGGCCGATTCATGGCTTTACCTCGCAAGGTTCCGCCGCCGCCATTATTTCGACCACCGCCCTTTTGGGGACGCCCGTTTCGACTTCGCAAGTCATTAGTACCGCCATCATGGGCGTCGGCGCGGCGGAACGCTTTCGCGGCGTCCGCTGGGGCGTGGCGGGGCAAATCATGGTGGCGTGGCTCGTCGCCATTCCAACCGTCTTTATTTTTTCGGCGCTCGTCTATCTCTTGCTCGCACGCGTGACGTGATGCTATGCGACTCTCTAATCCTTTCCGTTCTCGTTCCAATAATTTTCTCGTCCTCTTGGCGCAGCAAGCCGATAAAACGCGCGAAGGATTAGAGATGCTGGAACAGTATTTCAAATCGCACGACAGCGCCGACGCGCGCCGCGTGGAACAAATCGAAAAAGAGGCGGACGAATTGCGCCGCATCTTGATTGACGACCTCAATCGCGCCTTTGTCACGCCGATTGACCGCGAAGATTTATTTACGCTCTCGCGCGCGATTGACGACGTGCTGGATTACGCCTATACGACGGTGGACGAAATTCAATTGTTTGAATTACAGCCCACCGAATTGATGGCAAAGATGGTGGCGATTTTGCGCGAGGCGGCGGACGAATTGCATCATGGCGTTTTGCAAATGCGCGAACGGCCGCAGCTGGCGCTGCAACACGCGATTCGCGCGAAAAAATTGGAAAATCGCGCCGAAGGTTTGTATCGCGAAGCGCTCGCGGAATTGTTTCAACAACCGAAAACGCTCGACGATGTGATGCTCATGCTCAAGCGCCGTGAAGTGTATCGGCATCTCTCGAACGCGGCAGACCGCGGCGACGAAGCCGCCAATATCATTTCCGACGTCGTCGTCAAGATGGCGTGACGCGCGTCCTGACGCATTGAAACGCAACGCCGCGCGCTCGTTTCGAGCGCGCGGCGTTTTTTTTCGTGATATTGACAAGCCGGATTTTATCTGACTTGGAAGGTGCGCCACGCGCTCCATTTGCAGCCGTTGGCATTGCACGCCTTGACGCGCCAAGCATAGGTTTGATTGCGCGCTAACGGGTCGGTTAGATAGGAGGTCGCGCCGTCACGTATAACCTTGCGGTCCGCCAAGCTCCCGGTCTGGCTGCCCTGTCTGACCACAACTTTATATTTGGTCACGCACGCGCCGACAGTCCACTGTAATTGCACGCGCTGCCTTAAGCCGCGCGCTTGGTTTGGGGGCGCAATCAATTCCGGTTTAGCCGGCTTGACGCTGCACGCGTCATTCGACGGAGTACTGGTCGGCGTCTCCGATATAACCGGCGTGCTGGTTGGCGTTTCCGATGCGACCGGCGTATTTGTCGGCGTGAATGTGGACGTACTGGTCGGCGTGTTCGTCGGCGTATTTGTCGGCGTGAATGTGGGCGTGTTGGTCGGCGTATTCGTCGGCGTGAATGTGGGCGTGTTCGTCGGCGGAGGCATGATACTGTCCGGCAAGGCAAACAACATGCCGGGGTCGCCAAGCAAGTTGTACGTATCGAGCAAATCAAAATGGCTGCCGCCGCTTTCGACATACAATTTTACTTTTGCCGCAAGCGTCGCCTGTCCGGCGCGCGGTTTGCCGCCTTGCATCAGCGCTTCAAAGAAACCGCGGTCGAGATAATCGTGCCCGGAGGAAACGCCCAAACCAGAGGGCGCAAAACTGCCAATCGCGCCGCCGTCCTTTTGTTTGACCAACGCCTCGCTGAGCCCATCCATATTGCCGCCTTGAAAATATCCTTCCAGGCACGTCATGGGCATCATAAACGGATATTTGTTGTTGGCGGGAACAATTAAAGGCGCGTCGGCGCTTTTGAGGATGCTGCCCGTCCAAATCGAAATGGAACCGTGACCGACATAATTGACAATCAACTGTCCGCTATTCATGCCATTCAGGATTGCGGTCCGAACGCTATTCAGAGTCGGATAGGGCGCGGCGTACGCGGAAATATCGCACCAAGGATACTGGGCGATATTGACGCAAGGATTATAGTAAATGCGGTTGGCAACCATCGGCGTAGGCAGATAATAGCTGTTCCCCGCGACCTCTTCCGAATAGGCAAAAAAGTTTCCCGCCGCGTCCAGCGCGCCGTTCGCTTCATACGCATTGTCCGCGACAAACATCACATTCTTGCGCCACGCGCCGCCGGGAGCGGACGTTTCATAGCCCACGAGTTTGTTGACCATGTTTGTCACATCGGCGGCGGACAGCGCGGGCAAACGTCCGATGGCGATGCTCGGCAGCGGACTGTTTTGGTCCAATGTCACGAACGCGTTATCGCTCGCCACCATGCCAATCCACGGGTCCGCCAATTTCATATAAACGGGAATATAGCTCGGTTCGCCGCCGCCTTTGTCAAAATTGCCGCTGCCGACCAATACAACATACGATGGTTTGGGCGTCTGCCAATTGGCGTACGCATAGGCGAGAAAATCACGAATGGCTTGCGCCGTCTGCATCCCAGCGCTGAACTCGTCATAAATGTCCTGTACATCCACGACCATTACGCGGCCCATGGTGACGCGTTGATTCACAAGCGGCTGCAATTTATTTTTCCACGCGCCGTATGTGATCAGAATATAATCCGCGCCGTTCGACGGATTGCGTAAAGTAGAGGGCGTATCGAGCGTGATACTGAGCGGCGTTTTGAATTGCGCGCCCGTGAGGACAAGATATTGATGCAGCGCGTTCACGTCGTCGCCAAAACTTGCGGTGAACGTATTGCCGTTCGGCGCCGTCGTCACATCAAGTTTGGCGACATTCGCCGGGTTTGTAATGTCATACGCCGCGACATCGGCATTGGTGAAACCGGGAATCTGATATTGCCAACTGCCCGCGTCGCTGAATTTGAATTGGAGCGTATCCGTCACGGCTCGGAAAACCGCCGGATAATCCACCTCCAAATAATTTAGCGCCACAAACGACGGCGTCGTTCCCCATTGTATATCTTGGATACGGAACGTGTTGACGCCCGCGACAAGATTATTGACCGCCACATTGTGGTCCAAAATCTGACCCGAAAGCCAGTTCTGTTGACTGACTTGGACGCCGTTGGCATAGAGCGTTGAATTCAACGCCGCATACGGATTGGCATAACCGCCCGAATACAATTGGACGCGCAGCGCGCCATCCGTCACGCCCGGCGCCAAATCGCCCAAGTCCGCCGTAACTTCGGGCGAAATGCTGGGATGATTGATTATTTTCCACAACCAATGATCCACATTCTCTGCCCACGGCATATACGTAGAGTACGTATTGTTTTCTTCAAGGTGGAGCGTCTTGGGATAGGTCGGCGGCGTCGTATTGCCCGTAACGCTGCGCGCGCTCATCCGCAAGCCGGGCGTATCGTTCGCCGCCAGCCAATAGACGTTAAAAGGCACGTTCGTGTCCGTTGGCGCCTTGCCCCAGAACACGAGGGCTTCGCCGGCCTCGCATTTTTTGTCGCCATCCTCTAACACGTCAATGGCAATCTCGCCGCCCGCGAACGTTACATGCACGTTATCCAGATTCACATTGTTGACATCAAACCCGGCGGCTTGGAGCGCGTCGCACGTCACCCGGTACATGCCGTCGGCGTTCACGGCGATGCGAAAAGCGTCGGTCGCGGACGCAGCCGCTTCGGCGCGCGGCAAATTGGGCGCGACACGCTGTGGCGCGCGCCAACCGCGCGCGCTGTCGTAATTGAACAGACCTTGTTTGAGAATCGCTTCAAAAGCGCCTTCGTCCACCGCGCTGCCGGTCATGGCTTCCGGCGCGTTGGGCGCCAGACCAAAATCGAGCGTCACGCGCATCCGCCGATGCGTTGTTAATTCGCCCGTACGCGGATTATATTGAAACGGCATAACTTGAACGCGGACATAGCGCTGACTGCGCCACATGGCGGGTTCGTCCACCGTAACGGGCGCGGCGGGATACAACGCGGCTTGCGCGTAGGTTTCCGCGTCCGGCGCATAATCGAGCCCTTGAAATTGCGGCAATTGGTCCGGCGCGTCGACGCGGATGCGACCGCGCGGCGCAGGTAAAACGGGGTCGGACAGGATTTGAGTTTTTGTGCGGTCAAGATCC
>WBZO01002375.1_pt2 | contig 12504 bp, 11 predicted proteins | sample 5204261 | NCBI WGS metagenome assembly WBZO01 (sample SAMN12412400, study PRJNA552823) | activated sludge metagenome | isolation source: activated sludge from anammox sidestream of wastewater treatment plant... | place: USA: North Carolina | collected 2017-09 | reverse complement strand
GCGCTCGGACTCGCCGCGCGTGCGGGCGAGAACCCCGCCTACCACGTCATCCCGGCCGTGCTCGCCCGCTTCCCGCGCTCGGCGAGGCTCGCCTCCGCCCTCGTCGACGCCGCCGAGGCGATGATCGAGCGAAGCTCGTGGATCACGAAGTGGGGGACCGCGCATCGCACGTTCGAGGACGCCGCGCCGCTGTTCGACGACGTGGCCTCCTCTCTCGCGCTCCTCGATCGGCTCGAGCGCGTCTGGACGTCCATCGTGGAGCGACTCCCCGCGTGCGCCGCGTGCCGGAAGAAGGCGGAGTTCGGCGCGATCCGCGCGGCGCTCGACGCGTTCGCGCGCGCGCGCGACGACGAGGCGGTCGTCGCCGCGCTGATGGGCGCGCGAAGGACCACGCTCGCGCGACGGGCCGCGCTGCGGATCGCCGCGCGCCACCCGCTCGCGAACGGCACGCGTGCGCTCTCTCGCCTCCTGACCCTCGCGCCCGATCTCGCGTGGTCCCCCGACGGCATCGCCGCGCAGCTCGTGCAGGCCGGGGCCGATCGCGTGACCGACGCGTTCTTGAAGAAGATGCCCGCGTCGATCGCCCCGCCGTACGAGGGGCTCGCGAACCTCCTCTTCACGTGCGACGGCATCGAGCGCGTCCTCGCACGCGCGCGCATCCCCGCGGGCGAGAAGCACGAGCCCGGACCGTGGGAGCTCGCGTGGCGAAGGCGCCTCCCCGGACCGGATCGAGATCCGTCGCTGCCGGAGCAGGTCGCGGCCTCCCAGGCGGGGACGTTCGACGTCGCCCCGGCGGAGACGTTCGATCGGAGGTACGTCGAGCTCGCGCGCCGGTCCATCGACCGCGATGCGCGCGCCGCGGCGATCTTCGCGGCAGGCGGAGGCGCGTTCGTCGGTCCGGCGAACGTCGTCCGCGAGCTGCTCGCCGCGCCGCCGAGCGCGGCGATCGACGCGGCGATCGTCACCGCGCTCGAGAAGTGTCCTCGCTCGGCGCTCGCGCCCGATCTCGTGGCCGCGGTCTGGCAGCGCGAACGGGTGCGCACCGCGCTCGCGTCCGCCTTCGCCAAGGGCAAGCAGCCGTTCGGCGCGTCGATCGAAGCGGTGGAGCGCGCGGCCGCGCGGCAGGATCTGTCGCTCGACGGGTTCGTCGAGTCCGCCGTCCTCGCGCAGCTCGCGGCCGCGCCGGGGCAGGCGCTGGTCGTCGACTCGCTCGATCGCCTGCGCGAGATCGTCGGCATCGCCGTGCGCGACGCGCCTCCCGCCGCGTGCGCCGCGCTCTACGGAGCGATGCACGACGTGCCCGCGATCGCCCTCTTCCTCCGCGCGCTGCGCCGGGCGCCCGCCGATCGAGCGGCGGCGATCCGCGCGGCCGCCTCCTCGTTCGACACGGCCGATCCGCGAACGGCCGCGCTCGCGGCATGGCTGCGCGGGACGCGCTCGTCCTTGCGCGGCGCACGCGCATCTTCTATCGAACGGGAGTGACCGACTTCATCCGCTTCAAGGGAACGGCGACCTACCTCACGAACGACGCCATCGAGGCCGCCGTCAACGCCGCGCTCGCGCTCGAGCGGCCGCTCCTGGTCCGCGGTGAGCCGGGCACGGGCAAGACGCTCCTCGCCGAGGCGGTCGCGGAGGCGCTCGACGTCCCGCTCATCCACTGGCCGGTGAAGTCCACGACGCGCGCGCAGGACGGCCTGTACGTCTACGACACCGTCCAGCGCCTCTACGACTCGCGCTTCGGCGACGGCGACGTCAAGGACATCCGCCACTACATCAAGCTCGGCCCGCTCGGCCGCGCGTTCTCCGCGCCCAAGCGCCTCGTCCTCCTCATCGACGAGGTCGACAAGGCAGACCTCGAGTTCCCGAACGATCTCCTCCACGAGCTCGACCGGATGCGGTTCGTGATCAACGAGACCGGCGACGAGGTCGTCGCGGCCGAGCGCCCGATCGTCATCATCACGTCGAACAACGAGAAGGAGCTCCCCGACGCCTTCCTCCGCCGCTGCGTCTTCCACTTCATCGACTTCCCCGACCAGGAGCTGATGAAGCGCATCGTGCGCGTGCACCACCCGGACATCGATCGCGATCTCGTCGACCAGGCGGTCGTCGCGTTCTACCAGCTCCGCGAGCTGCCCCGCATCCGCAAGCGCCCCTCGACGAGCGAGCTCATCGACTGGATCGCCGTCCTCCGCCGCGCGGGCGTCGGCGGCGATCGCTTCGTCCGCGAGCTCCCCTTCCTCGGCGTCCTCCTGAAGAAGGAACAAGACGTCGAGACGCTCGCGCAGGCGAAGAAGAGCGGCACGTTCCGCAACTGAGCGCCGGCGCGCTGCCGCATCGGGGCATGGGGTCCCGCCCGAGCCCACGCATCAGGCCTGTCCATCAAGGCCTGCCATCCGCCGCCTGCGAGCACGCTTTGATCGGTAGGCCTGCTGCGTGCGTCGTCGAGCGGCCCCCGCCCACGCGGCCGCTCCGGCGCCCGCGCCCGGTGCGCGGGGCGGGATCACTTCGAGACGGACTGGTTCCGGCCGTTCGCCTTCGCCTTGTAGAGCCGCCCGTCGGCGAGCATCAGGAGGCGCTCGCCCGGGCGCGCGTCCTTCGCCTCCGAGAGCTCCGCGACGCCGAGGCTGACCGTCACGCGCACGCGCTTGCCGTCGAACGTGAAGGGGTGCGCCTCGATCGCCGTCCGGAGGCGCTCGGCGAGCTTCACCCCGTGCTTGAGCGGGAGCCCGCGCGCGAGGACGACGAACTCCTCGCCGCCGTAGCGCGCGAAGACGTCCTCGCTGCGCAAGAGCGCGCCGACGAGCGCGCCCACCTCGCGCAGCACGACGTCGCCTCCGGCGTGGCCGTACGTGTCGTTGATCGCCTTGAAGTGGTCGATGTCGAAGAGGACCGCCGAGAGCTTCTCGCCGTGCCTGGTCGCGTACGACACCTCCGACGCGAGGCGCTCGAAGAAGTGACGGCGGTTGTACGCGCGCGTGAGCGGATCGCGCGTCGCGCCCTCGTACATGCGCTTCGCGAGCTCCTCCTCGGCCTCGTCGAACCACCCGAACTGGAGCACGGCCTCGGATCCGAGCTGGATGCGATCGCCCGCGTTGAGCTCGGCGCGCCTGATCTGACCGCCGTTGACGATCGTGCCGTTCGTCGATCCGCGATCCTCGACGAAGTAGCGGCCGGCCCCGTCACGGGTGACGACGCAGTGGATGCGGCTGACGCCCTGATCGGAGAGGGTGATGTCCGCCGTCGCCGCGCGCCCGATCGCGACCGCCTCCTTGTCGATCCGGAAGATGTTGCCGGCGTGCGCCCCGGCCATGGCCATCAGCGTGGGCCGTCGCGCGGTGCGGAAGCTCTTGGGCGCGATGACGGCGGTCTGGTCGGTCGCGGTGCCCTCGATCTCCTCGTCGTAGACCTTGGGGGGCGCAGAGGAGTGCGCCGCGACGCGCGGGATCGCGCGGGGCGTGGTCGACCGCCGGGGAGGCGGGCGCGTGCTCTTGGCCCCCATCAACGGCGATGATAGCGCGGCCGCGCGCCCGGTCGAAAAATCAGAAGGTTCCGGAGCCGCTCTGCTGGCAGGCCTGGCAGTCCGGGGTGTTCGGATCGGTATTGCACGAGGTCGGGCAGTACTTGATCCGATTGAAGACGAAGTCACCGCCGTTGCCGTCGTCGATCTTGTCGCAGAGGACGGACTCGCCCTTCACGATCATCTCGCCGTAGCCAGGGCTCTGGCCGGCAGGCGTCGTCGCCCACTTCTGCGCGCACGCGGAGTCGCTGCCGATCCAGCCCGGGAGGTTCGGCCACGCCATCTCGACGTTCGGCGTCGGGTAGAACGCCTCCGGCAGCTCGACCTCACCGACGATGCAGTCGCTCGGGCTCGGGCTCTCGAAGACGCCGGCGCGGATGCGGTACTTCAGCTTGAAGGTGCCCGCGCAGTCGACCTTCAGGGTGTCGGTCGACCAGTCCTCGGCCGGCTTGGTCGCCGGGCCGTTGAAGTCTGGGCACTTTCCGGTGCTGAGCAGCGTCGAGACGGTGGCGTACTCGGTCGCGCCGCCGCCGGGCGTGTACTGCGCGCTGCACGGCGAGAGGTTCGCGATCTTCCACTGCCCCTGCGAGAAGCACTTGCAGGCCGCCGCGCCCTTCGTCGCGTTCGGATCCGGCAGCACCTGGCCCTCGCACGGGCCCCACGCGTACGTGTTCTCGCTCTTCTGGATGCAGGTCGTCTGGCCGTCCTTGCAGATCCCGAGGTTGCGGTTCTTGCGCAGGCCGGTCCAGCACGCGGCCGTCTTGCCCGGCGTGTCGCAGAAGCAGCCCGGCTTGTTCTTGTCGTCGGGGCACTCCTCGCTGCCGCCCGGAGGAGGAGGCGCCGCGGGACCGCCGTCCGGTCCGCACCACTTCGGCGGCGGATCGTTCTTGTAGAGATCGTCCTGCGGAATCTGCGAGTCGCTGTTGAAGCCGGCGTCGCTGCCGAACTGCGGATCGTTCAGCTTGCCGTCGTCGAACTTGCTCCCGTCGTCCGAGCCGCAAGCAACGACCAGCGCCGCGATGCCGGTGAGCGATCCGAGCGCGACGGCGAGGTTCCGCGAAGAGAAGATCATCGGGCCAATCCTCCGCCGATGAGTAAAGCACATGGCTCGCGCTCCGTCAGATGGAGCACGTTCGATCCAGCCGGGATCCCTCAGGTCTTCGCGCGCGGCTTGCGCGCTACTTCGTGACGGGAAGCCGGCGCCTTCCGCTGGTTCCGCCGCTCCGATCGATGACGGGCGCGCCGCCGCCGCCCATCTCGTCGGCACGTGCAGTGACCACCTCGACGAGCGACTCGGCGAGCTTCATGAAGGCGGTCGCGATCGCGGAGTCCGGCGCGCCCTGGACGACGGGGGTCCCTTTGTCGCCCCACTCGCGCACCGTCTGATCGATCGGGATCTGCGCCAGGAGCGGCGCCTCGGCGAACTCGGCCACCGCCTGTCCGCCGCCCTTGCCGAAGAGCTCGTGGCGGACGCCCGCCGTGTCGACGAAGTAGCTCATGTTCTCGACGATGCCGAGGACGGGGACGTTCACCTTCTTGCACATCGAGACCGACTTGAAGACGTCGTCGGTCGCGACCGGCTGCGGCGTGGTCACGATCACCGCGCCGCTCACGCCGACGCGCTGCGAGAGCGAGAGCGCGACGTCGCCGGTGCCGGGCGGCAGATCGAGGACGAGGAAGTCGAGGTCGCCCCACGCCACGTCCTTGAGGAACTGCTGGAGCGCGCCGTGGAGCATCGGCCCGCGCCAGATGACGGCCGACTTCGGATCCTCGAGCAAAAAGCCGATCGACATGAGCTTGAGGCCGAAGCGCTCGAGCGGCTCGATCGTCTTGCCGTCCGCCGACACCGGGCGGCCGTTCACGCCGAGCATGGTCGGGATCGACGGACCGTAGATGTCCGCGTCGAGCAGCCCCGTGCGGTAGCCGGAGCGCTGGAGCGCGAGCGCGAGGTTCGTCGCGGTCGTGCTCTTGCCCACGCCGCCCTTGCCGCTCATGACGAGGATGACGTGCTTCACGCCCGGGACGGGATCCTCGGGGGAGACGGGGCGGCTCTTCTCGGCGGATTCGCTCATCGTGGGCCCCACGTAGGCCCACCGGGCGGCGCCGTCAACGTCACTTCAGGACGAACGGCTGCTCGCGGTGGAAGATCGCGCCGACGACGTAGATGGTCCAGCCGCCGCGCGCGAAGACCGTGACCTGACGATGCGTCGCGATCTGGACCACGCCCTTCGTGCCCGGACCGCCGAGCCTCTGGATGAGCGCCTTCGGGATCGCCCCGCGCGTCTCCTCCTCGTCGAAGAAGCAGCGCACCTCGTTGCCCCGCCCCTCGCCGTCCTCCGTCTCGAGCGCGACCATGACGCGTGACGGATGATCGGCCGTGCGCCCGGCGCTCCACTCGAAGCCGAGGTCGCCGGCCGGATCGATGGTCAGGTCCCCCGCGGGCGGCGCCGCGATCGCGAGCTCCGTGCGCGGGGAAGCGATCGGCACAGACGGGACGTCGGGGATGCCGAACCCGAAGTCGACGCCGAACGACAGCGTGCTGCCCGGCGTGAAGGCGGGCCCGTCGATCTTCGCGTCGTCCTCGTTCGCGTTCACGACGAGCCCGTCGCGCGGGAGGCCCCCGCCGCTCCAGCGTGCGCGCCCGCCGTCGCCGACGTTCGGCCGCCCGAGGCGACGATCGAGCTCTTCGAAGATGCAGACGCCGTCGTCGCCCGCGCGGCTCAGCGAGGTCGACCAGCCGCCCTTTCGCGCGAGCTCGAGGTACTCGTAGCCGGCGCGCGTCGTCGGCTTGCCCGTCTCCGGATCGATCGACTGCGAGATGCCGAAGACGATCCCGCTCTCGTCGTAGCCGTATCGATGGTCGTGCCCATCACCGCACGCCGCCGTCGCCACGGCCGCCACCCCAGCGATCAGAAGAAAGATGCCCTTCCGCATGGCCGGCGCATCGCATAGCACGTCGGGTGCCTCCTCGTTAGCGCTGCGCCCGCCGGCGAAACCGCGCCGACGTGAATGGCGCTTCACGCCGCGCCCGTCAACGCGCGTCCACGTCCGGGCCTCCTTGCTTCCGCGCGGAGGCGGGCGCATAGGCGCGGGATGACGGAGGAAGAGCTCGCATCGCTCCTCGAGAAGACGAGCCGCACGTTCGCGCTCGCGATCCCCCTGCTCGATCCGGCGCTCGCGCGTCGCGTCGGCCTCGCCTACCTCCTGTTCCGCATCGCCGACACCCTCGAGGACGCCGAGCTCTGGGACCGCGGCCAGCGCCTCTTCGCGCTCCGCTCGTTCGAGCACTGGCTCGGCGGCGGCCACGGCGAGTGGAAGCACATGCCGGCTCCGACGAAGGACGCAGGATGCATCGAGCTCCTCGACCGCGCCGATGCCGTGCTCGCCGAGGTCCCCGACACGGAGCGCGGCCACGTCGCCCGCACCGCGCGCGGCATGGCCGAGTTCGTCGCGCGGCAGGACGAGCAAGGCCGCATCGCGCTCGCGAGCATCGAGGACCTCCGCGCCTACTGCTACGTGGTCGCCGGCATCGTCGGCGAGATGCTGACCGAGCTCTTCGGCGTCGCGCCCGCCCTCTGGGAGGAAGGCAAGACGTTCGGCGAGGGCCTGCAGCTCGTGAACATCCTGAAGGACGCCGCGAGCGACGCGCAGCAGGGGCGCGTCTACCTCCCGCCGTCGGTGCCGCGCGAGGACATCGTGGCGCTCGCCCGCGAGGACCTCCAGGTAGGAGAGCGCTACGTCGAAGCGCTGCGCGAGCACGGAGCGCCCGCAGGCACGATTGCATTCTGCACCCTTCCCCTGCGCCTCGCGTTCGCCAGCCTCGACCACCGGCTGACGCGCGACGAGACCTTCGCCATCTACCGCGAGGTCACCGCTTCGCGCTGACGCACGTACCGTCCTTGCAGCGCGCGACGAACGCGTCCGCCGGCTCGTGGTGCGCGCAGAGCACGTTCTCGGGCGCCGCCTTGCAGTCGACCGCCGCGCACCGATTCTGCTGCTGCTCGAGGATGCTCTTCGCCATCGCCTTCGGCGCCCCCTCGCAGTAGGCGCAGCAGCCCGAGAAGGTGGTGATGACGCAGTCGGCGTCCGCCGAGCACGTCGTCCGCTCCGCGTTCGCGACCGCCGGCGGCGCCTCGGACTTGCCGCAGGCGGCGAAGGCTCCGAGGACGACGACAGAGGCGATCGCGACGCGAGCGTTCTTCATCTCACTTGCAGTACCCCGCGCTCTTCATGGAGGAAAGGGCCTGCTTGCACGACGACTCGTACTGCGCGGTCGACACGCCCTTCTCCTGCGCCTGCTCGATCGACGTGCGCGTCTGATCGCACGACCCCGCCAGCGCGGGCTGCGAGGCCGCGATCTCGTCGCAGCACGCGAGGTACTCCTTGCACTGGGGGCCGAGGCTGCTGCTCGTCGTGTCCGAGCCGCTCGAGCCCCCGTCCTTCGCAGGCTCGGTGCCGTCCTTCGACGACGAGGTCGACGGCGCCGGCTCTCGGCTCGGCTGCGGATCGGGCCCGCCGGCGGCGCAGGCGGCGAGGGAGAGCGAGACGGCGGTCACGGAGAGAAGACGAAGCATGGGGAAGACTCCTTGTTGCCCCGTAGAGCCGCCTCCGCCGACGCCGTCGCAAACTTTCGTCGCGGCTCGCCTCTCTCGTTCTTCGCCCCTTCCGCTGGCCGCGGCCTCTCCGCCGACCGCGGCTCCTCTGGCCGCGGCCTCCAGTCGGCGAAGTCCGCCGCCCGGGGCTTGCGTCGTCCGCAGCCTCGATTACTATTGCCCTTTCAAGTGGCATCACCCGTGCAGAGATGTGGCCACGGCGGCCCCCGGCGGGGCGCAGGGAGGAAGCGGGTCGCGCCGCGGCCCTCCGTCGCGCATCGCCAGCGCCCCGCGCACGCGTCGAAGCACCCGATGCACATCACCCTCCGCCGCCGGCCAGACGTCCCCTCGCTCCGCCAGGAGCTGGTGCGCGATCTCGTCGTCGCCCTCGTCCGCCAGAAGCGCGACGGCAGCTTCCAGATCGTCCACTTCTCGATCCAGCGCGATCACGTCCACCTCGTGGCAGAGGGCGACGACGCCTCCGCCGTCCGCCGCGGCATGAGCCGCTTCGCCATCGCGTTCGCCAAGCGCCTGAACCTTCTATTGCGCCGCAAGCGCGGGAAAGTGTGGGCCGATCGCTACCACCGCCGCGACGTCCGGACGTCGAGCGAGATGCGCACCGTCCTCCGTTACGTCTTCGGCAACGCGAAGAAGCACGGGCTCATCCCGCGGGACGCACGCGAGCTCGATCCCTTCTCTTCGGCCATGGCGTTCGATTGGTGGGACGCACCACCGCCCGACCACCCCCTGAAGGCGAAGATCCCACGCGTCGAGCCGCGCACCACGCTCCTCGCGCACACCTTCCTGTACGAGCCACTCCGTCTCGACGAGGCGCCGCTCGGTCGGGCTACGAGAACCGCTTCTTGATCCCGAGCGCCTGCATCTTGTGCGTGAGCGTCCGCACCGGAATCTTGAGGGCCTGCGCGGCGGCGGTGACGTTGCCGCCGGCGGCGTCGAGCGCGCCCACGATCAGCTCCGTCTCGTAGCGCTGCATCTCGCGACGGAGGCGCTCCTTGTAGTCGAGATCGGGATCGACCGCGGTCGCCGCTGGGACGTGCGGCGGGGCGGCGGGGCCGGTCGCAGGCGCGCGCAGCTTCTCCGGCAGGTCGTCGAGCGTGACCAGATCACCGCGCGCGATCACCACCGCGCGCTCGACCACGTTCTTCAGCTCGCGGACGTTGCCCGGCCAGCGCCACGCGGTGAGCGCCGCCGCGGCGGCCGCGTCGAAGCCGCGGACGCTGCGTCCGTTGTCGCGGCATGCGTCGCGGAGGAACGTCTCGGCGAGCGGGCCGATCTCGTCGCGCCGCTCGCGCAGTGGCGGGATGGCGATGCTGACGCCGTGGAGGCGATAGAAGAGGTCGGTGCGAAACTCGCCGCGCTCGCTCATCGCCTCGAGGTCGCGATGCGTCGCCGCCACGACGCGCACGTCGACCGCGATCTCCCGGTCGCCGCCGACGCGTACGATCTTCTTCGTCTCGAGCACGCGGAGGAGCGCGGCCTGGGCGCTCGCCGGAAGCTCGCCGACCTCGTCGAGGAAGAGCGTGCCGCCATGGGCCTGCTCGAAGACGCCCTTCGACTGCTTCTCCGCGCCGGTGAACGCGCCCTTCTCGTGGCCGAAGAGCACGCTCTCGAGGAGGCTCTGCGGGATCGCCGCGCAGTTGATGCTCTTGAGGGGCCCCTGCGCGCGTGGCGATCGCTGATGGATCGCGCGCGCGACGATCTCCTTGCCCGCGCCCGTCTCGCCGGTGACGAGCACCGGAAGGACGGACGACGCGACGCGCTCGACGAGATCCCACACCGCGCGCGAGCGCTCGCCGGCGACCACGGCGGGCCGCGCCGAGAGCGGCCGCGGACCGTGCAGCATCGCGGTGCGCGCGGCGTCGAGCAGCTCGTCGACGGTCGTCCCGTCGTCGGGGAACACCGCGGCGCCGAAGCGTAGCGTCGCGTCCGGCGAGGCGATCGCCGCGCCCATCGCCTCGGCCTCCGCGCGCGACGACTCGGGGAGCGCGACGAGCACTGCGTCGGTCGCGTACACCGCCGCGCGATCGATCGGGCGGAGCTTCTCGAGGAGCGCAGGCGCCCAGGTACGCAGCGGACGGCCGGGCGCGCGAGCCGCCACCATCAGGAGCGACGCGGGCCGGCCGAACGTGCGCGCGCGCACGAGCTCGTCCTCCAGCAGATCGACCAGCCGATCGTGCGCGAGCAGGCCGTAGGCGCCGGGCATGAGCGACAGCACGTGGAGCGCAACGCTCACGTCGCCGACGCGGACCTCGTCACCGGGCCCGATGCGGCCGCGCGGCGCCGGGACGCCGTTCAGGCGCGTGCCGTTCGTCGAGCCGAGGTCCTCGAAGCACACGGCGCCGTCCGGGGAGACGAAGAAGCGCGCATGGGAGCGCGACACGCTCGGATCGTCGATGACGATGTCGGCCGGCCAGGCGCGGCCGACGACCATGGGCGCCGCCTGCGGCTCGACGATCTTCGCGCCGTCGCGGAAGTAGAAGACGAGCGACGTCCGAGGCTCGCGGCGCGAGCCCGGGGCCACCTCCCGCATCGTCGTGTCCTTGGTCACCGGCAAGCCCTTGCCGAGGTCGGCAACGTGATGCCGACGAAGATGCGCTCGTTCGCGGGATTTTCCAACGATTTCGTGCGGCACGTCCGTCGCAATGGGCCGGTCCACCTCTCACAAGGAGATTCGAATGCTGGGTGGACTCATCACGATCGCGGGCGGGATCCTTGCGGCCTCGGGCTTCATCATCAAGCGCGCGCCGAACGCGCAGCAGCTCATCGACAAGCTCGCGCCGTACCAGGGCTGGATCGGGATGGTGATGTTCGGCTGGGGCGTCTGGGAGACGATCCAGAGCGTCCTCGGCATCTCGCTGCTCTCGTCGCATCCGCTGACCTGGGTGTTCTGGCTCCTCACCGGCCTCGCCGATCTCCTCGTCGGCTTCCTCCTCGGCTTCGGCCTCATCACCCACTACGCGCTCTCGAAGAGCCCGGCTGCGATGCAGCGCGGCCAGCAGATCCGCTCCACCCTCGTGGGCGTCCAGGCGCCCCTCGGCGCGCTCGCGGTGGTCATGGGCGCGCTCTACATCGTCTGGCTGCACATGGCTTGATATCGTCGCTCTGTGACGATCGGACGCGTGGACCGCTACGACCTGCTCGAGCTGATCGGCCAGGGCAGCTTCGGCGCGGTCTATCGCGCGCGCCACATCCATACCGGGCAGATGCACGCGCTCAAGCTCGCGCGCGGCTCGATCGATCCCGACGCCGCGCAGCGCGTGCTCTCCGAGGCGCGCGCCGCGGCCGGGCTCCGGCATCCGAACATCGTCGCGGTCACGGACGGCGGCGTCACGCCCGGGGGCGAGGCGTTCGTCGTCATGGAGCTGCTCGGCGGGATGACCGTGCAGCAGCTCGTCACGCAGCATGGTCCTCTGCCTCTCGAGCGCGCAGTGGCCATCGCGCGCCAGATGCTCGAAGGCCTCGCGGCGGCGCACGCGAGCGGGATCGTCCATCGCGACATCAAGCCGTCGAACGTGTTCGTCGCCACCGGCGAGCAGGTGAAGGTGATCGACTTCGGCATCTCGAAGATCCGTCCCGACGCCGCTGCCGCGGGCGTGATGACCCTCCCCGGCGTCGCGCTCGGCACGCCCGGCTACATGGCGCCCGAGCAGCTCGGTGACGCGCGCAGCGTCGATGCGCGCGCGGACGTGTACGCCGTGGGCGCGACGCTGTTCGAGATGCTCACGGGGCGGAAGCCGATCGAGGCCGATAGCTTCGAGGTGTGGATGCGCCGGCTGCGGACCGAGAACGCGACGCCGCTGGCTGCGGTGAACCCGCGCGTCCCGCCCGCGGTCTGCGCGGTCGTCGAACGCGCGCTCGCACGCGATCCCGATGCGCGCTGGCCGTCGGCGCTCGCGATGCGTCAGGCGCTCGATCAGGCGGTGCCGTCGTCGTTCGCGCCCACGGTGATGGACACCCCGCGCGTCGTCGTGCAGGTGACTTCGCATCCGCCGCCGCGCCCGACGGGTCCGCCGGGTCCACCGGCGCCGTCGATGCCGGCGCAGAGCTCGCCGCTCCCGTGGATCGTCGCGGTGCTGACCGGGCTCATCGCCGTGGTGGCGCTCGGGGTGTTCGGCGCGCTCCTCTACCTGGGGCGCATGCGCGACGAGACCTCGGTCACGGCGACGTCACCGACGACGCCTCCACCATCGCCGACGCGTACGCCGGCGCCGATCCTCACCGCGCCGCCGCTCACGCCGGCGACGACGACGGCGACCGCGACGTCGAAGCAGACCGCGAGCGCGGCGCCTCCATCGCCTCCGTCGCCGCCGAAGCCTTCCGGTCCGCCGCGCGCGCAGTTCATGGCGCCGAAGATCGTCGGCGCCCTCCGGCAGG
>WBZO01000814.1_pt1 | contig 12505 bp, 11 predicted proteins | sample 5204261 | NCBI WGS metagenome assembly WBZO01 (sample SAMN12412400, study PRJNA552823) | activated sludge metagenome | isolation source: activated sludge from anammox sidestream of wastewater treatment plant... | place: USA: North Carolina | collected 2017-09 | reverse complement strand
CATTTACAATGGAAGAATGATCAACTTGAGGCTCTGCGTCCATATTTTAATAACGCGGACTTACGCAACCGTATCATCGTAGTTGAAGTAGAGAGGAGAGTACTTACAAAACATAAAACCTCGACTCTAACAGAGGCTTAGGCAATCAGTCTTTACGGACACCATGCGGACACGAAAAAAGCCCGCTTGTGGTGCCTAAATAACACCACTATAAGCTATTGATTTATAAGAAGATTTGGTTGCGGGGGCCAGATTTGAACTGACGACCTTCAGGTTATGAGCCTGACGAGCTACCGGGCTGCTCCACCCCGCGCCACCAAAATACCCTGAAATCAGGAGGTAAGTTTTCTATTCCAGTTTATCAAGGGCTGCAAGCAATTAAATAACGGCTTCTGCACTATATCCCCGTCCGACCATAGCAGAAATCTGATAAATCCTAGCATTTACATTGAGTTGATGGCCACCAAAATCAATTACCTGGTCCGCAGCTGAATAATTTGCCACAGGGGAGTTAACGGTCATTACCCGCACTACCTCCGCTCCATCGAGTATTTCCACCTCATAACGCTCGAACTCCTCAAGCAGCGGCACATCGGCGTAATCGCGCCACTCTGCCTGCAACCGCGCCCGACGAATCCAGGAGATAGTCAGATTGCCGCTGCCATCGCGTATTCCGGCAATATGCACCGGCGCATAGGGTTTCTGTGACACGCCCGTATATGTAAAGTCCGTAGACTCCGTCTGCCCCAGTGTCGCACCGACTGTGACCGGTTTATACCGGCGGGTCAGACCTATAATGCCACCTGCAGTAATGTCTTTCTCTAAACGATTATCAAGCAGCACGAAGCGCTCACCCGCTTCATGCGAATTCATAGCCCATTCAGTTCCCATACGGCCTCGCAGTAAACCGCTGAGCCTGTATTTTCCTGCCGCGATCATTTCCGCGGTGCGGAACTGAATCATTTCATTCCCCAATAATGCTACATTCGCCCCGTTCAAAACGGCTGCCTCACCGGCATTCACCAACTCTCCCTGCCCTATGAGGAGCACTGTTACAGTGTTCAAATTATCCCAATATGCCGGATTTGCCGCATCCAGCGCATCGAGTGTCGAGCCGGTCACGGCTTGTTCGCCAAGGCTGGAAATGCGATTATAGTTGCCCCCCTCATCAGCGGAGCGATAAATCACACAGCCTGTCCATCCCGCAGCCAGGGAGGTTACCGCCATACGCAGGATCGGCTGCGATGGATTATCCCCCGGAAAAGCGGGAATATCCAAAAGCTGAAGCTGGCTAGATGGCACTGACGGCGGAAGTGTTGCCGCAGAACTTGCCGTAAGCTGAGGATGAAAATCATATGTAGATACATCTTCCGCCACCCCCTGAATCTCGAGTGAATTACCATATCCCAGGCGAGCCATGGTAATGCGGAGTGTATGCGAAACTTCGCCATCATCTGCAGCGATTACATCTCCGGGTTCCAGCGCTACATATTTTGGCGGCAGTGTAAGATTGAAAAATGTTCGTCGCATCCAGGCCGTGTAAAGGGTAATTTCAGCAATTCTTTGCGCCTGAGATGAATCCATTACAATTGAGAATCCCAGTGTGGATCGATCTTCACTTTCAGTGTGCACGCGCTGTGCAATCTGATGGCCAGACTGATATTGCTCGCCTCGGTTGAGATAAAGCACACTCACCTGCTGCGGCAGATCAATCTCCTGTGCGCGAGTGATTTTTATTCTTGTTACGAGATCATCCGTGGGCACGACAGCTACAATATCACCGGTTCGATGTTGAAACCGTATCTGGTTATCTGACTCCACCGCGTCGAAAAAATAGGCGCTCTGCAGTTGCTCGACCGCTTCGCGCACAGATTGCTGACGCGTTATCACAAAGCCATCGACAAGCCCATTGAGCCGGGTCACATCAAAATCATCCTGCATGAGCCTGGCACGCAGACATAAATCAGCGACAATTGCAGCCAGGCCTGAAAGCCCGAATTTGCCGTTTACCCAATGGCCATAACGCCAGAGCTCGCCATCGGTCCACACGGTTCTAAGATCGGGCCAGAAAGGAAAAGGCCGCGCGTCCCAGGTCCAGAGGAACCGGCGCTGCACCATGTCGGAATCAAGCCACTTTGCTTCTGTTGCAGTAATGGCTGCACGCTGCGCACGATTGTCTACCCTTCCCTTCGACAGACGTGGAAAAAAGCTTTCGATAGAGTCCGGATCCCAGAATACATTGGGCTGGTTGCTGGAACCATCGACACTGGGAAAGCCATATTCGGTAAACCAGATGGGTTTACTTTCCGGCACCCAGTCGGTTGTGGCGGCGTCCGGGTTGGTATGCTCATGGCTCCACCACCAGGTAATATTCTTCCACGCATATTCCGCGGCCAGCGGTGTCTGCACCATGCGGTCTTCATCACTGTAATACCAGTCATAACCTTCACCCGACGTCCACCCATCGATAATTTCCTGCACGTCATAAGCACCTTGGGGATGGTCGGTGAGCGGAAAATAGGAATCAATGCCGATAACATCAATATTCGGTGACGCCCAAAGCGGATCAAGATTATACCAGCCGTCCTGCGTGTGGTGATATTCCGTCCAATCGGCGGCATAGGTGACGATCGTGCCGCTTCCAAGAATCCCTTTCACTGTCGCTGCCAGATCTACAAGCGCATCCACAGCAGGATATATACCGGTCGATGCCGCTACACTCGTTAGGCCGATCAGCTCCGAGCCTATCACAAAGGCGTCCACCTTACCGTTTACGAGCGAAGCATAATGCTCAATGAAGGCATTATAGCCTTCTGTTTTGGTAAAGAAGTCAGCGACCGCCGAAGCTGTACCAGTGACCCGCCCTCGCCAGGGTTTCTCCTCCACATCCATAAAGAACATGGGATAGAACATTATATTATAACCGCGGTCCTTGAGCTCATCGATGTAACGCAACAGCGATGCGTCGCTGGGAGTTCCACCATAGCGTGGAAGCCCGTCAATTAAAGTAATCTGCCGTGCCGTGCTGCGATTAAAACTGCTCACTGCCCATTCATCCGGCAACGTGATGGCCCCTGTCTGAAATTCAACACCGGGCTTTATCACGCATGTTGCGGCATCCGTACTATTACCAAACCAGGTTACTACCAGCCCTATCCATTCCACATTGGGGCAGTCTTCCGCCAGCTGGTCGAGAGAGAGCAGCGCATTCGCCTGTCCGGAAACATTATGATAATTAATCGGCTCCCGGCTTCCCTGCTGTGCAAAGACGGAACCTGCCTGCTCACCGCTGATTTTATATTGTATTGTGTCGTCATATACGAACTCGCCCGATCCGGGAATCATGATCATGGATCGGACCATTTCTTCCACCGGCACACCGCCCCAGTCCGCCTGCAATACCTTGTGCTTCACTTCAAAAGTGAAATTCGGAATCCGGTTACCAAAAGCGGCAAGCGGGAAATCCTCCACCACTACATAAGCCAGACCACGATAGGCCGGTGTATTGCCTATACCTTCAAAACCTTCAATAAAAGAATCCGGCAGCTGCTCTTCATCACCTTTGTATATGCGATAGGCTCCCTGTGAAAGATCAAGCAATGCAGAATCAGCCCATATGCGCAGCACCTCATTGATTGGCCCTTCACAAATAGCAATAGCGAGACTTGCATAATAACTGTAAGTCGTCTGGCTTGCGCTGCGACCACCTCCCGCCTTGCCGCCGGCACTGCTTTCCGTTGTCTCGGCTATTTCTTTAATCGGACGCGCCCATATAATATTTCCGGCAACGCGCGCCGTGCCATATACTAATGGGATCATTTTGCCATAGGTAGAAGTTTGCACCGCCAGTTCTTCAAGCCTCGCGCCTTCACGGTGAACAGTTTCGCGTCCGAAGATCGCATTATCGATAAGACCACCAATCTGCCTGCCCAACGCCCCGCCGAGCGCCGAGCCGAAAACTGTGCCGCTGCCGAGGGCACTGCCCGCGGCACTAAGTACAATACTTGCCATATGCTTTTTCCGTTTAAATTATGAAGGGAATCAAAGTTACGATGATGTGACTGCGCGACTTGTGCATCAGTTCTGCATCAGCATTTTTATGCTAAAATATTAACGATTTTAGCGAGCTTCTTTACAGTTTCTTGATGAAGCTAACACCAATTTGGGATTGTATTCTAACATACATATACCCTAAACTACAGTAATATATAGTTATTGCAAAAATCGTTAAAGTGTAGTAAATATAAGAATGAAAAAGTTATCCACCAGTTTGGCGATTTTGTTAACACTTTCAGGGTGTAGTGGTTGGAATTTTAACTTATCAGACGAAAAGAACGCTCATTTTCGAACACTTGCCACCGTTTCCACCCAGGATCAGGATAAAGAAGATCTCGCTTTTGCAGTTCGCAAACGGGATAAATGCGTAATGGCTGAAAAAACCTTCTATGAAGATGGAGCTTTCAGCGCTTCATTTACCGGTGGCCGTCACCGGGAACACAAATGGATGTCCGGTATCAGCCTGAATTATGCTTTCTAGGCATTTTTCAAACCCAGCGGTTTCCAGAGCCGCGGGGGTATATCCAGTTCATCCACCATTTTTCCGGGAATCACATCCGGCATGGAAATCACCTGAAACGCGTACCCCCCCTTTAGCGTGATTTTATCGTCCCGCTGCTGTGGATGATTAGCCGGGAATTTTGTAGCTCGCGCCCAGAGATTAAAATCATTGTCGCGCTCTACGATGACTTCCCGAAATCCTGCTGCCAGCAATCTGCGCCCCAAGGACTCCGCGGTGAAGCCGCATTTATGCGCCATGTAATGATGGCCTTTTTTGAGGGATGCACCATGGCCATAAAATATATCCTGCGGAGAAATCGCTCCTGCAGGAGATTGATATAGAGGACCATCGAGTTTTCCCTGCGCCACATGAAAAGCAACTGCCTGCAGATCCGGGCAGGTAATGACGACCATCCCCCCTGGGCGGATGACGCGGTAAAACTCTCCCAATACCGTCTGCACCTGGAAAGCGTATACATGCTCAATATTGTGCGAGGAAAAAACTGCCTCCACGCTGTTATCCGCCACCGGCTTCATGTCCATGATGTCTGAAACAATATCCGGCTTAACGCTAGGATCGATATCCAGCCTGATCTCCTGCCATTCACTGCCGCGGAAAATTTTAGGCAATGCATCGTCACGCTTTTGACCGCAGCCGACATGCAATACTTTTTTTGTCTGGCCGTCTTTAGCCAGAGGAAGCTCAGACTGGGCTTTGGCCTTTTTCACTGCCGAAGCCTGCTGCTTTTTCTGCTTACTCATGATGCCATCCTTTGCGGCAGGCCGCTGTCGTATAATTCATCGATCTCATGCTGCACTTGCGGCGGGAACTGCTTTGCGGCCACTTGCGCGATAAGCTTTTCATGCAGCGGAAGTAACTTCTGCAGATCAAAACGGTCAATAATTGTCTGCCGTGCGGCCTTACGCAACGGCACGTAATCCTGCGGTTTTTCCAGCGCAGCCAGCGCTTTTTTCGCAATATCCTCCGGCGAAAAGAAATCAACCAATACGCCGTTACGACCATTTTCCAACACCTCACGGACAGGCGGTGTATCAGAACCCAGCACCAGGCATCCGGCACTCATCGCCTCTAACATCGACCATGACAGCACAAAAGGTACCGTCAGGTATATATGAGCGGATGATATCTGCAAAATCCGCAGAAAGGATTCATAGGGAACCTGCCCTACGAAATGCAGGCGATTCATATCCGGCTTCACCTGATCAATCATCATCCTGCGGAAGGTCGTTCCTTTCGGTGCATGGCGACCGTATGAAACCTCATCCGCACCGACTGCGATGATATTCACATCGGGGCGTGCATCCAGAATCATCTTTGCAGCACGCATGAACTGGTGAAAGCCGCGGTAATGTTCAAAATTGCGCGCCACATAAGTGATAATCGGATCGCCTTTCTTCAGCGTCCGCTGGTCTGCACCGACGTTAATCTGGCCATGATCTGCGGGAGTAACTTGGCTTGTATCAACACCTTCATGCAGCACCGTAATTCTTGGCTGATACACTTTTGGATGCACTGATTTCTGCCAATGAGTAGGGGTAATGCCCCAATCGGCCGCATCCAGGTTCATCAGGTTCACAACGTTTTTTGTGCGAATACGCGCCGCATCGTCCAGCGATACGGGCAACTCCGGATCAAAATTTACATCTGCGCCGTTGAAGTGATAATGAAATTCGAAATAGGAAAGCAGCGGTACGTTGGGGTATATATCTTTAAGGTAAAGCCCGTCACCCCAGCCAGGATGCACGCAGATAATGTCCGGGATAAAGCCTTCGCTCTCCTTCAGCTGCTTACAGACCCGCCATACTTCCTGTCCCTGCAGCACGGAACGTTCCGCACCTATTAAATAGCGATGAGTGCTTGGCTGCGGTTCACGCCGCGGTACATATTCCACCTTGTGCACGTTGGGTATGTTCACCTCTGCCTTTGGCTTACAGATGAACACTACAGTATTGGCGGGATCGGCTGCATAACGCTGCACCAGATGCTTATATTGCCCGGGGATATTGGGATGTATAAAGAGAAGTTTCATAGGGTCGGTTTTTTAGCATTATCCACCCTGCAGCGCAAAGATTTTGAAAAGTTTCTCCTGCCATTCAGCGCTAAAACGATGCTCCACCACCCGCCTTGAAGGCGCATGGGCATGAATTAAACTGAAACCGCCTGCTGCATAATTCCCGAAAAACCCCAAATGCTGAGGCGAACCATCAATGCTGAATAAGCCAATATTACCTATTTGCACTTCTTCTACCGGCTCCAGCACTTCTGCCAGCCGTTTCTGCAGATATTTGCTATCCGGATAATGACCATACTCAATTTCATCAGCGCGGAACTGCGGCAAACCAAGCTCAGCGGCTACCCCCACCAGTAATCCAAGGCAATCACACCCGCGCCACTTTACTCTTCCCTGGTGCCTGAAAGGCGTTCCAAGCCAGGTTCTGGCCTGGCAAGCCACTGTAAGTCCAGGCGAATGGGAGCTTTCCAGGCTGGTAGCAATTCCCCTCTCTCCCACTGTCCCTTTGCTGTCACAAAACTTTAATATTTCTGTCATCGTTTGGTAATCCTGCTTTGCTACTGTGACCTTACAGAGCCTTCAAAAAGGGCCAAAAAAGAAAAGGAAAAAACCATGGTACGCCCAGTAATCTCTAATTATCAGCAGCTTAATAACTACCAGCCGCGCATCGCGGTGATTGAGGATCCAAGCAGCCCCGCAAGCAAGAAAGTGCTTGATCTGATCAAGCAAGCCGGCGGCAAGCCGATGATTATTCCGCGACTCCTGAGCGATCGCCTGCTGGCGACACAGGATCTGAACAAACAGCAGATCGGCCGCATTAAGAATGCAAAAAATTGGGACGAAGTGCGCGAATTTGACCAGCAGATTGCCACCGCAACCCGCCTGCATCTGCAATATATCACCCGTAAGCTGACCTTTGTGGACGCTGTCGTACTGCCGGGAAACCAGTATGATATACCCCCTTCGGCTTATCATGAAGTTAATCTCGACAGCCATACCCGGGTTGCACCCCCGCTTGATGTACGTTTTCAAACCGAACTGGTCATGACCGACTATGCACTGCACAGCCGCAAAATTCCTATTCTTGGCATATCGGGCGGCATGCAGCTTCTTGTGGTTAAAACCGGCGGCCGTTTGGTCCAGCACCTGCCGGAATATGATAACTTCGAGAAGCAGGTTTTGCAAAATGCTCAAATTAGCGGTGTAAGCAAAACCGGCGCCTGCCTGTTGCTTGAGAAACTCTCCCTGCGCGATAAATCGCTGGTGAGTAAACTCAGCACCGGCTTCCATATGACTGAAGCGCGTTCCATTCTGGGCGTAATGCTCAGCGAAGTAGCGTTCGTCGAGAAATCAGCTGATCGCATTCAGGCTGTTCACACCAATCACCAAGGTGTTCGCCCTGAAGACGTCAATCAGAGCGAGCTTAAAATCACCGCACTTTCCGACGATGATCGCTATGTGGAAGCAGTTGAGCATACGCATCATCCGTTCTGTCTCGGCGTACAGTTCCATCCCGAATGTGGCGATGAACTGGGCCTGAAAATGCTCAAAGAACTGGTCGATTATGCCCGCCAGATGAAATCCTCATCTTTCGACGAAAAAACCAAAGTACCGTTCTACGTCGATCTGCATGAGAACGAAATCGCTCCCTGGCTTATTTCCCAGCAACCGGGCGAAGCTTCGCAGCGGCTCGAGCTGCATAGCGTCCAGTAAGAGTGGGGACCTGAAACAAGGGGCTGCGGGATTATTCCCCGGCCCCTGTTTCTTTTTCCGGACGGAAACTAGCGCGCATCGCAGGCCGAGCAAATAAAGGCCGCTGCCCCATACTCTTCGCATAGGTCCAGACCAATCCGGCCATGACCACAATGGACATACCAAATACCCAGATGAATGCTGCGGTATTAGCATCCCCATAAATGCCGATGATAATTGCAGCCACAAATACTGAAACCGCAATTCCAAATCCCAGAATCTGCCCCAGAATAGTACTGATACCATGGACCTTGATTGCCCGTAATTCCCATTCATGCCGGTGCTGCTGCTCACGCTCGAACATGGCCAGAATGCGTTCCGCAGAGCCTTCAATCACATAATTATAACCTTCCAGCACTTCTGCCGGCGGCAAACCTTCGGGGCTGCGAGGTTTATGCTGCTGCCTGCGCTGGTCCCGATCACGATTATTGTTATTCATGTCTTTCCCCTTTTTGCTCAAGCGCTGCTTCAATATCCCCGCCTATGCGCTTACCGTCTCCCCGCAACGCCTCTGCAGCCGAACGGTAGGGATAGCGGTAAAGCGGAGATGACGATACAGTCAACGTCGAAACAATACCTTTAAGCACATGGGTTAAAAACATAATGGTGAAATTAAGGGAAATAGATCAAAGGGTCAACGCCTGAACGGCGAAAACCTTTGCTGCTATCGGCATTACCATTCCGATCGCGTTCCTGCTGTCTCCAGCATTTTATCAATCCCAGGCACATGTGGCTCGCCACGAAAGTTCACCGCATTTCCGTAGATAGCGCTGCAGGTGGCAATTGTTTTGTCACATCCGGGAGTCAGGGAATAATCATCGCCAATCGCCACTATATAAGGCATTGGCAGAGTCAGGATCAGCTCTCCAGCACGAAATTCTTTTACCTCGCCGCTTAAGCCAGTATTGAGGCCACTGGTGAAAGTGATATTACCATAGCTGAAATATCCATCGCCTTCGCTTCGGCTACTATCCTTGAATTGCGATTGACTGGCAGCAGCAGTAATACTGCCGGTGACAATCAGTCCCTCAAGATTAACCCCGCAGCGCGCGTCACCCAATTTTGCCCGGCACATCGGTGAATAAAGTTCGCCAATATGCTGCGCGAGTTTTTGCGTCAGGCCGCGCACTTCCGCAATAAATGCCCTGCCCTGCATTTCCACTTCGCCAAGCCAGCCACGCCGCAGCATGATTTTGCCCTGTGACAGGTCCGCATAATTCACCAGGAAAATCTCGATTTCCGCGAAGTCATATTTTCCAGCCAGTATATCCTGTTCTGTAATACGGCCCGTGCTTAGCATTCCTTCCACATCGAGATTATCTACTGCCAGTGTTGACTGGCTTTCAATTGCCGTCGGTGTGAAGCCGGTAGCGGCTTCATAAGTGATACCCTCGATTTCAAGATCATGATCGTGATCGGTAAAACCAAAAATTGTTGCATCGCGACGTGTCAGTTTCCAGCAATGAGCGAGCGTGAGACACTCACCTTCAAGATGCGACGTCAGCGCAGGAGAAATCGTTTTCATCAATATAACTCCTATATGCGCACTTCAATCAGCGGCACATCATACGCTGAATAACTGCCATAGGTTTCTATCACGGTGCTTAAACGATCGGTTGCAAAGCGCACCGGGACATCAAATTGAAAATCCGCCTGCACAATAACGCCACTCGCCGGAGCGCTGCTGAAGGTCACAAGGCCAGTCGTTGTATCCACACTCACCCCATTGGTTTGGAGAATACTGTTTTTATAAATTTGTACGCTACCAGCAACGGGTTTAGTGATCTCCCGAACGCTTTACCAGCTGGAATTGTGTGGCGCTGCCATTGCCCGTACCAAGTGTTTCGCCGAAAGCCTCAAAATCAGTCCAGTCCTTATAGCGAAATCCTTCTGACTGTCCCTTGCGCGCGCGAAAGAAGGAAATCAGATCCGCCACTTGATCGGCAGTCTTCACGCCATAGGCGACGTTAAAGCGACAGCGAGCATCCGCCCAGTTACTGTTGCGCTGTTCATGGCCGCTATAAGTAATGATTACATCGGTCGAATATTCGGGCCCTCCCGCAGAACCATAAGAAATATCCGCCGGAAAACGTGTTTCGGCAAAAGACATAAAAACCTCGGAATTGATGATAAAATGAAATTAAGCGCGCTGCTGATCAGCAACGGGAGCCATGGCTTCTGAGCGCAGTTTTTCAGTGTATTTCCCGCCGTGGATAGCTTGCATGGGCGCGCCACCCATACTCATTTTCTGTACCCAACCGCTTTGTGAAGCCGAAGGTGCAGGCTCCATATCACCGGCATGTGATGGAGGATTATTATATTTTTCCAGGACGGCTTCGCCCACTGCCGAAAGCTCTTTCATCCTTGGCAGGCCTTTGTTGAGTTCCTGCATTACTTCAGCTACTGACGCCTGCTTATCGGCGAAGTAAACAGCCAGATCTTGCGTATGCTGATTATAGACATCCGTGAAGTCAAACCCACCTGCCTTTTCCACATTCTTTGGCTTTAAATGCATGCAGCTTGAGGTGATAAGTGCGATGTAGGCATTAGCATCTAGCTTGTTACCCTGCATTTCAGCAATATGCAGCGTTTCATAAACAGGAGCCATACGGTTTTGCTTGGAAAACTGACCATCCAACAGCTCAACGCCTTTAAAAGCCAGGGTACTGCCTGCATGAGCCAGGAACGGATTACCGAACCTTTTGTGCATACCGCGATAAATTGCTTCCTGCGAAAGCGCAACGCCGCCAAGAAGGCCCACTTTAGGCAAAACGCCTGAAAGATATTCATGACGCGCCTGCCGTACGATAGGCGGCAGGGCATCTTTATTGGTCAGAATTGTCCAGGTCGAAACATCTTTACCCGTCACATCCTTATATAATTGCTTTATTGCACGCATTCCGCCGCGTGCCTGTACAGCCCCGCCATAGAGCTGATACGCGGTATAGCCATAGCGCATTGCATAGCCAAGGCCTTCGGTAATACTCATGTTTTTCAGGCGACTTGCGATACCTGCTTTAGGGTCTTTCCAGAAATTGACCCTTTCTTCCCTACGTGCGGGTTCATTGATGATCGCATCGGCATAACGCTTGAAGGCCGCCTTCTGCTTTTCCGCATTAAAGGCATCTTTGGCATACCGTACCGGATTATTCAGAAATCCTTCGGCTTTTGTGCGCGCTGCCTCGAATTCATTTTTTGCTGCTTCGAACTTTGTTTTCTGTTCTAAGGCGCCAGCCTCGTCAGTTGGCTTCATTTCAGCAGCTTCGCGCAGTTTACCCAGAATACCTTCCATTCCAGGTAATTTTGTCTCCGCTCTTTCCTGGGCCTTTGCCAGTGCTTCTGCAATACCTGCGTAGTTTTTTTCTGCTCTATCCTGTGCGCCGGTTACGCGCCCCACTGCACTCCAGGTGCTACCAAGTGCATTGCCTACACTATCCATCACACCTTCGCCGGTAAGTTTGCTAACCGGGGTGCTAAGCCATTCTGCAGGCTTACCTATAATATTAGCTGCTTTAACACCAAAGCTGTCTTCAGATGCATCTTTGCTGGTTAGTGCTCTCGCGCCCATACCCAGCAACGTTGTAACCTGCAATATACCGAAAATTGAACTAAGCCCACCTAACGCACGTCCCATGCCGTTCATAGCACGACCAACCGTGCCAACAGGCTGCACGATATGCGATGTCGGCGCCGCTTTTGGCGCAACTTTCGGCATACTTATTTTTGTCGGTGCCAAGGCTTAAACTCCTTCCTTTACCCTTACAGTATAGGAGCCAGCTGTTACCGTTTCATGACAGTTATGAAGAAAAGCAGAAAAATTATCGTACGATTTCGACGTTTTCCTGGGGCTGCGCTACCCGGTCCGAAAAAGTGTTCAACCCCTGCTTTGCAAGGCTCTGGATAGCCTCCTGAGAAAGCGGGCGATAAAGCTGTGTAAACTGGCCGGCCGTCATTTTGGGTCTTGTTGCCAGAACATTCTCAGCCACAGATTTCTCATGCTTCGTCGAAACCATAAATGGCTTCTGCCGCAGGCTATCTAATCCATCATCCTTAATACGGGCGAATAACTCCTGGGAATCTTCCAGCGTCAGCCGCCTAGTCATCAGTTCACCCAGAATATAGGTCACTTCCTGCATTCCCACCTGTTTTTTTACAATCGCATC
>WBZO01005692.1_pt1 | contig 12510 bp, 10 predicted proteins | sample 5204261 | NCBI WGS metagenome assembly WBZO01 (sample SAMN12412400, study PRJNA552823) | activated sludge metagenome | isolation source: activated sludge from anammox sidestream of wastewater treatment plant... | place: USA: North Carolina | collected 2017-09 | reverse complement strand
ACGCCAGGTCGTCGATCTATCATCCTACGCCGGCCGGAAAGTATCGATCGAGTTCACGGTCGAGACGGACAGCAGCCAAAACAGCAACTGGTTCCTCGACGACGTATCGCTGGCGGCCACGACGCTTCGGAACGACGAGCGCGGCGCCGTGTCGGGCGCTCCGGGCCAGTACGCCGAACCCAAGACACGGCCGTAGCCGGCGACCGCCGACGACGACCGCCAGCGGCGACCGCCAGAGGCGGACATCGCCCGTCATTTGCAAGCCCCGGTTCAGCCGGGGCTTTACGATCGCCCCTGGTCGGGGTGCTGCAACTCGTGGATCATGAACGCCTTGGCCAGCAAGCCCGCCTTGCGCAGGGAGGTGTGGTCATCCACATCGCTGAGGCCCAGCTTTTTGTAGATCTTGCCGATATGGTTCTCGACCGTCTTGGGCGATATATCCAGGGCGTTGGCGATGCCCTGGTTCGTCTGTGAGTCGGCTATGCGCAGGCCGATACGGTATTCCTGCTCCGACAGTTGCGGGATGAGGATGACGGCGCGGATGACCCAGGGACGCTCCTCTTCCGACAGACGGTCGAGGATCTCCTCGCCCAGTTGGTGGCGATTGGTGGGCGAGATGCCGTCGAGGATGACCTTGCCCGCGGCGGCCTCGTTGAGCGCCTCCAGCAGGCGGTCGGGGTGGACGCCTTTCAGCAGGTAGGCGATGCCGCGCACGCCGTCGCGCACCTGGTCCCAGACGAGAGCGCCGCGATCCTCATGGGCCGAGAAGACGACCACGCCCATGGCCGGATCGAGCAGCTTAAGCTCGCGCACGAGGTCGAGGCCGGCGCTGTGGTCGATATAAGCCTTGGCCCCGGCCGTCGAAGGGATGACGATATCGACCACCGCCGCCCAGGGGAACTCCCGGAAGGCCAGATCATACGCCCCGGCCATATCTTCCGCTTCCAGAACGGCGAACCCCTGATTCTCCAGATAGAGCTTCATCCCCGCGCGGTTAAAACTGTTATCATCCACCAGCAGAATCTTCTTCACGATCCCTCCCATCGTCGGGCCTGATTCCCCAAAACGCAAGGCAGCCCGCTCTACAAGACTCTTCGATTCGCACGAAACGGCGAGGGCGGCGTTTCATATCCCGATCGGATCGCCTTTATCCGCCATTCCCCTGTATAATAATAGCCTTGATTAACGATTCGCGGCAACAGGAGTCCGTCGATATGTCCACACAACAAAAAGTATTCTCGGTCATCGTCATCCAGTTGGCTGCGCTGGGTATCATTCTGTGCGCTATTCTGATCTGGCTGGCATGGGCCTATAACACGCCGGTGACCGATTCACTGACGCGCGGCATCGCCGGGACGCAAACCGTCCTGGCGGCCGCCGACCGGGGGTTACAGGTGACCAATCGCGGTCTGAATACGGCCCTGGCGGCCGTCAACACCATCGACGGGGCGACGCGCACCGTCGGGGAGCGCCTCGTCGAGAACAGCCTGGTCTTCTTCGTGCTGGAGCGGACGGTCGGCGATACCTTGTTCCCCCGCGTGCTGGCCGCCCAGGAGATGATAACAGCCGTCACCGATACGATCGTCGGCGTCAACAGCACGCTGGAGGCGGCCAACCGGATGCCGTTCGTCAACGTGCCCACGTTTACCAACGAGCTGGAAGCGGCCAGCGGCCGGCTGGGCGCCGCGCGCGCCCGGGTAGATGAAATCCGCGCGGGTATTCGGGCCATCAAGGAGCAGCATATCGCGCGGCCGGTCAGCTTCGTCACAGATCGCACGGGGTTGATCATCACCGACCTGGACTCCGTGCTGGCTACGACCACCCGCGCCCAGGTGCGAATCAACGTCACCCTGGCCCGGCTGGAGTTTCTGCAAGCCAACATAGCCCGGATCATCGACCTGGTTTCCGTCGTCACCACCTTCGTCATGGTCTGGCTCATCGGCAACCAGGGCTACGTGCTCATCCGCGCCTACGAGCGGCTGGCGGGCAAGCCGATCGACTGGGCGGGCATGAAGGCGCGGCTGCGGCCGAACGCGGAGGGAGCGATCGACGCGGCGGCCGAACAGGCGGAAGAACCCGCGACCGAACCGGTGGCGGAAACCGGGGACGCGGCGATAGACGACCAGGCCTGACGCGAGATTCGCCGGCGCTGAACCAGGCGGGATCAACAAAGGGATCGGTCCGTGGGCCGATCCCTTTTTGTTTCATCCGTCACGCGCAGCGGCCGCTAGGGGAAGTAGTTGCTCCAGCCGGAGAAGGTTTTACCTTTCTCAACCGCGACGACCGTGAAGCGGATGTTCATCGGATACCAGTCATCCGGCCGGGGCGTGCAGTTGGGATTGCTGCCGCAGCCCCAATTCCAGCCTTTCTTGGCGCTGACGGGCGTGCCGGAGGCGTTCTTGATGACGATTCCGGAGCGAGTGCGCGGCTTGGTCCAGTCGAGCGGTTTCTTGTCCAGCGTCCACATGGTCGTCAGCTTGTCCGACCAGGTAATCACATTCCCGGCCGCGCCCGGCACATTATGAATGGTGCAGGTCTCGTACTGGAAGGGATCGCCGGTGCGATATTGCCAGTAGCAGAAATTCATCCTCATGCCCGGCTGATTGACGGGGATGCTGAATATCTCGACGCGGAACTGAAGCGTGCCCTCGTAATAGTTGACAGGCGTTAGCCAGTTATCGGTGGCATAGAGCGGCGGCACCTGCTTGGGGAAACCGTCGTGGGATTTCTTTACCGGCTCGTTCCAGTCGAAGACGACCAGCTCCGTACCGGTTGAAGCGGAGGGCGTGGGCGTTTTCGTTGGCGTGGACGTCGGCTTTGGCGTATTGGTTGGCGTGGACGTCGGCTTCGGCGTATTGGTTGGCGTAGATGTAGACGTCGGCGTAGACGTCGGCTTTGGCGTATTGGTCGGCGTAGACGTATTGGTTGGCGTATTGGTTGGCGTAGATGTAGACGTCGGCGTAGACGTCGGCTTCGGCGTATTGGTCGGCGTAGACGTATTGGTTGGCGTGGACGTCGGCTTTGGCGTATTGGTCGGCGTGGGCGTCGGGGTATTGGTTGGCGTGGACGTCGACGTCGGCGTGGACGTCGGCTTTGGCGTATTGGTCGGCGTGGACGTCGACGTCGGCGTGGACGTCGGCTTTGGCGTATTGGTCGGTGTGGGCGTCGCCGTCGGCGTCTCGGTGGATGTGGACGTCGACGTTGGCGTAGACGTCGGCGTCTCGGTGGATGTGGACGTCGACGTTGGCGTCTCGGTGGGTGTGGACGTCGACGTTGGCGTAGACGTCGGCGTCTCGGTGGATGTGGACGTCGACGTTGGTGTTTCTGTCGGCGTCTCGGTGGGCGTGGGCGTCGACGTCGGCACCGACGTATTGGTCGGCGTCTCGGTGGGCATCTCTGTCGGCGTCTCGGTGGACGTGGGCGTCTCTGTCGGCGTCTCGGTCGGCGTGGACGTCTCTGTGGGCGTTTCCGTCGGCGTCTCGGTGGGCGTTTCTGTCGGCGTCTCCGTTGCAACGGGCGTGCCCGTAACCGAGGGCGTCATGGAAGCGGTCGAGGTAGCCGTCACCTCGATATCCGCATCGACAAACCAAATCGGCAAATACACCCGCACGGTCTGGCCAGACGGTTCCTCCGCTGCCCAAAGCCCGCCCACAATCAGGAATACCATCCAGCCGGCCGCGACAAGCGCTAAAGGCGCGACGGCACGCTTCATCATTCTCGGGAAGAACCGCCCTGTTTGATTCATAAATAGTATCTCAACCATGTTTATCGCTACCGGCAGGGTGCATCATCCAACCCGACGGCAGCGACATTGGCTCAAGTCTATTGAGCTTTGGATCGTTTGTCTATGGCCGGGGACGGCCGGCGGAGTTTTTTTACAATCAAACGGGATCGATGAGGAGCGGCTAAGGCTCCCCCGCAAGCCCTGATTGTTCTTCCACTGCCAGAGTTCGATCGCTTGGTCGTCGTCGCCGACAGCCCGCGACAGGACGACGAACGGCATACCGCCCGGCCCGATGGCGATCGACGGCTCGCCGCTCGCCCAGCTGACGCCGCGTCCAACTCCACCCAGGCTCCATCCTGTAACCACTTGACATAAATCTGGCAGCTGATGTAATCGATCCAGGCCACGACCGGCGTGCCCGCCTCGGCCACAACGGCGATCGATACGGGCGAGCCGCTGTCAACATCCGCAACGAGTCGTATCTGTTCTACAAATTGAGCGACATCGATATCAATTCCATCAAACAAAGGCCTAATATCCAAATTGTCCGACGTCAATATTATGGTCCGTCATCGGGCAGGCGGAACATGTTGAAGTCAAAAGCTGGTGGCAGGGGCCGCTTCTGCCAAACCAACCGACGAGCCTCTTCTATCAACAGGTTCTCTTTCCGGGCTAGCTCCTGGGTTTGCCAATCCACCCATAGATTTTCCAGCGACATTTCTCCCTCACGTATATCATCCACGATGGGCGCGCTGTTGAAAAAATCGGCCACTATCTCTGTTTTCCCGACAGAAAGGGAGGCTTGAGCTTCTAACAGGCGGATGCGACCATCTTCCCGCAAGGCAGGCGCGAATGTGGGCAACATCTCCAGCCATTTTTCCGGTTCGCCTGCATCCACGAAGAAGCGCCCCGCCTCCGTAATCAGAGAACGTAGCGCCGGAGCTAACCGAAGCGCTTTCTGATAGCAGGCAATTGCTCGATCTGTATCGCCGGCCATAGCCGCGAGCAAAGCCAGGTTGCGCAACGCCCAGGGCGTCGCCCGATGACTCAACGATCGCTCCCATGCGACGCGCGCCATATCTACCTGGCCGTGATAGAGGCGTATGATGCCGAGATGGTACCAGCCGCTCCAGTTATCGGCCGCCCCCCTGGCTATGGCGCTTTCCAGACGCCGCCACCAAGCAGGCTCAACAACAAAGCTCGCCAGTTCATGTGCCGGAAGTTCAGGAAATGACCCCTTCTCCAGCAACTCCAGCCAGGGAGCTTGTGCCCAGCCCAACGACGTGTCGGGAAAGAGCAGGCCGGGCGACAAGGGGGACGGTTTGCCTTGCACCCGGCGCTCGCGCTGGGCTAATGCGCCCCAACCACTGCCCTCCTGCAGTAGGGCCTGCGGCGGGCGATCGAGGATGGAGGCGCTCCACCGTTCTGTCGCCTCGAATGCGGCATTGGAAACCAAAGTCTCCAACGCTTCCTCGACGGCCGCTTGTGCCGCGTGCCAGTCCCGGCCATGAACACGCCCGGCATCGGCGGCCAGCGGGCCGTAAGCCTCCAGCCAACTCCATTCGCTATGTGGTGGCATCGGTACATGTTCCAGATGACTGCGCGCCAATCCGGACTCAATTTCAAGATAGCGACCATGCTCTTCCGCTAACCCGTCCGGCGCGAGAAATCGATGCCACGTCTCTCCACCGGGACCGCGTCCCAGCGTGAAGAGTGTGCGGCCGCGCAAGCGCGATGTCGATGTTTGTATTACTCCGCGCCCCATTTGGTCCAGCGCTGTAATCCAGGGACGGCGTTCCGGTGGGATATCAAAGTAGTAGCCACCCGCACGGGCCACCTGCAGAGGGTAACTATAATCGAGCTCCTGAGGGCCTGGGACCGGAACGGCTGTCAATTCGGGCGGGTCACCAACAAAAGTGAATGCGGTGCCGGCCGGCACAATCACCCGGACCCCAGGCTCCTCAGGAACGGCCATGTTCGACCACCAGCAAACCGGGACAGCTTCCCGATGGGGGTTGATCAATCGTACACGAACAAACAGCACACGGGAATCGTCGGGGAGAAAAGCGTCGATCTGAAACGGTATTTGTCGCAACCGTTCCCATTCATAGAGTCGAAGTACCGGAACACCGGTGTCGGTTTCGACGCGAGCGGCGAAGACAGGCGACATAGTAAAGGCAGAATGGCCGATGATGCCGACGTTCCATTCCACTCCGCCGCTGAACCACGCATTACGCAGCGCCAAATTGGCCGGCTGCAGGGTTTTATTCACTGCCAGGAGCTCGCGGCCGGTCGCCTTATCTTGCAACGACCAGAGGCGACCGCCGTACTCAAGCAGGAAAGTCGCCCGCAAATGATCATTTTCCAGCACCGCCACACGCACCGCTCGCGGGCGCCGGCGCCGGGCGTAGTCATCTTGCAGGGCATAGGGGAGAGGCCCTCGAAGTCGCCCATATTGGCTTTGCCTGGCGATCTCGGCGGGGACTCCGCCTGTTGCCTCAACAACGGGAGGGCTTGGCCAGGGGAAATCGAAGAAGGGCAAGGGGTTCTCGGCCCCAAGATCGGCGACCGGCATTGTCCAGTTTTCGATTCGTAGTTCACTCATTCCCGATCACGCTCCTCCATTTATTTAATGAGAGCCTCGCCCATCTTCCTTGCGCGATTACGTAATTATCTGCAGTTCTTTTGTGTAGTGCGTCAGTTGTTCGCCGCCATTCTCGGTGACAACAGCTAGATCTTCGATTCTGGCAAGGATCGGGCCCTTGATGATTTGGGGCTCAACAGTGAACACCATACCGTTCTTGAGCAGGGCGGGGAATCCTTCATCGAGGAAGGGGTGCTCATGGATGTCCATCCCGATTCCATGACCGGTGCGGTCGGGGTGATATTCGCCAAATCCCGCTTCCCGGATGACGGACAAGCTGAGGAAATGCAACTCCTCCGCCGTAATCGCATCGCCCTTCATGGCGGCAATCGCGGTCTTCTCCGCGTTGACGGCGGCATCATAGGCGGCCATGAACTCCTTCGACGGCTCGCCGAAATGAACGACGCGTCCAAAGTCTGTGCAGTAGCCATCGTAGAGGGCGCCAAAATCAAAGTCGACCACAGTGCCAGGCGTGAACGGAGCGCGAGTCAGGTAATCACGGTCGAGGGCCTTGCGGGGGAAGTTCTCGCCCCATCCGAGTACGGCGGTCGTCATAGAGATATCGGAGCCTAGTTGCCGTATTTGATATTCAAGCTCATCCCGCACATCAATTTCACAGTCGCCCATCTTCATCTTGCTGACGGTTATCCCAAAGGCGCGATCGGTGATTTCGGAGGCCTTCCTCAGTTTCTCGATCTCCTCCGGCCCTTTTATGGCACGCATTGGGCCGATAATGCTCGAGGCAAGAGCTGGCCTGATAGAAGGCTCGGCATTCAATAGATCGATCAGGAACGAACTCCATGCTCGATCCTCAATCGCAACTTTCTTCTCGGCAAGACCCAATCGGCGAACGACACCTTTCAGAAACTCGGTCGAGTTGCCGCTATCCTCTAGAACCAGGACCTCCAGGCCCTCTTCATTCACCAGCTCGTAATCGGCTGCCATACGCGGCGCGGTAAAGAACGGTTCGCCTGTTTGAGGAATCCAGGCGCCCATGACCCAGCCGTTAGTCCACAGAAGCTTGGCAAAGGTTGGCCTGCGTCGCCGCTCGCCAATGAGGTATTCCAGATCGGCCGTGGGTGAGAGGAACATCGCTTCGATGCCAAACTCTGCCATTCTCTCCTGGGCCTTCTTCAGTCTACTATCGAGCACGCTATTTTTCATTTTGCACCTCTTTTGGGGCGGGGAGCCGGCGCGTCGATGGTTGTTTGGTCCCCGCGTGTATCAGTTTCTGTCAAAGGGATAGGTTTACTTGCCGGAAAACTACCGGCGGGTCTCGGTGCTAATTACGAGACTTCAGGAACTCTCCTGATCGAAGCGCATCGATCAGCATTGCGCCCAGGATGACGGTTCCGGTAGTCGCCGTCATGATGTAGGGATCAATGCGAGCGATGTTCATTAACGTATAAATAGAAGCGATGAGGACCACTCCGCCGAATATGCTGGATACTTTGGCCTCACCTCCGCCCAGGCGCACACCACCGATCACGGCCGCTCCATAGGCCAGCAGCAATTGACCGCTGGACATCTGGCTGGAGGCGCTGTTCAGTCGCCCTCCCAGAATCCAGCCGCCGACAGCGGCCAGCAATCCGGCTAGAACAAAGGCGAGCACGAGAGTCTTCTTCTCATTAACGCCCAGGGATTTCGCTGCGTCGATATTACCGCCAACGACGAATAACCGACGTCCCATGCGAGTGTAGTTGAACACAAGATGGACAACGATATAAAGCCCTATGACGAACACGCCGGACAACGGAAACGGGCCAATCACACCACGGCCGAGCGTGGTATATCCGGCCGGATAGGGCGTCAATATCGCGCCGCCGGTCATTAATATGCCCATTCCAGCGACAATGACCGAAGTGGCAAACGTTGTGATGAACGGCTGCATATTCACATAGGCAACTAACACGCCGTTCACGGTGCCAACAATGACACCGACCAGTAATGTACTGAGGATGCCCACAATGGCTGGAAGCTGCAAGCCCGAGGCGAATGGATGGCTGGCCGTCAACCAGGCCGCAACCATGGCTGAAAGGACCAGCGTAGCTTCAATGGAGTTGTCAAAGTTCCCCGTCAGCAGTACGATGGATTCGCCTAGCGTTAGTAAACCCAACACTGAAAAGGTGACCAACAAGTTATAGAGATTACTCATCGAATAGAAAACGGGGTCGACTAAAAAAGCCACAAACGAGAGGGCCAGAACAAGAACCCAGACGAAATTAGCCGAGGCAGCTTCCCGCAGCCAGTCTATAACCGGTTGTTTTGTGTCGGTGTGAATGGAAGAATCGCTTTGCATTTAGTCCTCCAGCACCCACTTCTGTTTGACCGTTAATACCAACATCGCGATCAGGATAATCAGCCCCGATGCTCCGGCGATCAGAAAAGGGTCTACTTCCGCGAGCACGAGTAATTTGTTGATGCTTGTGAGAAGGATGACGCCACCAAAAACGCTGATGATGCGTCCCTGTCCGCCGAAGGGGTTCACCCCGCCAATGACCGCCGCGGCAAACGCATACAGAAGGTTGTTGCGGGTCATATGAGATACTGCGGCCCCCATTCTCCCGGCGAGCACCAAGCCGGCGAGCGCTGAGATCAAACCGCTGAGCACATAGGCGATGAAAACAACCTTTTTCACGTTGATGCCGGATGCTGAGGCCGCGTCCGGGTTGCCCCCGACCGCATACAGCTTACGGCCAAAGGGGAAGTAGCGAAGGATAAGATAGAATAGCGCGTACGTAATGAAAACAACGACGATCGGAACAGGAACTGGCCCGAGCTTCCCCTCCCCAAAGAAGACGAATGCTTTCGGGAGCGGACCCAGCGTGTTGCCATGGGATAGGGCCACACAACTGCCGATGAGAACGATCGACATCGCCAGGGTCGTGATGAAAGCGTTCATTTTGATATAGGAAATAAGCACGCCGTTGAGAGCGCCGATGAGCGCGCCAGCTAACAGCATCAACCCTATGCCCAGGATGGGCGCGACTTCCAACCCCGACGCAGCAACGTGCGGCACCACCAGCCAGGCGGCAAAGACGGCCGCGAAAATGAGGATCGACTCAATGGAGAGATCGAAGTAGCCAGAGATGAGGCAGATGGTTTCTGCCAGCGCCAATAGGGCAAGCACCGAGGATTGCGTGAGCAGATTGAGCAGAATGGCCGGCTCAAAAAAAGAAGGGGTCGTAATACGCGCTACTATGAGCAACAACGCGACAAGAACCCATACAAAATTATCAAGGATGACATAGATCACCCTGGCGCGTATATCTTTCGTTCCTTTCGCGCCACGTGAAGAGCTTTTCTCTGAACTAATCGCTGTCATGTGCCAGGACCTCCTGCAACTCTCTCTCGGTTACCTCGCCATGGTTGAACGAGCCGGCGTTGACACCGTTTCGCAAAATCACAATGCGGTCGCACATCTCGATCAATTCATTTGTGTCAGAGCTGATGAGTATGATCGCATTGCCTCGCCTGACGAAATCGTTCATGATGCGATAGATATGTGTTTTCGCTTTGACATCAATGCCAAATGTCGGTTCGTCCAGGAACAAGATGGTTAGATCTGCCCCAAGAAGTTTGGAAAATACTACCTTCTGCTGGTTTCCCCCGCTCAGGTTCTTTGCAAGCTGTTTGGGACCGGTTGTGCGAATGTCATAGGTCTGGATGAACTGCTCTACAGTTCGCAACTCTTCCTTGACCCTGATATTCCCCAACGGCGATCGGAACTTGGTGAAGAATGTGAGGGTCGCATTTTCATATAAAGGGCGGATGCCGACCAGGCCCCAGTTTATGCGGTCCTCAGGCAGATAACCTATCCCTTGGTCGAGCGCGTCGTGCACATTTTTGATTCGCAGCGGTTTTCCATTCAGGCGGATCGTGCCGCTCGCCATCGCGTCCAGACCGCAAATGGCGCGAGCTGTTTCCGTCCTGCCTGATCCCTTAAGGCCGGCGATGCCAAGGATTTCACCCCGCCGCGCCGTGAAGCTCATGCCCTTGACAATGGGCGGCACCACCAGGTCCTCAACAACGAGCATATCCTCTCCGGCGCTGGTTTCCTTCGGCGGGAACATGTCGATGTCTTCGCCCACCATCGCCGTCACCAGCTGGCCCATAGATAATGAGGCGATATCTTCTGTCAGGACCACCTTGCCGTCTCGCAACACTGTCACTCGATCACAGAGACGAAAGACTTCGTTCAGGTAGTGGGAAATATAGACGAAGGTGTAACCCTGGGCCTTCAGACTCTCGATAAAGGCAAACAAGAGCTCGACTTCCTGTTCAACAAGGGGAGCGGTAGGCTCATCCAGCAGGATGATATGGGCATTTTCGGCGAACAGCATCCGGGTGATAACCACCATTTGCTGATCGACATAGCTGAGGCTCCCCATTTTTCTTCGTGGGTCGATGTGCAAATTAATCTTCTGAAGAAGCTCTCTCGCTTTGGCTTCCATTTGCTTCCAGGAGACAAGGCCCAAACGTTCGTTGCCTGGCCAGTTGTTGATAAAGATATTTTCAGCGACAGAGAGATTAGATAGCATTTGGAGCTTCTGCGGGATGAGGGCGACACCGGCCTCTTTAATAATGCCGGTCGATATATTGGTTAGTTTGTTTCCTTCAATCCATATCTCGCCCTCGTCGCGATCTACCAGTCCATACAGCACGCCCATCAATGTAGATTTCCCCGCGCCGTTTTCACCCACAAGGCCGTGAACCTCGCCTCGACGCAGCTCAAAATTCACATTGGATAACACCTCCGCCATGCCATATCTTTTTGTGATGCCGGATAGCCGGACTATCAAGTCGTCGCCCATGGATCCTCTCACTTGATAACTTGAGTAGGGCATGTACTTCAAGGGCTGAAGTACATGCCCTCTCTATAGGAAATGGGTCATGTAGGGCGCGCGCTTATTTCGGCGGCGTCCAGGTATGGTTACCCCAAAGGATATCGGAGTCGACCGTGTCGATAGTTACATTGAAAGGTGTCATGACCATCTCGGGACCGGCTTCGCCCTGTTCGATTCGGGCCGGCGACCATGCTGCCCCGTCTTCTTCATAGACCCGACCAACCTCCGGCTTCACGCCATTTTCAATGAAGTCGACCAGGAATTGCACCGCCCATTGTCCATAGGCGTAGTTCGGGTTGGCAGATGTCTGATCCATGATACCCTTGCGGATACGTTCCAAGGCATGAGGAGCGCCATCTACGCTGGTCCAGATGACATGCTTTGGATCCGGCCGAGGGAACAGCCTGTCGGCAGCCACAAGGCCGGCCTCAATTGAATCATTGAAGTAATCTGCATGCGAGAAGATAGCCTCGATATCCGGGTTTGCCGTGAAAGCATCGCGCGTGCCGGACTCAGCCAGAGGGATCGACCAGCCGGTTGCTTCCGTTATGATCGTCTTGACGTTCGGGTAGGCGTCCATGCATTCATGATAGCCCTGGGAACGTCCCTTGGCTACATCATCCTGCAGGCCACCGTGGACTTCAAGAACAACCCCCTTAACCTCTCCATGCCTTTCTTCGAGCTCCTTGACGATGACTTCGCAAGCGTTGGAGCCTTCGGCCAATACATTGTTCCTGACCGTGATCAGAACATCGCCGCCGGCCGACCCAGCCACGACATTCACAACCGGAATGCCGGCTTCATTAGCCTTTGTGATGGTGTTGACGATCAGGGCAGAATCGATCGGATGCAAGATGATGCCAGCCAGGCCACCGATGGCCAGGGCATCTTGCATCATATTAATCTGTGTAGCGCCGTCGAAATCAGGATTGTAGACAACGGGTTCATACCCGGCCTTTTTAATCGAATCGATGACGCCGTAATACTCGACCAGAGTGAAGTCGTTAGCAAACGCAGATTGCGCAATATAGGCGATCTTCTTGGGAGCTTCTGCCTTTGGCTCGGCCGGCGCTTCTGCTTCCGCTTTTGTCTCTTCCTGGGCCGGTTTGGCTGGGGGTTCCGCGCTGCTAGGTGGCTTTGCCCCAGAGGAACAAGCTGCCAGAGCCAGAACAAGAATCGCGATCAAGGAAATCTGGAGAAACCATTTGTTTTTCTCGCTCATTTTTCTTCTCCTAAATGTAGATGGGGGAAAGACAAAACGCATCAAAATCCTTATCTTTCGATTGAACACCTCC
>WBZO01005691.1_pt1 | contig 12512 bp, 6 predicted proteins | sample 5204261 | NCBI WGS metagenome assembly WBZO01 (sample SAMN12412400, study PRJNA552823) | activated sludge metagenome | isolation source: activated sludge from anammox sidestream of wastewater treatment plant... | place: USA: North Carolina | collected 2017-09 | reverse complement strand
CCTATGAGGAGCCGCTGTTCTTCTCCGGCGACCTCCTGTTGCTCGACGATCGCTATGCAGATGCGGCGGAGCGGCTGCGGGCCGCGCTGCGGATCCGGCCGGACTACGTACCGGCGTGCGTGTCGCTCGCCAAGGCGCTCATGGCGCTGGAGCGCTACAGGGAAGCGGTTTCCGGACTTGAAGCCTGCGCGGCGGCGAGCCCGGAGCACCCGCAGCCGCACCTGCTGCTTTCGCAGGTCTACTTCCGCATGGGCGATGAGGCGAGGTCGCGGGCCGAAAAGGAGATCTCCTTCCAACTCCGGCGGCAGAACCCGGCCCTGATGGAGGCGCCGCAGGCGAGGCCGTTCCCAACGCCGGCCGCGGCGCGGCGGTGAGGGGGCGCATATACTGTGGCCATGCTGTTCCGTCTGGCCTGCTCATTGTTCCTGGCCGCGCCTCTGTTTGCGGCCGACGTGCTGTCGCCGCTCCCGATCCGCAGCGTTCGGGTGCACGGGGAGATCGGGCGGCGGATCGATGCGACAGTGCGCAACAACCTGCTCGCGATCGACGTCGAAAAGGACTTCCTCGCGCCGCTTTCGACGCGCGATCCCGGAAGCGGCTACATCGGCCTCGGCAAGCTGCTCATGTCGACGGTGCGCTTCGCCGCCTACACGCGCGACCCACAGGTCCACGCGCTCAAGCGGAAGCTGGTGGAGCGGATCCTGGCGGCTCAGGAGCCCGACGGATACCTGGGCTTCTTCTCACCGGCGAGCCGGATGACGAAGTTGTGGGATGTGCACGAGATCGGCTACCTCATCGCCGGGCTGACGGACGACTACCTGCTGTTCGGGGAGCGGCCATCGCTCGCCGCGGCTGCCCGGTCGGCCGACTATGTTCTGGCCCGCTGGAGAGAGATCCCCGCCGATTGGGGAGCGCGCACCGGCGTGGCGGCGCATGTGGCGGTGACCGGCATCGAGCGAACGATGCTCCAATTGGCGCGCGCGACCGGCGATCGCCGCTACACCGACTTTGTCACCGGGCCGCGGGCGCTCGGCTCCTGGAACCTGCCGGTCGTCGTCGGGCGCCGGCCGGGCATCGAGGGCCATATCTACGCCTACATGGCCAGGACCCTCGCACAGCTTGAATTGCACCGCATGGCGCCGTCGCCGGAACTGCTCGCCCAGGCGGATCGCGCGACGGGTTTCCTCCTCGACGAGGGCATGGCTGTGACCGGCGGCGCCGGCCAATGGGAGATCTGGACCGGCGACCAGGACGGCCGCGGACAGCTTGCCGAGACGTGCGCGACGGCATATCAACTTCGCGTCTACGACAGCCTGCTGCGGCTTCGCGGCGACGCGCTGTACGGCGACTTGATTGAGCGCACCGTGTTCAACACGCTGTTCGCCGCGCAGTCGCCCGACGGCCGCCGCATCCGCTACTATGCGCCGTTCGAGGGCCAGCGCGAGTATCACCCGGTGGATACGTATTGCTGCCCGACCAATTACCGCCGTATCGTCTCCGAACTGCCGGAGATGGTGTATTACACCCGTGGGAACGGGCTCGCGATCAGCCTCTACACGGCGTCGGAGGCGCAACTGGAGATCGCGGGGCGGAGGGTCGGGGTGAAGCAGGAGACCGACTTCCCCAACAGCGGCAGCGTGATCGTCCGGGTCGATCCCTCTGTGCCGGCGGCCTTCTCCATCGACGTCAGGATCCCGGCGTGGGCGGTCGGCGCGACCGCCAGCTTAAACGGCCAGGCGGTTGCCGTGAAGGCCGGCTCTTTCGCCACGTTTGAACGCCAATGGAAGCCGGGCGACCGGCTGGCGTTGCATCTGCCGATGAGGCCGCGCCTGGTGCTCGGGCGGCAGCGGCAGGCCGGACGCGCCGCCGTCCTTCGCGGCCCCATCGTCTACTCGCTCAACCCTTCGCAGAACCCTGAACTCGCCAAACTCGACGCCGCCGACCTGGGCCGGTTCACGCTGGATCCGGCCTCGCTCGAACTCGTCTCCGACCCGGCGGTGAGACCGGCGGGAACCGGCGTCCGCGCCGGCGCATGGAAACCCTCCTACGGCACGGCGGCCAGGCCTGACCTGACCTTCACGCTGACGGAGTTTCCCGACCCGGGAGCAACGGCGACCTATTTCAGGCTGCGCGACCTGAGTGTCGCGGCGGAGGACGAGTTGCACCGGAGGGCGCAATGATCCGCCTGGCGCTTCTGGTCTGCGGCGCTACCGCCCTGGCCGCGCAGCCCGGACGGATGGAGTGGCCGGCGCAGAGCCGCGAGACAAGGCCCTGGGCCTACTGGTGGTGGATGGGCAGCGCGGTCGACAGGGCGAACATCACGCGCGAAATGCAGCGCTACCGCGAAGCGGGGATGGGCGGCGTCCACGTGATCCCGATCTATGGCGCGAAGGGCTACGAGTCGCGCTTCATCGAGTACTTGAGCCCGCGGTGGGTGGAGATGCTGCGCCACGCGGTCCAGGAGGGTGCGCGGCTCGGGCTGGGTGTCGACATGACAACAGGGTCAGGCTGGTGTTTCGGCGGCCCGAATGTGTCAGCGCGCGATGCGTGCGCGACAGTGGCCCTGAAGACGTTTGAGATTGCTTCGGGCGGCCGGCTTCAGCCCTCGTTCGACCGCAACTCCACGCAGGCGCTCATGGCGGTTTCCAGCGCCGGCGAGACGCTCGATCTCGGCAGCCGCATCGGCGCGGACGGACAGGTCGATTGGACCGCCGGGCCAGGCTCATGGCGGGTCTATGCCGTCTCACAGCGGCTCTGCGGCACACCCGTGAAACGCGCAGCACCGGGCGGTGCGGGTCCGATGCTCAACCCATTCTCAGGCGAGGCGATCCGCCATTACCTCGAACGCTTCACCAGTGCGTTCAGTGGCCCCTCGGCCGCCAGGCCGCGGTCGATGTACCACGACTCTTTCGAGTATCAGGCCAACTGGTCGCCGGTTCTGTTCGCCGAATTCGAGCGACGCCGGGGCTACCGGCTGCAGACTGAATTGCCGGCGTTCTTCTCGGATGAGTCATCGGACCGCGCCGCGAGGGTGAAGTCGGACTATCGCGAGACGCTCTCCGATGTGATGGTCGAGGAGTTTCTGCCCGCCTGGACCAACTGGTGCCGCGAGCGCGGCATCCAGACTCGCAACCAGGCGCATGGCTCGCCCGGCAACCTGCTCGACCTCTACGCGGCGGCCGACATCCCCGAGACCGAGATGTTCTTCGCGGACCGCAGCACGGTTGTCTCCAAGATGGCCTCCTCGGCAGCACATGTGGCCGGCAGGAAGCTGGTGGCGAGCGAAACGGGGACATGGCTCAAAGAGCATTTCAACGAGACGCTCGCCGCCCTGAAGGACCTCGTCGACCAGCTCTTCGTCTCCGGCGTGAACCACGTGGTGTATCACGGAACGTGCTTCTCGCCCGACGATGCGCCCTGGCCGGGCTGGCTGTTCTACGCCTCGACGCAGATGAATCCACGCAACCCGATCTGGCGCGACGTTCCGGCGCTGAACCGCTACATCTCACGCGCTCAGGCGGTGCTGCAATCGGGCAGACCTGCGAACGACATCCTGCTTTACTGGCCCATCTACGATCTGTGGCACAACGCAAAGGGACGCAACATCAATCTGACCGTCCACCGGCGCGAGTGGCTCGAACAGCAGCCGGTCGGGGCGGCGGCACAACGGCTCCTCGAACGCGGCTACAACTTCGATTTCGTCTCCGACAGGCAATTGGCTTCGGCGCAGGCGCGCGGCGGCCGCGTTGTGCTGCCGGGGGGAAGCTACCGCGTCATTGCCGTGCCGGCCTGCCAACGCATGCCCCTGGCCACGCTCGCGAAGCTGAACGACCTTGCCGCGGCGGGCGCGGCGGTGGTGTTCGAGAGCGGCCTCCCGGGCGATGTACCGGGCCTCAGCAGGCTCGAGGAGCGCCGCGCGCGGTTGAAGCCCTTGCTGGAGTCGCTGCAGGCCCGCGTCCACTCGGGCGACTTCGAGACGACGCTCCCCGCGGCGGGAGCGCAGCGCGAGAAGCTCGCCGACATCCCCGGTCTCGAATTCATCCGCCGCGAAACGGCCACCGGACGCGCCTACTTCATCAGTAATCGCGGCGCGAAGGCGAAGCCGCTCGATGCCTGGGTGCCGCTGGCGGCGGCGGGCGCGGCCGTGATCATGGATCCGATGAGCGGGCGGACCGGCGTCGCGCTCTCGCGGCGCGGCAAGGACGGATTGGAAGTGAGGTTGATCCTCGAGCCGGGTGAAAGCATCATCGTGCAGACGAGCACCGCTGGGAAGCCGGCAGGACCTGCGTGGCGCTACTGGCAAGCCGCGGGCGGCCCGCTGGCCGTGAGCGCCACGTGGCGAGTGGCGGCGGTTCAGGGCGGTCCCGAGTTGCCCGGCTCGTTCGATGCCGCGGCGCCGGGATCGTGGACTGCGCGGGGCGGCGCGTGGGAGATCTTCGGGGGCACAGCCCGCTACACGGCGACTTTCGACGCACCCGCCGCGGCGGCCGGGACGGTGTGGATCGACCTCGGGCAGGTTCGTGAAAGCGCCTGCGTGCGGCTTAACGGGCAGGATCTGGGCACGGTCTTCATGGCTCCGTATCGCGTGAAAGCGGAGGGCCTGCGGCGGACGGGCAACGTGATCGAGATTGAAGTCACCAACCTTGCGGCCAACCGGATTCGCGACATGGACCGCCGCCGGGTGGTCTGGCGCAACTTCTACGACATCAACCTGGTCAATATCAACTACAAACCGTTCGACGCCTCCGCGTGGCCTGTCGCCGAGTCAGGCCTGCTCGGCCCGGTGACTCTGACGCCGATCCGCGCTTCCAGCCTGAAGTAGGACCTCCGCGGCCAGGAGCGCGATGGTATTCTGCGGTACGTACCCTATGCCGCCGTCCACACTGCAGGTCTCCTGCGTCCAATTGCACTGGGCAACCGACATCGAACGAAACGTTGCCTCCACGCTGCGCTACATCGCCCGGGCAGCCCGGGAAGGCAGCCGAATTGTGCTGTTCCCCGAAGCCAGCCTGACCAGCTACTACTTCCCTTACCTGATCACGCTGCCGCCGGAGCAGGTCCAAGCGGCGCTCGACAGCGTCCGCGCTGCCGCGCACGAGCACGACGTCTGGGTCATCGCGGGAACGATTCGCCGGACTCACGACAGATTCATCAACCTCGCGCACGTGATCGCGCCTTCCGGCGAGATCGTTTACGAGTATGCGAAGGTGCAGATGGCTGGCCGTGACGAGAAGAAGTACTGCCGCGGAGGCGACAAGCTGGCTCTCTTCGAGGTGGACGGCATCCTCTGCACCCTCGTGATCTGCCGCGACGGGCGCCATCCGGAACTCTACCGGATCCCGGCCATGGCTGGCGCGCAGATCCTCTTCCACCCCTCCTGCAGTTCGGATGAGATCGAAGCCGTGGCGTGGAAGCGGACCTCCGGCCGGGCGCAGCAGCCTGTCGGCCCGAACTCGAAGATCTTCCACTGCGTGGCCAACACTGTCGGACAATCGCCCGACGGGCTGCAGACTTCGAGCGGCGCGTCGTTCATCCGCGAGCCGAATGGCATCCCTCTCGCCGAGGCGGGCTACTACCAGGAAGAGATGATCACGGCGGTGCTGGATCTCAACCGGGCCGACCGGTCGTACATCCTCGACAGCATGGAACACCCGCCGTTCCTCAGCAAGCACTGGCGTGAGATGGTCGAGAGCGCGATCGCGCGGAAAGACCTGAAACCGGAATAGGAAGAGCACCGCTGTACGCGCCCGCGCCATGCGGGCGCGTACAGCGCCATCAGACCGCCAGGTTACGGATTGGAGAGGCGCGGCCCCGAGAAGTGGATCCGGTACTCCTTCACCGAGCTTCCGCCGCGACCGTCGGAAACGGTGAGCCGGAAATGATAGGCGCCCCCGCCGCCGAGGAGGCGGAGGTTAAAGACTCCATTGCCGCGGTCGACAATGGACGCGCCGCCGAACTGCTGGTTCTCCACGATGTGCAGCTCGAAGGTGAGCTTGTCGCCATCGGGGTCGCTCGATGCGCTGAAGTCGAGCAGGTGGTCCGGAGAGTCGGTGGTGAAGAACTCCAGGATGTTGGAGCGGATGATGGGGGCGTTGTTCGTGCCCGTGCCAGGACCAGGAGGCTGAGTGCCCGGGTTCACCGTGACGGTGACGCTGCTGGTCAGCGTGGATCTCGAGTTCCTGGCCGTCAACGTGTACGTGGTGGTCGCGGCGGGCCTGACATCGAGCGAACCCGAAGGCGAGACCGTGCCCGCGCCCGTCAGTGTCACCTCGGTCGCGCCCGCTGTCTCCCACGACAGCCTGGCGCTGTCGCCGGCCTTCGCCAGCGTCGACGGCGTAGCCGTGAAGGAGACGATGCGGATGGGCGGCAGCACTTTGACAGTGACGCTTGAGGTGGCCTCGCCGCCCGAACCGCGGGCGGTGAGGATATAGGTGGTGGTCGTCGGCGGCGAGACGTGGGCCGTTCCGGCGAGGGTCTGCGAGCCAAGCCCTGAGATGGAGACTTCGGACGCGCCCTGTTCGACGCGCCAGTTCAAGGTGGCGGATTCCCCTTCGAGGATCTCGATCGGATCCGCGGTGAAGCTGAGGATGCGCGGCGCGCCGGCCCTGGTCACCGTGACTGTGGCCGTGGCAGAGACGCTGCCGGCCTTGTTGGTTGCGGTGATGCGATAGGTGGTCGTCTCCTGCGGGCTCACCGTCGTCGTCCCGGCAGGCCTCACCGAGCCGATGCCGTCGATGGTGACTGTGTCGGCGTTCTCAGTCTCCCAGATGAGGTTGGATGACTCGCCGAAGTTGATCGAGGCAGGCGTCGCCTGGAACGAGGCCACGCGAACCTGCGGAATGACCGGTTCCTGAACGGTGACTGTTACGGTCTCCGTGGCTTCGCTACTCTTGTTGCGGGCGGTCAGCCTGTAAGTGGTCGTCTGCGCCGGAGTCACCTGGGTGGTGCCGGCCGCGCTGTTGACCTTGCCGATGCCGCTGATCTCGACTTCGTCGGCGTTGAGCACCTGCCACGACAGGATCGATGTTCCACCCGGGTTGATGACGGCCGGGTTCGCGTTGAAGCGCTGGATCACCACCTTGGGGACTTCCTTGGTGGTCACCGTGACGCGCGCGAGACTCATCGAATTGTGGTCGTCCTTCACCGTCAGGCGGAAGCTGTAGCTCTGGCCTTCGGCGGCGAGGAAGGTGGCCTTGGCCGTGTTGCGGCCGGTGATGTCGATTGCGGCGCCGGACACCTGGTCCCACTGGAACGTAATCGGGTCGCCATCGGGGTCGAACGAGGCCGAGCCGTCGAGCGTGATGGTCCCCGCCGAGACGCCGAGCTGATCAGGTCCGGCGTCGGCGACAGGCGCATCGTTGCCCGTGCGGACCCGCTTCGTCAGAAGTTCATACCGCACGCGTGGAATGTCGACCGGGACGGGCTTGTCGCTCGCCAGGTACTCCTTCGGCGCAGCGAAACTGCCGAACAGCAACCCGGCCACGAAGCGTCCGTTGGTGTTCGACGAGACGTAGGTTTCGTTCCAGCCCCCTTCGAGCGTCAGGGCGAGGCGCCTGGACAGCGGCTGCGTGAAGCGGATGGTGGCGCCGGGCTTATTTCCTCCGCCCTTGACGAACAGGGCGCCGGCATTGGCTTCGATCATCGAGTTGCCGAAGAGGCTGATGGCGGTGGAGGCGCCGGCCTGGTCGACGATGCTGGCATAGGTCTGCTCGTAGATGTTGCGCGAGATGAACCGCGTCTTCATCACCTGGTTGTTGAGGAAACCCTTGGTCCCGAAGAAGCCGACGCGGCCGCGGCTGAAGATGTAGTCGAGCGTGCCGGCGAACTGGCCGAGCGTGGCGCCGTTGTCCATCCCGTAGAGACCGATGTGCTTGAAAGAGGAGAATACGCCGGCCTGCCCGCGGCGGGCGAAGCGGGAGACGAGCCCGAGATCGAACTGGCCTTCCTTGCGCTCGTTGAAGTGCAGGTACTCGCCCTGAGCCTGGATGGCGAACTTGTCGTGGAAGGTCCCGAAGTAGCGGCCCCGGCCGGTGAAGGTGAGTTTGCCGTCATTGTCCACACCCGCATTGAGTCCGAGAATGGCGAAGCGCGGATCGCGCTGCGCGTCGAGAGCCTCGGCGACTGTCTTCCTGACATCATCGGCGCTGGCCGCGCGCGGCGCCGCCGCCTGCGCCTCGGGCGCGACTCGGGCCAGTTGCTGCTGGTGTTGCTGCTGGCCGCCCTTGATGGCGTCGAGATCGGCGCGCAGGCGCGCGTTGTCGGACGCGATGGCCGCCAGGGCGCGATTGATGTCGTCGAGCTTGTCCAGCTTTCTGAGTATCTCGGCGAGAGTCTGCGAATAGTCCGGGCACACGGCTTGCATGGCCCGGATCGCCTCGGCGACGCCGCCGGCGCCGATGATCTTTCCACTCTGGTCGACAACCGTCAGTTGCACCCGGCGGTTGATCCAGCGGTTCGTCTTGCTGGAGTTCTCCACCTTGGGGTTCCGCTTGCCCCGCGGAATCATCTCGATCTGGGCGGAGCGGGCGCCGTATTTCTCAAGAAATGATTTCACGGTTTCGGCGCGCTTCTGGGAGAGCTTTTCATTGTACTTCTCGGAACCGACCGAATCGGTGTGCCCATCGAGCCTGACCCGGAATCCGGAGTTCTTGTTCAACAGATCAGCAAGACGTAACAGGCTTGGAAAACCATCGGTTAGCACCGCTGAATTAAACTCGAAGTTGATCTCTTCCCAGTCGTCCTTTTGAACACCGGACGGCATCTGGGCCGGCATCGTCAGGCCCAAAATGGCAAGCATCCAGGCCAGTCGCACAATCAGGTCTTTCACCGAATTCCTCCTCAAGCGATTAAGGTTATACTAATCAAGCACTTACGAGTCCGTAGCACTCCATGGTCCAGTATAGCCCAGCCATATGCCAGAATGGTGGACGGAGTTCGCCGGGCGGGCAGTCGCGTGCGAGCGTGCCGCTTCCGAGGAAGCCAAGGCGCTCGACCGAGGAAAGTCCGGTCTCCACAGGGCAGCGTGCCGGCTAACGGCCGGGGGGATACGCTCAAAGCGTGTTTCACGGAAAGTGGCACAGAAAAAATACCGCCCGCGGTTTAGGCCCCGGGTAAGGGTGAAAAGGTGCGGTAAGAGCGCACCGCGCTCCGGGTGACCGGAGTGGCAGGCAAAACCCCACGTGGAGCAAGACCAAATAGGGGAGGATGGAGCGGCCCGCTCCGTTCGACTTCCGGGTAGGTCGCTGGAGCCGGCCGGAAACGGCCGGCCGAGATGAATGACTGCCACCCCGGCCGCGAGGCCGGGGCACAGAAACCGGCTTACAGCCCGGCGGACTTCGCTCAGCATCCGGCCCCTGGCGGCCCGCGCCACAGTCCCTGTGGGCCGGTTTACCCCGACAGTGCGGCCTTCCTCAATTCCCGGCAGACTTCGACGGCCAAACTGGGAAGCCGCTCGGCGAGAGCCAGCGTCAACGCCCGGCCCATGCGGACCGGTCCGGCCGAAATACCCAGCAGCGTAAACCGCACCTCCGCCAAGCCCGGCGACGCGAGTTTGAGCAGTTCGAGCGCGGCGGCGGCGGAAAGCTGGTGGACGCTCTGCCGGGTGCCGGGCCATTCCGGAAAACCGTCCTCAAACACCAGCAGGCTCCCGGGCGGCGACGGATGGTCGATGGCGTCCAGCAGGAAGACTCGCCGTCTCCCCTCCATCGCGTCCGCCAGCCGCAGCAGGTCCGTCCCGCCGTCGATAAGCACATCGACGTCAGCGGGAAGCGACGGGAACCGCGACAACCGTTCGCCGACGTGGCAGGCCACGCCATCGTCGCCCATCAATGGATTGCCCAGGCAGAGCAACAGAACCGGCTTCATGCTTCAGACCGCGCCGGAACAGTCGAGCCGGCGGGCAGGCGGATGGTGAAGGTGGTTCCCATGCCGGCTTCGCTGTGGACATCGATCGTTCCCCGGTGAGTGCTGACGATGCCATATGCGATGGACAAACCCAACCCGGTGCCGTGGCTGCTCTCCTTGGTCGTGAAGAACGGATCGAAGATGAGATCTGCCTGCTCCGGAGCGATCCCGTGGCCGGTGTCCGAGATGCTCACCTCGACGAATCCATCGCTCTTCCGCCGGGTGACGATCGTCAGCGTGCCCCGCTCTTTCATCGCCTGCGCCGCGTTCACGAAGATGTTCATGAACACCTGCTGGAATTGGGACTTGTTTCCATTCACGTCCGGCAGACCGGGGTCGAGCTGTTTCACGATGCTGATGTTGAAGAACAGCGACTGTTTGGTAATCAGCAGCAGCGTCTCCTCGATGATGGCGTTCAGCCCGACGAGTTCAGTGCTGACTTTGGACTGTCGCGAGAAATCCAGCAGCCCTTTGACGATGCCGCGGCAGCGTTCGCTCTGTTTGACGACTTCCTCGAGGTTCTCGCGATTGGGGTCTCCGGGCGGTATGTCCTCGAGGCTGAGCGCGGTCAGCGAGAGGATCGCGCCCAGCGGGTTGTTGATCTCGTGAGCGATGCCCGCGGCCAGCATGCCCACTGAAGCGAGCCGCTCCGATTGCGCCACCCGCGCCTGCATTGCCACCAGTTCCTCGCTTCGTTCCTTCACCTTCTGTTCAAGCGTGCGGCCCCATTCTTCGAGATCGCCCTTCATCTGCCGGAGGCCCTGCAGCATGGTGTTGAACGAGTTGGCCAGCAGTTCGATCTCGCCGTGGGCGCTGGACGCCACCTCCTGGTCGAAGCGCCCCGCGGCGATGCTGCGCGTGGCCGCCACCATCTCGCCGATGGGCCGCGTGATATTGCTGATCATGTAGTAGGTGATGGCGATGATCAGCGCGAAGCCGATCAGCGCGACGGCGAAGAACGAGAGAATCACCCGGTTGCGCGTGGTCGTGTAGGCGCCTTCGAGCAGCCCGGCGGAGAGGATCCCGATCGGCTTGCCCTCCCGGTTGCGGATCGGCACGTAACGGCTGATGTGCCAGTCGTCCACGACGTAGGCCCGCCCGCTCCACTCCTCGCCTCTCACAAGGACAGCGGGCGCGACGGGAGGAAACACTGCCGTGCCCAACGCGCGGCGGCCGTCCGCTGATGTGACTGTCGTCGCAATGCGACAACCGCCCTGGAAGATGCTGACGTTGCCCGCCTGGCCATCCCCGGATTGCCGCTCCTGGAACAGCAGGTCGTAGACGTGATCCACAATCTCGAAATTGCGATTCAGCAGCATGCCGCCGTACAGCACGCCCGCCACCGTTCCGCTGCCGTTTCTGACCGGCGCGGCGGCAAGCAGCGCCATCCCCGGCGTCTCATTGCGGCCGCCCTCGGGCTCCGCGGCCGGCCGGCTCTCGCGGCGGATGCGTGCCTTGGCGCTGAGAGCGGGATCTTCGACCGAAAGTTCCTCGGCGCTCAGGATCTCGGTCGAGGCGGCCACCTCGCCCGACAGCGCCGCCTTCACCACGCTGATCCCCGACACGTCGTCGCCGGCGGCGCCAGGCCGGCGCGACCTGAGAATCACCCGCCCGTCCGGTCCCGTCAGGTTCAGGAAATCGAACCTCCCCTCCCGCCCGATCAGGAGCAGATGGTCCCGCAACGAAGCGTCGCCGCGCGCCGCGAGCCGCAGCGGAATGGTCATGCCGGAGGCTCCAATGTGGACGGCCTGTTTCATGGCGCCGAGCCGTTGTTCATAAACGCTGCGCGCCGTGGCGACGGTGTTGTCCGCCATGCGCGCCACCTGCATCAGAATCGTCGAGCTGACGATCCATGAACCCACCAGCGAAGTGGCGAGCCCGCCGATGAAGAGGATGACCAAGTAGCTGAGGATCAGCCTCCGCTTGATCGACACGCTGCCCGCCGGGAGCTCAACCGGCATGGCCGTTTTGAACCAGGTGGACCGAGCATGATATGCACGGGTCGTATGCTCGAACGATCATCTCGAGCGTCTTCCTCAGCGCCGCCTCATCCCCTGGGGCGTGGCTCTCCGCGGCCCGTCGAAGGTGGTCCTCGATGCTGGCCGCGTTGATGGCCGTTGGCGTGATGACGTCGGCGGAGACGATCTTGCCGCCGTCGTCGTAGACGTAACTGTGGATGAGCGTTCCCCGCGGCGCTTCGGTGATCCCCACGCCCGTTCCCGCTCGCGGCGCGATCGCCGCCGGCGCCTCGTCCGCCAGCCCGCTCTCCAGCAGCGATTCCACGATGCGCAGCGCGCGCTCCACGTCGTTCACCAGTTCCACCGCTTGAGCCTTGTTGTTGTCGATCGGGTTGTCAGGAGGAAACCTCAGCCCCAGCCGTTTCAGCGCCGCCGTGCCGCGTTCTCCGAGGCGATTGCGGTTCACCACAAGCCTCGCCAGCGATCCCACCATGTACGGCCGGCCGTTGTATGTGCTGTGCTTGGCGTGCGCATGGGCAACCGCCCGTTCATTGGTGAACCGCCGGTACTCCGGAGCGGGGATCGATTCGCTGCCGCCCTCGGCCGCGATCGCCACTTCGCCGCCAGCGTAGTAGCCGTACTCCCCGGCCG
>WBZO01001894.1_pt2 | contig 12513 bp, 14 predicted proteins | sample 5204261 | NCBI WGS metagenome assembly WBZO01 (sample SAMN12412400, study PRJNA552823) | activated sludge metagenome | isolation source: activated sludge from anammox sidestream of wastewater treatment plant... | place: USA: North Carolina | collected 2017-09 | reverse complement strand
GGTCCCCGGTGCTCCGGCCGGCCCGGTCAGGCGCCGGGTGCGGTCGGGGCAGGCGTGCCGTCCGGGGGCACCCACCCCAACCCGACCGTCCCTATCAGACCATCCGTATCGGAGCCGAGGAGCGTCGATGCTCGACGGACGTTGGCGCACGAAGGTCGAGCAGGGCCTCACGCCCATCGGCCACGGGTTGCGCCGGGCCGGCGTCACCGCCGACATGCTCACCGTGGTCGGCCTCGTCTGCTCGGTCGCGACGGGCGCGCTGGCCGCGTTCGGCGAGCTGCGCTGGGCCGTGGTCGGCCTGATCGCGTCGGGCCTGCCCGACCTGCTCGACGGCACCGTCGCCCGCACGAGCGGTAGCGCGTCGCCCCGCGGCGCCTTCTTCGACTCCGTGGTCGACCGCGTCTCCGATGCCGTGGTGCTGGGCGGCATCGCCTGGTACCTGGCCGGCACGAGCCCGTACCTCCCGGTGCTGGCCTTCGCCGTCGCGGCGGCCTCGATGCTCGTCTCCTATCAGCGGGCCCGCGCCGAGGCGCTCGGATTCACCGCCCGCGGCGGCCTGATGGAGCGCGCCGAGCGCATGGTGGTGCTCGGTGCCGGTCTGTTCTTCGACGTCCTCGTGCCGGTGCTGTGGGTGATGCTCGCCCTGATCGGCTTCACCGCCGTGCAGCGCTTCGTGAAGGTGTGGCGCCAGGCGTCGGCCGAGCAGACCCCGGACCGGGGCCGCGCGCCGGGCACCGCGGTGGAGCACCGCCGCCCGCAGTGGGCGCGCCGGCGCGAGTCGAGGGCGTCCTCGCGCCGATCGGCCGGGGAGGTGCCGGCCGCGGAGTCCGACACCGAGGGCCGGGGCCTGGTCGCCTGGTGGGAGTCCCGAACGGTCCGGGCCCGCGAGCGGGTCGACCGGCGGGCGCCCCGGATCCGGCGCCGCTCCCGTCCGTAGCGGCCGGCCGCGCCGTGTCGCGCCTCTCCCCGTCCTACGTCGCGTACCGCGGTGGCGCGGCGGCGGCGGAGCTGGTACCCGAGTGGGCGGGGGAGCGGATCGCGCGGCGGGCCGGGCGCCTGGCCGGGCTGGTGATGGCCGAGCGGCGGCGCATGCTCGAGCGGAACCTGGTCCGGGCGAGCGGCGGGACCCTCTCCGGCGACGACCTCCGGCGCGCCGTCGACGCCGGGTTCGAGTCGTACGGCCGGTACTGGCTCGAGCTGTTCCGGCTGCGCCGCGACCTCCGCCGTCCCGGCTTCGACGACCGGATCCACCTCGACGGCTACGAGCACGTGGAGGCCGGCCTCGCGGCGGGCCGAGGTGTGATCCTCGCCCTGCCCCACCTCGGGGGGTGGGAGCTGGCCGGGGCGTGGCTCGCCCGCCAGGGCGTCCGCCCCGCGGTGGTGGTGGAGCCGGTCGAGCCACCCGAGCTCTTCGAGTGGTTCGCCGGGGTGCGGCGCGACCTGGGCATGGAGGTGATCCCCCTCGGCCCCGACGCCGCCCCCGCGCTGCTTCGGGCCCTGCGCGACAACCGGGTGGTGGCGCTCGTCTCCGACCGCGACCTGAGCGGCGACGGGGTTGAGGTCGAGTTCTTCGGGGAGCGGACCACGCTGCCCGCCGGGCCCGCCATGCTGGCGCTGCGGACGGGAGCCGCGCTGCTGCCGGTGGCGGTGTACTTCGAGCCGGACGGCGGTCACCGCGGCGTGGTCCTGCCGCCCCGCGACACCACCCGCACCGGCCGTTTGCGCGACGACATCGCCCGCATCACCCAGGACCTGGCCCGCAGCTTCGAGGTCCTCATCGAGGCGGCGCCCGAGCAGTGGCACCTGATGCAGCCCAACTGGCCCAGCGACCGCACCCCGGCCTGACCCGGCCCACGGCCCGCCCCCGGGCCCGCGCCGCCCCGCCCGGTGTCCGGCGCTAGGGTCCCCGGGGCGGGTACCGCGCCAGGGCGCCCGAAGGCAGGTGACCCGGTGGCATCCACATCGGCAGCCGTTTTCCCTCGGGCGGCGGTACGGCGGCGTGGTGGGTCCGGCCCGGCACCTCGTCCCGTTCCGGTGCGGGCCGCTCCGGCCGCGCCTCGCTCGAGGCGCCTGCTGCTGGCCCTCGCCGGGGGAGTGATCTCCACCGCGGTCGTCATGGGCGTCCCCCGGATCGCTGGGGCCACCTGCGCTGCTCCCTCGATCACCGTCGAGCCGACGTCGGTCCCTGCCGGCGGGGTCGTCGAGGTCCGGGGCTCGGCGTTCGGCACCGACTGCAACGACACCGGGCGGGACGCCCCGCCGCTCGGTGCCCCGCAGCAGGGGATCGACGTCCGGTTCGTGAAAGACGGCCGGTCGTTCACCCTGGCGCGGGTCGACGCCACGGCCGACTACGAGTTCGCCGTCCGCGCCGCGGTGCCGGCGGAGGTCACGCCGGGACCGGGCGAGGTCGTCGCGCGCGGTGCGCGGGGGGCGCCAGCGATCCGGGGGGCGCCCGTCACCGTGACGGCCGCCTCCCCGCCGCTCACCGCTGCGCCGCCGCCCACGATCCTGGTCGGGGCGTCGGAAGGCGAGACGTCCGATCGCGCCGGCGACCCGACGTCGTGGGCGGGCTGGGCCGTGCTCGCGGGGTCGGTCGTCGTGGCGGCGACCGGGGGCGCCCTCGTGGTCCGGGCGCGGTCGCGGCGGAGCCGTGCCTAGCCGATAGTCCTCCGGGCCCGTCGTTGCGGCCTCCCCGCTCGCACCACCCGATCGGCCGCCCTGCTCCCGCGTCCACGTCCGGCCCGGTCGCCGGCCTTCCCGGTCGCCGGCCTTCCCGGTCGCTCCGGCGGGCGCGAGCGGCCAGACTGGTGATCGTGCGCGTGTGCCTCGTGAGCCCGTACTCGCTCTCGGTGCCGGGAGGGGTCCAGGGCCAGGTCCTGGGCCTGGCCCGGGCGTTGCGGGAGGGGGGGACCGAGGCGTGGGTCGTCGCCCCCTGCGACGGGCCGCCGCCGGAGCGGTTCGTCACCAGCGTCGGCCGCAGCGTCCAGGTGCCCAGCAACGGCTCGATGTCGCCCATCGCGTCGAGCAAGGCCGCCGCCAGCCGGACGTTCGAGGCCCTGCGGTCCTTCGACCCCGACGTCGTCCACCTCCACGAACCGGCGGTCCCCGGGCCGACCCACGCCGCGCTGATGGGAACGTCGATCCCCGCGGTGGGCACCTTCCACTCCGCCGCCGACGAGCCCCACGCGGCGCTCAAGCTGCTGCGCAAGCCGGCGGTCCGCATCGCGGCGCGCCTCGCCATCCGCACCGCGGTGTCGGAGGAGGCCCGGCGCACGGCCGAGGAGGCGCTCGGCGGTCACTACTGGGTGATCCCTAACGGCGTGGAGCTGGCCGTCTACACCAAGGCCGTCCCCTGGCCGAGCGAGCACCCGTCGATCCTCTTCGTGGGCCGCCACGAGGAGCGCAAGGGGCTCCGCTTCCTCCTGGAGGCCTTCCGCGGCCTCGACCGGCCCGGCACCGAGCTGTGGGTCGCGGGGGAGGGTCCCGAGACCGAGGAGCTCAAGGCCTGGAACGTGCCCGGCGTCCAGTGGCTGGGGCGCATCTCCGACGAGGAGAAGGCCCGACGCCTACGGGCCGCGACCGTGTACTGCTGCCCGGCGATCCACGGCGAGTCGTTCGGCCTGGTGGTGCTCGAAGGGATGGCGGCGGGCGTGGCGCTGGTCGCCTCCGACATCCCGGGGTTCCGCAACGTCGCCCGCCCCGACGTGGAGGCCCTGATGGCCGCGCCGGGCGACCCCGTCTCGCTGCGCAACGCGCTGCGGCGGCTCCTCGACGACCCGGCTCGCCGCCGCGAGCTCGTCGAGGCGGGCCGGAAGCGGGCCTGCGAGTTCTCGATGGAGCACCTGGCCGAGCGGTACCTGCCCCTCTACGAGACGGCCGTGGCGCTCGCCGGCTGAGGCCCACCGGCTGAGGCCCACCGGCCGGGCTCGATCGTCCGGTCGGCACCGGCGCGGGCAACGTCACCCGGGGGGCCGGTGCCGCGGGTGACGGCCCCGGTCGCCACTACGATGGGCTCTCCGTTCCGCGAGCCCCCGAGGAGAGCGCGTGAACCCCGTCTGGTGGATCCTCATCGCGATCGTCGTGATCCTGGTCGGGTACGTGATCATCACGTACAACCGGCTGGTCCGCACCCGGAACCGCATCGACAACGCGTTCAGCCAGATCGACGTCCAGCTCAAGCGCCGCCACGACCTCATCCCCAACCTGGTCGAGACGGTCAAGGGCTACGCCGCCCACGAGAAGAGCACGTTCGAGCAGGTGACCGCCGCCCGCGCGGGGGCCATCACGGCGGGCCAGACCGGTTCGGCGCACCAGCAGGCCGAGGCCGAGAACGTCCTGACCGGCGCGCTGAAGAGCCTCTTCGCGGTCGCCGAGGCCTACCCCGACCTCAAGGCGAACCAGAACTTCCTCAACCTCCAGGAGGAGCTGACCTCCACCGAGGACCGGATCGCCTACGCCCGGCAGTTCTACAACGACGCCGTCCTCGGCTACAACAACCGGATCCAGGTCTTCCCCGGGAACCTCATCGCCGGGGCGTTCTCGTTCCGTGAGCGCGAGTACTTCGACGCACCCCCGGAGGACGAGGCGCCGGTACAGGTCCAGTTCTAGGGCCCGGCCGGTCCGTCCGTAGGCTCGCCGCCCCGTGGGGATGTTCGATCAGATCGCGCGCAACAAGCGCCGCACGTTCCTGCTGCTAGCGGTCTTCGTCGTGCTGGTCGCGGCGGTCGCCATCGGCCTCGGCTACCTGTTCCGGGCCGGCACCTGGTTCGTGCCCGTCGCGATCGTGATCGCGATCGCCATGGCGTGGGGCTCCTACTTCTCCTCCGACCGGATCGCCCTGGCCGCCAGCCGGGCCCGTCCGGCCGACCCGACCGAGTACGCCCGCTACCACAACCTCGTCGAGGGGCTCTGCATCGCGTCGGGCCTGCCGAAGCCCCGCCTCTACGTCGTCGACGACCCGGCTCCCAACGCCTTCGCCACCGGTCGCAACCCGAAGCACGCCGCGGTGGCCGTGACCACCGGTCTGCTCGAGCAGATGAACCGCGTCGAGCTCGAGGGGGTGCTGGCCCACGAGCTCAGCCACGTCAAGAACTACGACATCCTCGTCACCACCATCGCTGTGACCGCGGTGGGTGCGGTGGCCCTGATGGCCGACCTCGGCCTCCGGTACATGTGGTGGGGCGGCCGCGCCGGGCGGCGTGATTCCAACGACTCGGGTCCGGCGGGCGCGATCATCGCGATCATCGCCCTCGCGCTCCTGGTGCTCGCGCCCTTCATCGCCCAGCTCATGCAGTTCGCGATGAGCCGCAACCGCGAGTACCTCGCCGACGCCAGCGGGGTGGCGCTCACCCGCTACCCGCCGGGGTTGATCTCGGCGCTGGAGCGGCTCCGCGACGACCAGGCCGTCGTCCACCACGCCACCCGGGCCACGGCCCAGATGTGGATCGAGTCACCGCTCGACCGGGCGCAGGCCGCGCCGGACGAAGAGAAGAAGAGAGGTTCATGGCTGAACCGAGCGTTCGACACGCACCCGCCGCTCGAGGACCGCATCGCCCGGCTCAAGGAGATGTGACCCGGCCGGCGGTGCTGCTCCGGCGGTCGGGCCGCCGTAGCCCCCTGGCGTTGGGGGTGGCGACCGCCCTGGTGCTCGCCCTCGTGGCCGCCGGGTGCGGCGACGACAAGAAGCCCACCGCCCGGAAGCGGCCGGTCCGTTCGACGACCACCAGTACGGTGCCGCCGCCGGCCGCGCCCCTCACCGGGCGGCCCGACCCGGGCGGGAGGTCGCTGCGCCGGCCGGCGCTGTCGGTGAAGGTCGAGAACACCCCGGCCGCGCGCCCCCAGGCCGGCCTCGACGAGGCCGACGTGGTGTGGGAGGAGGTGGTCGAGGGCGGGATCACCCGCTTCCTCGCCATGTACAACTCCCGCGTGCCCGAGGTGGTCGGACCGATCCGTTCGGTGCGCCTCACCGATCCGGGCATCGTGTGGCCCGTCGGCGGGATCTTCGCGTTCTCCGGTGGGGCGCGCCCTGCGACCCAGGCGATCGACCAGGCGCCCGTCGTGGTGGTCGACGAGTCCCGCGCCGGCCCCGCGATGTTCCGCGACGGCTCGAAGCGCGCGCCGCACAACCTCTTCGGGCGTGGCGCCGGGTTGTTCGCCAAGGGTGGCGAGCCCGTCCCGCCCCCGGCCCTGTTCGGGTACCTGCCCCGGGGTCGGAACCCGGCGGGGGAGCCGGCGTCGGCGGTGCGGATCGGGTTCGCGGGCGGATACGCCGTGACCTACACGTGGGACCGTGGGTCGCGGTCCTGGACCCGCAGTATGGACGGCGTTGCGTTCAAGGCCGCGTCGGGCGCCACGATCGCCCCCACCAACGTGGTGGTGCTGTCGGTGCGCTACGCCGGCGGGGTCGGTCGTCAGGGCGCCGAGGCCCAGCTCGTCGGTGAGGGCCCGGCCTGGGTGCTCTCCGGCGGGAAGGTGGTCGTGGGCCGATGGGTCCGGCCCGACCGCGCCAAGCCCGCGCGGCTCGTCGACGCCGCGGGCGCTCCGGTCCGGCTCGTGCCCGGCACCACCTGGGTGGCGCTCCCCGACGTCTCGTACCCCGTCGACGTCACCGGGGCGCCGCCGGAGGGCTGAGCCCCCACCGGGGGAGCCGGTTGTATCGGGGTCAGCCGATCGTGAAGGCGTGCCGGCCGCCCCAGCCGTCGACGACGATCCCGCTCTCGCCGTCGGGCGCGATCGTCACGCCGCGGGCGATGTCCCAGCCCTTCCAGTAGGGGCCGCCGTGGACCGGAGGGGCGTTCCCGAAGCGGTGCAGGCCGCCCCACCCGTCGAGCACGTAGCCACCCTCGCCACCGGGTAGGAGGGCTACGTCGCGTGCGATGTCCCAGCCCTTCCAGTACGGACCGCCCGCGAGGGCCGGAGCGCCGCCGAAGCGATGTAGGCCGCCCCACCCGTCGAGGACGTAGCCCTGGGCGGTGCCCTCCACCACGGCCACGCCCCGGGCGATGTCCCAGCCCTTCCAGTAGGGGCCCCCGGAGGCGGCCGGCGCCCCTCCGAATCGGTGGAGGCCGCCCCACCCGTCGAGGACGTACCCCCGGCGGTAGCCGGTGAGCGCCAGGCCGCGGGCGATGTCCCAGCCCCGCCAGTAGGGGGTGCCCGACAGGCGGGGCGCCAGACCGGTCGGGTGGACGCCTCCCCAACCGTCGAGGAGGTAGGGGCCCCAACCGTCGGGGCCGTAGGCCACCGACCGCGCGATGTCCCAGCCTCTCCAGTACGGGCCGCCCAGCACCTGGCCCAGCCACGGGAGCGAGGCCGGAGCCCGGGCGTACACGTCGTAGTCGGCGGGGCTGCACCCGATCGGGCCGTGGCTGACCACGCCGACCAGGTACCACTCGCCGTCGGACTCGACGGCCAGGCCGCCTCCGCTGTCGCCCTGGCAGGAGACCTGGGTGCTCTGGGTGTCGCGGGCGCAGAGCATCGTCGCGCCGTCGAAGCCGGGGCTGGACGAGCAGACCGCGTTCGCCTGGAGGTTGGTGGACCCCTTCAGGAGCTCGTCGGTCCACTCCTGGCAGGACCCGTCGGGAAGGGTGGACGTGCAACCCCACCCCACCACCTGGGCCTCGAGGCCCACCTGGAGCAGCGACGGGTCCGCCAGGGCGATCCACGGCTGCGCCGAGGGCCGGCTGAGGCGCAGGAGCGCGAAGTCGTAGCGCATGTGGGTCAGGGAGTAGCCGGGGTGGACCGAGATCGACGCGACCCGGATGCGTTCGCCGCCGCTCCCGCTCAGGTGCGTGCGTCCGAGGATCACGTCCACCTGGTAGGGAGCGAGGTCGGGGTCGGTGACGCAGTGGGCGGCCGTGAGCACCAGGTCGGGGCCGATGAGGCTGCCCCCGCAGAACTGGGCGAAGTACCCGTTGGGCTCCGAGGAGAAGGCGATGGCGGCCACCCACGGGGCGTCGGCCAGCGTCGCCGGTACCCCTCCCACGATCGCCCCGCCGATCCCACCGCCGCCGGCGGGTGCACGGTCAGGGGCCGGGGTGGAGGCCGGCGGCGAAGCCGGGATCGCCGGCGCCGGCTCCGGTGCCGGTGCCGCCGCCTGGGGTGACGGGTCGGCCGGAGCGGCCGCGGCCGCCGGGGGTGGGGCGGTGGGCGCCGGGGACGCGGGGCCGGGAACCGGCGTCGCCCCGACCGGTCGCCACGTGCCCGGCGCGAGGGCCAGGGCCGCCACCGCCAGGGCCGAGGTGGCTACGAGGGCCCGTGACGACCACCGCCGGGGCCCGCGCCCGGGGATCGGGTCGCTCTCGTCCCGTCGTGTCGCGTAGCGCCTCACGTGCCGCAGCCGGTGGAGCATCGTCTGCCCTTCGTCGTGCCGACCGCGCGTCGGCCGTCGTTGGGGTGCAATCGCCCGCACCCGATCGGAAGCGGCGAGGCTACCGGTGGGGGCGCGACACCGCCACGGCCGTCCGCCCTTCAGTCGAACGTTGGGCAGTTCGGTGTCGTCCGGGCGGCGCGCTTCGTCCCGACGGGCCGTGGACGCGGCGCGGATCCGAGCGAAACCCGTTCGGGACCGGACGCCCTCTCCGGTAGGATCGAGGCATGCCCGACCAGCACGTAGACCCCGCCCCCGGCGCCACCACGGGCACCGCGCGCGTAAAGCGCGGCCTGGCGGAGATGCTGCGCGGCGGTGTCATCATGGACGTCGTCACCCCCGACCAGGCCCGCGTCGCCGAGGACGCCGGGGCGGTGGCGGTGATGGCGCTCGAACGGGTCCCCGCCGACATCCGCCGCGACGGCGGCGTGGCCCGCATGAGCGACCCGGCCATGATCGAGGGCATCCAGGCCGCGGTCACCATCCCGGTGATGGCCAAGTGCCGGATCGGCCACTTCGCCGAGGCCCAGGTGCTGCAGTCGCTCGGCGTCGACTACGTCGACGAGTCCGAGGTCCTCACCCCCGCCGACGAGGCCCACCACGTCGACAAGTGGGCCTTCACCGTGCCCTTCGTGTGCGGGGCGACCAACCTCGGCGAGGCGCTGCGGCGCATCTCCGAGGGCGCCTGCATGATCCGCTCCAAGGGCGAGGCCGGTACCGGCAACATCGTCGAGGCGGTCCGCCACCTGCGCTCGATCCTGGGCGAGATCCGCCGGCTCACCGTCGCGTCCCCCGAGGAGCTGTTCGCGGCGGCGAAGGAGCACCGCGCCCCCGTCGAGCTGGTGCAGGAGGTCGCCGGGCGCGGCGAGCTGCCCGTCCCCCTCTTCTGTGCCGGGGGAATCGCCACCCCCGCCGACGCCTCGCTCGTGATGCAGCTCGGGGCCCAGGCCGTCTTCGTCGGCTCGGGGATCTTCAAGAGCGACGACCCGGCCCCGCGGGCCAAGGCGATCGTCGAGGCCACCACCCACTACGCCGACGCCTCGATCGTCGCCAAGGTGTCGCGGGGCCTCGGCGAGGCGATGCGCGGCGAGGAGATCGGCACGCTCGACGTGAAGCTCGCCGAGCGGGGCTGGTGAGGAGCTGAGCTCGTGACCGGCGATTCGAGGCCGCCAGGCGGCCATGGTGAAGGTCGGGGTGCTGGCCCTGCAGGGGGCGTTCCGGGAGCATCGTGAGGTGTTGGCCGCGCTGTCGGCCGACACCGTCGAGGTGCGCACCCCGGAGGCGCTGAGCGGGATCGGCGCGTTGGTGCTTCCCGGCGGCGAGTCCACCACGATGACTCGCCTGCTGCGCACCTCGGGCCTCCACGGCGCGCTCTCGGAGGTGCTCCGCGACGGCCTGCCGTGCCTGGCCACGTGCGCCGGGCTGATCCTCCTGGCCTCCGAGGTCCTCGACGGCCGGGCCGACCAGGAGCCGCTCGGGGTCCTCGACGTCTCCGTCCGGCGCAACGGCTATGGCCGCCAGCTCGAGAGCTTCGAGGCCCCGCTCGACGTCGAGGGCCTCGCGGGGCCGTTCCCCGGGGTCTTCATCCGAGCGCCGGTCATCGAGCGCACCGGGCCGGGCGTGGCGGTGCTCGCCCGCCACGACGGCCGTCCCGTGCTCGTCCGCCGGGGGCCCGTCTGGGCCTCGACCTTCCATCCCGAGCTGGCGGGCGACCTCCGGCTCCACGAGCTCTTCCTCAAGGAGGTGGCCTGATGTCCGGGCACTCGAAGTGGCATTCGATCAAGCACCAGAAGGGGGCGGCCGACGCCGCCCGCGGCAAGCTCTTCGCGCGCCTGGCCCGCCAGATCGAGGTGGCGGCCCGCGCCGGCGGGGGTGACATCGAAGCGAACCCGACCCTGCGCACGATGGTCCAGAAGGCCCGCGACGCCTCGATGCCCAAGGACAACATCGACCGGGCGATCAAGCGCGGGACGGGCGAGCTCGAGGGCGTCACCTACGAGGCCGTCACCTACGAGGGCTACGCCCCCAACGGCGTGGCCGTCTACGTGGAGGCGCTCACCGACAACCGCAACCGCACCGGTGCCGAGGTGAAGAACATCTTCAGCCGCAACGGCGGCTCGCTCGCGGAACCGGGTGCCGTGGGCTGGCAGTTCGAGCGCAAGGGGGCGATCACCGTCGACAAGGCGGCCGCGTCCGAGGACGACCTGATGCTCGCCGCGCTCGAGGCGGGCGCCGAGGACCTCGCCGACCAGTCCGACACGTGGCTGGTCACCACGCCCCCGACCGATCTCCACACCGTCACCGAGGCGCTGACCGCCGCCGGGATCGAGTTCGTCAACGCGGACCTGACGATGATCGCCTCGACCACGGTCGCGATCTCCGACGCCTCGGCGGCCAAGCAGGTGCTGCGGGTCGTCGACGCGCTCGAGGAGCACGACGACGTGCAGAACGTGTACGCCAACTTCGACGTGGCCGACGACGTGCTCCAGGCGGTGATGGCGTGACGTCCGGCCCCGGGCCGGGCGACCCCGCACCGCCCTTCACGCGGCCCGGTGTGCAGGCCGGGGAACGGCGCGACTTCTCGCTCTCGGAGCACCGGGGGTCGAAGGTGGTGATCGCCTTCTACCCCGGCGACTTCACCCCCGGCTGAACGCTCCAGCTCCGGTCGTACCGCGACGGCCTCGCGGCGATCGAGCAGGCGGGCGCGGTCGTGCTCGCGATCTCCCCCCAGGACGTCGACAGCCACGAGCGGTGGGCCGCGAAGGAGGGCTTCCGGTTCCCGATGCTGGCCGACGTCGACCTCGCCGTGGCGGAGAGCTACGGGGTCCGTCGGCGCTCGTCGGTGAAGCGGACGGTCTTCCTCGTCGACGGTGGCGGTACGGTCCGCCACCGCCTGGGCGCCGACCTGCGGGCGATCTTCTACAAGCCGTCGACGATCGTCCGCGACCTGGCCCGCATCGATTGACGCCGCCGGCCCCGACGGCAGCGGCCCGGTCCCGCGTCCCAGCATGTTGCGATCGACCCCCCTGGAGTGTGGTCGGGTGATACATGCTGGGGACGGGCGGGCGGCGCATCCGAGCATGTTGCGATCGACCCCCGTGGAGTGTGGTCGATCGCAACATGCTGGGAGGTGAGGATCCGCCGTTGTGGGGTGGGGTCGCCCTAGGATCGAATGCATGTTCGATCAGGACGGGCCGGTGCTCGGGATCGACCCCGGCGTGTCGCGCTGTGGCTACGGCGCGGTCTCGGGCAGCGGCTCCCGCCCCCGGGCCGTCGCGTACGGGGTGATCCGCACGTCTCCCGCCGACCCGCTGGCCGACCGCCTGGCCGAGCTGGCCGGCGAGCTCGACGGGCTCGTGCGCGAGGTGCGGCCCTCGGCCGTCGCCGTCGAGCGCGTGCTGTTCCAGAACAACGCCCGCACCGCCATGTCGGTGGGCCAGGCCAGCGGGGTCGCGCTGGTCGTGGCCGCTCGCCTGGGGATCCCGGTGGCCCACTACAGCCCCAACGAGGTGAAGCTGGCGGTGGCCGGTCACGGCGCGGCCGGCAAGGAGCAGGTGCAGGCCATGGTGGCACGGCTCCTCGACCTCCCCGACGTCCCGAAGCCGCCCGACGCCGCCGACGCGCTGGCGCTCGCTCTCTGCCACGCGGGCCGGTCGGGTCTCCGCTCGGCTACGGCGGCCGCGGCAGCCGGGGCCGCGGCGGCCGGCACCGAGGTCGACCCGGACGCCCGCCGCCACGACCACCTCGGCCCCGGGCCGGCGCGTCCCGTGGAGGGTCTCCGCCGGGCGGTGGCGGCGGCCCTGGCCCGGGAGGGCGGCTCGTGATCGGATCGGTGCGGGGGACGGTGCTGGAGCGCAGCCCCACGGGGGAGGTACTCGTGGAGGTCGGCGGGGTGGGCTACCGGGCCCTGGTGCCGCTGCGGACCGTTCCGATCCTCTCGCCGGGCGGCTCCGCGTTCCTCTTCACCCACCTGCACGTCCGCGACGACGCCATGGTCCTCTTCGGCTTCGCCACCCGCGAGGAGCGCGACACCTTCGAGGTCCTGATCGGCGCCTCGGGGGTCGGCCCGAAGCTGGCGCTCGCGATCCTCTCCGTGCACACACCCGGCGAGCTGCGCCGGGCCCTTCTCGACGACGACCTGGGGGCCC
>WBZO01005690.1_pt1 | contig 12516 bp, 12 predicted proteins | sample 5204261 | NCBI WGS metagenome assembly WBZO01 (sample SAMN12412400, study PRJNA552823) | activated sludge metagenome | isolation source: activated sludge from anammox sidestream of wastewater treatment plant... | place: USA: North Carolina | collected 2017-09 | reverse complement strand
TCGCCTCTCCGCCACACCCGGTCTCGGGATCGGCGATCTTGCCAGCGCGATCGATCGCGGCGTCGTCAAGGCGATGATCATCGACGGCACCATCAGCGGGCGCACCGCACACCTCGATCCAACGCTGGCGGCTGCGTTGCCGAAGCTGGAGTTCCTGGCGGTGATCGATTCGTACGATTCTCCACTCGCCCAGCTCGCGGATCTGGTGCTGCCGAAGGCGATGTCGCTCGAAAAAGACGGCACCTTCACCAGCTTCGACCGGACCGTCCAACGCGTCCGCGCGGCGGTTCCCGCGCTGGGTGAAGCGAAATCGGTGCTGCAGATTGTCTCCGCGCTCGCCCAGCGGATGGGTTATGCACTCAACTATCGCCACCCTGCCGACGCGATGAGCGAAATTGCCACGCTCGTTCCCTCGTACGGCGGCGTGACCTACGCCCGGCTCGAACGCGACGGTCTCAACGTTCCGGTAGCCTCGTTCGCCGAGGCAGGCACACCGGTGCTGAGCTCTGGATCGGACGGTCACGCCTCGCTTACACCGAATCTTGTCGCGCTCGCGGTCTGATTGGGAGGACCAGCCTAATGTTCGATGAAGTCAAGGGCTTTGTCGTCACCTTCAGACGTTTCTTCGCGCCCTCGATCACGATTCAGTACCCTGACGAAAAGCGGGAGATGGCGCCGCGTTTCCGCGGCTTGCCGTCGTTGCGCTCCGATCCCGAAACCGGCGAAGCGCTGTGTGTCGCCTGCGGGCTGTGCGCACGGATTTGCCCCACTTCGTGTCTTGAAATGCACGTGGTGCCCTCCGAGGAGGGAGATCGCGAACTAGGCGAGTTCATCCTGCGGGCTGGCCGCTGCATGTTCTGCGGTTTGTGCGCGCAAGTCTGCCCGGTCGACGCCATCACGATGAGCGCCGAATACGAACTCTCGGTGCTCGACCGCGACGGTCTCGTGTACACGAAAACCGAGTTATCCACGATCGGCGCCCAGGCACCGATCTGGTGGGAAGCGGGATCGCCGCCCCTCACCGCCATGCCCGTCAAACCCTAACAACAGTCGTACCGGCACGTCAGTATCCCAGCGGCATCCCGCGTTTCGATCAGGCCGGACGCGATCCGGTGGGGTTCGCGCGCACGTCCGGCCCGCACCACCGATAATGAACGACGCTGCGTGATTCCCACGCCCGGAGGCACATCGTGACCACCACCTATCCCATCTACCTCGCCGGCGAATGGGTCGATTCGCCCGAACCTCTCGCCGTCGTCAATCCATACGACGGCGAAACGATCGGCACTACCTTCCAAGCCACCCGCGAACAGGTCGATCGCGCCATCGTCGCCGCCGAGGGTGCGTTCCCCGCCTTGCGCTCGATGCCGGTCTACGACCGGGTCAATCTCCTCAAGGCACTTTCGGCCAAGCTGAACGAGCGGCGCGACGAGGTCGCTCGCATGATCGCCCTCGAAGCGGGCAAGCCGATCCGGGACGCCGAGGTCGAAACCGATCGCGGCGTGTTCACCATCGACACCGCCGCCGAGGAAGCCAAACGCATCGAGGGCGACGTCATTCCACTCGATCTGCTGCCCTCGTCGAAGGGCCGCTTCGGCATTGTCCGCCGGTTCCCAATCGGTCCGATCGCGGGCATCTCCCCGTTCAATTTCCCGCTCAACCTCGCTCTCCACAAACTCTGCCCGGCCCTCGCCTCTGGCAATCCAATCGTGATCAAGCCGCCCTCCCGCGATCCGCTGACCATGTTGCTCGTGGCCAAGATGGTGGAAGAAATCGGTGTGCCCAAGGGCGCGGTCAGCATTCTGCCGATGAGCCGCGAGGTCGGCGACATCCTGGTCGAGGACGACCGCTTCAAACTCCTCTCCTTCACCGGTTCGCCCGATGTCGGTTGGGAGATGAAAAAACGAGCCGGTATGAAACCGGTCGTGCTCGAACTCGGCGGCAACGCTGGTGTGGTCATCGACGAGGACGCCGATCTCGATTTCGCCGCCCAACGATCGCGTGTAGGCGCCTTCTCCTATGCGGGCCAAGTCTGCATCTCGGTCCAGCGCATCTTCGTCCACGAGGCGGTCTACGACGCGTTCATCCCCAAACTGATCGCCCAAACCGAAACGATCAAGCGCGGCGATCCGCTCGATCGCGCCACCGATCTCGGCCCGATGATCGACACCAAGAACGTCGCCCGCGTTCAGGAATGGGTCGACTCTGCAGTGGGTCAAGGCGCCCGCGTGCTGATCGGCGGCAAAGCAGAAGGCCGCTTCTATCTCCCCACCGTGATCGAAAACGCCCCGAAACGTTCCTTTGTCTGCTCCCGCGAGGCATTCGCCCCCATCGTTACCGTGTTCAAGGTAAAGAGCTTCAAGGAGGCGGTCGACGAGGTCAACGATTCGGTTTTCGGTCTCCAGGCTGGCGTCTTTACCAACAACTACGAGCGCGCCCTGTACGCCTTTGAACACATCGAGGCGGGCGGCGTGATCGTCAACGACATCCCGGCGTATCGCATCGATCACATGCCTTACGGCGGTGTGAAAGCCTCCGGCCTCAGCCGCGAAGGCATCCGCTACGCGATCGAGGACATGACCGAACCTCGCCTGATGGTCCTCAACCGCCTCGAAAGCCAAGCCGTTCGCTAACAGGATCCTAGCGAACGTTTCGCCAGCCCACGATCAACGTTGACGTCCAAGTCAGGATTTGTTTGGCTGAAGCCAACTTCCCAGACGAAGCGCGGGACATCGCGTCCCGCATCGCCCGGGCGCGGCTTCGACCTAACGCACACTGAACACCCGCCTCGCGTCTCACCGCACCAGCGCCCGCAGTTTCCCGAGGTTCACCCCATCCTCGGCTCCATCGTCGCCCTTCGGTGTTTCCAACACCCCGGGCAACCCGGCCAACCGCGGGTCGTTCACGATCTGCTCGAACGCGCTCAGACCCAGCTCGCCCTCGCCGATATGCGCGTGGCGGTCTTTCCGGCTGCCGAACTCCTTTTGCGAGTCATTCAGGTGCAAACAGCGCAGCTTGTCGATCCCCACGATCCGATCGAACGCGCGCATCGTGTCCGCGTAACTCTCCGCGTCCCGCAGGTCATACCCCGCCGCGAACACGTGACAGGTATCCAAACAGACTCCGATTCGTGCCTTGTCATCCACCCCTGCCAAAATCGCCGCGATCTCCTCGAATGTCGACCCGAGCGTCGACCCCTGTCCCGCGGTCGTCTCGATCAGAATCGCCGCCTTGCCATCCGGACGTTCGGCATGGATGCGGTTGATCGCTTCCACCACCCGCGCCACTCCCGCCTCGATTCCGCTGCCCATGTGCGCACCCGGATGTGACACAAGTCCAGGGATATCGAGCGCGTCGCAGCGGTCTAGCTCTTCTCGCAAGGCGGCGCGCGACTTCTCCCACATCGCATCCTCGGGCGAGGCGACATTGATCAGATACGAATCGTGCGCCACGATCTGCCTGATCCCGAACTCCTGCCGTTTAGCGAGATATCGCTCGGTCACCGCCGGGTCGAGCGGTTTGGCCGCCCACTGCCGCTCGCTTTTCGTGAACACCTGACAGGCCGTCATCTTGAACTCGGCCGCGCGGTCCATCCCCTTGTCCAACCCACCCGCCACCGACACATGTGCGCCGAAGTCCAACATCGATCTCCCTTCCCCTCGCGAGCCGCGCCCGCTCCGTCCATCACGAACGCGAATCACCGGCAACCGATGCCGATCCGAACTGCCCGATCAACCTCTCGAATCCCGGTTGCGAGAAACCGACAACGGTTCCTTCGCCCGTCACGACCAGTGGTCGCCGCAACAACGCCGGATACTCGCTCATCAACTCGATCAGTTGGTCATCCGTCACCAGTTTTTCAGCCAACCCGAGTTCCCGGTAGGCCGCACTCCGGCGTGAAAGCACCTCGCCCGCGGTGAGACCGGTTCGCCGCAGCAGCTCGCGAATCTCCGGCGCGCTCAGCCGATCCACAAACAGATCTCGTCGCTGAAACGCCACGCCGCCCGCCGTGAGCACCGCCTCCGCCTTCCGGCAGGACGAACACCGCGCGTAGGAATACAACTCAACCGTCGCCATCCCTGAACCTCCGCGTCAGGACACCATTGTCGCCCATTGCCTCTCGCCAGACACCTGTCGTTCGGGTTCTGCGCTACAGTAGCCGCGCGGAGATCGAGTCGCAGAATCCGGTGAGCGGTGTGTCGGAAAACGCGAACCCCCAGGACAGTCCAACCCGGCTTTCGCTCGTCATTCCGGCCTACAACGAAGCTCCGCGAATCGCCGGTACCCTCGCGGCCTGTCGCGCGTACCTCGATGCGCTCCCGTATCGGGGCGAGCTTCTGCTCGCCGACGACGGCAGCAGTGATACCACCGCCCAACTCGGCCGCGATTTCGCCACGAATCACCCAGGCACACGGGTGATTTCAATCCCGCATGCTGGCAAAGCTGCCGCCCTCCGGGCCGGAATGAATGCCGCCACCGGCGATCTGATCGCCTTCAGCGACGCCGATCTCGCCACCCCGCTGTCCTATCTCGCCGATTTCGTGCAGCGTGCCTGCCGCGGCGCCGATCTCGTGATTGGTTCTCGCGAGGGCGCTACCGCCCGCCGCATCGATGAGCCGGCTTACCGCCACTTCATGGGCCGGGTCTTCAACCGCATCGTTCAATTGTTGGTGCTTCCCGGAATCGACGACACTCAGTGCGGGTTCAAGCTCTTCACCAGGGAAGCCGCTCGCACACTGCTGGAGGTGGCCCGGCTCTATCGCGACGAGTCGCCCGTGTCCGGCGCTCGGGTCACCGCCTTCGACGTCGAATTGCTCGCGATCGCCCGCCGTCGCCGGATGCGAATCGATATGGTGCCCGTCGTCTGGACCTACGGCGATCAAAGCAAAGTCAGCCCGGTCCGGGATACGATCCACAATCTGCTCGACGTGGTCACCGTGACTTTCAACTCCCACCTGGGACGATACGACTAATTCGCTCCCGACGAAGGCACCGACCGGTTCCCGACCTCTGTATCCGATTTCTCATTTCAAACGTCACCACCTTCGCACTACCCTCGTCACGTGTCGCGAAGCGCGGCGCGTCGCGGTTCGCCGGGCGTTTGGGAGAGCGGCCATGGAAGGGGATATGCGGGAGTTCCCGCTCGCGGAAATCCTGCAGTTCATTTCGCTCGGTTCACGCACCGGTGTGCTCGAAATCCTCCGCCGAGATGGCGTTTACGGGGTGGTCTTCACCTCGGGCACCATCACCGGGTTGACGGCAGACAACTGGACCCTCGCCGCCGAACTCCGCGACTCCCAGCTGATTCCGGCCGAAGTGCTCACCGGTCTGCTCGCCGTCAACGCCAACATCCAGGACCTCCGTGCCGCCATTCTGACCGGAGGCTACATGACCGCGGACGAATGGACCGCCTTCGTCAGCCGGCAGGTGGAGCGGCTCCTCTACTCGCTCTTCGATGTACGCGACGGCAAGTTCCGGTTCCGCCAATCGGCGCTGCCCGATGGACAATGGTTGCCCGTCCGCGTCACCGCCGACCGGGCGGTTCTGGAAGGGACCCGTTGGAGCGAAACCTGGTCGCGGGCCGCCGATCTCATTCCATCCCGCCAGACCCGGTTCGAACGGGCCGGCACGCTGCCCCGGCAGCCAGTTCAGGTGAGTCCCACCCAGTGGCGTGTCTACGTCGCCACGGCCGAACCTGGCAGCCTCGTCCAAATCGCTTCGCGTTCGGTTTTGGCCGAGGTCGAGGTGATCGAATCATTGCAAACGCTCATCAGTCACGGTCTCGTACGCCGGGTCGAGGCCGGCTCGTCCGGTTTGGGAGCGCTTCGCGCCTAACGATCCTGTTGTACGTACACCTGCGTGTACGTATACTTGCCATCGTCTCGGGAACTTAGTACCGACGGGTCAGTCCCCGGTCCTGTTCCTATTCCCGCGGCACGGTACGCTCGTCATGCGAGCACGCCATCCGCACCGGACGATTCGGCAGGACGCAGCATCTCGTGGAAAGTCAAGCCGATCGCGGCGCCAAACCCGACGTCGAGCAGATTGCCGCCGAGGCACGGCGCGAGCTCGCCTCGACCGAACTCCGCCTCGCCCGGCTCTACGAGCGCGTGCAATTGCTCGCCGCCTCCGCCCTCCAAGAACAAGCCGAGTTGCAACGCTTCATCGAGGAGTTTGCGCTGCAACCCGCCCTTTCCGGTGAAATCGCCGAGCAACGGCCCGGCACCGGTCCCCTCTTCAATCTCGAACGTGTGCGCGCCAGTTCGGAGGAACTGAACACCGGGGTGGCTCGCACGGGCGCGCTCCAGTCTAACCTCGCTGCCGTCGTGCAACTCTTGCAAGACGCGGTGATCCATCTCACCGGCGACAAGGCATTTCGCGCCGTTCAACCGCTGCCGGACGCTCGTTTTCAGCAAGCGGTCAATGCCGCCCGCGAAGAAGAGCGTCGTCGCCTCGCCCGCGAGATGCATGACGGTCCCGCTCAAGTCCTCGCGAACGCAGTCCAGATGACCTACACGGTCGAGGAGATCACCAAGCGTGCTCCCGGGCAGGCGCCTTCCGAACTCAAGCGCCTGCGCGAGTTTCTCCTCGATGGCACTCGCGAAATTCGCCGGTTCATGTTCGACCTGCGTCCCGCCATGCTGGACGAGCTCGGTCTCGCCCCCACGCTTAAGCGCTTCGCCGAGGACTACGCCTCCCAGTACGGTTGGGACATCTCGATTGAGATCGAGGAACCGCTACCGCGTCTGACCATGGACCAGCAATTACACCTCTTCCGCATCGTCCAGGAGTCACTGCGTAACGTCCATCGCCACGCGGGACCGGACCCGATCGTACGAATCGAGTTGACCACCCGTCGCGGCTGTCTCGCGCTCACCATCGCGGACAACGGCCGGGGGTTCGACCCGAGCACCAATGTGCCTCGCTGGGAAGGGGGAGCGGGGCTGCCAGGCATGAGGGAACGCGCGAAGGCCGCCGGCGGTGAGCTTTCCGTCACAAGCACCCCGGGCGCCGGAACAAGTGTCCAATTCGATTTGCGGCTGCCCGGGCAAACCGGTTTCTTGCACGACGAACCGCGCGACGAGCCGCGGACGGGAGGTTCGCTTTGAACAGAATTCAAGTGCTCATCGTCGACGATCACCCACTGTTCCGCCGCGGCGTCCGCTGGAGTCTCGAAAACGAACCGGACATCCTGGTTGTGGGTGAGGCCGCTGATGGCCAAAGTGCCCTGCAGCAGGCCGACTTGCTGGTGCCCGATGTCGTGTTGATCGACATCAACATGCCCCAGCTTTCCGGTCTCGAGGTGGCCCGTGTGATCAAACGCCGCCATCCTCAATGCGGCGTCGTCATCCTCACCATGCACGAGGACGACGAGCAACTCTTCCACGCCATCCGCGTCGGTGCGATGGCCTATTGCACCAAAGATGCCGAGGCGGAGGAGATCATCAAGCTCATCCGGCGGGTGGCTCGCGGCGAACATCTGATCAACGAAAACGTCCTCAATCGTCCATTCGTCGCTTCGCGTGTGCTCGATCAGTTCCGCGAGCTCGCCCAACTCGACCAGGCCGGCGACGGCGTTTTCAGTCCGCTCACACCACGCGAAGTCGAGATTCTCGATTGCGTCGCCCAGGGCAACTCGAACAAGGAAATCGCTAAACTGCTCGGTATTTCCGACCAAACCGTCAAGAACCACATCACCTCGATCCTGCGCAAGCTGGCCGTCAACGACCGCACCCAGGCCGTGATCTACGCCCTTCGCCACGGCTGGATCAAACTGAACGAGGAAACACCCGTCCCGGCCGGCGTCCGCTAACCCCCGTGCAGATCCGCAATCTCTGGTCGGGGCGACCTATGGTGGTCGCCCTGCCCCACCGCCCCCGATCCACCTACACTAGATTCGCGCCACCGGTCACATCCAACGCAACCCCCGTCAAGAACTCCGCCGCCGGCGAACATAGATACACCACCGCCTTCGCCACATCACTCGCCTCTTCCATCCGGCCCAACGGCGTCAGCCGCACATAGTCCGCCCGCACATCGCTTACGCTCTTGCCGCGCAATCCGGCTTCCCACTCGAGCTCCCGCTCCTGCATGCTCGTGGCGACGTATCCGGGGCAGACGCAATTCACCCGGATCCCGTACGGCCCCAACTCCACCGCGGCCGATTTCGTCAACCCGATGCACGCCCACTTGGACGCCGCGTAGTGCGCCAAATACGGCACCGGTCGCTTGCCGGCCATCGATGCGGTATTCACGATCCGTCCGCGCCGCCGTCGCATCATCCCCGGCAACACCGCCTGCGTCACCAAAAAGACACCCTTCGCGTTCACATCCATATTGAAATCCCAATCCGCCTCGGTCAGGTCCCACAGCGCCTTCATGGTCGACACACCGGCGTTATTACACAACATGTCGATCGGCCCCATCTCCCGCTCGACCGCCGCCACCACTTCACGCGCGTTTGCCGCTGAAGTGACATCCAACCGGTACCCGCGCGATTCCGGCAAAGATGCTGCAACCTGGACCGCCGCCTCGCCGTCCAGATCGGTCACCGCTACCCGCGCGCCCGCGCTTGCCAATGCCTCCGCGATCGCCTTGCCGATCCCCGCGCCCGCGCCCGTCACCAGCGCGATGTTGCCATCCAACTCGGAACCCATGTCGATCTCCTCCGCGTCTCTTTGCCAACCGGCCGCACCCTACGCCGCCGACCGGCGCCGGTCAACCCGAACCAACCGCTTGACAGCATTCGCGGGTCGCAATAGGGTTCCGGACACACGACAACGCTGTCGACGAGCCTTCCTTTCGATCTCCCTCGAGGTGCCGCTCTTGGCGCAGCGTTTAGCCATCGCCCCGCACCCAGTAGCAGCGCGGCGCTCCATTTCCGCCGGGCGGGTGGCAACGCACCTCATCCTCACTCTAGCCAGCATCACGATTCTGCTGCCGGTGCTTTGGACCACACGCACCTCGTTCGCCAGCCGAGATCTCGCCTATCGGCCGGGGACGCTCCGGTTTACACCGACGCTTGCCAACTACCGCAAGATCTTCGGCCAACAGAAGTTCCAGCACTATCTCTGGAACTCCCTCTGGATCGGCATCGCGACCGCGCTGATCTGCCTAGCTATCGGTTCGCTGTGCGCCTATTCCATCGCCCGCTATCGCACCGGCGGCACCGGGCTCAGTCTCACGATTCTCGGCACCCAGATGCTGCCGCCGGTCGCATTGATCATTCCGATGTACTTGATCATCCGGAACCGGATCGACATTTTCGGGCACCAGTTCTCGATGATCGATCGCGGTTGGACCCTCGTCCTCGTCTACATGTCATTCAATCTGCCCTTCGTCGTCTGGATCCTGATCGGCTTTTTCCAGTCGATCCCGGAGGAGATCGAAGAGGCCGCCCGCGTCGACGGCGCGGGTCCGTTCCAGGCGTTTCGCCAGATCGTGCTGCCCGTGTCACTGCCCGGATTGCTCGCAGCGGGTGTGTTCGCATTTGTGCTCGCCTGGAACGAGTTTTTGTTTGCGCTCATCTTGACGGGACGCGATTCGCGTACGATGCCGGTCGCGCTGGCGTCCCTCATGAGCTCACAGGGAAACAACGTCCCCGCGATCTGCGCGGCAACGGTGGCGATGATGCTGCCGATCGTCGTGCTGACCTGGGTGATCCAGCGTTTCCTGGTGCGCGGCCTTACGTTTGGGGCCGTGAAATAGCAACCCGTCGACCGGCAACGAACGAGGAGGAGAGCCCGTGAGCGCGCAGAGTCCGATCGATCGAGCCATGCAAGCCACCCTGCACCGCCGCCGTCTCTTACAGGCAGCGGGGGTATCCAGCGCGTTTCTGGCTGCCGGCGCTGCCCTCGGCCCTGCCGCCCGCGCCCAGACGCCGTCGTTCTCGCGGGACTACGAGGGAACGACGCTCAATGCATTGATGGAAGACTTGCTTGAGACGACTCTGATCGAAAACATGCTGCCGGAGTTCGAGCAACTGACCGGCATCAAGGTCCAATTCGAGAAAGTCGTCTATCCCACGATGCACGACAAACTCGTCGCCCAGCTTGCCGCGGGCGAGGGTTCGGGCACTTACGACTTCCTCGAGGTCGACTTCTACTGGGTTTACGAGTTCGCTCGCGCCGGTTGGGTCGAAGAGCTGACCGAACGCATCGCGAATTCGAACGGCGCGATCGATCTCTCGCGCTACACCGATGCCGTGCTCAACATCAACTCGTTGGTCGACGGCAAGACCTACTACATTCCGATGTTCGTGTATCCGATGGGTCTCCTGTACCGAAAGGATCTGATGGACGATCAGACCTTCAAGGACGCCTATAAGGCGGCCTCCGGCAAAGACCTCGCCATGCCCACCTCGGTCGACGAGTACGTCGAGCAGATCAAGGTGGTTCAGGGCATGGGCAAGGATCTGTACGGCGCCGCGATGCAGGGTCAACAGGGCGACCCGATCGTGATGGAGTTCTGCAACTACCTCTACGGCGTCGGTGGCAGCTACTACGACGCCGAGATGAAGGCACCCACCATCAACAACGAACTCGGCGTCAAGGCCACCAATCTTTACATCGATGCTATCAATAATGCCGCGCAACCCGGAGCCGCCAACGCGAATTTGGACGACGTCAACGCGCTTTGGCTGCAGGGCAAGGCGTTCTCGTCCGTCAGCTACACCTTCATCCTCGCGAATGCCGAGAACGATCCGAGCGCCGTCACCAAGGGCAAAGGCGGTCTCGCCACCATGCCTGGCGGCAAGGGTCTGACCGGGGCGTGGTCCTGGGGTTTGCCGAAGAGCAGCCCCAATCCGGACGCGGCCTGGGAGTTCATCAAGTGGGTGGAGTCCCCCGAGATCGCCCTCCGGCGGGCGCTCGGCGGTGGTGCGGCCGCCCAAAGGGCGCCGTACGAAAACACGGAATACACGACCAAGTACCCCTGGACGGCCCAGGTCGCGGATCTCGTCGCCACCGGTCTCGGTTTGCCGCCCGTCACCAAACAGGCGCAACTCGTCGAGATCATGGGACGCCACCTCAGCGACGCCGTCTCCGGCGGTAAATCGGCCCAGGACGCGCTGAACGCGGCCGCTGAAGAGTTGAAGGACTTGCTCTAGCCGGAATGTCCGGCGCCGGGTTGTCCCGGCGCCGGACCTCTCGCGCCTGCAATCGATGTCCACCGACGCTTCCCCGCTTCCGCGACCCGAGCACCCCCGCGCCGGTGCGGCAGCGGTCTATCCTGCTGTCCGCGCCCGCCGCCGGGTTGCGCTGCCGTTTCGTCTCCGCATGGTGTTCCCCACCGTCTTGACGCTTCTCCTCGTCGTCGGCTTTCCGCTGGGTTATGCGATCTACGTCTCCGTCCACGAGTACGACCTGACCGAGGGCGGTATCGGACCTCTCGTCCGCCTGGCGAACTTCCGCTATGTGATTCATCTCGAAAGCTTTCAGCAGGCCGCCCGCAACACGATCGTGCTGACGATTTCGGTCGTTTTGCTCGAACTCGTGATCGCGCTCGGTCTGGCTCTTTTGCTCAATCAACAACACCTCCGCTTCCGAAGCGTCTATCTCGCGATCCTGCTGATCCCTCTGCTGGTCAGCCCGGTCGCCGTCGGTTTGATCTGGCGGTTGCTGCTCCATCCGGAGTTGGGCGCGGTCAATTGGGCGCTCGATCTTGCTGGACTCCCCGGTCAGGAGTGGCTCAGCCAGCAAAGCACCGCCATGCCGGCAGTAATCGGCGTCGACGCCTGGCACGAAACCTCGCTGCTGCTGGTGATCCTGCTGGCCGGTCTGACCTCGTTGCCGCGCGACCCGATCGAAGCGGCGACGGTCGATGGTGCCTCGCGCTGGCAAATCCTGCGCACCATCACGTTGCCGCTATTGATGCCGGTCATGCTCGTCGCCGTGCTGATCCGGATGATCGCGGCGATGAAAACCTACGATCTGATCTACATCCTCACGGCGGGTGGACCCGGCAGCGCCACCGAAACCGTCTCCTTTCGCATTTGGAAGGTGGGACCGTGGTGTTGACCCGGGTGATGCGGCTCGACATCGAAAACTGACCGCGAACCGGTCATCGTCGCTGGAATTGCTTCTCCAGGTCACCCTGTGACATCAACAGCATCGTTGGCCGTCCATGCCCGCAGGCTCGCGGATGCTGGCATCGTTCCAACTGCCAAACCAGCTCCCGCATTTCGACCAACGACAGCGCCTGTCCGGCCCGGATCGAGGCGTGGCAGGCCGCGCTGATCGCGACCGAATCCAGCCACGACGTGCCTGCACCACCCTCGCCCAACTCGTCCAGAATCGCGATGAATCGCTCTCGCGGATCGATCCCGGTCATGATCGCCGGTATCGCGCGCACCACCACGGCGCCGTCGCCGAACGGCTCGACGTCGAACCCGATCGTCGCGAGTTCCTCGCGTGACCGCTCGAACACCGCCAACTGAGGCGCCGAGAGATCGATCACCATCGGGTCCAGCAGCGGCTGCCGATCGACCCCGGCCGCCTGCATTTGCCCGAGGATCTT
>WBZO01005689.1_pt1 | contig 12522 bp, 14 predicted proteins | sample 5204261 | NCBI WGS metagenome assembly WBZO01 (sample SAMN12412400, study PRJNA552823) | activated sludge metagenome | isolation source: activated sludge from anammox sidestream of wastewater treatment plant... | place: USA: North Carolina | collected 2017-09 | reverse complement strand
GCCCTCTCGTCACCGAGCGGCGCGGTAGCCAAGTGGTTAGGCAACGGTTTGCAAAACCGTCATACGTCGGTTCGAATCCGATCCGCGCCTCCGAAGAGCTCGAACGCGATCACGGCTCCACGAAGCGGTAGTTCGCGCTCCCCGTGCCGTACGGCAGCCGCAGGATCAGCACCTTCTTGCCCGTGTTGGCGTCGGTGCTGACGCTGTACCCCGCCTGCGCGGGCGCGGGCTTCTGCGCGCAGGCAGTCGGCGTGTAGGTGAGCGTCGTGCCGCTCGCCGCGACGGTGACGTCGTAGCGGACGGGCGTCGGCCGCGTGATCGCGCCGGCCTTGCGGTACTGGTCGACGAACTCGAACGTGGCCGTGGTCGCGTTCTTGGCCGTCACCTCGAGCGCGCCGCGGTGCTCGTACGGGGCGAAGCCGCCGCCCACGCCGCAGAAGGTCGGCGAGCCGAGCACCTGAACGTTGGAGAGGACGTACTTGGTCGTCGTGAGCGCTCCCCCGGCGAGGAAGAGAGCCTTCGATGCGCAGGTCGACGTGACGAACGCCCCCGGGGTGAGCGTGCTGCACGCGGGGCCGGCGTCGAAGCCGCCGTCCAGGCCGCCGTCGTCGGGGTCGGACCCCGCGTCGTCCTCGGGCAGGAGGCCACCCCCGTCGGAGATCTCCTCCACGTCCGCTCCGGCGTCCGCCGGCGGGGGCGACGACGAGTCCGCGGACGACGTCGACGTATCGGGCGTGCCGGTAGAGGCCTCGGGCGTGCCCCCGTCCGCTCCGGGCGAGGCAGTGTCTTCGTCGCCGACGCAGGCCGCGACGGCGGACGCTCCGGCAGCGAGGACGATCGTGGCGACGAGGAGACGAGCACGCGCACGGGTGGGCATCATCCTTCGATGCTAACCGCACTCCGCCCCGGCGTGCGCGTCGCCCGAACGGACGACGCGTTTCAGTGAGCGATCTCGGCCATCAGCCCGAAGTGGTCGGACAACCGCGTCGTGAGGCGCTGACCGTCGTGCTCGACCTCGATCGGCTGGTCCATGATTCGCTCGTACGTCACGCGCGTCCCGCAGCCCTTCACGAGGACGTGGTCATAGGTCTTCGCCTCTCGCCCGCTCGCGAGCGGGTTCTCCGGGGGCGGGCACCACGTGCACGACGTCGACGCCGGCTCGACGAAGCCCTTCGCCGCGAACGACGCGAGCGTGCCGGGGAGCTCCGGGCGGATCGCGCCGGCGTCCGGGCTCGAGTTCAGGTCCCCCATGACGACCCGGCATCCGGAGGCAGGCAGCGCGTCGATCACCTCGTCGACCTGCGCCGCCTGCTCCTCGGCCCAGCTCTTCCAGGGCTGCCCGGACGGATACGGCACCGTCGTCAGGTCCGAGGAGAGGTGCGTGCAGGCGATCGCCCTGCCCTCGACCGTCGCGGTGATGAGCCCGCGATGCACGAGCGCCGTCCCGTAGTCCTCGAACCGCGCGTCGCCGATCGGATGCTTGCTGAGGAGCACGAGGCCGTTGCGTCCGTCCTGCACGTACTCGTTCGCGAGGAAGAGGCACTTCGTCGGCGACTCCGTGTTGGACGCGAGGCAGATCTGACAGCGGTCGGAGAGCGCGTCGTACTTCTCTTTGCATGCATTCTGCACACACTCTTCGGCGCTCACCCCGGCGGGCGTGCACTGCGAGTCGACGCAGCTCTTGAGGCCCTGGAGCTTGAACGGGCTGCACGAGAACCAGCGCCGACCGTTCTCCTCCGTCCGCTTGCGGAACGCGTACGGGTACGTACCGGCGAGCGCGCCCCGGATCGTCTCGTAGTCCTCGTCGGTCCACACCTCCTGCAGGCACAGGACGTCGGCGCCCGTCTCCTCGAGCGCGGGCGCGATCCGCGAGAGCCGCTCCTCCGCGAGCGCGACGCCGCCGCGAACGAGGCCCGCGTTGAACGTCGCGAGCTTGAACGCACGGGCGGTGGAGGCGGCCTCGCTGCTCTCGGCGTCGCCGGCCGGCGCCGAGCAGGCGGCGGTCGCGAGGCCCGAGAGCGTGAGGGCGAGGACGGAGCGGGCGAGCTGGCGGCGGTTCACGCCCACATGCACGCACACGTCGTGCCGGGCCGCCTGGGCGCCGATCTGCGCGAAATCATGCGCTCGGGGTGGGCCGCCGGGGATCCGGGGCCGGACCGAAGGCGCCCCGTCAGCCGTGTGCGTTCTTCACCACCACGACGTTGACGGTCACCACGGCGATGCCGACCGTGGCGAACCACGGTCGCAGGTCGGGGACGAGCGCGCTCATGGCGAAGGCCGCCGTGAACGTCAGCGCCGAGGGCCAGAACCGCTTCTCGAAGGTGACGGTCACGAGCGCGGTCACGACCGCCCAGAGGCCGACCTGCGCGATGCGCGCGATCGGGATCTCGAGGCCGAGCAGCGCCGCGGCGGAGAAGAGCGCGAGCTGCGCGGTGATGTTGACGGCGACGGCCGCGACCATGCGGCGGTTGAACAGCGTGGCGCGCAGCTCGGGCGCGATCGCCCAGGCGAGCGCGATCAGCGGCAGCTGGAGCAGCGAGCCGGTGATGAACCGCTTGTAGCTCGGGGTCACGAGCCGATCGCCGAGCACCTGCCCGGCGCACCACCAGAACGCCATGAACATGAGGAACACGCGTCGGGCGCGGAGGCCGACGCTCGAGTCGTGATCGCGCGCGACCTTCGAGAGCTCGTCGCGCTGGCGGTCCTCGGCGGCGACGGTGTCGGCGACGCGCGCCTCGAGGTCCGGTATCGGCTCCGGCGCGTCGGCGAGGAGCGCCCGGGCGACGCGCGGGTCGCGGGCCAGCTCGTGCTCGACCATCGTGCGCACGGCGTCCAGGAGGCCCGCGCGTGCCGCGGCGTTCTCGTGCCACGTCCGCAGCGCCTCGCGGAAGGCGAACCGGCAGACGGCATAGAGATCGTACACACGCTGGCGATCGCCGCCCTCGGCCAGGGCGCGCTGCAGCGCACCGAGCGTCTGCTCGCCCTCGAACGCGACGTGCTCGGAGTCACGCTGCCGGAGGAACGCGAGCACGTCGCGCCGCAGCTCGCCGACGGACGCGTAGCGATCCTCGGGATACCGCTGGAGGGCACGGCGGAGGATCACTCCGAGCTGGCGCGAGACGCCCGCGGGGATCGGCGGCGGCGTCGCCGCGATCGACTCGAGCGTCGCCCGCGTGTCACCCGCGCGGTGAGGAGGTCTGCCCGTCGCGAGCTCGAAGAGCACGGAGCCGAGCAGGTAGACGTCGGTCTGCGTCGAGATCGGGACCTCGAGGAGCCCGACCATCTCCGGCGCCGCGTACGAGAACGTCCCGCACACGTCGTCGACCACCTTCGCGCGCGGCAGGTGCTCTGCGGCCTCGCCTCCGGTCGCGACCGCGAGGCCCCAGTCGAGGAGGTAGACCTCGCCGAACGAACCGACCATCACGTTCGAGGGCTTCACGTCGCGATGCACGACGTGCTTCGAGTGCGCGAACTCGAGGATCTCGCAGACGCGGATGAACACGCGCAGGTTTTGCTCGAGCAGATCGCGTGCTCCTTCCGCCTCGGCCCAGGCCGGGTCGCGGATGCACGAGTGCCAGGTCTTGCCGCGGATGCGGCGCATGACGACGACCGGCGAGCCGTCGTCGCCCTTCACGATGTCGTAGACGGGGACGACGCCCGGGTGCTCGAGGTAGCCGGTGACCCATGCCTCGAGCAGCATGCGATGCGCATCGGCCTCGGCCGCGTGGGGGAGCGCCGTCTTGACCACGACGGAGCGACCGAGCGATCGCTGGACCGCCGCGCGTACGACGCCCATTCCTCCCTCGGCGATGACGTCGCCGATGACGAGCGCCGTGACGGGCGCCGTCGGACCTACCGGAGGGGGCCTGAGCGAGCTCGTATGGCTCGCGTCGGCCACTGTCGGAGGCAGCTCGGAGTCGCGAACCACCTTCCGACCAGGCTGGTCTCCCGGTGGCATCCGACGACGATGATAGCGCGCCTCAGCGCTTGCGCGTCTTCGTCGTCGGGGCCGCCGCGGCTCCGGGCTTCTTGCCTACCTTCGCACACGCCTCGGGGATCTGGCTGCGGATGCACGCGACGTCGTAGAGCTGCTTCGCCGCCTGCGCGTTCGGCGGGATGGGCGGCGCGCCCTTTTCCATGATCTGCGCGAGGTCCATGCACGTCGAGTCGACGCCGCCGGAGCACGCCTTTCCGAAGTACTGGATCGCCTGCTCGGGGTGCTTGGCGCTCTTGTCGTACACACCCATGTGCCAGTCGCCGAGCGCCTCGCACGCGTCCGCATCGCTCGCGTCGCACTTCTTCTCGAGGTCCTTGAGCGCGCGGTCCTTCAGCGCGAGCGAGTCCGACGTGCTCGCGGCGACGCCGATGCCGCCCGCGAGCATGCCCGCCTGCGCGAGGCAGCCGCGATCGTCATTGCCGAGGCACGCGCGCTCGTGCGCCTTGTACGCGCGCGGGAGGTCCTTGTTCTGCTTCATGAGCAGCGAGCCCGTGTAGAAGCAGGCGCGCACGTATCCGAGCGAGCAACCCTTGTCCATCCACGGGATCGCGCCGGTGACGTCGTTCGCGAGGCGGAGCTGGTGGCCGATGCCGCTGCACGCACGACCGTTGCCCTTCTCGCAGGCCTCCTTGAACAGGGACGCTGCCTTCGCCTTGTCCGCAGGGATGCCGAGGCCCTTGCTGTAGACGAAGCCCATGCCGGTGCAGCCGTTGATGTCGCGTTTCGCGCAGCCCTGCTCGTAGAGCTCGAGCGCGCGCCTCGGATCCTCCTGCACGCCCTTCCCCTTCTCGTACATCCATCCGAGGATCGAACAGCTCGCGCCGTCGCCGCGCTTGCACTCGTCCTCGCACGACTTCGCGTCGCCCTGCTTGCACGTCTTGGTCACGGCCTTGGTCGGCGTGACGCACATGACGCCCGAGCGCACCGTCCCCGGCGGACACGAAGCGGGCGCACGGAAGCCGCCGCCGGAGGCGCGGACGACGGGGGTCTTGTCCTCGGCGATCGGCACCAGCCGGAGCTTCAGCGGGATGTCGCACTCCGCGACCGGGCTCCTGTCCGACGACTGCGCCTTCTGGCACACGACCCTGTTGCCGGAGCCGGAGGTCTTGCTCGCGCTGCTCGAGCTCGTCGCGCTCGCCCCCTGGCCGAAGATCTCCGCGGCCGCGCCCGCCTGGGAGTCGGTCGACGAGCGCATGGCGAAGGCGCCGAGGCTCGCCGTCGCGACGAAGTGCGTGGCCGCCTTGCAGTCGGCGCCGCGCAGCTGCGCCCTCCCGATGCTCGGCACGGTCGTGTTGCTCTCTCCGACGACGGCATACGCGACGTCGAGGGCCGTGCCGCGTTTCAGGTCGGCCTCCATCTTCGCGGCGAGCGCCGCGCCGGAGGACAGCGTCGCCTTCATCGAGTCGGCGTCGGCGAGCCGGAAGCTGTCCTCGTTGAACCCGGTGCCGCTGTACTCGTAGTTGCCGGCGACCTGGCAGTTGCGTAGCACCTTGAGCTGCTTGCAGTCGTACGAGACGACGACGACGCCTCGATCCATCGCGGCCTTCAGCGCACCGCGCTGATCGCCCGCGAGATCGATGACCCAGGGCTCGATCTCCTCGCTCGGGTTGGTACACGACGTCGCCCCGAGCGCGTCCTTCGCCGTCGGCGCGTCTGCACGTACCGCCTTCGCCGCGCCGCCCGCACCGCCTCCGCAGGACACGAGCCCCACCGCGACGAACCCCAACGTCCCGAACACACGCACGACTCGCTTCATCACGACCCCTTGGTGAGATCGCGAAGGATACCGGAGTCGGCGGCGGCTGGAGAACCGCCTTCAAATGGTGAAGGAGCTGTCGAAGGAGCGGGGGATGCACGCCGGACGCTCGTCTTCGAGGTCTCCGTCGATCCGGTCCTTCACCTCGGGCCACTCGTCCTCGCCGATGCGTTCGAGCTCGTCGAGGTCGTGCTTGAGACGCGCGCGCCAGCCGCGCGCCGCGGAGACCGAGCGCTCCTTGTCGCCCTTCGCGTCGCCGGTCGCCCGCGCGAGCTCCTGTTCCAGCTCGAGGACCCGCTTGTCGGCAGAGGCTATCTCCTTCGCGAGCGTCTTCTTGTACTGCACGCGTTCGCGCTGGGCGGCCTCGGCGACGTCTTCGCGCTCACGACGGACCTCGTCGGCGGCGTCGCGCAGCTCGTCGGGCACGCGACCCGCACCGCGCACCACCACGTGTTCGAGCTCGTGAGCGGCCTCGGCGGCGCGGCGCTCGGCGGTCGCCGCGGCACCGGGGGCCCGCTTCCCGTGGCATCCGGTCGTCGCGCCGATCACGGCGACGAGGAAGGCGAGTGTGCGGGCCGTCGTGGTCACGCACCAGCGGGCTGCAAGGCACGAGCCGCGGGATGGCCTGCAAGGGAGCGAGCAGCCCGAGCACGAGCGTCGTCGCGATCCGTCACACCGGCGCGCGCCGCCTCGACCGTGCGCGTCCCATCACGCCCATCTTTCCGCGTGATCGGCGAGGCATGGCAGATGCTCGAGCTCGCACCACCATGGCACGACGAGCCGACGCAACCGCCTTCGATCCCGAAGTCCTCGCCGAAGAGACGCGCTTCGACGACGAGCGGCCGCGCATCGGCGCTCCGCGATCGCAGCCGCGTGCGCGCGTGATGCCGCCGCACGATCCCGATGCGGAGGCCCTCGCGATCGCGACGCGCGTCGTCGAGAAGGTGGCGGTCGCGCGCAGCCTCGCGAAGATCGTCGGCGACCTCGCACGAGCGAACGCGTCCGCGGCGACGGTGGTGCTCCGCACCTACGCCGACCGGAAGCTGGCGGAGATGATCGAGCAGGGCGAGCCCATCGAGCGCGCGAGGAAGGTGGCGACCGCGGCCGCCGGGGCTGCGAAGCACGCGGCGCTTCTTGCGGTGCTCCGGGCGTCAGCGGCGCGGTCGACGACGGACGAGCGCCAGACCGAGGACGCCGGCGAGCGCCTCGATCGGGAGCGAGCGTGACCGTCTCGGGCCTGCGGCGCACGAGAGGCCGACGGCCGCCTTGCGGATCGCGCCGATCTCGTCGTCCTCGCCGTCGTCCGGGAGGCGCTCGGGATGCTCGGGCGTCGTGTCGGACGCGAGCTGCTCGCCGCCGCCGTCGGGTCCGGTGAGCGTCACCGGCGGCGGGCCCGCGTCGGCCAGCTCGGCGACCGGCGGGGTGGGCCGGGGCGCGGGCGTCTCTGCGCTCGACTCCGCGCAGCAGCGGAAGCTCTGCTGATACGCGACGAAGTCCTCGTTGTGCGCGCGCGTGGCGGGCCGGCACCGTGCACGGACCGGGCCCCAGTAGCCGCCCTTGAGGACCGACGCGTAGCCGGTGCTCCTCACGTTGCGCGTCCACTCGTCGACGTTGCCCGTGAGGTCGTAGACCCCGAAGGGGCTCTTGCATGCGGCGCGCGAGCCGGAGGGCTCTCCCTGCCACAGGCGATCGAGCTCCTCCTTCGCCTTGACGCCGTCGCGCGGCGACAGCGCGCCCTCGGTGAACGGGCGCCAGCTCCGATCGATCACGCACGCGGTCGTGTCGCGCGTGAAGCCGTACGGATACGGCCGGACCTCCTCGCCCTCACAGGCGAAGGTCCACTCGTTCTCGTTGCACAGCCGCTTGCCGCCCTTCTTGCAGAGCGCCTCGGCCTCGCGGAACGTCACCACGATCATCGGGTTCTGCCCGAGCGCGTTGGGGTACTCGAACCGGTCGATGCAGTAGTCCATCGCGCGGACCGGCAGCTTTGCGACCTCGCCTGCGATCTTCGCCGGATCGAACGAGCGACAGCGCGCGGGGAAGTCGCGGCTGATCCAGTCGGTGCACGCGGCGTCCTGGATGCGCTCGATCTCGCCGGTCTGCTCGCCGTGGAGATCGAGCCGATAGCTCCCCTTGACGCGCACCATGCCCGCCGGACATCCCGCCGAGTTGCCCTCGCGCGCATCGGTCACCTCGGGCGGCTCGGCCGACGGCGAGCTCGCCTGCGCCTGCCAGTGCTTCTTGTCGATCGAGCGCCACTCGAAGCGAGGAGGATCGCCCGGCGACCGGCGGAGCTCGTCGGCCGCATCGCCGATCGTCAGGCCGTTCGCCCGGAGCCACCAGCCGCCGAAGAACCCGAACGTGAGGACGAGCCCGGCCGTCGCCTTCGCGAGGAGGACGAGGCGGAGGGTACGGAGGCGAGGCTCGGGAGGCGCGTTCACGACGGTCACTGGGTAGACGGGCGATCTCCGGCGATGACGTACTGGTACGGCAGCCCGACGTCGACCCTCCGCGGCGCGAGGCCGGCGCTCGCGAGGTCGGCGCTCACGTCCTCCGGCGTCAACCGCGCCGCAGGCGGCGGCCCGTGCGGCGACTCCTTCGTGAAATCGACGATGTAGACCGAGCCGCCCGGCGCGAGCGCGGCGGCGAGCTTCTTGGCGTACGCGCGGCGATCCTCGACGTGATGCCACGTGTCCACGACCAGCACCCGATCGATGGATGCGGGAGGCAGGTGCGGATCGTCCGCGGCGCCGAGGACGGCCTCGACGTTCGCGAGGCCTTCACGCTTGGCGCGGTCGGTCAGCCACCGGACCATGTCGGGCTCGACGTCGACGGCGATCACCCTCCCGGCCGGCCCGACCGCGCGCGAGAGGTGCGGCTCGAAGTAGCCGGTCCCCGCGCCCACGTCGGCGACCTTCGCTCCCGGCGCGATCGCCATCGCCTTCACGACGTCCTTCGGAAGCTGCCACGCATCGCGCGCCGGATCGTCGAAGACCTTCGACCACGAGGCGGCATCTTCGAAGCGGTGCCGATGGTGCGGGTGGCGATGCGCGTGCGGCTCTCCCGCCTGCTCCTGGGGTCGATCCGGCGCGCGCGGCGGCTCCGATCGCGCGCAGGCGGCCGCCATCCCGACAACCGCAACCATGTACTTGAAATCACGCAACATATTGACCTCTCGACCGCGCTCCGGACGCCGTTGGCATGCGACACGCCGCCGCAGCCCCGCTGGTTTTCCTTGACGAAGCAAGCATGACTGTCCGAAAAACTCCGCCTGGAGGCAACCAGACCATGAAGAAGCTCTTCGTTCTTTCGGCTTTCGCGGCTCTCGCGATGGCGTGCGGTGGTGGCGACAAGCCGGCGACGGATCCGTCGGCGACCAACACCACCTCGACCCCGTCGACCCCGTCGACGTCGGACACTTCGTCGGCCACGCCGGCGGCCCCGAGCACGGCGACCCCGGCGACGACCGGTACGACCGCGCCGGAAGCCCCCAAGAAGTGACAACCTGAGCCGCACGGCTTCGCGCCGTGGCGGCCGCGACGAGGCCCGCGTCCCTTTCTTCGTGGAAGGTTCGCGGGCCTTCTCGTATCTACAGACCGTCACGTCCCCAGCGGTCATGCGCGTCGCCCTCGCCAGCTGCCTCGAGCCCCCGGAGCCCGACGTCGACGAGCCGCTCCTCGTCGACGCGCTGCGCCGCGCCGGCGCCGACGTCGAGGTGCTCGCCTGGGACGATCCCTCGGCGCCGTTCGACGAGCACGACCTCGTCGTCCTGCGCTCGACCTGGAACTACTTCGAGCACCTGGACGCGTTCCTGGCGTGGGCCGACCGCGTCGGACGCATCACTCGCCTGCGGAACGCCCCGGCTACCGTCCGCTGGAATGCGGTGAAGACGTACCTGCGCGATCTCGAGGTGCGAGGCGTCCCGATCGTCCCCACCGAGCTCGTGTCCCGCGGGCGAGCGCCCGATTTCTCCGCCCTGCTGCGCGAGCGCGGGTGGGCAGAGGCCGTGGTGAAGCCGCTCGTCTCCGCCGGCTCGTTCCGCACGGCGCGCTTCGCGGCCGGCGACTCCGACAGAGCGCAAGCGTTCCTCGACGACCTCGCGCGCGATCGCGACGTGATGATCCAGGAGTGGATGCCTGCGGTCGAGACCTACGGCGAGCGCTCGCTCGTCTGGATCGACGGCGAGCTCACGCATGCGATCCGCAAGTCTCCCCGCTTTGCCGGCGGGGTCGAGCAGGTCTCGGACGAGGTGCCGATCGCCGACGACGAACGCGCGTTCGCGCATCGCGTGCTCGATCCCATCGCGAAGGAGCACCGGCTCCTCTACGCGCGCGTCGACACCATCCGCGACGGAGACGTGCTCCGGATCATGGAGCTCGAGCTCGTCGAGCCCTCGCTGTTCTTCAAGCAGTGCCCGCGCGCGCTCGATCGGTTCGTCCGCGCCGCGATCGAACAACCTTCGAGGTGATCCATGGGCTGCCTGTTCTGCAACATCATCGAGAAGAAGATCCCGGGCGACATCGTCTACGAGGACGAGCATGCGGTCGCGTTCCGCGACATCCGCCCCGTCGCCCCCACGCACGTGCTCGTCGTCCCGCGCAAACACCTCGCGGCGATCCACGACCTGACCGCCGAGGACGCGCTCACCGTCGGCAACCTCTTCGTCGTCGCGCGGAAGCTCGCCGACCAGCTCGGCCTCACGGCTGCGGGCTACCGCCTCGTGGTGAACGACGGCGACGCGGCCGGCCAGACCGTCCACCACATCCACGTGCACCTCCTCGGCGGACGGAACCTCTCCTGGCCGCCCGGCTGAGGGTGCTGCTAAACAGTTCGGCGATGAAACGCACGTTCATGGCGCCCTTCGCCGTCGTCTGCTTCGCGCTCGTCGCGCCGGTGGCGCACGCGCAGGCGAAGGGCGACGCGAAGGATGCGGCCGTTGCCGACGCGGCAGCCGCGAAGCCGGCGAATGCCGGCGACGTCCTCAAACCGACGGACCCGAAGAGAGACCGCGCCGACCGCCGCCGCCGCGCGATCGCGCTCACGCGGGCACGGTGGGGCGCCCTCGTCATCAACCCCCCGGCGCAGGCCGAGCTCCGCCTGCACGCGCAGCGCATCGCGAAGATCGACGCGATGGAGCAGGTCGCGCGCGCCTCCGGCAAGACGGATCTCCTCCCGCGCATCGCGAACCTCCGGGTGAAGGAGAACGCGCGGTTCGAGATGCGGATGGACTACGTCAAGAACGAGATGGACGGAGGCCCCCGATGAGCCGCTCGTCCTGCCTTCTCCTGGCCGCGCTCGCTGCGCTGCCGGCGCTCGGCGCCTGCAAGAGCGACAAGCCGAAGGCGACGACCGTCGCCCCCTCCGCGTCCGCGAATCCGTTCGCGATCGAGGACGACGACGTCCCGACGAGCGTCGACTTCGAGGAAGAGGCGCTGAGGTCGATCACGCCCGAGAACGTCGAGGAAGAGGTCGCGAAGATGGAGAAGGAGCTCGACTGAGCTCCCGTCTCAGGTGAGCGGGGGCGGGCGCACGGACTCGCGCGCCTTCTCTCCAGCGCCCTCGGTCGCGGCGTCGGTACGCTCGAGATCGAGCAGACGCGCGAGCGCCGCGTCGACGAGCACGCGGTCGTTCGCGTCCGGGGCGAGGCCGGCGACGCGGGCGCGCGCGGCCATCGTGCGCAGGGCCGCGAGCTCGGTCGCCGACAGCTCCACGACGCGGTGCAGGCGCACGGCAGCGATGCTGTAGCGCAGCACGAACACCGGCTCGCCGCCGCGTCCGCCCTCGCTCGCGACCGACACGGCCGTCGCGCGGGCGAGCTGCGGGACGACGCCGCGGAGGATCGACGCGCGCATCCTCGCGCGCTGCACGCCGGGCTGCGCGAAGAGCTCGAACATGCGGTTGCGCACGTAGACGCCCGGCGCGAGCGCCATTGCGACCGTCAGCGCCTCGACATGCTTCTCGGTGATCGCGGGGAAGGTCATGCGCCGTTCAGCTGGCTGAGTTGCGCGGCCTGGCGGTCGGTTCTGAGAGCGGTGACGAGCTCGTCGAGGTCCCCCTCGATGATCCGATCGAGCTTGTTCAACGTCAGCTTGATGCGGTGGTCGCTCACGCGATTCTGCGGGTAATTGTACGTGCGGATCTTCTCGCTGCGCTCGCCCGAACCGACCATGCCACGGCGCTCCGCGGAGAGCTGCGCGTCCTGCTTCTCGCGCTCGATGTCGAGCAGGCGGCTCTTCAGCACCTTCAGCGCCTTGGCCTTGTTCTTCAGCTGCGATCGCTCGTCCTGACACTTGACGATGATGCCGCTCGGCTTGTGGAGGATCTGCACGGCGCTGTTCGTCGTGTTGACGCCCTGGCCTCCCGGGCCGCCGCTCGCGGCGATCGAGATCTCGAGGTCCTTCTCGTCGACCTGTACCTCGACGTCGTCGGCCTCCGGCAGGACCGCGACGGTCGCCGTCGACGTGTGGATGCGGCCCTGCGTCTCCGTCGCGGGCACGCGCTGCACGCGATGGACGCCGCCCTCGAAGCGCAACTGCGAGTAGACGTCCTTGCCGCTGATGAGCGCGATGCACTCCTTGTAGCCGCCGGTCGCGCTCTCGCTGAGCGACAGGACCTCGATGGTCCAGCCCTTCGACTCCGCGTACCGCGCGTACATGCGGAACAGGTCGCCGGCGAACAGGGCCGCCTCCTCGCCGCCCTCGCCGCCGCGGATCTCGAGGATGACGTTCTTCTTGTCGTTGGGATCCGGCGGCAGGAGGAGGACCTGGAT
>WBZO01001834.1_pt2 | contig 12522 bp, 10 predicted proteins | sample 5204261 | NCBI WGS metagenome assembly WBZO01 (sample SAMN12412400, study PRJNA552823) | activated sludge metagenome | isolation source: activated sludge from anammox sidestream of wastewater treatment plant... | place: USA: North Carolina | collected 2017-09 | reverse complement strand
CACGGTCTCGGTGTGCGTGATGTTGCCGGTCACCAGTTGCGGGAAGGCGATCACCACGGCCACCATGAAGATCTGGATCATGACGAAGGGAATCGCGCCCCAGTAGATGTCGCTGGTGCGCACCGAACGTGGCGCCACGCTGCGCAGGTAGAAGAGTGCGAAGCCGAAGGGTGGGTGCAGGAACGAGGTCTGCATGTTGATCGCGAGCAGCACCCCGAACCACACGAGATCGATGCCGAGCTTCTGTGCCACCGGGGCGAGCAGCGGCACCATGATGAATGCGATCTCGAAGTAATCGAGGAAGAACGCGAGCAGGAAGATCATCACGTTCACCACGATCAGGAACCCGAGCACGCCACCGGGAACGCTGGTGAGCAGGTGTTCGACCCACAGATCGCCGTCCAGCCCGCGGAAGACCAGGCTGAACACGGTCGATCCGATGAGGATGAACATGACGAAGCTCGTCATCACCGCGGTCGACTCCAGCGCCGACTTGACCATGGCGTAGGTCAGCTTGCGCTTGGACGCGGCGAGGATGAGCGCACCGGTCGCACCCATGGCGCCACCCTCGGTCGGCGTTGCGACCCCGAGGAAGATCGTCCCCAGCACGAGGAAGATCAGCACGAGCGGCGGGATCATCGACGTGAATACCTTGACGACGAGCTTCCCGCCGAACAGGGTGCGCGCCTCGGGGGGGCAGCCGGGTGCCGCGGCCGGCTTGACGATCGACACGAGCATCACCCACAGCGCGTACAACCCCGCGAGCGAGAGTCCTGGAATGAGCGCGCCTTGGTAGAAATCGCCGACGGAGGCGCCCATCTGGTCGGCGAGCACGATCAGGACGAGACTCGGCGGGATGATCTGGGCGAGCGTGCCGGAGGCGGCGATCACGCCGGAGGACAGCCAGTTGGCGTAGCCGTAGCGCATCATCACCGGCAGCGAGATGAGGCCCATGGCGAGCACCGAGGCGGCGACGACACCCGTGGTCGCCGCGAGCAGCGCGCCGACGAACACGACCGCATAGGCGATGCCGCCGCGGATCGTGCCGAAGAGCTGGCCGATGGTGTCGAGCAGCTCCTCGGCCATGCCGCTGCGCTCCAGGATCAGCCCCATGAAGGTGAAGAAAGGGATCGCAAGCAGCGTTGCATTGCCCATGATCCCGAGCACGCGCTCCGGCAGCGCCTGCAGGAGCTCGAGCTGGATCGTGCCGTGGATCATCCCGATGATCGAGAAGAGCAGGCCATTGGCGGCGAGGGAGAATGCGACGGGGTAGCCCAGCAGCAGGAAGACCACGAGGCCGGCGAACATCAAGGGGGCCATCAGCTCGAAGGGCATCAGCGTGCCTCCGTCTCGAGCTTGCCCGCAGCGTCACTTTCGTGCGGCACGGCACCGTGCGCGCCCTTGGGATCGAGCTCCGACCACGGCACGAGACCCTTCAGGAAGCCGATGCGCTTGATGAGCTCGGAAACGCCTTGCAGCGCAAGCAGCGCAAAGGAGACCGGGATCAGCAGGCGCATCGGCCAACGGATGAGGCCGCCGGGGTCGGATGAGTGCTCCTGGATCGTCCACGACGTGACGAGCGTCGGCCAGGCGTAGACGCCGATGATGATCGCGGTGGGGAGGAGGAAGAAGAGCGTGCCGACGATGTCGATCCACGCTCGCGTGCGCGGCGACAGGTGGCTGTTGATCACGTCGATCCGCACGTGCTCGTTGCGGCGCAGCGCGTAACCGGCAACGAGCAGGAAGACCGCCGAGTTGAAGTACCACTGCAACTCGAGCCAGGCGTTGGACGCCAGGTTCAACGTGTACCGCGCGAGGGCATTGGCGGTGCAGACGAGGACCGCGGCAAGGCCAAGCCACGCGACCCACTTGGCGACGCGCTCGTTGACGATGTCGATCCAGCGCGACGCGTTCAGCAACCGTTGCATGGCGTGGCAACTCCGTGGCTGGCGGAAGGCGGACCCCGACCGCCGCGTGCGACACGCCGGAGTTCAGGTAGTTTCCCCCATTTGCGGATGGAAATGCAACGTGCGGTCGCGAAAATCGCGCGTGAGGGCGAAGGCGCGGTGCGTTGTGCGCCGCCACCTATCGCGCCCGTGTCGCGGCGCGCAGTTCAGTGACCGGTGCGCGCGAGGTGGCGCCAGATCCAGCCGGAAGGAGCGTTGCGACCCGACAGCGTCCAGTCGCGCGCAGCATCCGATTCGAAGAGGTGCGCGAGGGCGCGCCGTCCTGCGGTGGTGCCGGCAAACAGGATCTCGTCGTCGGCAGCCAGCGCACAGTCGTTCCCGGGCGCGACGATCGCCTCGCCGTCGCGCACGAGGAGCAGCGGGACCGCGGCCACCTCCGCACTCACGTCGTCGCGCACGTGCAGCAGGTCGCCCAAGAGGATGCCGCGACCTGCGGCGAACCAGCGCACGAGCGCCGGCGCTTCGGTCATGTCCAGGCGCACGCGCCACCGCGCCGGGACCGCGTCGCCGCAGTGCCGGGCCAGGCGTGTGAGCAATGCCGACGCCCAGACCTCACCCAGCGTCGGAATGGCCGCGATGAAGCGCGCGAGCAGGGGCGCGACGATGCGGGGCAACACCTCGTGCAGGAGGATGTGCGCCGGGATCATCGGGAAGTCGACGCCGACGGCGCGGAACAGCGGCGCGTTCGCCGGCTCGTTCTGGCGCGCGAGGATGTAAAGCGACGCATTGAGCCGGCGCGCCGCGGCGATGACCGAGAGATTGATCGTGTCCTCGTCGGTCGCTGCGACCAGTCCAACGGCATCCTGCGGGTTCGCGGCCGCGAGGACCGCAGCCTCGGTCGCCGAGCCGGCGATGATCGCGGGATCGTCGGTCGTCGTGGCCGCGGGGTCGACGACCGTCACGGCAAGACCTTCGGCACGCAGGTCGGCGGCGACCTCGCCCCCGAATCGGCCGTGTCCGCAGACGATCCAGCGCCCCCGCGGTGGCGTGCGCAGCGGCGGGCGGGTCGCGAGCGGATCGGCCGTGAGCCATTCGATGAGTTGCATCGACGACGGCGATGACAGCGCGACGCGCAGGTAGTCGCCGTACAGGTCGAACGGGCTGATGATCATCGGCTCGCCGAACGCCCGCATTCGTTCCGCGGCAAGCGGCGAGTCGGCGCGGGCGATGACCGACACGTCGGGGTGACGAAGCGCGACGGTCATGACCACCGCGAGGTTGGTCTCGTCGTCGTTGGTGAGGGCGACGATCGTACTGCACCACGGGTTCGCGAGGCCGGCGAGCAAGAGGTTCTCCGGGTTGCGCGCGTCGATCGTGAGCGCCGGCACGTCGGCGCGCAGCGACGCCAGCGCGAGCTCGTCGATGCGCTCCTGAGCGAGATCGATGGCGACGACGCGCCAGTCGAGGGCATCGAGCGAGCGGGCGAGGCGCCGCCCCGCGTGCCCGCAACCCGCGATCAGCACGAATGGCTCCTGCAGCGCGCGCACGCGCCCGGCGAAGCGGCGCAGCGCGACGGCGTGCCGGAAGCTGCGGTCGCGCAGCATCCACAGCACCGTCGCGATCGTGTAGGCCCAGCCGAGTACCGCGAGGTAGATCGACAGCGTGACCCACATGCGCTGCGCGTTCGAGAACGCGTATGGCGTCTCGCCGAATCCGATCGACGTCGCCGTATACGTCATGAAGTAGAACGCGTGGAAGAAACTCATCTTCCACGGCCGGCCCTGGTCGTCGACGCCGGGGACGAGCGTCAATCCCAGCACCGCGACCGCGTAGATCAGGATGAGCGCGATGAGCGGCGGCCGCAGGCGCCGCAGCACGAGGAAGATGGTGCTCGTCGCCTGGATGGGCGACGGCGGCTCACGGCGCCGCTCGCCGTTGGCGCGCTCGCTGTCCGCCGTATCCGGCGACTCCGGCTCGCTGCCGAAGAGCCGCTGCAGCGCGACGAAGAGCGAGCTCGACATCGATCGCGCGGCTATCGGCGCTGGAACGAGAGCGTCTCGGCGATGAGCATCACGACCGAGACGACGTTGGCGAGCAGCGCTCCGATCGCGAGCGATACGACACCCGCCATCGCGTGCGGGGTGACGCCCTCCGGACTGACGTGCGCCGCGTAGCCCCACGCGATCGTCGCGGCGATGAGTTGCAGGTCGGCGACGAGGCTCGTGGCGAGGTGCACGGCGCCGATCTGCGTGCGATCGCCGAACTTGAGCACGGTCGCCACCAGGCTCACGACGAGTGCGGCGAAGAGCTCGTATTCGTTGTGATGCGCGAGATCGTCGATGTCGCCGTAGACGAAGCCGAAATTGAGCGTCGCGGCGAGCAGCACGAAGAAGCCGAAGATCACCTTCTCCAGGTTCATGCGTGGACCTTCAAGGAGGGAGTCGCGCCCATTCTACGGCGCATGCCGCACCGGCGCGCAACCGGCGGGCGAGGGGGGAGCTGCCATCTCTGGCGGCGGCCGGCAGCCTGAGCGTCATCCGCCGCCGGGGACGCGTCGCGCCCCCGACGGCGGTCGCGGCTACGCCTTGCTGTAGATTTCGCCCCCCTTCGCCACGAATTCGACCGCCTTCGCCTGCATGCCCTTCGCGAGCGCCTCGTCCTCGCCGATGCCCTGCTTCGCCGCGTAGTCGCGCACGTCCTGCGTGATCTTCATCGAGCAGAAGTGCGGCCCGCACATCGAGCAGAAGTGCGCGAGCTTGGCACCCTGCTGCGGCAGCGTCTCGTCGTGGAACTCGCGCGCCTTGTCCGGATCGAGGCCGAGGTTGAACTGATCCTCCCAGCGAAACTCGAAACGCGCCTTGGACAGCGCGTTGTCACGCAGCTGTGCGCCGGGATGACCTTTGGCGAGATCGGCCGCGTGCGCCGCGAGCTTGTACGCCATGATGCCGTCCTTCACATCCGCCTTGTTGGGTAGCCCCAGGTGCTCCTTCGGCGTCACGTAGCAGAGCATCGCGGTACCGTACCAGCCGATCATGGCGGCGCCGATCGCGCTCGTGATGTGGTCGTAGCCCGGCGCGATGTCGGTGGTGAGCGGGCCCAGCGTGTAGAACGGCGCCTCGCCGCACAGGCGCAACTGCTCGTCCATGTTGTGCTTGATGAGGTGCATCGGGACGTGGCCCGGGCCTTCGATCATCACCTGCACGTCGTGCTTCCACGCGACCTGCGTCAGCTCGCCAAGGGTCGCGAGCTCGCCCATCTGCGCCTCGTCGTTGGCATCGTGGATCGACCCGGGTCGCAGGCCGTCGCCGAGCGAGAACGCGACGTCGTACGCCTTCATGATCTCGCAGATCTCCGCGAAGCGCGTGTACAGGAAGCTCTCCTCGTGGTGCGCGAGGCACCACTTCGCCATGATCGAGCCGCCGCGCGAGACGATCCCCGTCATTCGCTTCGCGGTGAGCGGGACGTAGCGCAGCAGCACGCCGGCGTGGATCGTGAAGTAGTCGACGCCCTGCTCGGCCTGCTCGATCAACGTGTCGCGGAAGATCTCCCAGGTGAGCTCCTCCGCCTTGCCGTCCACCTTCTCCAGCGCCTGGTAGATTGGCACGGTGCCGATCGGCACCGGCGAATTGCGCACGATCCACTCGCGCGTCTCGTGGATGTTCTTGCCGGTGGACAGGTCCATCACCGTGTCGCCGCCCCACCGAATCGCCCAGGTCATCTTCTCGACTTCCTCGCCGATCGACGAGCTCACCGCCGAGTTGCCGATGTTGGCGTTGATCTTCACGAGGAAGTTGCGGCCGATGATCATCGGCTCGGTCTCGGGGTGATTGACGTTGCAGGGGATGATCGCGCGACCGCGGGCGACCTCGTCACGCACGAACTCGGGCGTGATGCGCTCTGGAATCGCGGCACCGAAGCTTTGCCCCGGATGCTGCCGGCGCACGTTCGGCGGAAAGCGCGTCAACATCTCCTCACGCAGGAGGTTCTCGCGAATCGCGACGAACTCCATCTCCGGCGTGACGATGCCACGGCGCGCATAGTGCATCTGCGTGACGTTGGCGCCCGCCCGCGCCCGCAGCGGCCGCCGCTTGAGGTCGAAGCGCAGACCGGCAAGCGCGGCGTCGGCCAGCCGAGCGCGCCCGTACTCGGACGTGGGACCGGCCAGGGCCTCGGTGTCACCCCGCTCCGCGATCCACGCCGCGCGTACCGGTGCGAGCCCCTTGCGGATGTCGATCGTGACCGACGGATCGGTATACGGACCCGACGTGTCGTACACCGCGAGCGGCGGATTCTTCTCGGGAGTCCCGCCGTCGCCGTGCACGGGGGTATCCGACTGCACGATCTCGCGCATCGGCACGCGCAGGTCGGGCCGTGAGCCCTCGACATGGATCTTGCGTGACGCCGGCAGCGGCGCGACGGCGGCCGAGTCCACCTTCGCATCGCGCGCGAAGAAGCGGTCGTTGGCATTCATGGCAGCACTCCTCGAAAAGATCGCGGCACGAGGAGGCGGAAGCGGCGGGGAAACGGGGGGTGCGCTTCACGCTTCCCTGCGCCGGCATTACCCGGATCAGGTTCCAAGGGTTTGATCTCACCCGCGCACCGCGTCGTTCATGCAGTGGCAGGACCCCTAGCGCGAGCGTCAAAGGTACCCCGAAACGGGGTGGGGCGCAAACGGCGCGGCCGGCGTGTGCGGTCGACGGATCCACGCGAGCCCATTGCCATTCGCGTGCCTGCCCACGTGATCGATCGCTCACGGCCCACCGGTCGCGGTTGGAACACGCGGATGGCCAGGCATCGGGGCAGGGCCTGCTGATCGATCGCGTTGCCTGGCCATCGTGCGCTCACGCCCTGGGCGGCGGGTTGCGCCATCACGCTCGTGAACCGCCTTCTTCACGAGAGGACGATCGTCACTTGCCACCGCGTCGTGCATCGCGCGATGATCGCAGTCGGCGGCACCTGGCACGATGGCTATCATGTGCGGTCGGCGATGGATCCTGCACGGACCCTGTCGTCGGCAAGCCGTTCGGATTCGGCGTTGGGTGTGTCATCCTGGTTTCCCCTTGACCGTCGACGACCCTGAATGGAGGCCATCCCGTGCCTGCTTACGTCATTGCTGATACGCAGATCACCGACTCCAAGACGTACGACGAATACAAGCGTCAGGTCGCACCGCAGATTGCCAAGTTCGGAGGACGGTTCCTCGTTCGTGGCGGCAACCACGTGGTCCTCGAAGGAAGCTGGCGACCGCACCGGCTCGTCGTGATCGAGTTTCCGACCATGGAGGCGATCACCGCCTGGTACAACTCGGCGGAGTACGCGCCGCTGCTCGCCTTGCGGCAGCCGGCAGCTACCGATCATCTGGTCGCCGTCGAAGGCACATAGGAAGCCGCGGGACCACGGGCGTTTCGTTGCAGGACATCGACCTCGATGCCCGCCGACCCTGACGTCGGCGCGACACGGCGGGTGCGGTGCTCGTCGCGCGTGTTCGCAGCACGGCGGTCGCTTCGTCAACCATGACCGCGCACGAGATTGCCTTGATCGAGGTGGACGGTGCCGCGCTCGTTGGCGCGGCGCGTGACCTGTTCCGCGAATACGCCGAAGCCATTGGTACGGACCTCGAGTATCAAGGATTCTCCACCGAACTCGCGACGCTGCCGATGCCGTACCAGCCACCCAGCGGCGCGCTTCTGCTTGCGCGCGCCGGCTCGGAGATCGCCGGATGCGTCGCCTTGCGCCCTCTTGATCGCCGGACGGGCGAGATGAAGCGCTTGTACGTTCGTCCTGCCTATCGGAGAGCGGGCCTGGGCCAGCGCCTCGTGGAAGCGATGATCGCGGCGTCCCGTCGCGCCGGATACGGCGAGCTGCGCCTGGACACCCTTCCAACGATGGCAGCGGCGCAGGCGCTCTATGCGCGACTCGGCTTCGTCGAGATTCCGCCGTACGGCGAGGCACACTTGCCGGGAACCCGCTTTTTTGCACTTCGCCTGGGCACATGATCGTGCCCTCGCGCCCATGCGCATTCGCTGCGCACCGGCTTCCGCGCCGGACCTCACGCGAGCCTCGCGGCGAGCGAACGCAGCGACGAGAAGGCCAAGAGCGCGAACGACGGCAACAGCCGGTCGCCGTCCATGCCCGTCTTCGTGCCCGGCGCTGCGTGAGGGTATCCTGCCGACGGAGGAGATGCGCATGGCCAAGCTCGTGTTCGCAATGAACCAGTCGCTGGACGGCTACGTCGATCACATGGCTTTCGCACCGGGCCCCACGCTCTTCCGCCATTTCGTCGCCGAGGCGCAGCGCCAGATGGGCAGCATCTACGGACGCGAGATGTACGCCGTCATGCGTTACTGGGACGACGAGCATCCCGAATGGAACGCCGATGAACGCGCCTTCGCGGCGGCGTGGCGAAGGCAGCCGAAATGGGTCGTCTCGCGCACGTTGCAGTCGGTCGGTCCCAATGCGCAACTCGTTGGAGGCGATCTCGAACGCGCGATCCGCGAGCTGAAGACCGAGCGCGACGGCGAGATCGAAGTTGCCGGCCCGACCCTGGCGCAAAGTCTCACCGCGCTCGGCCTGATCGATGAGTATCGGATCTACGTGCACCCTGTCGTGCTCGGCCACGGCAAGCCCTACTTCGCCGGTCCGGGACCGCGACTTCGCCTCGTGGCTCATGATCGGGTCGACGAGGATGTGATCCGGTTGATCTACGTTCCCGCGTCGTCGCGTGACGCGCCCCTCCCGGGTCGCGCTATCAAGCGCCACGGAGTGCGCGGCTGAGCGCCGGACCATGGAGCGAAGCGTTGACGGAAGGAGCGACGACCTGATCGCCGGGCGCTGGCGTGGCGGGCGTCTCCCGCGAGACAATGGCGTCGTCGCGCCATCCACGCGTTACGTTTCACCACGCATCGGGCGTGCGCCGGCCATCATGCGGAGGATCGATTCGTGAGCGTTGCCGCTGTCACCACCGCCGATTTCGACGAGCAGGTCTTGCGTGCGTCCGCCTCGCGCCCCGTGCTGGTCGACTTCTGGGCACCCTGGTGCGCGCCTTGCCGGGCGCTTGCACCCGTGCTGGAGCGGGTGGCCGCCGAGTTCGGCGATCGCATGACGCTCGTCAAGGTGAACTCGGACGAGGAGCCGGAGGTCGCGGCGCGCTACGGCGTGCGTGGGATTCCGAACTGCAAGCTGTTCGTCGCCGGCGAGGTCGCCGACGAGTTCACGGGCGCGCTGCCGGAGACCGCGGTCCGCGCGTTCCTGCAGGACGCCCTTCCGTCTCCGACCGCACCGCTGGTGGCCGCGGCCGCGGAGCGTGCCGACGCGGGTGAGCGCGACGCCGCGCTCGCCACGCTCGAACGCGCGCTCGCGCTCGACCCCGACGACGAGAGCGCGTTGCTGCTGCGCATCGAGGTGCTGCTCGCTTCGGCGCGCACCGACGACGCGCGCGTCGACATCGCCAGACTCGAGGCCCGCAGGCGGCCGTTGCGCGACCCGAAACGGCTTGCCGCACTCGCCGCACGCGCGGCGCTTGCGGACGACGACGCGACCGATATCGCGACGCTGGCGCGCGCTGCCGCTGCCGATCCGGTCGACTGCGCGGCCAAGCTCGCGTACGCGCGCGCGCTGGCGGCGGCGGGCGAGTACGAGCAGGCGCTCCCCGAACTCCTCGCGATCGTGCGCACCGATCGCAGCTTCGGCGACGACGTCGGGCGGCGCACGATGCTCACGGTCTTCGCCGCGTTGCCAGCGGACAGTGACCTCGTGCGACGTTATCGGCGCGAGCTGGCCACGGCGCTGAACTGAGCCATCGCGGCGCGTCTTACAACCGGTGTCGATCCACCGCGGTGACGCTCCAGCCCTCGGGCAGCGTGAGCGAGGATCCCGGAGCGCCGATGATCGCGAACTCGCTGGAGGGGCCGAGCACCATCTGGCGGCGCCAGACCGTCACCGGCGCTGCCGCCGACGCCACGATACCGGGCATGACGTCGCGCCAGACGACACCGCGCGGCCGCGAGATCCAGAAGACTCGTGAATCCCCGGGAGGGGCCCGATGTTCGCCCGTGACGAGGTAGTAAAGAGCGCCGAAGCCGCCGTGCTTGGTGGCCTGCGCCACGGCATCGTGCGGCACCTTGGCGTCGCCCTCCACGGCGCGCCGATTGAGCTCATCGAGCGCCCAGGACCCCGCGAGCCACGCCCAGTCCTCGTACCCAGGCTCCGGCATCCACGGCGCGCCGGCGATGCGATAGGTTGCGTTGCCGATCAACCCGGGGGTACCGGTCGCGGCGAGTGCAGCGCCGAAGCGGCGTAGCGCCTGCTCGTAGCTGGCCGTCGGGCCGGCAGGACCCGCGTGCCAGAAGATGTAAGCGATCATGCTTCCCAGTGTACGCCGACGGGATCGATGCGCCGGGATCCCGCGAGTGCATCGCGTCGGCGTTCCGTGTCGCGCGGTACCCGCGAACGTTGCGCCATCGGGGCATGCCGTCGATACCCCCCACCGCTGGGGGTCCACCGCCGCGCTCCACCCCCCATGCTGCGAACCATTCGCGCGGTCCGCGCATCGGCGGCAAAGGAGCAGGGGCAATGTCTCAGATCAGTGGCGGTGAGCTTCTCGCACAGGCGCTCGCCAACGAAGGCGTGAAATTCGTGTTCGGGCTGTCGTGTCCCGAGATCGATCCGTTCCTCGCGGCGCTCGAAGGCAACGGGATCCGGCTGGTGCCTATCCGCCACGAGGCGGCTGCGGTGCACATGGCCGAAGGCTTGTACAAGACGACCGGCCAAGTCGGCGTGGTCCTCGGCAATCCGGGGCCCGGGTCGGCCAATCTGTTGCCAGGGATCGTCACCGCGAGACACGAAGGCGTGCCGGTGCTCGCCATCACCTCGCAGCATCGGCTGGGCATTGCGTACCCGTCGACTCCCGCCACGTTCCAGGGTCAGGATCAGATCGATCTCTTTCGACCGACGGTGAAATGGGGCGGTCCGGTGTTCGAATGGTCGCGCATCCCCGAACTCGTGCGCATGGCGTTTCGCGAGATGTGGGCGGGACGCCCGGGTCCGGTGCACCTCGAAATCCCGGGGTCGATCATGTACGCGACGGGAGACGCGGCGACGGCACCGATCTACGCGCCGCTTACCGGCCGTGCCGGCGCGCCGCAACCGTCGTCGGCACAGATCGCGGCTGCGGCGGATCTCCTGGCCGACGCCACGCATCCGGTGATCTTCGCCGGGACCGGAGTCGACCGCGCCGGGGCCAACAAGGCACTGCTCGATCTCGTCGCCCGGCTCGACTGTCCGGTGATCCCGTCGCTGGCCGGACGCTCCGTGGTGCCGCGCGATCATCCGAACTGCTTCCTGTCGCAAAGCCCCGCGGCGGATGACCTGCGCCGGCGCGCCGACGTCATGCTGGTCGTCGGTTCACGCGTGGGCAACCTCGACGTTCCCTACGACAAATACTGGGGCGATCCGGCGCGCTGCAAGGTGATTCACGTCGACGTCGATCCACGCCACATCGGCGTCAGCCGACCGGTGGCGCTGGGCATCGTCGCCGATGCGCGGACCACGCTGGAAGGACTGTGTGGCGAGCTTGCCGGCCGCGCCATCGCCGGCCATGCCCGTCGCGATCTTGCTGCCGCGCGGGAGAGCCACGCCGGCTTCGTGCGCGGTATCGCCGAAGCGGTCGCCAGTGCGAAGGGTGAGGGGATCCACCCCGGCCAGGCATGCGCGGTGGTGGGCGAAGCGTTTGGCGGTGACGCGGTTTATGTCACCGACGGCGGATTCACCTCGCTTTGGACATCGATCGCGCTGCCGTCGACGCGTCCGTCGTCGTTTCACAGCATCCTCGAGTTCGGCATGCTCGGTACCGGCATTCCTTCGGCGATCGGCGCCAAGCTCGGCGATCCTTCGCGCGAGGTGGTGTGCGTCACCGGCGACGGCGCCGCGGGTTTCAACGTGATGGAGCTGTCGACCGCAGCGCGCGAGGGCGTCAAGATCACCACGGTCGTGTTCGCCGAGGGGCAGTGGTCGATGGAGATCCCGAACGGGACGATGCGCTGGGGCAAGACCTTCGGGACCACGATGGGTGCCGTCGACTGGGCGCAACTCGCCACGAGCTTGGGCTGTCATGGCGAGACGGTGACCGACATCGCGCATCTCGCCCCGGCCTTGGCGCGCGCACGCGCGCACGCCGGCCCGGCGCTGGTGTGCGTGCGCACCAGCGTGGAGGCGAATGTGGCGGTGCCGCCCGCCATCCTGTCGCGCTTCTTCGAGGTGTACTTCGGGCCGTCCGCCTGAGATTCCTGAACGGCGCGCTCGTCGGCTCACGCGCGCCGAGCGTGCCCCCCGGCCGATGGGGGGGCGAGGACAGGGTGTTAGAGCTATCGTGACGGTCGATAGCGCGGGTGTGCTCGCCGCCCACCTCAATTCACCGGAGATTTCCATGCTGGGACTCATGCAAGACGTACCACTGCTCGTCTCGTCGCTGATCAGACACGCCGACCGCCACCACGGCGACGTCGCGATCGTGTCGCGTCGGGTCGAGGGTGACATCCATCGCACCACCTACCGCGAGCTGCACGCGCGCGCGCGACGCCTCGCCAATGCGCTCGAGGCGCTCGGCGTCGGAATGTCC
>WBZO01005688.1_pt1 | contig 12525 bp, 11 predicted proteins | sample 5204261 | NCBI WGS metagenome assembly WBZO01 (sample SAMN12412400, study PRJNA552823) | activated sludge metagenome | isolation source: activated sludge from anammox sidestream of wastewater treatment plant... | place: USA: North Carolina | collected 2017-09 | reverse complement strand
AAGGGCGTGCCAATGATTCGGCGGAGTGTATTTATTGCTACAATTGCGTCGCAACCTGCCGACATGCTGCTGTTGATTTTTCCGCCCGTCAGCCGGAAAAAATCGTTCCACTCGATCTTACCCGGCGAAACGTGTTGGCAGGCGTGTTTATTGGCGCTGTCTGGGCGTTCTCGGCGCGTACCGGTTTGGCAAAGCGACCGATTCGGGACGGATCCACAAACATCACCAATTCACGCCTCATTCGTCCTCCGGGGGCTGTCGCTGAAGAGCTATTCACGGAGCGATGCGTCCGATGCGGAGAATGCATGAAGGTTTGTCCCACCAACGGGCTGCAGCCAGCTCTCTTTGAAGCTGGGCTGGGAGGAATCTGGACGCCAATCCTGGAGCCCAGGGTGGGGGAGTGCACCCAGAAATGTAATTTGTGTGGGCAGGTGTGTCCAACCGATGCCATCCTGCCGTTTACTGTAAACGAAAAGGACTACATCTACATTGGCCGCGCATCCATTGACCGTTCAACTTGCGTTGTCTGGGAATCTGGAAAACAGTGTTTAGTCTGTGATGAGGTTTGCTCTTATGATGCCATTTACTGGGTGAAAGAGGGTGGCATCAAACGTCCTCATGTGGATGCCGCCCGTTGTGTGGGTTGTGGTATCTGTGAGAACAACTGTCCCGTGGGAGGTCCAAACGCCGCTATCAGGATTTCACAGGAGGGAGATAAGCGCAAAATGTCCCGTGAAGACCAGCGCCGCTGGCGCTCCATGCATCTCTCGGACATCGGCAAACCCGGCACGCCTCAGCAGTAATGAGATCGAGAGGAAACTCAGGCGCCAAAGATGTCCGACAGCATAATGGATTGGCTGGCGTGAGCCATAACTACCACTACATCGTCAAGCAAAATTCGCGTATCGAATGTGGGAATATGCGCTTCGCCATCATGGATAACCGCTATGACCAGTGTTTTTTCAGGCAGCCCCAAATCAATGATGCGCTTGCCCACTACCGGAGATTTCTCGCCAATGTGGATTTCGACAATCTCAATATTGCCCTGCTGCAGCGCCGCCAGCGGGACTACCTCATCGCTTTCGATGCTTTGTTCAATTAGGTTGTAGATGAGCCTGGTTGAGTTCAGAGTTTCTTTAATTCCCAGTTTGCGGAAAAGTTCCTCGTTGGCTGGATCGTTCACACGGGCCAATACCCGCGGCACTGAAAACCGCTTTTGCGCCATCTGGCAGATGACCAGATTGTCTTCGTCATCTCCCGTGACAGCCACAACCACGTCAGCGCGGCCGAACCCCGCTGAATCCATGCAGCGGATTTCGCATCCATCACCGAAAACCGCTACATCACCAACTTCTTCCATTAGGAACGAAAGGCGGCTCTTGTCCTTTTCCAAGAGCAACACCTCATACTGTTGACGCAGCAGTTCTTTTGAAAGGTAGTAACCAACCTTACCGCCCCCGACAATGATAACGTACACCGTTTACGAATTCTCCTTTGCGCCGGCACTTGTACTACCCCCTTTAAGTGGGGTAATGTAATCCGAAACTCCTGTCCAGGCTTTGCCGAGCACATAATCTCGCAGTAGCCCTGCCCCCAGAAGTGATGTGCAGATAGTGTTTATACCCATTTCCCTATATACCTCAGCACGGATAGGGTCATAGATACGCGCCACAGACTGCTCCACACCAAACTCAGTCTTTGCTATTTGTACGGACATGATGTTTGTGTTATCACCATTTGTTACCGCGATAAAGGCATCGGCGTCCTCAATCCCCGCACGGCGGAGGATAGCCTCATCAATGCCGGAGCCAACGACCAGACGGACGTTAGCATCTGCCAACCGCCGGAAAGCATCGGCTTTGGAGTCGATTATTGTAACCGAATGCTGTAACTCCGCCAGTTCTCGAGCAAGCATTGAGCCTACCCTTCCACACCCCAGAATAATCACCTTCATAAAGAACGTCTCCTTATTTCGCGTTGGCTGTCCTGTTTATCCATACAGGGCATTTTGCCTGCCGCGTCACATATCCAGTTGTCTTGCCCAGTGCCTGTGCGCCAGGGTCAGCATTTCCCCAGGCTTCTAATACAATCAGGTCTGAATTTTGCTTGGTGGCCGCGTTCACTATGGCTGTTCCCGCATCACGCCCCCGAAGAAGCATTGTGGAGACGTTTATCCCGTTTTCTGAGCATATCCCTTCAGCGCGTGAAAGAAGCTGATTTGCTGAGTCTGTGCCTGGAAGATCTTGTGTGTCCAGTGAGAGCGCCATCGGCACTTCGAGGACATGAACAACAAGGAGCTGCGCCTTGTTGGCATGAACAATCTTGCAAACGGAACGGAGCAGATGGTCGTCTTTTTCCGTCCCCACGTAGGGCATTAAAATGTGCTTAGGGCTCATACTAAAACCACTTCACAGAGATGTACGTACTCAAGTGCATAGGGTGCCAGACCGCAGTGCCGATGGAGTATACACGCGGGGGAGTTTGCTGTCAATGAACTTGGCCTTGCGAGTGACATTGATAGATACGCGCTAATTACTTGTGGTCCATCTCGCATACCCTTCGGCGATAATGGAGATAGTTTTCAAGGCTTACATCGTCAGGCACCCCGTGATCGCAAGTGGGATAATACCCGCCGCGCTCAACCATAAATGGGAGAATATGGTTCAAGTGAGAATCGATAGCGTCCTTTCCGGCAGCTAAGACTCTTTTGTCAATCCCTCCTGTCATAACCAGCTCAGGATATTTTTGTGCGATCTCCACAACATCGCATCCGCTGGCGGCCTCGAATGGTGACATTGCTGTCATTCCTACCTCATAGTATAGGGGGATAGCGGGGCGGCAGTCACCGTCTGTATCCACCTGGAAGTGCAGTTTGCGTTTCTGGCGAGAACGGGCATTGGTCAGCATCTGACCGTAATAAGGTAGGAGAAATTCCCGTACGCTTGCCGGTGAAATCAACAATCCGTGATTATAGCAGATGTCTTCCGCCATAAAGACTTCGTCAATTTCCACTTCTGCCTGCACCCTTGCCAAGGCAACATCGGCTAAATCAAGCCATGCGCTCATTGCGGCATGGATCACCTCGGGTTGATCATGGATCATGTAGAGCAGTCCCTCAGGGCCTATCAGCGCTCGGAGATACATGTAGCCGCCAATTATGCGCTGAGTCAAAATGCCGCCCGAGGTATCCGCTTCCTCGCGACCTGCTCGCGCTCGCTCAGCTAATCCCGACCACCTCTCGGGGTTATTCGAGTCGAGTCTGGGAGCCACCGCTTCCCAGTCCGACATATTGCTGACAAGGTGGCTCAGGTAGTCGGGCATAAACCCGTGACGTCTTCCGGCAAATACCTTAAGCGTTCTCCCCGCTGGGTCCTGAATGATTTCATAATCACCATTTGTTTCCAGGACTTTTGCCTCATAAGCTGGAATAAAAGGCGGTTCACACCATCCTAGATGCAGTCCGACTTCTGACCGACCCGATCCATCGAATCCGAAATAGTTCGCTTCAGCCCAATCATCCGGGAGTCCCTCGAACTTCCAGCGAACCAGAGCCTCCTCCCAGATATAAAACTCGGTACGGTATAAGTGATCGAACGGCGCGAATTCATACATTGCCCGCATTCGCTGCCCCGGACTCATCACAAGCATTGTTTTTTTGACCTTCTCCTCTTCCTGCTCATTATAATCCACATGAACGTCTTAGCCAATCTGCTGCCTCAAGGCCCATTGCAAAGCTGTAATTCTCATGCCGAATGCCGAAGAAACTACTTTTGGAACATAGCATAATGCTGTCACGCCTCCTCGTTGCACTGAGAACGGCATCCATGATCACGATGTTTTGTCACCACAAGATCCTTATCAGGCTTCTGGTGCCTACCTGCTCATTTCAACACGGTTTCCCATTGTTTATTTTTTTGTTTGCATCTGTGATTGGCTCTTGCGATGGGCTTGCCACGGGATTTGTGAAGATATACACTAAAGAAACCTTGAGCAAATGAATCAAAAGTAATAAAGCGACAAAATATGTACAAAGATCGGGAAGGGTGCCTGCATTAACTCCATTGGCTATTTAACCTTCTACCTCCTTGTGTTGACATACACCCAAACGACCAATATAATACTTAGGGCGAAAGCGGAAAAGTGAGTACCCTTGACTATAATCGCCAATAATACTACTGAACCACACCGGCGCAATCTATTATGCGCCCATAATTGTCCGACAGGAGGGCTTTGATTGGCTCAAGTCCAAGTAAGACCGGGTGAAAGTTTAGACAGCGCTCTCAAGCGCTTCAAGAAGCAACTGCAGCAGACGGGAATCCTCAAGGAAGCCCGAGCGCATGAGCATTACGAGAAACCGAGTGACAAGAAAAGACGTGCGGCGGCGGCGCGAAGACGTAAAATGCGTCAGGACATGGCACGTCAGAATTTCTGACTTGCCGGGGACCGAGAAGACGTCTTATCCTGCTATTTTGCCCCGATTGTGAATACTTCACGCCAAGGAGTAAGCGCGGCATCGCTTGTCGTGAGACTTACCTCTGGGGCTTGAATCCGCACTTGTCCAAGGATGGATATCGACGGACAACTGGCTGTTTCAAAAACCTTCCACGAGGCCCCGGAATGTACATAGCGATTCAAGGTAAGCGCGTTACCGGGCTTGCTAGGGGAGTGCTGCGTCAAAGGCTTCTTAAAATGCTCGCGGAAGAGGGGTGCCCGACAGGGTTTGAACTCTCTATATTGTTGACGGGTGACGATGAAATCAGCAGGCTTCATCAAACCTGGATGAGCGTTGATGGCCCAACCGATGTACTGTCTTTTCCACAGGACAGTATTCATTCGGACATCCAAGCGGAAGGAACTCTTGGAGATGTTGTTGTAAGTGTGGATACAGCGATGCGGCAGGCTGCGGAGCATGGACACTCCTTGAGACATGAGGTCATGCTGCTGGCAGTACATGGTACATTACACCTTCTGGGCTACGATGATTCTAGTGCGGCTTCACGTAAGATTATGAGGCTAAAAGAAAAGCGCTATGTCCCCGAAGCGTTTGAAAGTGGCGTAGATACAAAATGAGGAAGCCTAATCCTCTTTCAGGCTTCAAGTATGCTGCGGAAGGTGTCGTCCACGTCTACCGCACGCAGAAACACATGCGTTTCCATTTCCTTATGCTCATTATGGTACTGATGGTGAGCATGCTGTTTGGCTTGGGACGCGGCGAAACCCTTATATTACTGCTCACTATTTCCCTGGTGCTTATTGCTGAGATGTTCAATACGGCTGTGGAGGCTGTAGTAGATCTTGTAACGCAAACCTACCACCCACTTGCCAAATTCGCTAAAGATATCGCTGCTGGTGCTGTTCTTATGGCCACGCTTAACGCGCTGGCGGTTGGATTCATCCTTCTGTTGGGTGGGCGCCCCGAGAACTCCTTTGAAAGCAACTTGGGCATTCGTTCCCCTGAAATAATAACGGTGATGACGTTGGGGATCCTCCTTCTACTTGCCTTGGTTTTGGTACGAAAGGTTGCTGGTGGAAAAGGAACGTTTCTCAGGGGTGGAGTCCTCAGCGGACATACAGCCCTTGGATTCTTCTTCGCGGCTGCAATTATTTTTGCGTCTCCAAACAACCTGGCTCGTGTCAGTGCGGTTGTGTTAGCGCTTATTATCGCTCAAAGCAGGGTGGATGCCGGAATCCACAGTCTGCGTGAAGTAATTCTAGGTGGACTTCTCGGAACTCTTATAGGGGTGTTTGTTTTACTTGCCCGTGGGGGATAATGGGCTGACTATGTTGGCAATCTTGCAGGTAAGCGCGGAAAACGAACTGCTCAGCATGGGATTAGCGACAGCGCTTGTTATCGTTGGAGCTTTTTTCAACTGTGCGGGAACTGCTCTGCTTAACGCCCGCAGGTCACAGCTTCGAGAGGAGGCTGAAGAAGGCAAAGGCTCCGCGAAGCGTGCGCTATCTTTATTAGATTCTCCAACACTATATGTTGCATCAGCCCAGGCCGCAGCACTGCTATGCTGGACAGGCGCGGCGGCAACCGCAGCAGCCGGATTGGGGCTGCCGTTGGCGATGAGGTTTTCGGATTCCAGCTTCGCTTTCGTAAAAGGGCATCCCTTGCTGCTAGGGGTGGGAGCATCTTCTCTAGCTGCTATTGTACTCATTGCTGCCGCTGAAGCGATATCTCGCGCCATTGCCTTCCATGCCGCTACTTCCGTAATATTATTTTGCGCCGGCCCGCTTGCTTGGGCTGCATGGGCACTGCGTCCTTTAATGACAATAGTCATCTTTCCGACCAATTTGCTCCTGAAGCCAATGGGCGCTCAGGCCCGTTATGGCGCTCAGGTGCTGACCGAAGAAGAACTCAAAATGCTTGTTGAGGCAGGAAAGGAAGAAGGCGTCATTGAGGAAGATGAGCGCGAAATGATCGATTCCATCCTCGAATTCACGGACACCGTTGTGCGGCAGGTGATGGTTCCCAGAATTGATATGAGTGCAATTGATGCCACAAGTACTGTGGAGGATGTTGTAGACCAGATACTTGAGTGTGGGCACTCACGAATCCCTGTATACGAAGATAATGTTGATAGCATAGTGGGAATTGTCCATGCCAAAGACCTCTTACGCGTTCTTCACAGTGAAGGTGGTTCCAATATACAACTGACTCAGGTTATGCGTCCGGCCTTCTTTGTGCCGGAAAACAAGCGCGTAAGTGAGTTGCTTACCGAATTCCGAACAAATAAACTCCAGCTAGCTGTCGTGCGAGACGAGTACGGTGGAACGGCAGGGCTGGTTACAGTGGAAGACCTTATCGAAGAGATTGTGGGCGAGATAAGAGATGAATATGATGAGGACGAACCACAGATTACGGCCATTGATGATGGGATATTCCTGGTAGATGCCAGACTCAACATCGACGATCTGAACGAAGAACTGGATGCTGGGCTCCCGGAAGGTGATTTTGAGACCGTGGGCGGGTTTGTGTTTGGCCTCCTTGGAAAAGAACCCGCTGTGGGAGACAAAGTAGATTATAACGGCTGGATTTTTACAGTGGAAGCTAAAGAAGACAACAGGCTGCGTACAATAAGGATCGAGACCCGCCAACCCGATTCCGATCTGGACATCGACGCTTCTTCTGCTATCTAATCCGCCTCCGGATAGCTGCCGAGTACTGCCACAAAAGTGCATATTTCCTTAAGTTGTTTAATAGCTTCCCCAACGGGCGGTATTTGTTGATGGCCTTCTGCATCCACGTAAAAAACATACTCCCATGGGAGCAGCTTTGTGGGGCGGCTTTCAATGAGCGTCAAGTTAATGCCCAAAGAATGGAAAACCTCCAGCGCTCTGAACAATGACCCTGCGCGGTGGGGGACTGAAAAGACTATGCTGGTCTTATCCTTGCCGCTTGGGCGCGGCTCCACATACCCCACTACCAGAAAACGAGTCTTATTTCCGGGGCTGTCTTCAATGTGGTCAGCCAGCGCATTCAGGCCATATATCTGTCCCGCAAGTTCCCCGGCAATCGCGCCGCTAGCGGAGTCTTTTGCAGCCAGCATGGCCGCCTTAGCTGTCGTGGATGCATCCACTATTTCGATACTCTTCATCTGCGAGCTTAAAAATTTCCTGCACTGAGCCGCCGCAACCGGGTTAGAATATATCCGTGTTATCTTCGATATATCATCGCTCGCGGAAAGCAGATAATGTGATATCTGCAGGTTTATTTCCGCGCATATTCGTAGGTCGGAACGCAGGAACATGTCAAGAGAATGATTAACAATACCTTCGATAGAGTTCTCAATTGGCACAACACCAAAATCGGCGTTCTGCCTTTGGACTTCCTCGAAAACATCTGTAATGCTTTGTTGCGCGGTAAAGTTTGTTGCTGAACCAAACTTGCGGACGCTGGCCAAATGAGTGTTGGTTGCGGGAGGCCCCCAGTATGCTACCGTAAGAGGCTTTTCGAGTGCACGCATACTGGAGATAATCTCGCGGTAGATGCTTTTTACGCTTTCGGGTGGCAGTGGGCCGGCGTTACGTTCCAGAATGTGAGTTAATACTTCACGTTCGCGCTCGGGCGCAAAGATGCTTCCGGTGGAGGCTTCTTTAATCCGCCCGATCTCGAGGGCGAGTTGGGCGCGGCTGTTAAGCAGGTCTAATAATTGGGAATCGATATCATCGATTTGACGGCGCAGGTCGCTTAAATCCACGGTTTACGGTATCCTTAAACCTTAATGTGTCTTAAGTCCGAAAAATGGACTCATATTGATAGTTCACCGCCGTAGGATGCGAATCCTTCACGGTTGAAGTGGTATTGTCACGATGGCGACATTGGCGCTCGATAATTTCAAGGAGTAGTATGGCGAGAAACGGTTGGCTCAGGCGCAGGTCTCAGGCGGCACAAAATGCTGAGCAGGTGCCCGAAGGTCTATGGATAAAATGCCCAGGCTGCGAGACTATCTTATTTGCACCCGAATTGGAAAAAAGTCTACGTGTGTGTATGCGGTGTGGGTATCATTATCGTCTTGGGTGGCGCGAACGGCTTGCCGTTACGGCGGACGAGGGTACGTTTCAGGAGATTGGAGAAACAATCTCCGCGTCCGATCCGCTTAATTTCCCTGATTATCAGCAAAAATTGGTTAAAGGGCAGACCGTAACCGGGCTGCAAGAAGGTTTTATCACCGGTTTTGCGGCCATCAACGGATACGATGTTGTGCTGGGGATTGCTGACTTTGCCTTTATGGGTGGTAGCATGGGGGCGTCTGTGGGGGAAAAGATCGTGCGCGCTATGGAGACTGGTGTCGAACGAAAAGTCCCGGTAATTATATTTACTTGCAGTGGAGGAGCACGCATGCAGGAAGGGCTGCTCTCGCTTATGCAAATGGCCAAAACGTCAGCCGCTTGTGCGCGCATGATGGATGCCGGGCTGCTGTACACTGTCGTATTCACTGATCCAACAATGGCCGGAGTTCATGCAAGTTATGCTTCGGTGGGGGATGTCATCATCAGCGAACCTGGGGCGCTTGTAGGGTTTGCCGGTCAGAGGGTTGCGGCGCAGGCGCAGGTTACCAAAGTCCCCGCCAATTTTCAACGCGCCGAATTTCAACTTGAGCATGGCATGATCGACATGATCGTTTCGCGGCGCGATATGCGTGATGTCTTGACTAAACTGCTGCGATTTGCGGCGGCGGAGGTGCCGAATGCCCGAAGAACGTCCTGATCTCATTGAGCTAATAGACACCTTAGATGCAAATATCGCTGAGGTACGGCGGTTAAGTGCGGCAGAAGGCATTGATCGCTCCGCGGATATCGGAGCTCTCGAGGCCGACCGAGACAGGCTGATCGGCGATTACTTCAGCCAGCTTTCTGCTTGGGACCAAGTGCGCTTGGCACGGCACCCTAGACGTCCCTACACCCAAAATTACCTGCACAGCGCATTTGATGACTTTGTTGAACTACACGGCGATCGGCTTTTTGGTGATGATGCGGCGATGGTGGCTGGCTTTGGCTGGATCGGTGGATACCCCGTGTTTACCTATGGGCAGCAGAAAGGCCGCGACATTATGGAACGGCGGCTGCGTAACTTCGGATCGGCAAAGCCGGAAGGCTATCGGAAAGCTCTTCGCATGATGAGACTGGCGGAAAAGTTAAAGCGACCGATAGTGGCAATTGTTGATACGCCCGCTGCTGATTGCAGCGTGGAATCCGAAGAGCGTGGGGTGAGTGAGGCAATAGCGCGTAACCTGGTCGAGATGTTCCGTATCAGTACTCCAATTGTGGTGGTAATTATTGGTGAAGGAGGCAGCGGAGGCGCAATTGGCATTGGAGTAGGTGACCGTATCCTTATGATGGAGCATGCCATCTATTCCGTCATACCTCCTGAGGGATGCGCCGCAATTTTGTGGCGGGATCCCAATCGAAAGGTTGAAGCTGCCGAAGCGTTGAGGCTGACGGCGGACAATGCGAAAGCTTTTGGATTGGTTGATGAGGTTATACCGGAGCCGTTCGGTGGAGCTCATCGCGACCCCGAGGCGGCAGCCATGCTCTTCCGTCAGCATATCATCAAGGCGCTGGATGAAATTGTGCCTGTCGATATGGATGTCTTACTCACCCGTCGCTACGCAAAGTTCCGCGCGATGGGGTTATGGGAGGAGGGACCTTCGGCGGTTCCACCAAACAGCGCCACAGAAACAAAACCGGATAGCAATGGCCGAAAAAAACGCGCAGTACCTTCAAAAAACAAAATCCCAAGAACCTGTTGACAAGCCGTCATCCCTGGGTCGAAGGCAAAGGGGCCTCTTTTTAGAGATAAAGCAGCAAGCGATCAAAGGCAGATTCTCCGATGTGTTCAAATAATACGTTTTTGCAAAGCAACTTTTCAACGTGCCTCGAGCTTGAATCCTCCGATGCAAATGCAACACTGATTGTATGCTCCAAGCGGGAGATGCTTCCATTTTCGATTTGTCTTCCGAACAGGAATTTCAAGTATTGCATTGGCAGGCAAACGAATAAACAAACACAAGCCAAATGCTCTTGACAAGCGTTCCCAAGATGGCTACAGTATTAGTAAGGTGCGATGACTTCGCATATTGTATCAACAAGGAGTTATGATGAACCTCAAAACACGCCCGACCACTGTCTTGGCAAATAAACTTCTCGCTCGCGGAGTAAGGATGACCAACCAGAGGCGGCTTATCCTTGAACTTATTGAGCGCGATGGAGGGCATCTCGACGCAGCCAGAATACAGGACCTTGCCAAAGCACGCGAGACCCATGTTGATAGAGCTACAGTATATCGGACCCTCTCTCTACTTAAAAAGCATAATCTGGTGGAAGAGTTGGACTTCCTTCATGTACGTGGAGAGCAGCATTTCTATGAGTTGCGAGAACGAGACAATCATCTTCATGCGTGCTGCATAGTATGTGGGAAGATTATGGAACTAACGACTGATACCCTTGACAGTCTTAAAACGGAACTTAAAGAAAAACTTGGTTTTACTTCCGAGAGTGTCCGGGTAGAAGTGGGGGGTTACTGTGGAAAGTGCAAACCTGCGGATTAATTCAGCCTCTGCTTGAGCCAATGTAATATTGCTTTTGAAAAGTCAACGACCGCTGTAATTTTGTTATTGAGCGTTTTCCTCTTGACTAAGCGTTTATTACCGGTCCACTGCGATGTAACGAGATGCGTTACGTAAAGGATTAGGCGGAAGGATGGATTCTTCCGGTTTCTAAGCTCATGATTTATTTGTCAGAATGGCCTGTGTGCCATTTCCCTCTGACTTACCTTAGGGAGACTCTTAACCCCTAGAATTATTGCAAGGCACCATTTCCCTATTGAATATCCTGTTTCTTCGCGCTATGCTATCCATTGGTTACAAGCCAGACCACTGCATTTTTATACCGGCCAATATGCCAAAGGGGGAATAATCTCATAAATGAGACGATTGATTTTTGTTATAGTACTTTCATACCTGATATGTGCCTTATGCAAATGGTCTGTTGGAGCAGTAGATGCTCCCTGGCCAATGTTTCACAGAGACCTGAATCGTGCAGGACAAAGCGACAAGGTTGGCCCCAGATATATTGATATCAAGTGGATTGCTGACCTCGGGTCGGGTACAAGTCTGAATTGGGCTTCTCCCACAATTGATGCGAACGGTCGTACCTACATCGGAACCACCAATGGCGTGCTGCACATACTGAGCTCTTCTGGCGTGGAGGTGGGTTCTTACAACACGGGAGCTATAAAATCCACATCCTCTTCGTTCTCAGGCGCCACTACGCCATCAGCCGCGGTTTCCCCGGATGGATCGATCTACGTGTTGGATGGTTTGGGATTTTTACATAAATTAGATTCTTCCGGGGATTTCGTCTGGAAGCACGATCTGCCGGGGGATACGGCTGATTCACATCCGGCCGTATTGTCTAACGGCGACGTGATTGTCTCCACTTACGACTATGTGGAGTCACCTTTAGGTGCCGATGGATATCTAACTTCCATAAAACCGGATAAAACCGTGAACTGGACGGTATCCAATCCCGGATTGGGGCATGTGATGGCTGGTCCTGCCGTGGATGCAAGCGGGAATATCTACGTCACCGCCATGTCGGGACAAAATAACGGAAAGCTAATTAAATATAATTCCAGTGGTGGTTTTGTCTGGGAATACTCCGGAGCTACCGATATCGCAAACACCCCCGCGATAGATCCTTTCGGGCATGTCCTGTTTTGTGATGTCTCCGGATATCTTCTGGCAGTCAACCGAGTCTCCAAATTATTGGATTGGCAATATCGCATCGGATTCAACTCAAAGGCAGCTCCTGCGGTAACAACTGATGGATTAGCCGTTGGGTTAGCTTACCTTGATTCTGCGGCGGGCCTGGATGTGCAGACAGGGCAACCTCGATGGCTTCTGAGTACGGATGGCCGAGCTCGTTCAGGCGCAAGCCTTGATAAAAATGATGTGGCTTATTTTGGTTTGGAAGGCGGAATGATCTCGGCTATTGATCGTAGAGGTAAGCTGGTGTGGT
>WBZO01000716.1_pt2 | contig 12527 bp, 9 predicted proteins | sample 5204261 | NCBI WGS metagenome assembly WBZO01 (sample SAMN12412400, study PRJNA552823) | activated sludge metagenome | isolation source: activated sludge from anammox sidestream of wastewater treatment plant... | place: USA: North Carolina | collected 2017-09 | reverse complement strand
GCGCCGTCGGGCGAGATTTTGATCATGCTCGCTGGCGTCGGATTCGGCGGAGCGCCCGTGCCGGTCACTTTCAGCAACGTGCGCCGATCCTGCCCATCCAGCCGCACCGAAGTCAGCCCCTGAGCAGTGGTCAGATAAACACGATTCGGATCGTTCGAGAAGTGCGGATAACGTCCGCCCTGCGCCGAGGCGATCAGCGTCGAATTGCCGCCGCTCGCCGGGATGTATCGCAGATCAACGCCCGTGTTGCCGCCGGCGCCAGTGACCTCGCCATCGGCGCGCCCGTGCAGCGCGGCTTCGGTTTCCGATAAGAATTCATGATCGCCGCGCAGATCGGCGAATAGCTGATCGTCAATCGAACCCGATGTGAAGACGATCTTCGAGTTGTCGGGCGAATAGGCCGGGTAGGTGTAAAACGCGGGGCGGCGGGTCAACTGCTCCGGCTGCCCTTCGCCATTCGCGATGACGCGGTAAATATGCCCACCCTCGCGCGACCACGTGACGAACGTGACGTAGCGGCCATCAGGCGACCACGTGGGCATGAATTCGCCGGCGTTCAAATTGGTCAAACGCTTCGGAGTTCCGACTGGCAAGTCCATCACGTAAATTTTATTGAACGCCGAGAACGCGGCGCGCCTGCCATCGGGCGACATCGCGGGGTAACGGATCAGGCGAGCTTTGACGTTCGGCCCGTCGTCAACTTTGTAATCGAAACGCAGCCGCGCCGCGATGTCCATATCAACTTTCGCGGTGAATGGAATCACCGTCGCCTCGCCCGTCGTAAAATCCACGCGTTTGATCTTCCCGTCAATCGGAACGATCAGCGATTTGCCATCGGGCATGAACGCGTAGCCGGGGAAGGTGTCACGCGTCGCGCGCGATTCCTGGTCGTCGCGCGTAACGTTGTTGATCAGCCAGCGCTCCTGATTGGTTTCCAGGTCGCGCACGCGCAGCGCGGTCTTCGTTTCAAACCGCGTTGCGTAAACCAGATGCTTGCCGTCGGGCGAAAGCACGGGCCGCATCGCGCTGCCCTGCGCGTTTGTGATCGTCGAGGTTTCGCTGGTGTCGCGGTCGAATCGAACGATCTGCCAGATGGGGAATTGCGCGTTGTAATTGAATGCGCCGGTGCGCTGCGCCCAGTAAATGAACCGTCCGTCGGGCGAAGCTACAGCTCCCATCTTGTTGATCTGTGGGCCGGGCGGCGGGCCTTGCTGTCCGGGCGTTGGCGGAGGTGGAGGCGGCGGGCCGACTGAAACTCCCGCGCCGCCGTCCTTGTGATACATATAAACGTGGAACGTGCCGATGCCGCGCTCCGATTTCGACGCGATGATGTAGGCGCCGTCGCTCGTCCACGAAGGCGAGAGGAAATAGAGCATTCCCGCGCCGCGCCCTTTCGTGATCGGCTTCGGATCGGAGCCGTCAGGTTTGCAGACCCACAACTGTTCGGCCCCGCTGCGGTCGCTGGTGAAGACGATCAGCTTGCCGTCGGGTGAAAACTTCGGCTGCCCCTCGAACGACATATCGCCGACAATTCGTTTGGCCTCGCCGCCCGCAATAGGCAGCGTGTAAATATCGCCGAGCAGATCGAAGACGATGGTCTGGCCGTCGGGCGAAACGTCGAGCGACATCCAGGTGCCTTCGTCGGTTGTGAACGAGACTTTGGCTTCCGGCTTCAGAATCAACTCTTCCTTCTTCTCGTCCTTCTTCTCATCGGGCTTCTTCTCGCCCTGTTGCTGAGCGTTGGCGTTGACACGAAAGATTTGCGCCGCGCCGCCGGCAAACAAAGCCAGGCCGAGCGACACGCAGACAAACAAAGACGCGAAGCGAAGAGCGGTGTGAGTGCGCGACATAATTTCCTCCTCGTTGATGCGATAAAGAATTTTTTGAATGGAGATGTCTGTTCTGACGGGCGGGATCATAGCTTCAGCCACTATATTTGATCAATTGACCAGCGCCGTATTGACAGCGCGGTGGCGCGCGGCAAAAACTGTTCGCGTCAACATCCGTTGAAAATCCGCATCACGACAAGGAGCCTATTTAATGACAATCTCCAGACGACGCTTTTTGCAGACTGGCGCCGCTGCGGCTGCATCCGCTGCGCTCGCGCATCAACAACTCATCGCATACGCCGCCCATGTTTTGAAGACAGGCGTGAAGTTCAAGGTCGGCGCTCCCGATTGGAATTTGCGGCAGACCGCGAAGACTGACTCGGTCGCGCTGGCCAAAAAGATCGGCTTCGACGGCGTGCAGGTCAGCATCGGCCGCCAGATGCAATTGAAAGATGAAGCCTTACAAAAGGCTTTTCTGGCAGAGTCGAAGAAGATCGGATTGCCGATAACCTCGCTCTGTCTGGACATCCTGCACGTCAACGGATTGAAGTCCGACCCGCTGGGCAAACAGTGGGTGGCTGAATCAATCCCGATTGCGAAGGCGATGGGCGTGAAAGTGATCCTGCTGCCGTTCTTCGGCAAGTGGGCGTTGAAGACGGCAGCCGAGATGGATTATGTCGGCGACGCGTTGCGCGAGATTGCTCCGGCGGCTGAAAAGGCTGGAGTGATTCTCGGTCTCGAAGACACAATCTCGGCGCGCGACAACGTGCGGATCATGGAACGGTCGAAATCGCCCGCCGTGCTGACCTATTACGACGTTGGCAATTCGACTCAGAACGGATTCAACGTCATCGAAGAGATTCGCTGGCTCGGACGTTCGCGCATCTGCGAAGTTCATTTGAAAGACAATCCGAATTATCTGGGCCAGGGCAAGATTGATTTCAAGGCGGTGGTTGACGCGCTGGCCGACATCGGCTTCGACAAATGGGCGCAACTTGAATGCGACAGCCCCAGCGGTTCGGTCGAAAACGATATGAGCGCGAATCTGAAATTCATTCGCGGGGTTATTGCGAAGCGCAACGCGTGACGCCGCTGGCGCGGCATTGTTCAACGCGTCAATTTGAACGCCAGTCGGATGGAACGCGCGCGAACCAGGCTGCGATTCCCAACACGCCGACAATCAGCGCGAGCAGATAAAAGATTACGGCGTAAGAACCGGTGCGCGTCACGCATTCGGCCAACAGCAGCGGCCCGATTGCCGAAGCGAGAACGGTCAGCGTCTGAGCAGCTCCCTGAATTTTGCCCAGATGAGCGCGTCCGAAAGCGCGGCTCCAGAAAGAGAAGAAAATCACCATCACAAAACCGCCCGCGACGCCCATCACCGAAGCGTAGGCCGCGACGTGCGCCTGCGTCCGCACGTGCGGCAGCGCCAGCAGCGATAGCGCCAGCAGGCTCATCGCCAGCGCCATCAAACGGTTCAGCGACCATTTCGTCGCCAGCCATCCACCGAAGAAATTTCCGGCCAACGCTGTCAAAGCGGTGATCACCAGGCTGCTGTGATAAGTGGCCGCGTCGAAGCCCAACTCCGCGAGGATGGATTCGTTGAACAGCGCGATGCCCGAAGCGATCAGGCCGTAAATGGAACTCGCCAGGGCGAAGATCCAAAACGCGGGCGTCGCCAGAGCTTGAAATAATGTGTGACCAGTTCCCGCTTCGTCCGATTTCTCTTCCGTCTGTTTTTCGCCGTCGAGCGAGACGCCGCAATCTTCCGGCGTGCGCCGCACAAGCAGCCAGCTGATGGGCGCGAGGCCGAACAGGATCGCCGCGCCGACTCCGGCCCACGCTGCGCGCCATCCGCCCCCAACCACAGCCGCTCCGACAACGGGGAAGGCGATCATAAACCCGACGCTCAGGATGACGGTGTAAACAGCCATCGCCAGGCTCAACCTGCGGACGAACCATTGGCCGACAATCGTCAGGCTGATGACCGAAAGCGCGCTCTGCCCCAGGCCGCGCGTCAGCGTGATGAGCAATGCGAGCCAGATGACGCCCCGCACACCGCTCATCGCCAGCGTGACCGCGCCTAACGCCAGCGCCACACCCGTCAGCGCCACGCGGCTGCCCAGCCGGTCTATCAACCGCCCGACGCCCAGGCAGAGCAGCGAGCCGAGCAGCGTCGCCCAGAGATTGATCTGTGCGAAGAGCACGCGGTCAACCTGAAGGTCTTTGATCAACGGCTCAGTGATCAACCCCAGTCCCTGCGTCCTGCCGGGCAGCGTTCCGACCATCGCCAACGCCGCCACTGTCAGGTTCACCCAGCCGTAATAAACCGGCAGTCGCGCCAATCCCAGCGCCGGGCGATTCGCTTCCACTCGCAAAGAGTCCATTCGTTTATTCCTTGAAGTTCGGCTTAGCTTCGGAGCGCCCCAACGTTTTGCTCACAAACAGCCACAGGAAGACCAGCCACAAACAGAGTCCTAATCCGATCCAGCGAAGCGGGCCGGTTTTAAATACGACAGTGGCGTTGAAGATGATGAAGATCAGAAAGCCTTGCCACGCTGACGCCAGCCATCGCGGACGATTGCGATAAGCGTCCAGACCCCGGCGCCACCAGACGGCGTCCGCAATCCAGCCGACGATCAGCGCGTAGTTGATGAACAGCCCGCCGCCCCAGTTCATCCCGGTCACTTCGGCGGTCTGGCGCGCGGTTTCGCGATACGCCGACGCCTGGCTCCAATTGTGGTAGTAGTGAAGGGCGCACGCCACGTGAAGGAGAAGACCGGCGCAGCCGGCAGTCCAGGCCATCCGGGCCACCTCATCCCATCTCCTCCTTCCGCGAGAAAGCAGATAGACCGAGGCGCCAGTCGCGTACCCCGCGAGCGCCAACCAAACGGTTATTTTTGTGAGAAGCTCGCCTTTGCTCATCCATCAACTTTACGAGCGTTATTTTGCAGGCGTCAGCACGACATTCCTGAACCACACCTTGCCGTGATCGCCTTGCAGCATGATCGGCCCCGGCGTTCCTTCCGCGCTGTCGAGCGCGCCGCCGGTGATGCCGGGGATATCCTGCCGGTCAATCACCGTCTGGCCGTTGAGCGCGACGGTCAACTGGCGACCGATCAATGTAACTTCGTACTTCTGCCATTCGCCGGCTTTCTTCGACGCGTTTAGCTTCGGAGTGAGGAATCCATAGATGCTGCCCATCCCGTGACTCTCAGGCTCCTTGCCGAAATCGTCGAGGATTTGCGCTTCGTAACGCCCGCGCAGATAAAGGCCGCTGTTGCTCGGCTGACCGCCGTTCGTCTGCGGGTCGGCGAGTTTGAATTCAAGGCTGAGTTTGAAGTCCTGGAATTTCTGTTCGGTGATGATGTCAACGCAGCCTTTGCTATTGGTCATCGCGCCGCCTTCAACACTCCAGCATCCTTTGCCTTTTTCCGCGCGCAACTTCCAACCCGTCAGGTCTTTGCCGTTTAAGAGTTGGATCGGCTGTCCCCATTTCGGATTCGCTTTGGCTTTGAGCGCGGGCGCGCGCACGCCGGACCATTTCAACGTCGCGCCGTCTTCGCCGTTGGTCGTCCCTTCGAGCTTCGCTCCGGCAAGTTTGCCGTCGAAGACTAGATCAACTTTCATTCTTTCGTACTGCGGCGGCAGGCTGAATTTGAGCTTTCCGCCGTTGAATTCGATCTGCTTGATCGGGCGGGCGCTGCCGAATCGCCCGACGAAACGGCCCTGCAATTTGCCGCCGCTATCGGTGACTTCAAGCCACGACGAATAGGGCGCGTCCGTTCCCTGAACCGTCAAATCCCACCGCCCGACGATGGCCGAAGCGTTTTGCGCTCCGCAGGTCGAAGCGAATACGAACAGGCAAACAAAAAACGAGCGTAACAAGCCAGGCATTTTTCCGCGCATTGCTGAAGTCTCCCCGAATTGAATGTGGTTTTTAACTGAATGAAATGAACCGCCGATTGCTCACCGGCGCGCCGTCATTCTGTTTTATGCTAATGGAAGAAGCAAGCGATGATCCGCAGTTCTTGCCTGCCCGAAAGCCATAAGTTATTCTCTGCCTCCTTGAATCGGGCTTGAATAGGGCTTGAATCGGGCTTGAACTGGGCTTGAATCGAAGCGCGCCCTCCTGCGCAAATCTCAAACTGGTAATAATAATATCTGAAATGCAAAACCCTCCGCTTCTCTCCATCCTGATGCCCGTTTACAACGAGGCGAACACCATTCACGAGATCATCAAGCGCGTCGAGGCGGCTGATCTCGGCGCCGTCAGCAAAGAGTTGATCATCGTTGACGACGCATCGAAGGACGGCACGCGCGAAATCCTGGACGATCTGCGCAAGGACGCGGCGTACAAGGTCTATTTCCACGCTCAGAACATGGGCAAGGGCGCGGCGCTCAGAACCGCGCTGACTTACGCGTCAGGCGACATCATCATCATTCAGGACGCCGATCTGGAATACGACCCGGCGGAATACGCCGAGTTGATCAAGCCCATTCTGGAAGGCCGCGCCGACGTGGTCTATGGCTCGCGCCTGACGGGCGCCAAGGTCGCGCGCTCTTTCAATTTCTGGCATTTCATCGGCAACAAGATGCTGACGTTCATCACGAACGTGCTTTACAACTCGATCCTCTCGGACATGGAAACCTGTTACAAAGTCTTCCGCGCCGACGTGATCAAAAATCTGCAGATCAGGTCGAACCGCTTCGATTTCGAGCCGGAGATTACCGCCAAAATTCTCAAGCGCAAGCACAAGCTTTACGAGATGCCGATCTCCTATTACGGACGCGATTTTGCGGAAGGCAAGAAGATCACCTGGCGCGACGGCTTCGCGGCCATCTGGGCCTTGATCAAATTCCGGTTCGTTGATTGATCCGATGGAAGACAAAAGGACAAAGGGAGTGGGGAGTGGGGAGTGGGGAATGGGGAGTGGGGAAGTTGGGGACAAGGAACTTGCTTCCCCCACTCCCCACTCCCTACTCCCCACTCCCCTTGTCTTCGCTTCTCTCTTCCTCATCCCCCTCATCTACTTCTACCCCGTTCTTCTCGGCAAAGTCGTACTGGCTCCCGGCGACGGCTGGGCGCAGAACTTCGGACTGCGCGCGCTCACCGGGCGAATGCTGAGCGATGGTCAACTGCCGTTGTGGAATCCGTATATCTTTGGCGGAATGCCGTTGATGGCCAGCGTCGTTGGCGGGGCGTTCTATCCGCCGAACTGGCTGTTTGCGATTCTGCCCGCCGGGTTGGCGATGAACGTCGTGGTGATCACGACTTATCATCTGGCGCTGGTTGGAACCTATCTTTACGCGCGGCGCATCGGCATTGAACGCATCGGAGCGCTGATCGCGGGCGTGGCGTTCACGTTCGGCGGATTCATGATCACCCACCTGGCGCAGACTCCGCGCATCGCCGCCGCCGCGTGGCTGCCCTGGGTGTTGCTGGCGGTCGAAAACATCGCGCGCGCGGATTCGCTTCGGCGGATGTGGCAGTGGACGGCGCTGGGCGCGCTTTTCATCGCGCTGCAATTTTTCGCCGGCGAGCCGCAGATGATGGTTTTCACCGCGCTGGTCGCTGCGCCGTGCGCCGCATTCGCGTTGTGGCGATGCAAAGACAGACCGGCCCGCGCGCAATTCATCATCGCGATTGCCGTGATGCTCGTTTGCGGCGTCCTGATTTCACTGGTCGAACTGCTGCCTGCGCGCGAACTGCTTCAGCAGAGCGAGCGCAGCGATCCTGGGCCGCTCTTTTTCGATTCATATTCATTCCCGCCCTGGCAATTGCCCGCGCTGATCTTCCCTTACTTTTTCGGCGGGGCGATGCTGCCGCCTTACCGGGTGGAATACTGGGGCAGGGAAATCGCCGCGATCATGTGCGGCTACGCCGGGATGCTGACGTGGCTGCTGGCGATGGTTGCAGTCGTTACAAACCGCAACAGGTCAGCCGGAAGAGAGATTACGGAAAAGACGGAAATAACGGAACAGACGGAAGATCGCGCGCGCGTCTGGCTGTGGCTTGGCATCGCGGTCGTTTCGATGCTGCTGGCTTTCGGCGGCTACCTTCCTTTCGAGCTGAACCACAAACTCTATCGCATTCCCGGCTACAACAGCTTTCGCGGGCTGTATCGCCACCAGTTTGAATTCACGTTCGCGATGGCGATGCTCGCCGGGTTGGGGATGAGCCGCCTGATGCGGCTTCCAAAAGAATTCGCGCGGCGGGCATTCATTCATAGCGCAGTCGCAATGACGCTGATCGTTATTGTCGTCGGCGTCCTCTACCGTTTCTTCGCCAAATCTCTGGCTGGCGTCAATCCGCTTCCGGCTCAGGCCCACTCGCTGGCGAATCCGGAGTTCCTGGTTCCGGTTGGATGTTTTGTTCTAAGCCTGATATCGCTCTGGTCTTTTCAAATCCGCAATCCGCAATCCGCAATCCGCAATCTCTCCCTGATCGTTGTCCTGCTCCTTGATGTCGCCAGCTACGGCCATTTCTTCCACTGGCGCATTGCCGAGTTCGACGTGAAGGCGAAGCTGGCCGATCCGCCGGCAGTGCAGTTGATCAAGTCCCGCGAGAAGGATTTCAATTCGTTCCGCGTCATGAGCCACATGACGCTGCCTTACGATTACGCCGCCAACTGGCCGGAAGACCCGAATTACGAGGCGATCAATCAGCCGAACATCTCGATTCTGCGTGGGCTGCAAAGCGTCAGCGGTTATGACATATTGCGTCCCGTGCGCGTGGGCGAGATCACGGGCACGGCGGGGTCGGCGATCAGAGGCTTCGTGCAGGAGCCGAATTCATTCGGGCTGGATGATCGCGGACTCGATTTGCTCAACGTCAAATATCTGATCGTGGGCAACGGCGGTTCGAGCAAAGGCTCCGGCTTGCTCGATCACGACGGCGTCAAATTTGCCAGGACTCAGTTCAACGTCGAATTCAAACCGGGAGTCAATCTGACGACCGACGCGGGCGGCGCAGCGGCGACTGAGATCGCCATCGTCTCGACGATGGCCAACTCGACGCATCTGCCGGATGGCGCGCCGGTCTTGAAGTTCAGGTTGCACGCGCGCGACGGGCGCGTGGTCGAACGCGAATTGCAAGCGGGCCGCGACACGTCGGAATGGGCTTACGACCGCGCTGACGTGAAAGCGGCGATCAAACACAGCCGCGCCCGCGTGGTCGAGCGTGTCCCCGGTGATGGCTTCGACGCGCTGCGTTATATGGGCCGCCTGCGGTTCGACCGCGCGGAGATTGAGAAGATCGAATGGATTTACGCGCGTGAAGACGCTTCGCTCTACGTTCTTCAGGCTTCGCTGCGTGACGAAACGACCGGAGTCTCGACTCCGCTCTCGGCCTATCAATTTCCCGCCGAACGCTGGCGCGAGCTTGGGCGATTCGGCCAGGTGGTTGTTTACGAGAATCTGCGGGCAATGCCGCGCGCGTGGTTCGTTGATCGCGCGCTGCCGCTCTCGCCCGGCGATGAGATCAAGACGATCAAGACCGGCAGAATCCCTGATGACGCAGCGTTCGATCCGCCACGCGAGGCGTTGGTCGAAGCTGAATGCGGCGACTGCCCCGACTCGCTTAACAGCGACGCGAAGCGCGGACAGGCGCGGATCACGCGTTACGAGCCGAATCGAATCGAACTTGCGACGAGCAATCCGAACCAGGGCTTTCTGGTTTTGAGCGAAGTTTATTACCAGGGCTGGGAAGCGCTGGTTGACGGCGCGCCGGCGAAGATTTATCGAACCAACTACACGCTGCGCGGAATCCGGGTTCCGGCGGGCGATCACAAAGTCGAATTCATCTACCGCCCACAAAGCCTGCGTCGCGGCGCGATGGGCGCGGCGATTGGCGTGATGATTTTGCTGCTTGGCGCCTTCATCTGCCGCATCAGACCGCGAAGCTATCCCGCCTGATCCCGCGATTCGTTGACGCTCGCCCACGCCGCAACTAGACTGATCCTGCCCATCTGATCAAACGTCGCCAATTGATGGGAGCCAACGCAAAGGAGGAAGCTATGTCACAACCTATGCCTGTTGATACGCCGGATGTCGAACAGATGCCTGTCGGCGCGCCGGATGTTCAACATTTGATCACGGAGGATGATGAGCCTGTGGACAACCTCTTCTCAGCCAAACAGCAGAGACTCCTGACCGAATCTCTTTACAGTTCATGGAGTGGGCCAGGCGAAGGCAGAAAATTTCTGGCTGACGCCAATGTCGGCGTCTTTTATGTGCCCAGAAACCCGGCCATCGTGCCCGACATGTTTCTGAGCCTGGATGTCGAAGCTCCTGAAGATTTGTTGGTTAAGGAGCATCGCTCCTATTTCGTTTGGGAGTACGGCAAGCCACCGGACGTGGTAATTGAAATCGTCTCGAACAAAGTCGGCGGCGAAGCGACCGAAAAGAAGATCAAGTATGCGCGCATGCGCGTCGGCTATTACGTGATCTTCGATCCGGATTTGCAGATCGGCGATGAAGTTCTGACGATCTATCGCCTGGATGGTTTGAGTTATCGCAGACACGATTCGGCGCGGCTGCCCGAAATCAACCTCGGCCTAACGCTCTGGGAAGGCGAATACGAGGGGGCGAACGATACGTGGCTGCGCTGGACGAACGAGAACGGCGGCCTGATTCTCACCGGCAAGGAACTGGCCGCGAAAGAGCGCACGGAAAAAGAAAAAGAGCGCGCGGAAAAAGAGACCGCCCAGCAACGCGCCGAAAAACTGGCGGCGATGTTGCGTGAATTAGGCCACGACCCCGATCAAATTTGATCGTTCGCTCAACGCTTCAGGCCGGCTCGATCAAGCCAGCTTATCCGATGATGCGGGTTCTTTCCGGCGGCGAAATCAGATCGCCGAAATGAAGCCTTACCTCAACGTCGCCCGGCGTAACATCTTCGGGCATTCGCGCGACGCTCATATAAGCCATGTTGCCCGGAATGAACGCGACTGACTCCGGCGCGAGAATGAGATCGTTCAACTGAATGCGAACGTTCGCGGGCGATGCCGTTTCGTCCAGGCCCAGCGCGAAAACGCGGAAGAGGGATTTGTCGCCGCGCGCGTGAACGTCAACGCCGCCGTCAACCGCGTTGCTGACCAGGACGATTTTCGGAATGATCGGCTGCGGTTCGAGAATCTCAATCGTGACCGGATCGGATATTTCGCCCCCGGTCTTGACTCGCACGCTCGCCTTCCCGCGCGGCATCTTCGTTGTGATTCCGAGATTGATTTGAACCAGACGGCCATCGCCGGTTCCCTGCGCTTCGATGTCGTTGGCGCCGTCCCAGCCTGTGTACATCGGCAGATAATCCCGCCCGTTGATTTCCACAATCACGTTATTGGCGTCGGCCTCGTTTTCGTCAACGCCGGAAACCTTGAGGGTCAGATAGGCGTGATCGCCGTTGGACGGAATGGATTTGATTTCGAGCGCGTCGGCGCGTCCGAATGATTCGATCTTCAGCCGCCCTGCCGCCGGCGCTGATGTTTTTTGAAGCGGCTTGCGCAGGATGACCCACGTGTATTGCGAGCCGTAACCGAGAATACTCACCAGCTTCACGCCGCTTTCGCGCGCGGCGCGCCGAATTTCGTCTTCGGAGAAGGCCGCGCCAGTCCACGTGTCTTTCGGAATTCGGGCGTAAGCTTCGTGATCAATGCCGCAGACCTGGAATTTGAACAACCCGCCAGGCTTCAGCGTCCGGCACGCGTCGCGGATGTTTGAATGAACCACCGAAACGTCGGGCACGTGCTGAAGAACGTAAACCGAAAAGATCAGGTCGAAGTAATCGTCGGGCAACTCGGAGAAATCAACTCCGCTGGTCTCGTATAAAAAAACGTTCGGGTAATCGCGTAACCGCTCGCGCGCCTGCGTGATCATCTCGGCTGAAACGTCGGTCGAGTGAACTTCGGCGAAAGCCTCGGCCAGATGCTTCGTCATCCGACCGATGCCGCAGCCGATTTCGAGCAGCCGGCGCTGTTTGAAATCGCGGCCCTGGCTCAACACCGGATCGCCGAGCACAAATTTGTGCGCTTCGGGTTTGCCGGTGTCATCAAACTCGTCGTCGGATTGATCTTTCTTGACGGTGTTGATGTACCACTTGGCGTTTTCGCGCGCCCGGTCATTCCAATCGCGCTTCATCGCTTCGGCGAAATTTTGTAACGATGGTTCTTCCTGGTGTTTTTGCATTAGCTCTTCAACCTGTTTCTCTGGCGGTCGCGCTCAAGCATATCCGCGATGAGTTCGGCGGGCGGCAAGCGAAAACTTGTGCTTCGCATTTTCTGAACCGCCTGAGATAGATCCAAAAGGTTCTTTTTAGCGGCTAGTTCGAGAAGAGTGAAAAGCCGCAATGTGGGAAGGTTCAAGCGATGAGCTTCGTTGATGGCGCCGTTATCATCAACCAGAAGAAGTCCTGCTTTGAGTTCCAGCGCAAGCGCGATAGCTTCGCGCTCCCCATCTTCGATCTTCCTATTCGGGATATAGAGTGAGATGTCTGCTTGTCTCACCTCAATCCAGGCGGGGCAGGATCGCATCCACTCCCTCACTTGTTGAGGAGTTTTTTCGTGTTGGAGTTCTTCGGCGACCTTCTCCGGGATGGTTACATGACCAAAAAGCTTTTCGAGAATGCGGGTTTCATCAATCTCGACAAGGTATCGAATGGGAGTAGCGTCAGAAATAACTATCATTCATTCACCAAAGAGG
>WBZO01005686.1_pt1 | contig 12528 bp, 4 predicted proteins | sample 5204261 | NCBI WGS metagenome assembly WBZO01 (sample SAMN12412400, study PRJNA552823) | activated sludge metagenome | isolation source: activated sludge from anammox sidestream of wastewater treatment plant... | place: USA: North Carolina | collected 2017-09 | reverse complement strand
AGAGCCTCGACGACATCAAGGGCCAGAAGTTGCGTGTGACATCGGTCGAGCAGGGTGAGTTCATCCGCCGCTTCGGCGGCGTGCCGCTGACCATGGGAACACCCGATGTGGCCGCGGCGCTCGACCGCGGGGTCGTGGACGGCTGCCTGACCGCGAGTTCGGGCGGCGGCGTCACCTGGCACGATCTGGTGAAATACCGCTATGCCTTCCCGACGTCGTACGTGAATTCCAACGTCGTGGCGAACAAGGATGCGTTCGAGAAGCTGCCGGCGGCGCAGCAGGCGATCCTGCGCGATGCGGCGGCCGAGGCCGCAACCTGGGTGATCGCCGAGATGCAGCGGCAGGAGGATGACTACACCGCGCAGTTCGCCAAGGACGGCCTGATCCTGGCCGATGCGACGCCCGAGGACATCAGGCGGGCGACCGGCGCGATGCAGCCCTACTGGGCCGAGTGGGCGAAGAAGCACGGGCCCGAGGCGGTTGAGGTGCTGGGCAGGATTCGCACCGTGGTCGGGCGCTGACCATGCGTGCCGATCAGGACCCGGAATTCGCCGGCGAGGAACTGGAAGACCAGTTCCATCCGGCGCCAGGCTGGATGGAGCGCGGCTGCATGCTGATCTGCGAGATCGGCATCGTCGCCATGGCGTTGGTGGTGCTGCTGGAGATCGTCACGCGCAACCTGTTTCACTTCTCCTATGAAATCTCTGAGGAGATCGGCGGCTATATCATCGTCGGCATCACCTTCCTGAGCCTGCCGGTATGCCAGGTCTACCGGTCGTACCATCACGTCCAGTTCATCCAGGCACGATTGTCGCCGCGCTGGCGGGCGATCTCCCACCTGCTGTTCGACCTCATCAACCTCGCCATCTGCATCATCCTGGTATGGCAGCTCGCTCGGCTGACACTGCAATCCTACCGGTCGGAGGATATGGCCCCATCGCTGCTGGCCACGCCTTTGTGGATCCCGCAGGCCATCATGCCCATCGGCGCGCTGGCGGTGACGATCTCTCTGCTGCGGTCGACGCTGGGCAATCTGCGTCGCGTCCTGGCCGCGGGAGGTTGAGGGAATGGAACTCGCCCTGCAACTGATCGGCTCGTTCGGGCTGTTCCTTGCGCTGCTCGCCGCCGGGATGGCAGTGCCGTTCGCGATCGCCGTTCCCGGCATCGTCTATCTGCTGATGCAGGATGGGCTGACTGCGCTGAAGGCGATCGGACTGATCACCTGGGGCAGCATGAACAGCTTCACCCTGACGGCGATTCCGCTGTTCGTGCTGATGGCGGAGGTGATGCAGCGCAGCGGTCTGTCATTCCGTATCTACCGCGGTCTGGCGCGGCTGGTGTCCTGGCTGCCGGGTGGCCTGTTGCAGACCAATATCGTGGGATGTGCCCTGTTCGCCGCGGTCAGCGGATCGTCGGTGGCGACGGCGGCATCGATCGGCGGCGTCGCGCTGCCGCAACTGGTGCAGCGGAACTATGATCGGCGGATATCCGCCGGCTCGCTCGCTGCCGGTGGCACGCTTGGCATCCTGATTCCGCCCTCGATTGCCATGATCATCTATGGCTCGTTTACCGAAACCTCGGTGGCGAAGCTGTTCATGGCGGGAATCGTGCCCGGCCTGCTGCTGACGGTCATGTTCATGATCTATATCGCGATCCGCGCCTTCACCGGGCGGATCGTGCCACCGGATGTCCGCCGGCAGGAGGTCGGGATCCTGCGGGCGATGGCCGACGTGGTGCCGTTCGGGCTGCTGATCCTCGCCATCATGGGAACGATCTATGCCGGTGTCGCCACGCCGACCGAGGCGGCAGCCGGCGGCTGCGCCTTCGCGCTGCTGTTATGCGTTCTGTGGGGGGAGCTGAGCTGGACGCAGTTCGTCGAGTCGATGCACCGGACGGTACAGATATGCGGCAACCTGCTGTTCATCATCTATGCCGCCTATATCTATGCCTATGCAATCGGCGTGGCCGGCGTCGGCGAGATGGTGACCGCCTGGCTGGTGGGGCTGAAGCTGAGCCATTTCGAGTTCTTCGGCGCGCTCTTCGTTCTCTACACCGTGCTGGGCTGCCTGGTCGAAAGCATCGGCATGATCGTGATCACCGTGCCGCTGATCTATCCGGTGCTGGCGAGCTATGGCATCGATCCGATCTGGTTCGGCGTGATCCTGGTGCTGTATGTCGAGCTGGGGCAGATTTCGCCGCCGATCGGGATCAACCTGTTCGTGATCCAGAGCATCTGGGATGGCGAGCTGAGTGACGTCGTGATGGGAACGATTCCGTTCCATGTCCTGATGTTCGTGTTGCTGTTCCTGCTGACTGCCTTTCCGCAACTGGCATTGTGGCTGCCTGCACATATGACCTGAGATCGGAACGAAACCGTCGCCGGCGCCGCCACCGGCGACGGGCCGCCGTCAGTTGAACAGGCTCAGGCTCAGCTCCGACGTGCCGATGCCCGACAGCGTCGTGGTGTGGCCCGTGCCGAGGTGCAGCACGGCGCTGCCGCTGGCGTCGGACGTCGCGCCGGCGATCAGTTGCTGCAGGGAGGTGGACGACAGGGCGGCACCGGCGGCATCGAGCACATGGAGATGGTCGATGCCGATCCGGAAGGAGTCGATGATGTCCTCGGCCAGGTCCTGGACCGACAGGATGATCGTGTCGGCGCCGCCGTCGGTCTGCACGAAGTTCCTGCCGCTGCCGGCCAGGAACCGGTCGTTGCCGGCGCCGCCGAACAGGTAGTCGGCATTGGCGCCACCCTGCAGCGTGTTGCCGCCCGATCCGGCGAACATCAGGTTCGTGCCGCTGCCGCCGACCAGCGTGACGGCGCCGGGGCCGGCTTCGTACAGAAGCTGGCTTGCGGTCGTTTCACCCTGCACGATTCCGGCAATCGTGTCGGTGGTGATGTGAACGTGGTCGCGGGTCAGGTAGGTGCCGTCGGGCAGGCGCGGGCTGACATTGAAGGCGACGCTGCCGTACTGCATGTCGGCGTTCGAGATTTGCGGTGCCCCCGATGCGATCAGCCAGCCATAGGCCTTCATCGCCTGGGTCGAGCCGTTGACGGTGATGATTCCCGCCAGCGATTCAAGGGCGAGCGGGGCGTAGTAGCCGTTGGACTGTGCCCATCCGTCGCCGTTCGAAAGGCCGGCGGCGATCGTTGCCTGCTGGACCTGTGACCAGGTGGTGAGGTTGGCACCCGTCACCGGATCGGTCACGATCAGGTTGTAGGCGACGCCATCGTGCGGGTTGAAGCCTTTCGCCGCTGCCAGGAAGCGGCCGACGATGAAGTTCTCCTGCCATTTCAGGAAGGTCGCCGCATCCTGGTTGCCCATCAGCGCGGCCTGGACGGTGGTGGAGACGAAGAAGTCCTGCTGCCACGGCGCCGTCGCGCCGGGTGTGCCGTACACGCCCGGGACCCAGCCATGCACGTCGCCTTGCTGTGCTGTCCAGACCGGGATCTGGCTGACCAGGTAGGACCAGTTGTTGTTGGCGATCTGGGTGAAATACGCTTTCTCGGGCGAACCGTCCGGGTTGGCGTAGGCGGCTTCGTTGATCTCACGCAAGGCCCAGGCCTGACCCCGGACCTGATCCTGACCGTTGGCGACGATACCGAGACCATCGTGACGGAAGTAGTTCCAGTCGGACATGATGCTGAACGACGCCTGGGCGTTCAACTGGTCGAGGTAGTAGCGCTCTCCCGTCATCAGATAGGCGATGTAGGAGAGGTCCGGCTGATGGGCGGTGTCGGTCAGCCAGCCCGACGCGCCGGTCGGATCGACCTGCTGTGTCAGACCCCCCGGCGCGCCGGTGCCGCCGCGCGGGTCCGTCCAGAGCTGGGGATACTGCGTCAGGCTGAGATATTGGCCGGTCTGCGGATCGAAGAAGTGCCACGGGACTGCGCCGGCGGCATCCGCCTGACCGAGCGCATATTGCGCCGCCTGCTGGTTCTGCGTCAGCAGCCAGATGGTGTTGGCCATGGTGGTGGGGCCGATATCCGGTCGTCCGCCGGTCGTCCCCATGTTCTGCGTCACGCCGTTCGGCGACAGCGGCTCGCCCCAGCCGGCGCTGTTCATGTCGGCGATACCCATGTCGAGAGCGGCCTGGCTGACGCCTGTCGATGTGTCGTACGGCAGGATGGCCTTGGTGTTTTCCAGCGCCCGGACGTCGTGCTGCACATTGACCTGTGGCGCACCGTTGCTCCACAGCACCTTGTGCCAGGTCTGGTACTGGAACTGCGTGAGCGCCGCCCGGGAAAATGCCGTCTGGCCGTTCTGGGTGATGGCCACATCATAGGTGACGGGCCCGCCCACGGCCTGCATGGCCAGGTCGTTGTTGAACTGCAGGTCGGTCTTGAACGTGCCGTCGCCATAGGCCGTCACGTCGAACGTCAGGCGGAGGGAGCCGGTGACGGGCACGCTGACGCGCGCCTGTGTCGCCTGCGCGCCCTGCAGCCAATAGGACGCCGAACCGTTGGCGAGGGCCTGGGCGAGGACGGCGCCGACATTGAACGTATATGACGCACCGCCCGCGATCGTCAGCGCGACCGAAACATCGTAGCCCTGTGCAATCGCTTTGACGAGGTCCAGGGCGGCCGGCGTGCTGCCGGTGACGGCGGAGAACTGGACCTCGGTCGACGAGCCGGCGGGCAGCGTCGGCTGTTGCATTGTCAGCACGGTGGTTTTTGCCGAGCCGTCGGCGTAGGCTGTCTTGACGTCCATCTGGACGGCGTAGGTCTGGCCGTTGATCGTCGCGACAAGCTGGCGGCCCGCCGCTACCTGCCCGGGCTGAAACACCATGCCGAAGGTGATCTCGCGCGCCGACAGGGGGGAGGGCTGCGTGTTCTGCAGCGTGACCCGCATGCCGGTTTCCGTGGTGGGCGGCGTGCCGGTCTGGTTGCCGCCCGGCGTTGGGGGTGTGATGCCGCCGGTCGATGGCGGGGGCGATGTGGTGTCGCCCGCCGGTGGCGTGGGTTCAAGGGGCGTGTCGGCTGGCGGCGCGGACTGCGGCGGGCTGTCCGAACTGCGGGTGGGCGTGTCAGCGGAACTGCTCGGGCTGGACGTCTGGACGACACCGTTGACAACCGCATAGTCGACGCCATCGGCAAATTTCAACTTTTCGACGCCGTCAAGTGTGATGGTCGCACCGGTCGCATGCACATCCTGGACGGTGAACCTGCTGTTCGGCAGCGATGTGAACCGGAACCAGTCGTGGCTGCCCCAGGTGAACGAAGCGGTATCGTTGCCGCCCGAACCGATGACGTACAGCGTCGATGCTGTGACCTGGAACGTATCGTCGTCGGCGGTACCAATCAGGTACGGGTTGTCGGCCGGCGCCGGTTCGGCGATCGGCGCGTCTGCGGCTGACAGCTCATAGGTGGTATCGTTCGGGAACCGGATGGTCTCGATGCCGGACAGGGTCACGATGGTGCCGGGTGCGTTCCGGTCCTGGACCGTGACGCTGCCGTCGGCCAGTGTCGTGATGATGAAACTTTCGTACGTGCCCCAGGTGAACGATGCGGTGTCGGTGCCGGCGCCACCCTCGACCCTGGCGGCATCCGGCGTCACGGTCAGGACGTTGTCGCCATCCGTTCCCGTCACCATGGTCGATGGGGTGGAGGCGACCCGCAACGTCTCGGCCGGGGCCTGGTTTTCTTGCAGCGTGCCGTCGGGATTCACGATCGCACCGGCCATTGCGGCTGCATTGCCCGCGGCATCGGTGATGGCGGCGCCGTTCATGCTGATGCCGGTCACCGCAAGGTCGGCACTTTGCTGACCCGCGGCTGTCGTGTGCCGGAACACGAGCGTGCCGGTACCCGAACCTGACACGTAGACGGCGGAACCGCCATCATTGAGCAGCAGGCTGGGCGTGCCGGTGACATGCACGATTTCGCTCAGGGTCACAAGGAAGTCGGCGGTCTGGCCGGCGACCAGGTTGCCCGGGTCGGACGTTGTCGAAACGGATGTGACGACGGGTGCCTTGGTGTCGACGGTCAACAGGCCCGGCGTGGCTGGTACAGGCTGCGTGGCGTCGACCGGGTTGCCGCTGCTGTCGACGATCGAACCGCCATTGAACTGGAGTGCCGCCACCGCGAGACCGGCGGTATTCTGCCCGGCCTTGACGGTATAGCTGAAAGTCAGCCGTTTGCTGCGAGACCCCGAAACATAGGTTGCGACATCACCGTTGTTCAGCGTCAGCGTCGGAGAGCCGGTGACGGCGACGCCCTCGCTCAACAGCAGCGTGAATTTCACCCTATCGCCGACGCCGAGGGTCGCATCGCTGGGCGTCGCGGTGAGCGACACCATGGCGGGCGGAGTCTTGTCGATGACGAGCGACGTCGTGGTCGACACGGTGTTGCTGCCGGTGCCGACAAGGACATTCAGTGTGTAGGCGCCATCCCGGAAATTGCCGAGATCAGGAATGTTGACGACCCAGTTGCCATTTTCATCGATCAGACCGGTCCAGGTCGTCGATGTTCCGGACAGTCTGACGCGGACAACCGTTCCGGCGGCGACGCCGGTGCTGGACCCGGTGACCTGCACCTGCCTGGTGGCTTCGGCGGCGTTGATATGATTGTCGACCGTGATCGGGCCGATCGCGGGTAAGAACTCATCGACAAAAGTAAGCAGGTTTCTTGTCGCCATATTCCTGGATCCAGTTTGGGTCAATCGTGCGGGCCGCGTATCGGTCGAGCCGGAGCGCGGCCGTACGGACGCGACCGGCCGCGCGCAGCGAACGGCATCTTTCAAGGAATTTCCTGGATGTTTCTGGTTCATCCCGTTGCAAGGATGGTGCTTCGGACCACGCGGACCATTCTGATTTTCGTTTCGACCATTCGGTAGGGAAGGGAGGAGAAGCCTTTCGTTCGTCTCGACACGGGTTACTCATGTTCCCGTAAGACACGGTGCGTATCACGTCTTTTCAGGAATACAAGACGTGATGTTGCGGAATGGTTTCGCCTTTACTGGAAAAAAGAGTCGTCTGTACGTGAATTATTGATTACCCGTAAGCACAGGCCATGGAACGACACGCAGGGTGTATTGTGACGTCATGTGACATGTAATGTCATCCAATTTTGACGAATTATGTCGTAATGTCGGAAACAAAATGGGGCGCTTGTGTGGCAGACAGCCGGCAGATATGTGTCAGGCTGCCGGCTGCCGGCAGCCCCTGCCTCGACGCCGGCCAAAATGCGATCAGATGTCGGGCGGCTCGCTTATTTTCGTTGAAATCGCGGAAATTGGATAACCGGCACTATTCCCCTGATGAGCTGAGACCCGTCAGGTTATGGTCGCCGGTACGCTGTGCCGTCGGTGCCACAGTCCCCGAGCCTGGTTGGCGCGGTGCGCCGCGTTGGCATGTCACCGCAAGCTGCGCGTCATGGCGCGGCGAGGTTGCCCCCGATGTCAGCCGCCCAATGCGGCCAGATGCTCCAGATCCTGCCGGCGCTGCCTGGCCAGCCGCTCGTAGCTGGCCTGGTTCTTGACGGCGACCAGCGTATGAGGGCGGCCGCATTTTTCGGTCGTAAGGTCGAGGTCGCAGGCGGTGTGCCTGATCCTCTGCTCGACATGGGCCCGCCTGTCCTGGGCCGCTCTCAGGCGCCATTCCCGCTGATTGGGATTGACCAGGAACGCGGCGACCGCTTGGCAGTCGGCACATGTGCATTGGATCGGGTTGGCGCGGGACCAGTCCCTTGGGGGTGCCAGCGGCAGGGCGATGCGCTGGCGCAAGTGGTCGAGGGACGCCTCGCGGAGCCGCCCGACCGCTGGCCATGTTGCGCTCTCTGCCAGCGTGACGAGCATCAGAGCGGCAGGGACCAGCACATTGTCCGGCTTGTATGTCTGCCGCCAGGTCAGCAGATGCTCGACCGCCTGCGCCGCAAGCCCCGCGTCGATGCGGCTCGTCGCCGTCAGAAGGTCGGCAACGAAACGAGGTGTTACGGCTGTCGACCGCACCCAGGCGCCGGGTTCCGCAGGCCGCCTTGCCGGGTCGCCGGGCAAGGCATCCATCAAGGCCGTAGCGATCTGCACCAGGTCGCCCACCGCGCCACTCGGCGCCGTGACACAGCGCAGCAGCAGATCGCCACAGGCGTTGAGGTGGGACGGAGCGTTGCGGATGATGATCTGCCGCAGCAGCTCGGTTGCGCGGGATGCGGGAAGATGCGCCGCGGCACGCACGATCGCCTGATTGTCCGACGCGGCATAGTGGCCTTCGGCGGAAATCCCGGCCAGAAACGCGTCGATGCGCGCCGCATTGCCAAGCCGGGCCAGCAGATCGAGCATCCGGCCGGCGTCGTTGTCGCTCTCGGCGCGCCACGTCATGCGGGACCAGGAACGCAGCATGTATCCCGACAGCTCGTCGGCTTCGCGCCACAGCGACGACCGGACGGTGGTGTCGCTCGACTCCCAGCATGCCGTCAGATCGTCGAGATATGGCAGCGTCGTGCTGAGGCCGGACTGGGCCAGCACCGCGAGCCGCCGCGCGATCGGCCATAACACGAGGCCGGCGCGGCAATAGGTGCGCTCGAAGGACGCTCCTTCATTGCCAGTCGCTTCGTGGAAATGAAGCTCGTCTGGCGTCAGGTTTTCAAAAGCATCCGGTGGGCACAGCTCCTCCTCGGTGAATGGAAGATCGCGGAGCTCGGCGGCGCTGCCATCCGGACGCCGCCATTCGGACAGGAACAGGCACTGGCTGTTAACTTCGTCCACCTCGAATTCTTCGTCCTCGTCCTCGTCCACGGCTTCGTGCCAGCGGCCACCGCGGTCGTTGCCGAGATACACGGCGCTGCCAGTTTCCTCGATCGACACGAGGGCGAGATGCAGGTCGCAATCCGCCGCTGCGGCGGACGGCACCAGGACGGATGCCACACCCGCATCGGCACCCTTGAGGGAAGCGAACGACAGTTCCGCCGGCGTATAGGCATGCTCCAGGGGCAGGATCAGCTTGTCAGGCTCGTCGGCCGCGCCGGCCCAGCTTCGCAGCACGTCGGCGACCCGATCCTGTTCCCTGCGATAATCGGGCGCGACCGGCACCGGCCGCTTGTCGCGGAAGCGCAGATTGTAGATGAGGCTCAGACGATGTCCGGCGGTGACCGGACGCACTTCGTGCACGCAGTCGGCATAGAAGGCCGCGAAACCGATCTCGGACGGTTCCTCGGGGCGTGGATCGAGCACGACCTCCCGCCCGCGATGCTTTATGACCAGCTCGCCGCCGGCATGTGTCGAGGGCAGCACGAGCACCATCGTCGCGAACATGCCGGGAACCTTCTCGGTGTCGCGGTGATCGACGAAAAAGCTGCCGGCATCGTAGAGCAGAAGCTTGTAGAAGTCGGCTGCGACCGGCCCGTCGACGCCGAGACCGTCGGCAGCCGCGGCAACGAGCTCGGCCAGCGTCTTTGCCCAGTGACGCCCGCCGACTTGCACCTTGCCGGAGTCGATCTGCCAGGTTCTTCGGACCGCATGATCGATCAGCGTCTCCGTGCCTCGTCCATAGGGCGCTGCCTCGGCAATCGCGATCAGTTGCTCGGCTTGAAAGGGCTGCAGCGGGAAGGCAATCCTGCCCACGCCGTCGACGTCGATCGTCGGCATGAAAATCTCGCGCATGCCACCGATGCAGAAGTCGCCGGGACGCTGAACGGAACGAAGGCTGTCGAGCAGCGCGGCACCAATCGACGACATGGCAACTCCCTGCGGGCAGGATGACGGCACGACGTTCCTTCGCGTCGCCGTGCCTGGCCATTCAGGGGATCATACGCGACAAACGCGCGCGGGAAAAATGGCCGGCGCGGGTTATCGACCGCTTGCAGCTCTGCGGCGTGGCGCAGCGGCGCCCAGTTCGCCAGTCCTGTGGCAGGTTGCTTCTTGCATCATCCAATCCTTGCGCCATCCAATCCTTGGCTCGCAACCAGGTTGGAGATGCGCGATGCTGGGCCGGGCGTGACATGGTGGGACACGGATGCATATCGACGAGATGACCCTGCTCTTCTGGGGTAAGGCCCGCGGTCCTGCCGGGGCGACGAACCCGTTTCATCCAATCGTCGCCCACGCCCTGGATGTTGCCGCCGTCGCCGAACGTCTCGACGCCGAGGCGCCGATCGGACTTCCGCGCACGACGCTCACCTTCCTGATCGCGCTGCACGACATCGGGAAATTCTCAGCCGCGTTTCAGGCCAAGGCTCCACATGCATGGCCGGAGGCCGCGCTGGGCCCGCTCGCCGCCCCCCTTGCCGACCCGGGCCATGACACGACTGGCTTCGTGCTGCTGGCCGATGGCGCGATCAGCGACCTCATCGCGCCGCTTTTTCCCGGCTGGCACCACGGGGACGTTGACCCGCTGCTGCGTGCGATCACCGGCCATCACGGCAGACCGCCGCGGGAGAGCGGTAGCCCCCCGGGTGGGAAGCAGATCGGCAAGGCCGTACGCGCCGCCGCCGCTGATTTCGTGCAGGCGCTGTTCGCAGTCCTCAAGCCCGATCCGCTGTCCGAGGCGTTGCGCCGGGACCACGCGCTACCCTGGCGCCTTGCCGGCCTGACCACATTGGCGGACTGGATCGGTTCATCGTCCCGACATTTCCCTTATGCCCCACCGGAACGGCTGCACGATCCCCACCTCTACTGGGAGAAAGAGGCACGATCGGCGGCACGGGAGGCGGTGGCGGCGGCCGGCCTAGCCCCGGCGAGGGTTGCCGCCTTCACCGGCATCGGCGGGTTGTTCCCGCGGATCGCTGCCACCCCCTCGCCGTTGCAGATCTGGGCGGCGGAACGCGCTGTTCTGCCGGAAGGGCCGGTGCTCGCCATCCTCGAGGACGCGACCGGGGCGGGAAAGACGGAGGCCGCGTTGCTGCTCGCCCAACGGCTGATGGCCGGGGGGCGGGCACGCGGGATCTTTCTCGGCCTGCCCACCATGGCCACCGCCAACGCCATGTACCGCCGGATGTCCGAAAGCTACCGACGCCTGTTCACCGGGGATGCGTCGCCCTCCCTCGTCCTGGCGCATGGGCGTGCCGCGCTCGATGCCGGCTTCGACGCTTCCATCCTCGCCATGGCGGCGGAAGACACTCTGCCGAACGGCTCCGACCCTGCCATGGAGAGCGCCGGCGCGCAGTGCGCGGCCTGGCTTGCCGACGACCGCCGCAAGGCGCTGCTGGCGCAGGTCGGCGTGGGGACGATCGACCAGGCGCTGCTCTCGGTGCTGCCGGTGCGGCATGCGCCGCTGCGCCAGCGCGGCCTCGCAGGGAAGGTGCTGATCGTCGACGAAGCGCATGCGTTCGACCCGTACATGCGCCAGGAAGTGGCGCGGCTACTTCACTTCCATGCGGCGCTGGGCGGCTCGGCGATCCTGCTGTCGGCGACTCTGCCGCTGGAGCTGCGTCAGGCGCTGGCGGATGCCTGGCGGAAGGGGCTCGACGAAGCGTCCGTGCCGCTGACGAGCCAATCCTATCCGCTCGCCACCCTGGTCGGCCGAGACGGCGTGCGCGAGGAGGCGGTGGCGCCGCGCGGAGACAGGGAAACGGTCCGCCACCTGTCCGCCCCCCGTATCGACAGCATGGCGGAGGCGGTGGCACGCATCCGTCAGGCCCGTGACCGCGGTGCAGCCGTGGCCTGGGTCCGCAACACGGTGGACGAGGCGATCGCAGCCTGCGAGATGCTGCGCGCTGGGGGCGTCGAGCCGATGCTTTTCCATGCCCGCTTCGCCATGGCGGACCGGCTGCGAATCGAGGAAGAAGTGCTGGCCCGTTTCGGCCGGGACAGTACCCCGGAGCAGCGGCGTGGCGTGCTGGTAGCGACGCAAGTGATCGAGCAATCGCTGGATCTCGATTTCGACCTGATGGTGACGGACCTCGCGCCGGTGGATCTGTTGATCCAGAGGGCGGGACGGCTGTGGCGGCATGATCGCCGCGGGTCGCGCCCGCTGGCGGCACCGGAGTTGCTGGTGCTGGCACCGGAACCCGTGACGGCGCCCGGCCCGGATTGGCTGGCGAGGCATCGCGGCACGGCGGCGGTCTATCGCGACCCGGCGCTGTTGTGGCGTGGGGCGCGGGCGCTATTTGCCGCTGGCGGGATCGCTGCGCCGCAAGGGTTGCGGGCGCTGATCGAGGCTGCGGCGGAGGGTGAGGAGCCGGAGGGGCTGCGGGAGGCAGCGGGTCGGGCAATGGGAAAAGGGCTGTCCGAGGCAGCAACGGCGCGGCAGAACCTGCTCGATTTTGAGCGGGGCTATGCCGAGAGCGCCGGGCTTTGGGCCGCGGAGGAACGCACGCCAACACGGTTGGAGGACCGGCTTCAGGTGACGCTGCGGCTGGCGCTGCTGCGCAATGGGGCGGTGGTGCCATATGCCGACGATCCGGACGAGAAGCGCGCCTGGATACTGTCGGAGGTGTCGGTCGCCGAGCACCGGATCGGCGAGGTGCGGGTGCCCGCCGCGCTGACCGCCGCCGCGGAGGCGGCGCGGGCACGTTGGGGGCGGTGGGAGAGGGAGGCGCCGCGGCTGAAGCTGGCGATCCTTGAGGCAACGGGCGAGGGTTGCTTTCGGCCTCTCTCGGGG
>WBZO01005681.1_pt1 | contig 12536 bp, 10 predicted proteins | sample 5204261 | NCBI WGS metagenome assembly WBZO01 (sample SAMN12412400, study PRJNA552823) | activated sludge metagenome | isolation source: activated sludge from anammox sidestream of wastewater treatment plant... | place: USA: North Carolina | collected 2017-09 | reverse complement strand
CCATTCGGCTTGCAAGTTCCGGATGCCCTTACTCAGCCCCGCGATCCAACTTCGCCCGCCGAAGACAGCTTCGAGGAACCATGCTTTCGGTGCTTTGTCGCGGCCGAGGACGCCATGGTTCAATGACTTGTTCGACTTGTTCTCAAACCTCGAAACGGTGTAGCCATAAGCCATGCTTAAGAAATTGACGCTGCGCCAAATCGAGGTCTTTGTGCTGGCGGCGAAGCTCGGCAGCTTCGGCGAGGCAGCGGAATCGCTTGGCATCACGCAGCCGGCGCTCAGCCAGGCCGTGCGCGATCTCGAAGTCGATTATGGCGCGCAGCTTTTTGACCGCAGCACGCGTCCCGTCACGCTGACCGCTTTGGGCCGCCAATTTCTCCCGATCGCGGAGCGGGTTGTGAACGCCTACCATTCGGCGCGAGAGGATCTTGAGAACCTCGCCGCCGGACGCGAAGGCCGCGTCACCATCGCCTCGCTCCACTCCTTCGCCTCCGGTTTCCTGCCGGCGGTCCTCGCCGGTTTCGCCAAGTCCAGACCGGGAATCGTCGTGGAGGTGATGGAGGGGCTTGCCGACCGCGTCACGCATCTCGTTCAGACCGCGGTCGCCGATTTCGGCATCGTCAATATCGCGCACGTTCCGCCCGAGCTCGAGGCGCGGCCCGTGCTGCAAGACGCCTACGGCGTCGTGTGCACGAACGACCATCCGCTCGCCGCCAAGACGGCCGTGACCTGGCGCGAGATGTCGGCTTTCCCGCTCGTCGGCATGACGAAGTCGACGGACGTGTGGCACGAAATGGAATCCGCCATTCACGAGACCAACGTTCAGTTCCGGGTGAACTGCTGGGCTTCGAATCCGGCCACGATTCTCTCGGTGATCGCCGCAGGCCTCGGCGTCGGGCCGCTGCCCGGGCTTGTGCGGCGGACGCTTTGCCACCCCAACCTCGTCGACAGGCCGCTCGTCGAGCCGACCGTCAAGCGGACGCTTGGCGTCGTCACCCGCCGCGGCGACGCGCTCAGCCCGGCCGCCAATCTCCTCATCTCGCGCCTGATCGAGCATGCGCGCGCGCTCGGCCCCGACGGCTCCGGGACGATCGGTTGAAGCCCGACGACCTGGCAGGCGAGAGGTCTTGCGCAAGCCGAGCCAACAAGCGGATGCAGATGCGCCCCTATGACCCGTCGAAAGCCGTGGTCTTCATGCATGTGCCGAAGACGGCGGGCACGTCCATGCTGCATGCGCTCCGCGAGGCCTTGACGCCGCGCGTCGAATTCTGGGCGTTCGATCGCTCGCTGTTCGGCGGCTTCGCCGCGTTCGAAACCATGCGGCCGGAGATCCGTCGCACCATCATCGAGAGTCCGGACGAACTGCCGGACCATGCGGAATTCGTCAGCGGCCACATGGCGCTCTCGACCACGAAGAGCCGCTATCCCTCCGCCCAGTTCATCACGTTCCTACGCGAGCCGGCCACGCGGCTTCTGTCGCATTGGGTCTATTGGCGCTCGCTCTCGGATGAGCAACTCGCGCCCTGGGGCGCCGGCTGGGCCGCGATCTTGCGACAAAGCAGATCGCCGCTGCGTGACTTTCTCGCGGCCGAATCGGCCGCCTGTCAGACCGACAACCTCGCCGTGCGCATGCTGCTTTGGCCGCATCCCCTGATCCCCGATGATGATTTTATCGATGAACGAAATGACGCAATCCTTGTCCAAGCGGCGCGCGAGCGGCTGAAGTCTTTTTCATTGGTCGACGCGGTGGAGAATCCGAGGCTCGCCGCGAACATGGGCGATTGGCTCAATCGCCCCTTTCAGCTGCACAGGCTGAACGAGACCCGCAATGTCCCGGCTCCCCACAGAACATCTTTGAGCGCCGAGCTTGATCAGGGGACGATCGCGCTCCTGCGGCTACGCTCGCGGCTTGACTTCGCGCTCTGGTCGATGGTTGCGGGAAGAGCTATTCGCGATTTCGATCCGGTCTCGACGCAGACCGAGTTGCTGGCCGGGAGCATTCAACGTTATTCGCACCTGGTGAGCTGACGGACGTTCGCGCATCCGCCGATTCACGCAAGCGCGTCCATGGCCTCGGGCGAGGCGTGCGCTCCCGCGGCCTCGACCGCCAGCTCGATTTCCAACGGCGTAAATCCGCGTGCGTCGAACCAGCAGATTCCTTCCTGCACCGGAACGATCTGAAGCCGGTAACGGCCGGCGCGGTCAGGGGCCTGCACCCTCATGGCCGCCGAGAGGCATGCGCCGGCGGGAAGTCGCGCCTCGGGCAGGCCTGTGCGCCAGCCATCGAGAACCGCGACGCAGCCTCCTTCATCGAGCCAACGGTAGGATAGATGAATGGGGTGCGCGACAGAGGTGTCCCAATCCTGCTCCGATTCGTTGAATAGCGTGACCTGCAGGGTCGTCGTCTCGCCGGCCGCCATCGAGGGCGGCTCCGATTCAAGGCGCGCGCCTCCTCGCGCGTCCTCGACTGGCCTTACGATTCTGTCGCAGAGACGCCGCCATTTCGCATCCGCCTCAAGGGCGACATAGCCGCCCGTCGCGATCTCGCGCTCGAGCGCAAGGCGCAGCCCGATCACCCGCTCGCACCAGGCGAGCCAGCGTTCGTTATCCCCCTCGCGCATCAGAAAGAAGAAGCCGACCGAATAATCGCCTTCGGGCAGATCGGCTTCCAGCGTGTAGGTCAGGGAATGGGTCCCCGCAGCGAGATCGCGCAGCGAAAGGCCCATCAGCGTCGTATCCGTCTTGAACGCCAGACGCCTGTCTTCGTCCATGATGAAGATGCCGGCCTCCAGCTCGGGCGCCTCGACCGCCAACGAGAACTCCGCGATGAAGGAAAGCGTGCTTCCCACGGTGCGATGGCCGCCATCGTGGATGGTGGCGGACACGAGCGTGAATTCCGGCGCGCTGATGACGCGGTCGTCGGGGCGGGTGAGCGGCTGCCAGCGCGAGGCGGCCACGGACGGCCGACGCCATCGCCGGCGCGCATCGTCGTATCGGTCCTGCACGGCGCGGTAGAATTCGATGTCGAGCGCGCAAATCTGCTCGAGGCGCTTCCTGAATTTTGCGGAGAGGTCCGCCGGCTTTGGGCGATTGGCCGTCACGTTCTCGCGCGCAATGCGCGCCGGCGCGGGTAGACCGATCAGAGCCGCGAAATCGGCCAGAAACTCCGGCATCCGCTCGTAGAAGCCCCACACGTTGTAGCGATCGATCGCGGCCAGCGCCGCCTGGAACATTTCTTCGTCGTTCACCTGAAACGGATCGACGACGGCCCGGAAATGGTCGACATAGAGCTTGGAGCGGTCATCGAGGATTCCTAGGCTGATCAGCCCTGGTCCCATGACGTCGCCTTCGGACTCGACGAACCGCCTGATGTCGTCCTGAATCGCGCCAAGCTCATGCGCCGCGAAATTGCTCAGGCTGAAAAAGAGAGAACTGAGCAGCCGATCCACCGGCTCGCGTAAGCAGGTCACATATTGGTATCGCGGATCCATCCATCCGTTGAACCCGATATGGGCGCAGATCACGGAATGCGTGCCGCCATAACGGCGGATCAAGTCCTGATGATTGCCCATCAACGGGTCGGTCACGCAATCAGCGCCGAGGCTCTCCTGCAGCCAGCGATTGATGGCGATGCCGCCGGTCTTCGGCAGGTGATCGAAGATCACGCGGCCGGAAAAGACATTCGAATCCATCATAGCGGATACCGCTCTACCGCAATCGCGCCGGCGATTTCAACGTTTCGGCCGGTCGCGGCATGCGTACCGAGCGCGTTCTCGCGCGATCCGAGGCGGCGCGGCTGCGGTTGACAAAAGCTTACCCGCGAGTAGCCTCTGTCTGGAGACATCCATATGATCATTGCGGCCCGATCCTGGCGGCGGGCCGCTGTGCTGCGCCGGCGCGTCAATTGGACCTGCGCCGGGCCCTTTACGGTGAGGAGCAAATCATGACCAAGAGCGCGATCGTGGCCGGCGTCGGCATGGTTCCGTTCCGCAAGCCTGGCGACAGCCAGGCCTATTACGAGATGGGCGCGGAAGCGGCGAAGCTCGCGCTCGCCGATGCCGGCATCGACTACTCCGCCGTGCAGCAGGCCTACGCCAGCTATGTGTACGGCGATTCCACCTCGGGACAGCGCGCGCTCTACGAAGTGGGCATGACCGGCATTCCCATCGTCAACGTCAACAACAATTGCTCCTCCGGTTCGACGGCGTTGTATCTGGCGCGCCAGGCGGTCGAGGCCGGGATCATCGACTGCGCCATTGCGGTGGGCTTCGAGCAGATGCAGCCGGGCGCGCTGGGCGAGGTATGGACCGACCGGCCGCCGGCGCTGGGCCGCTTCAATGCGACCGCTGACGAGGTTGTTGGGCATCCCGAAATCCCGCTGACCTTGCGGTTCTTCGGCGGAGCGGGGCAGGAATACATGCAGCGCTATGACGCCAAGCTCGACCTGTTCGCCAAGGTGCGGGCCAAGGCGAGCCGGCATGCATCCGCCAATCCGCTGGCCTTGTTCCGCAAGGTGGTCAGCCCCGAGGACGTGCTGAGCTCGCAGGTGATCTGGCCCGGCGCCATGACGCGCCTGATGGCGTGTCCGCCAACATGCGGCGGCGCGGCTGCGGTGATCGTCTCCGAAGACTTCGCCGCCAAGCACGGCGTGCGGGCGGACGTGCGCATCAAGGGCCAGGCGATGACGACCGACCGGCCGGGAACGTTCGAGCACCGTTCGATGATCGACCTCGTGGGCGCGGAAATGGCGCGCGACGCCGCTGATCAACTCTATGTCCAGACCGGCGTCGATCCCAAGGATATCGGCGTGTGCGAGTTGCACGACTGCTTCGCCCAGAACGAGGTGCTGACCTACGAGGCGCTTGGGTTCTGCGGCGAGGGCGAAGCCGCCAGGTTCGTCGACGAGGGCGGCAACACCTATGGCGGGCAGGTGGTCACCAATCCCTCGGGAGGGCTCCTGTCGAAAGGGCACCCGCTCGGCGCGACCGGACTTGCGCAATGCTATGAGCTGACGCAGCAGCTCCGCGGCGCGGCCGGCGAGCGTCAGGTCGAAGGCGTGCGCCTTGCGCTGCAGCATAATCTTGGCATCGGCGGCGCATGCGTCGTCACCCTGTACGAAAAGCACTGAGCGCAATCGCCGCTCCGCCGCGCCGGCCCGGCCGCGAGCGTGTCGCGGCGTAAAGGGCGCGCGCGCCCGGCGAGCAGCGGCGCAATATGCGCTATACATCGCGGGATGGATACGAGACTGAGTCGCGCGCAATCGCGCTCCGCGCGGACGCCTTCAAAAAAGGCGGGCCCGCGCTGGGGCGGCGAGGTCTTTTCCGAGGACGAGCGCGAGCAGAAGCGGCACGCCATCCTGTACGCGGCGGCGCGGCTCTTCCGCGAGCGCGGCCTTCAGCGCACGCGCCTCACCGACATCGCGGATGCGCTGAACGTCACCAAGCCGTCGCTCTATTACTATGTCGGCAACAAGGAAAAAATCCTGATCCTGATCCAGCGTCTCGGCTTGGAGCAGATGCTCGAGGGCTTCGACGAGCTTGCGGCCAGCGACAAGACGGGCGCCGAGCTGCTCCGGGTTCTGCTCGAACGGTACGGCGAATGGGCCACGACCGAGTTCGGCGTCTGCGTCGTCGGGCTGTTCAACGTCAAGATGTCGCCCAGGAGCGCGCGAAGCCTGCATGCGGCGCGGCGGCTCTTGGAGCGGAAGATCAGGGCGCTGTTCGTGCGCGGCATCGCCGACGGATCGATCAAGCCGTGCAACCCGAAGCTGGCGGCTTCCGCCTTGTTCGGCAGCCTCAACTGGATGGCGTTCTGGTACGATGCCTCGCGCGCGCGCCTTTCGGCGGCCGAGATCGCCCGCACCTTTATCGACTACTTCCTCGACGGCCTTGCGACGCAAGAGCAAGCCGCCTCGCGCGCGCCGCGGCCGATCGCGCCTGTCAAGCGCGCGGGCTGAGGCCCGCTTGATTTTGGAGCGCCGGTCCGATTCGGCCAGATCAGCTGATTGGCTGGGGAACTAGGATTCGAACCTAGATTAACGGAGTCAGAGTCCGCTGTTCTACCGTTGAACTATTCCCCACGCGCGACGGCCCCAGCGCGACGGAGTCCGGCCTCGTGGGTTCGCCTTCTGGCTGCCGCCGGCCAAACTCCGCAAAGGTCTCGTGAGCGCTCGTGAGAGCTTTTCCGCGCTGACGAAGCCGTTGACGAAGCTCGATATAGGCGGTTTCCCGGCTGCGGTCCAGGGCCGGTTTCGCGCGCGAAACGGACCCTCAAGACGCGCTTTCGCCGGCGAACCGGCGTTGATTCGCGGACGCGTCACGCACGCCAAACGGTTGGACTTTCGGCGTAAGACCTTCGGCCTAAGACCACTGTCCAACAGACAGTTCAACGGCGCGCCGTGAATATCACACGCTGTGCGGTTTGCGCCCACAAAGCCAGCGCCGGCCGCGCCAGAAGAGTCCAACAGGCAGGGGAGACGCCCATGACAGCAGTCACAATGTCCACGGCGCGCGGCGGCATGTCCGCCGACGAAAAGCGGGTGATCTTCGCATCCTCGCTCGGCACCGTTTTTGAATGGTACGACTTCTACCTTTACGCAACGCTCGCGCCCTTCTTCGCGGCGCTGTTCTTCCCGCCGGGCAACGACACGGCGGCGCTGCTTTCGGCGTTTGCGACTTATGCCGCGGGCTTCCTGGTGCGCCCGTTCGGCGCCATCATCTTCGGCCGCATCGGCGACCTCGTCGGCCGCAAGTACACCTTTCTCGTGACCATTCTGTTCATGGGCGGCGCGACCTTCGCCGTCGGCTTGCTGCCGACCTTTGCGACGATCGGCTGGCTTGCGCCGATCCTGCTCGTGTCTCTGCGGCTGGTGCAGGGTCTTGCGCTCGGCGGCGAATATGGCGGGGCGGCGACCTACGTGGCCGAACACGCCCGTCCAGGCGAGCGCGGCTATGCGACAAGCTGGATTCAGACCACCGCCACGCTCGGCTTCTTCATGGCGCTGTTCATCATCGGCGCCTGCCGCTTCTTCATCTTCGACGCCAAGCATTTCGCCGAGACGGGCTGGCGCTGGCCGTTCCTGGTCTCGCTCATCCTGCTCATCTTCTCGGTTTACATTCGCCTCAAGCTCTCCGAATCGCCGATCTTCCAGCGCATGAAGGACGAGGGCAAGGGCTCCAAGGCGCCGTTGACCGAGAGCTTCTTCCGTTATCCCAACAACAAGTATGTGCTGCTTGCGCTGCTCGGCGCCACAGCCGGCCAAGGCGTCGTGTGGTACACGGGACAGTTCTACGCCCTGTTCTTCCTCACGATCACGCTGAAGCTTGAATTGCTGCCGGCCTACGTGATGATCGGCTTGTCGCTCGCGATCGGCACGCCGTTCTTCATCTTCTTCGGCTGGCTGTCGGACAAGATCGGCCGCCTCAAGATCATCCTGGCCGGATGCCTGATCTCCGCGATCACGTACTTCCCGCTGTTCGGGGCGCTCACGCACTTCGTCAATCCCGATCTCGAGGCGTTCCAGTCGAAGAACCCGATCGTGCTGACCGCCGATCAGTCGACCTGCAACTTCCACATCTTCGTGGGTCCCTGGTCGAAGTTCAGCGATTGCGACCGTGCGCAGGACTTCCTGACCAAGGCCGGCCTCTCCTTCGAGAAGAAGGCCGGGGCCCCCGGCTCAAGCCCGAGCGTGCAGATCGGGTCGGCGAAGGTCGACAAGTGGGATGCGAAGGCCTGGACCGGCGCGCTCAACGCCGCGGGCTATCCGGCCAAGGCCGACCCGGCCAAGGTCAACTGGCCGATGTCGCTCCTCATCCTCATCGTCATGATGATCTACGTCACCATGGTGTACGGACCGATCGCGGCCTATCTCGTCGAGCTGTTCCCGACCAAGATCAGGTACACCTCGATGTCGCTGCCCTATCACATCGGCAACGGCTGGTTCGGCGGCATGCTGCCGCTGCTCGCGACCGCCGTGGTCGCGGCGTCGGGCAACATCTACTATGGCCTGTGGTATCCGATCCTGGTGTCGGTGATGACCTTCTTCGTTGGTCTCTTGTTCCTGCACGAGACCAAGGAAGTGGACATCTCCCGCCACGACTGAGATCGAGCGAACTCTGGGCGGCCCGCAAGGGCCGCCTTTTTTTGCGAGACGACGCAATCCTGGATAGCGGCGGAGGGGCGGCATCGATGTTGACGCGCACCCCTCGTCATGCTTCGCATGATTCCTCTTCGCGGCGCGGGGCGCGCGCGCGCGGGATCGGCGAACTTGAGCGATGCTGATTGCCCTCTTAAGCGATATCCATTCCAACCGCGAGGCGTTCAGCGTGTGCCTCGCGCACGCCGAGCAGCAGCGGGCCGATCGGTTCATTCTGCTGGGCGACCTCGTCGGCTATGGCGCCGATCCCGCCTGGGTGCTCGACCGGGTGATGGAGATGACGGCGAAGGGCGCGGTTACGCTGCTCGGCAACCACGACGAGGCGGTGTTCGCCTCCTCCAACCGCTTGAACCCGACCGCGCAAAAGGCGATCGAATGGACGCGCGGCGTGCTCGGCGAGTCTCACCGCAAGTTTCTTGCGGCGCTGCCGCTCGCTCATGAGGAGGACGGACGCCTTTTCGTGCACTCGAATCCGGCCGATCCCCCCATGTGGACCTATATCGATGACCGTCACATGGCGGCGCTCAGCCTGAAGGGGACGAGCAATTGGCAGGTCTATTGCGGCCACGTGCACGTGCCCGCGATCTATCATCTGTCGGCGGCGGGGAAGCTTCTCGACTTCAAGCCCGTGACCGGAATCGGCGTGCCGATGACGCGCGCGCGCCGCTGGCTCGCGGTGCTCGGGTCGGTCGGCCAGCCGCGCGACGGCAATCCCGCGGCCTGTTACGGGCTCCTGGACACGGACAAGGACGTGCTCACCTATGTCCGGGTTCCCTATGACATTGCGAGCGCCGCGCGCAAAATCCGCGCCGCCGGACTGCCTGACGTGCTGGCTTCGCGCCTTGAGCGAGGGTTGTGACGCTTGGCTTGGACAAGCAAGCTTGCGCCGGGGCAGATCATCGACGGCTTCCGCCTGGGCGAGCCGATTCACGAAGGCGGCATGTCGTCGCTCTGGCGCGTCTACCGCGACGATATCGCTTTTCCCATTCTCCTGAAGGTCCCGCTGCTGCGGCACGGAGAGAACCCGGCGACCATCGTCAGCTTCGAGGTCGAGCAGATGATCCTGCCGCGCCTTGCGGGGGTTCATGCGCCGCGCTTCGTCGCCGCGGGCGATTTCGACAGGCCCTATATCGTCATGGAATATGTGAAGGGGGCGCTGCTCTTTTCACGCCTGCCCGAACTGCCGCTGCCGATCGACGAGGTCGCGACGCTCGGCGCCAAGGCCGCGCTCGCGCTCCACGACCTGCACCGCCAACACGTCATCCACCTCGACGTCAAGCCGAGCAATCTCATGCTGCGCGACACGGGCGAGATCGCGCTCATCGATTTCGGCCTGTCGCGTCATGACCAGCTGCCCGATCTTCTCGCCGAAGAGTTCCACGCGCCGATCGGCAGCGGTCCCTACATCTCGCCGGAACAGATCCTGCAGGTCCGCAGCGACCCGCGCAGCGATTTGTTCGCGCTCGGGGTGATCCTTTACTTCTTCGCCACCGGCGAACGCCCCTTCGGCGACCCGCAACGCGTCCGCGAGTGGCGGCGCAGGCTCTATCGCGATCCCACGCCGCCGCGCGCCTGGCGCGGCGAGACGCCGCCCTGGCTGCAGGAGATCATCCTGCGCTGCCTCGAGGTCGATCCCAACGACCGCTACAGCACGGCCGCGCAACTTGCCTTCGACTTGCAGAATCCCGATCAGGTCGTGCTCACCGCAAGGTCCGAACGGATGCGCCGCGACGGCCCGCTGACGGTGGCGCGGCGCTGGTTTCGCTCCGTTCGCGCTCGCCCGCCCTACCGGCGCACCGTGTCCGAGCAACTCGCGGGCGCGCCCATCATCATGGCCGCGATCGATCTCTCGCCCGGAATGGAGGGACTGGCGCAGGCCCTGCGGCGCGTGGTCTGGCGCATCTTGCAGACCGAGCCGAATGCGCGTCTGGCCTGCGTCAACATCCTCAAGGAATCGCGCATCGCGCTCGAGAAGTTCGAGGGCGATCAGGGCAACGTTCATCTGCAGCGCCTGGCGGAGTTGAAGGATTGGGCGCGGCCTTTGCGCCTGTCGCCCGACCGCCTGACCTATCACGTGCTGGAGACGCCCGATCCCGCCGGCGCGCTCATCGAATACGCGGCGGCGAACCACGTCGATCACATCGTCATGGGAGCGCGCGGCGCCTCGACGTTGCGCCGCTATCTCGGCAGCGTCTCCTCGCAGGTGACGGCCGAGGCGCCGTGCACCGTCACCGTCGTTCGCACCTCCGAGGACCGGCGGTTCGCGCCGGCTAACGGAGCGGCCGAATCGATCGAGGCCTTGGCGCCTTCTCAAACGAAAAGGCCGACCGCCCAATAAAAGATGGCCGCGATCAACCCCGCGGCGGGCAACGTCACCACCCAGGCGATCACGATATCGTTCGCCACCTTCCAGCTCACGGCGGAGGCGCGACGCGCCGTGCCCACCCCGATGATCGCGCCGGTGATCGTATGCGTGGTGGAGACCGGGACGCCCAGTTCCGTCGCCATGAACAGCGTCATCGCCCCGCCGGTCTCGGCGCAGAATCCTTGCATCGGCGTCAGGCGCGTGATGCGCGTGCCCATCGTTTTGACGATGCGCCATCCGCCCATCAGCGTGCCGAGCGCCATCGCGCAATAGCAGGCGAGAACCACCCAGAAGGGAACGTAGAACTCGCTCCCAAGCGCCCCTTGCGAATAGAGCAGCACGGCGATGATGCCCATCGTCTTCTGCGCGTCGTTGCCGCCATGGCCCAGCGAATAGAGCGAGGCCGACACGAATTGCAGCGAACGAAACAGGCGGTCGACGGCGAACGGCGTGAAGCGGACGAACATCCAGGATACGGCGAGCACCAACAAGAGCGACAGGAACAGGCCGACGAGCGGCGAGAGCACGATTCCGCTGGCCGTTTTGGCGACCCCCGTCCAAACCACCACCGAGAATCCGGCCTTGGCCACGCCCGCGCCGAGCAGGCCGCCGATCAAGGCGTGCGAGCTCGAGGAGGGGATGCCCATCGCCCAGGTGATCAGGTTCCAGGCGATCGCGCCCGAGAGCGCGCCAAAGACCACCCGCGGATCGGTGACGCTCGCGTCGATGATTCCGGTGCCGATCGTCGTCGCCACGTGCAGGCCGAAAATGAAGAAGGCGGCGAAGTTGAAAAAAGCCGCCCAGATGACGGCGTATTGCGGGCGCAGCACGCGGGTGGAGACGATGGTGGCGATGGAGTTCGCCGCGTCATGCAATCCGTTGAGAAAGTCGAACAGGAGCGCGACGGCGACCAGGCCGATCAGGCCTGGCAGCGGAAGAGCGGGGTCCATCGGCGGGCGTCCTTACACGTGCTCGATGACGATGCCGTGGATTTCGTTGGCGACGTCGTCGAAACGGTCGACCACCTTTTCAAGATGGTCGTAGATTTCGCTGCCAATGATGAAGGACATGGCGCTCCCCTGCAGGTGCTCGCGGTAAAGGTCCTTGAGCCCCTGGTCATGGAGTTCGTCGGCCTCGCCCTCGATCTGCGTGATCTTTTCGGCGATGCGGCTCAACGGCCCGACTTCCTTGGAGATCGAGCGCAAGAGCGGCAGCGCCTCTTCGACCAGGTGCGCCGACTGCACGATCTTGTCGGCCATCTGCCGCATGATCGGCGAAAACGTCCGGACGTCGAACAGCATGATGGTTTTCGCCGTCTTCTGCATCTGGTCGATGGCGTTGTCCATCGAGGTGATGAGATTGCGGATGCTGCCGCGGTCGAACGGCGTGATGAACGTGCGCCGCACCGCGATCAGCACGTCGCGCGTCACCGTGTCGGCGTCGTGTTCGCGGTCCATGATCGTCTGGTAGCAGCGCTGCACGGCGTCGCCGCCTTCCAGCATCTCGCGCAGCGCCTCGGCGCCCGCCGACACCGCCTGCGAATGCTTCGCGAAGAGGTCGAAGAATCGCTGCTCCCTCGGCATCAGCGCATGAAACCAGGCCATCATGGGCGAACCTCAGCCTCTTGCACGCTCGGACCGGCGTCTCAGGGTCGGGGATTAGAGCAATGCGATTTCATATTGGATCGCCTCATCCTGAGGAGCGCGAAAGGGCGTCTCGAAGGACGGCGATCCAATATGAAATCATCGGATCCTAGGCGGGTGTATGCCCGGTCTGCGGCGCGGAGTACATGCCTGCGGGCAATTGTCCCAGCATATATCAGGACCGCGCGCCGCCGTTTCTGCCCAGCGGACGCCTGACGAGTCGCCAATCGGCGGCCGCTCGCCGGCCCGTTCCAGATTTGCACCGCCGGCCGTCGCTGGTACACTTGCGCTCGAAGAGGAACTTTTGAATGCTGCGGCGTCGAGCCTAAGGCTCCGCCGTTGCGGAAAGGTTTGCATGGACGACGGAGCGGGG
>WBZO01005680.1_pt1 | contig 12536 bp, 9 predicted proteins | sample 5204261 | NCBI WGS metagenome assembly WBZO01 (sample SAMN12412400, study PRJNA552823) | activated sludge metagenome | isolation source: activated sludge from anammox sidestream of wastewater treatment plant... | place: USA: North Carolina | collected 2017-09 | reverse complement strand
CTTTTAGCTTTTAGCTTTTAGCTTTTAGCTTTTAGCTTTTAGCTTTTAGCTTTTAGCTTTTAGCTTTTAGCTTTTAGCTTTTAGCTTTTAGCTTTTAGCTTTGTACTTTTTCCATGATTGGAATCAATTCCATTTCTTCCAGCTTGCTCAAAATTTTCTGCGCCGATTCTTGCACCGTTTCGCGGTCGGAATGATACACCACTTCCGGGTCCAGCGGCGGTTCGTAGGGGTCGCTGACGCCGGTGAAATTTTTAATTTCGCCCGCGAGCGCTTTTTTGTACAACCCTTTGACGTCGCGTTCCGCCAAAACGGGAATCGGACATTCGGCGTACACTTCGACGAAATTTTCAATCTTGCCGCGCAGTTCATCACGAATTTCGCGGTACGGCGAAATCGCGGCGGCAATCGCCACGACGCCGTTGCGCGACAACACTTCACAGACCCAACCGATGCGGCGAATATTCGTGTCGCGATCCTCTTTCGAAAAACCCAAACCTTTTGATAAATTTTCGCGTACCACGTCGCCGTCGAGAACTTCAACTTTCATGCCGCGCGCTTTTAATTCCGCTTCAATTACGCGCGAGACCGTCGTCTTGCCCGCGCCGGACAGTCCGGTGAACCAGAGGGTGAATCCTTGATGTTCCATTGTTTCGTAGCAAGCAGACAGGTAAACAGGCAAAGAGCGTCCATTTTCCTGGCTACCTGTTTCTCTGTTTTCCTATTTCCCATTACCCTTCATGTTTGATAATTTTCCCGATCATATCTTGCGGAATCGGCAAACCAAATTCGTTCAACGCCGTCGGCGCAATGTCCACCAGTTTTGAATTTTTCAATTCGCGTCCGCCAAGTTTGCGTTTCGGGTCGAAATAAATGTACATGCCTTGCTGCGCGTGATTCGCGTCGTCGGGACCCGTGTCGTTTTCAAACGTATAGATTTCGCCCGAACCGAGCGAGCCGACGCCGCGCCAATACAAATCGCCCCAAATGACGATGAGGTCGGGCGCGATGCCGTTCACCTTTTTGTATACGTCCTGCGGTTTGAACGCGTGCGTCTTCATCGGCTTGCCTGTATGGTCGGGCAGCGCGTGGAATTTGGCGATCAATTCATCGCGCACGTTTTCATATTGGTCGGGCGGAATGACGCCGTTCGGCTCGCGCCCTTGCACATTCAAAAAGACGCGCGAATAGTAACCGCCTTCGCCCCACACGCGCGTTTTATCCCAATTGATTTTCGCCTTTGCCAACGGAATGACGCCTTGCGGTTTGTCGTCGAGAACGAGATAACCGTTTTGCATCAGCCATTCGTTGATGCAAATGCCGCCGTCCATCCGTTTCGCGCCGTGATCGCTCATCACAATCACGCTCGTCTCGTCGTCAATCAATTCGAGCGTCTTGCCGATTTCTTTATCGAGCCACACATAATAATCGTGAATGCACGTGAGCAGCGGATTATTCGGTTCGTGCTTGATGTGCAGCGGGTCGTGATATTTCCAGAAACCGTGATGCAAACGGTCCACGCCGATTTCGACGGACATGAAATAATCCCAGTCGCGCGTTTTCATCAAATGATTGATGACCTTGAAACGCGCTTCGGTCATTTCATAAATTTTTTCGAGCAGCCACTGTTTATTTTCCGTGCGAAAATTTTCCGCGTCCACCGCGTAATTCGGCGCGACGCGCAAAATCTCTTCGCGCAAATTTTCGGGATACGTAAATTTGCTGTTGACGTTCGGCGAAAGAAAACAACCCACCATTCCGCCATTCACCGGTTTCGGCGGATACGACGGCGGAATGCCGATGAGATACGACTGTTTGCCGACGCGTCCGAGATAATCCCACACGGTCGGTTCGACAATGGAACGCGAATTCGCAATCGTCATTTTTTCGTACGAATAATCGGCGCGGTTGCGAAAACCGTAAATGCCGAGCGTGCCGGGGTCTTTGCTGGTTTGCGAACACGCCCACGCGGGGACGGTGATGGGCGGCAGAACCGATTCGAGTTCGCCCCATACGCCGTTCGACATTAAATAATTGAGATTCGGCAGTTCGCTGCGATATTGTTGAAACACCAGCGACGGTTCCGCGCAGTCGAGACCGATGACGAGGACGCGTTTCTTGGCAGATGGCGAATGGCGAATGGCGAATGGCTTGGCGCCAATTTCTGATTTCTGATTTGTGATTTCTGATTTTTGTTCGTTGGTAGTCACTTTCGATTTACTTTCTGCGCCGGTGATTGGCTATCTGCTATCTGCCACCGGCTAACCGCTTGCTTGTTTTTTTTTCGCGATGCCTTCCATCAACACTTGCGCGACTTCGGGGCGCGTAAATTCGGGCGGCAGCATTTCGCCGCGGTCGAGCATCTGGCGCACTTGGGTGCCGCTCAACACAACATGGTCTTCCGCGCCATGCGGACATGTTTTGGAAGAAACGATGCCGCCGCATTTTTTACAATAAAAGGTGTGTTCGAATTTCAGCGGCGTGATGCCGATTTCTTCCGGCGTGAAATTGTCAAACATCAATTGTGCGTCGTATGTGCCATAATAATTGCCGACGCCCGCGTGGTCGCGCCCGATAATCATGTGCGTACAACCGTAATTTTTGCGGCACAGCGCGTGGAAAACGGCTTCGCGCGGACCGGCATAACGCATCGCGGCAGGAAAAACGCCGAGCAGCACGCGGTCGGCGGGATAATAGTCGCGCAAGAGCGATTGATACGATTCCATACGCACGTCGGCGGGAATATCGTCCGCTTTGGTTTCGCCGACGAGCGGATGCAAAAAGAGTCCGTCCACAATTTCGAGCGCGGTCTTTTGAATGTACTCGTGCGCGCGATGAATCGGGTTGCGCGTTTGAAACGCGACGATTTTGTTCCAGCCGTTCAGCGCGAACATTTTGCGCGTCTGTTCCGGCGTATGCCGAAATTCGGGAAATTCCGTTTTTGCCTGATGCGGCAGGTCCACGAGCCAAATATCGCCCGCGAGATACACATCGCCCTGCGCGTACAAACGCGCGACGCCGGGATGTTTTTCTTGGTCGGTGCGATAAACGTTTTTCGCTTCATGCACTTTGTCGTAATCGAATTTCTCGCGCAATTCCAACAGTCCGACGAGATGGCCGTCCGATTCGACGAGCGCGATGTCTTTGCCGATTTCAAAACTGTCCGCGAGTTCGCGCGACACGGGCAGCGTCACCGGAATCGTCCACGGCAAACCGTTCGCCAGCCGCATGTTGTTGACGACGTTTTCGTAATCCGCTTTGCCCATGAAACCGGTCAGCGGACTCATCGCGCCGACGGCAATCATTTCGAGGTCGGACAGGTTCACGGAATTGAGCGTGCGATAATGATGCGCCGCTCTGGCTTGTTCCGCGCGCGCGATAATTTTTTCGCGTTCCGCGCCCGTGACGACGCGATTGATCAAGACGCCCCCATGCGGAGCGATTTCGCCGATATATGTTTTGGTCATTGTTACTTTTTTCTCTTTCGTGATTTTGGTTTTTCGCCTGCCCATTCGACCTGGCGATATATTTCAGTCAAATCAATTTCACAATCTAACGAACGCAATTTCAAAACCGCGTCCAGCTCTTCCAACGTTTCCAATACCCAAAAATGCCCATCGCGGCGATAGTATTCGATGTACGGTTGTGTTTGGTCAATCATCACGTATTCGCGCAGCGGCGGAATCTTGCGGAACGTTTTGAATTTCGCGCCCCGATCAATATCGCGCGTGGAATCAGACCACACCTCGACAATCAACTGCGGATTCATCACTGTATCTTGCTGGCGCGGGTCAATTTCAATTTCGCCACAAATCACCATGACGTCGGGATAGACGTACACCTCTTCTTTGGGTGAACGCAAGCGAATGTCGCTTGTGAAAACGCTGCATCCGCGCGGCGCGACGATACGGTCAAGCGCTTTGTACACATTGTTCGCAATGCGATTATGATTCAACGACGTTCCCGCCATCATGTACGTTTCGCCGAACCAATACTCGTGCTTGTCGCACGATTTTTCTTCCTGCGCGAGATATTGTTCAGGCGATAAGAATGTGTCGGGCTTTAACATTCTGTGTCTCCTTTGACGCAATCCTACCCCAAATATCCCAACCCCGCCAACCGTTCTTCAATTGAGTTTGACGCCAAGGCATCTCCAATATATACTATTCCTAGACCGGACTCGTAAGGCCTGGCAATCGCTACTCCAATCTAATTGGTGTTAATCCGTCGGCGTGAGCATGCTCCGCCCGCTTTCTGCAGGAGGCGTGGACGGTGAGAATCGGCAGCCAGGCAGAGCCGGTCTTTTTATTTCACTACAACAAATTCCTCTTTGATAATTTTTTCGATTGCGCGATAAAAACGAATATCTTCGTAAGAATATTTTTGCAGGATGCTCCATGCTACGGCGTCCGCGATTTGCATGGCTTTTTCGCGCTCAGAGTTTTCAACGTACAAAGTAAATTTTGCGTTCAATCTTTCAACGCGTTCCATCACTGCTCGAATCAATTTTTCCTGATGCGCGGATTTACTATAGCGTCGATCCATTATAGCAACCAGACTTGGATGATGCGCAAGCGTTTGGCTCACACACGCGCTAAAGGCATTACGATACCATTCTTCAGCGTCGGTAGGACGCTTCGCGGTATTTTTGTCTAGAACCGTAACAAAGATTTCCACATCTAACGCAGCAAGTTGGTGCAACATTCGCAAGACAATATTATCGGGAATTTGTGACGCTTTGAGCTCAGGCGCGTGTTTCATGCGCTTGGTCAGCGTGCCGCGTGTGCGCTCCACAATTTTGCGAAGCGGCACAATACTTTCACAGACAATCGCGGCAACAACTAAATAATTTGATGCGCCACGCTTAAAGCCAGTGTCACCCGCCTCATCCATCACCGCGTAGAATAATGCTTCTTGCATCCCAAAATTTTCCTACCCCAAATATCCCAACCCCGCCAACCGTTCTTCGATCTCTTTTTGTTCCGCGTCCGAGTACGCGCCCTCCAATTGATTTTCAAAATTCGACGCGGACGCGTATTCCGTCGCGCGCTGCGACGCGAATAATTCATTCAACACGCGCCCGTCCATATCCTCCGGAATTTTTTCGCCAAACAACTGCAAAATCGTCGGCGCGAGGTCAATCAAGTTTGGCGTTTGGGGAATCGAACGATGCGGCGCAATCCCGCTGCCATTCGCAACCAAAATCCCGTCCATGCGATGCTGTCCCGACGTATCGCTGACGAACAATAATTCATCCCCCACTTTTTCGACGACGCTTTTCGACGCGCCCGCGCCGCGCCAATCCACCGCCGCCACATGATACGGTCCGTCAATCAAGCCAATCACGTCGGGCGCTTTGTCCAACGCGTCGCCCTTGTAAATTTCCTCGCGGCGATAGACAAAATCAAAAATCGGTTTTTGCGTTTCGGGGTCTCGAAGTTCGCGCATCGCCGTCATCACCGCGTCGCGGGTCGTTTCGTACGCGCTCGGTTCGACGCAGCCCTCTGGCTCGCGCCCGCGCACGTTCAAATAAACGTTGCCCATCGTTCCCACCGCGTACGCTTTGGTGCGCGCCCAATCCAGATTGCCGTACGCCATCGAATAATGCAGATTCGATTTCAAACGCGGAAAAAATTCAAACGCTTTATTTTTCGCGGCGGCGAGGAGCGGATTGTTCAAACGTTTTACGCCCGCGCGCAAGGCGGACGACAGCGGCTTGCCCGTTTGCGGTTTGTACGCGAGAATGTTTTGTTGCGCGAAATACAAATTCAAATAGACCGCGTGCGTGAGCGGACCGAAACCGTGATCGGACAAAACAATCACCGTCGTATTTTCATCCGCGAATTTTTCAAGCAAGCGCGCGTTGAACGCGTCGAGATATTCCAAGCAATCGTTAATGACGCCGCCCCACTGCGCCGCGTCGCGTGCATTGTAGAGCGGATGCGTCGGGTCTTGATAACGCCAAAATTTGTGGCACAAAATATCGGGCGCGCGATGCACCAGCATCCCGAAATCCCAATCGCGATTCTTTTCGAGCAGATATTCGAATGTTTGAGTTTGCAACTCGCTCATTCGTTTTACTCGACTCACCAAATCACCCAATCCCCCAACATCGCTTTCGCCGCGCTCAATATCTACGTCAATGATGTATTCGCCCAACTCGCGCAGTAATTCATTTTTCAATTCGTTCGGATACGTGAATTGACTGTTCAGTCCCGGCGTCATTAAACCGCTGACGAGCGCGCCGTTGATTTTTTCGACGGGCCACGTGAGCGGCACGTTCACGACGACGCATTTTTTATCGCGGTCGCTCAGGATGCGCCACAGCGTCGCCGCGCGGCGATGCGAGGCGTTGATGTATTCGAGCGCGTACGAATTTTGCGCGCGCTGATAAAAACCGTACAAGCCAAATTTGCCGTTTTGCTTGCCCGTCGCAAACGCGCTCCACGCCTGTTCGGACGAGGGCTGAATGCACGAACGCAAAATCGAGCGCGAACCGTTTTGGATTAACTTGCCCAGCGTTGGGAGTTTGTTTTGCGCCAGCAGAGGGTCGAGCAGCGTCCACGTCGCGCCGTCGAGACCGAGTACGAGGACGCGGGGTTTTGTTTTTGCCGTCATTTTTACAACGTCGTGATTATATCAGAGAGGGCGCGAAAACGTGAAACGTCACGGCGCGGGTTCGAGACGAATTTCGCCGACGCTTGCCGAGACCGTCGGTTCGGTCAAGCCCGCGCCTTGAATAATTTGCGAAACGCTTATTTCGGACGCGGCTTCGCGCGCGGTTTCGGGAGAACCTTTGACGGCAAGCAGCGCGTGCGACCACCGGAATTTTCCACGCAAATCTATTTTGGCGCCCAGCGTTTTCAACGCGTCCACGCCAACTTGCGTCAAACGATACGACGCTTCATCGCTCGCCGCCACCGCCACGATTCTGCCGTTCGGAATTTGCGCGATGAATTCCGCCATGCGTTCCGACGCTTGTTCCGAACCAAAGGCGTCGAAATTTGCGCGCGCTTCGACCGCGCCGGATTTTCCGGGATTGATAACGACAACGTTATAGCCGCGCAAGTTGGGCGATTCATCGCGTCCGTTAACGTAAATGTGTCCGAACGCGCCCTGCTCTTCGCCCGCGCTGCGAACGACAATGGCGAGCGGAAAATTGGGCGATTGGGCGATTGGAAGCGTTTGGTCGAACGTCAAGGTAATTTCATTCATCCCTTGACGCAGCAAGGACTTGGGGAGCTTGGCAATTTGCGTCTTGGATTCAGGCGGAACTTGGCGCGCGAGGGCAACGCCATTGACGGCGAGCGCCCAATGCGGCGCGTTCGCTTCAAATTCATCCAAAACAAGCTCCAGATCGCGCGGCGTGGTTAGCGGAAAAAATAATTTCGCTTCTTTGCGCTGCGCCCAAAATCTATCGCCGCCCACCGCGCCCCATCCTTCGCCAAAATACAAACGCGCGAGCGGGTCGTTCGGTTTGAGCGCGAGCGAATCGTTCGCAGACAATTCATTCACACGATACGTTACCGTGCCGCGCCCATTTTCATAACTCTCGTTGATTTTTGTGACAGGGAAAATTTCTTGAATGTACGCGCGCGTTTTGTTCGCCACATCGCGATTCGCCTCTTCAAACGGCGAATGCCAGATGATATAACGCGTCCCAAAAAATTGCAGTGCGCGCGGCGCGAGCTCTTGGTCTTGCGCGCGCGTCGCGTCGTCAATTTCGTGTCCTTCTTGAATTGCGACGAGCGAATTCAAAACCGGCGCTTCGGCAAAGTATTGAAATTTGAATTCGGGATTGCGCGAGGTGTTGCCGTTCAAAATCGGATGGCGCTGCGTCGTCTGGTAAAACTGCGCGTACATGAAAATGCGGTCAATCGGCGCTTGCGAATCCGCGCGGTAACTGCCCGTCACACGAAAACCGTTGCGCCATGCGAGCGGAATTTCCATCACCGAAAAATTGCCCGGCTCGTTCGCGATTTTGGCATAAATTTCGGGAGACTGGAGATTGGAGATTGGCAGCGGCACGGAGAAATGTTCAAAGAGCAAGAGAAAGGCGACGACGGACAACAGACCGCCGACGGCGATTCTCTTTTTGCCATCCGCTATCCGCCATCTGCCATCCGCGATTCGCGCGATGCAATACGCAATCCCGTACCCCGCCAAAATCGCCAGCGTCAGCGTCAGCATCACGCTCCAGCGCGACGGATAGCGATTGCCTTTGACGAATGGGATTTCGAGCAAAACGTCGAACGGCATCGGCAAATCAAATTCCGCGCCGTTGATTCGCAGCGTGGGCCCAAGCGCCAAGAGCGCGAACAGCAAAAACCAAACGCCCCAGCTGCGCGCGGATTTTACCTTCCACAAAGCGATCATTGCCAAAACCAGCGCGGTGAAACCGAGATACATGAAATTCATGTACGGATAATGCATCAACGTTTCGAGACTGCCGAACAACGGATGCAAATGCGAAGAGACGAAAAAACCGGTGAGGTCGGCGGAAAAGATATTGGCAAAACCCAAACCCTGTTGGATAAAATCGCCTTCCGTCAGCGTGTCGGAAATCATCGCGGCGAGAATGGGCAGCATGGGGAGGGTGAAAACGAGAACGGCGAGCGAGAGATTTTTGATTTTGGATTTTGGATTTTGGATTTTGCCGCGCGTCGAAATAATTTTGTACACGATGAACGCGATGGAAAAAAGAATCAGAAACGACGCGAAAATGAATTCGCTCAATGCCTGCGCGAGCAAAAACAAGCCGAGCAGAAAACCGTATTTGAGCGGCGGCTGCGGCGCGTCAAAAATTTTCAGCCAGAACAAAACGTAAAATGGAATCCACTGCGACGACGCGATGTTGAATTGGCCCAGCGAGGCGTACAAAAATTTGTTGGACGAAAACGCATAGAGCAAACCGGCTACGAATGCCGCCGCCGAGATTAGAGACGCGGACAAACGCGGCTGTACGCGGCTGTTTTCAGAATCCGCATTTTCCGCGTCAAGCCGCGTCCGAGCCAAAAACGTTTGGCGCAGCAAATAGCCGACAAGCAAATACGCGCCGAATCCGCTCAGCGTGAACGACAAAAGCAAATTGATGTTGGCGGCGGGAATGACGCCGAACGCAAATTGAAACGGGATGGCGAGAAACGCGTTGAGGTAGGTCAGCGTGTAAAAACCGAGATTCAGCCCGATGGGAAAAAACATATAGTCCGTATAAATCGGACTGGCGCCCAAATTGAATATCGAGTACGGGACCCACCACAGATTCCACGCGAGCGCGGGGTCGTCGCTGCCGTCGCCCGCGACGTGCGTGGCGAAATGCAAAATGAGGGGATACGTGAGGACGAGCGTGAGGAGAAAATACGCGCCGAGCGCGCGGACGTGGCGCGTGGCAGCAGCCGAGAGACGAGCGCGAGGGATCCAAGATAACGCTTGCATTGCAAGATAGAACGCTAAAGCGAAAGCGCGCGAGAGCTAGGCGATTCACTCCGCCCCGCGCTCATTCCTTACCTTGATACGTGATACGATAAATCGCGCCGGGGAAATTCGCGTCCGCTTTACCGCCGCGCATATCGGCAATATACAACGCGCCGTCGGGCCCCACCGCCAACGCCGTCGGATGGTCGAGTCCTTCCACAAAAGAACGCGTCTTCCAAATCTTTTTACCGTCCTGTTCCTCTTGAAACGTGCGCGCGACCTGCCGATAACTGGAATCCGCTTGGCCGTGCGCGTACAACGCCGTCAAAACGTTACCGCGATAGGCGTCGGGAAATTGTTCCGCTTCGTACACCGTCACGCCGGTTGGCGCGGCGTGCGTGACGAAATGCATGATGGGCGCGCGCGCGGCAGACCACGGCGGCGGTGCGCCAAAAAAATATGGATAGCCGTAATCCGCGCCCGCTTCAATCAAATTCAATTCGTCGCCGTCGGGAACGGGAATGGATTCGTCGCCATTGTCGCTGGCAAACATTCTACCCGCCGCGTCAAACGCGAGGTCGTACGGATTACGCAAACCGCGCGCAAACAATTTTACGTTTTTGCCGTCCGCGTCCGCTTGCAAAACGCCCGCGAATTGCCAATCGTCGCGCGGCTGCCCTTGAAACCAATACGTCTCGCCCTTTAATTCCAATTGCCCCACGCGAGGTTCCCCAATCGCAATATACAATTTGCCGTCGGGCCCAAACGCGATGCCGTTGTTGGAATGTTGAATGTCGAGCGAAAACAATTTGTCGAGAATAATTTTATTTTCATCCGCGACGCCGTCGCCGTTCGTATCGCGCAGCGCATTGATTTGCCCGATCAAGACATTGGCGGGATTGAACGACGCATCGAGGGGCCCGCGATTGGAAACGTACAATGTACCGTCATGCCACGCCAAGCCGCGCGGATTTTTGAAACCGGACGCAAAAATTTTTCGCTCGTCCGCGACGCCGTCGCCGTTCGTGTCGCGCAAACGCACGATATTGCCGTCCACCATTTCCGCGTAATACAAAGCGTCCGCGTCGTCGAACGCCAGCGCGCCCGGTTCCTCTAAATTTTCGGCGAACGTTTGCGCGCGAAATCCTTTCGGCAATTTAATTTCCGCCAACGTCGGATGTTCGGGCCCGCCCGATTTGGTCGCCGTCGGCAACGCGTTCCCGCGCGTTAACGCAAACAATCCGCCCAATGCCAATACGCCCACCGCGGCGGCAGCGCCCCACGCCAACCACGGTTGGCGCCGCGCGCAATACGCCAGCGCGAACGCCAACGCGCCCGCGAGAAACGCAATGCCCAACACGGTCAAATCCGTCGCCGCAAACGCGGGCAAATCCAAAGCGAGCGGCGGCGCGCCAAAAATCGGCACGGCGAAACGACTGGCGGAAAAAAACAAAACGGCGAGGAACGCCAGACCGAGCGCGATTGGCGTCAGCGCGCGCAATTTATTTTTGCGCGTGCGCTGCCGCGCGCGCAAAAAATCCGCGATGCCAAAAACAATCAAGCCGAACGCGAACGCGACCAGCGCAACCGCCATCCCGTGTATCGTCAACGCATTTCCTCGAATCAAAAATTATGCGCGCCTACGCGCTGCGGCGCGGCACCAGATGATGCTGGCGACAGCGCGCTTCATACATCTCGTTCGCGCCGACGACCACGAGCGGATCGTCGTACGCCGCCGGTTCGCCATTCACCAAACGCTGCGTACGCGACGCGGGTCCGCCGCATACCATACAAATCGCGTTCAGTTTCGTCACCTCTTCCGCTTGCGCCATCAGTACCGGCATGGGCCCAAACGGTTCGCCGCGAAAATCGGTGTCGAGGCCCGCCACAATCACGCGCACGCCGCGCTGCGCGAGCTGCGAGACCACTTGCGTAATCTCCCGGTCAAAAAATTGCGCCTCGTCCACCGCGACCACGTTGACGGATTCGTCCCAATGTTCCCAGATATCCGCCGCGCGCTGAATCGGGCGCGCGCTCACATTCGCGCCGCTGTGCGACGCGACCAACGCCTCGCCGTATCGCGCGTCAATTTGATTGGAAAAAACCATGACGTTTTGACGCGCGATTTGCGCGCGCCGCACGCGGCGGATCAATTCTTCCGACTTGCCGCTAAACATGGAACCGCAAATCAGTTCGACATGTCCGCGCGCTTCATTCAGATGGTCCATCGGCATCGGGCAAGACAAGTCAAGCGCGTTCGCTTGAGCTGCCTTTACAAAAATGTCCCCGCCAAAACCGGGCGGGGCAAGAACGATTCTATGGCGTTAGGCGCGCCGCACGAATTATAACATAGCCGCCTTGCGCGGCTAACGTTTCCGGCGTCAACTCACCTTACGCATAGGCACGACAAATTTCAAATTTGTCGCACGCTTTCACGATAGTTTTCGATTAGTCTGCGTAACGTGGCTCCAATTTAAAAGCCGCGACGGCTGCCGCCCCAATAAACGCGCGGCTTGCGCGCGCACAAAAAAAACGACGCGATTCAAGAATCGCGCCGTCGCTATACCACGTTAAAAATTATTCAGCCGCCGTTTCGCCTTCGGATGCCGGAACGACCGTCTCGGTCGGCGCGGCAGCTTCGGCGGGCTTGGGCTCGCGCGGTTTGCGTTCGCGCGGCGGCCGCGGTTTGCGTTCACGCGGCGCGCTCGCGGCGGCGCTTTCGGCGGTTGTGGCGTCCGTCGTCGCGGCGACCGGCGTTTCGGCAACCGCAGGCGCGGCTTCAGGCGCCGCTTCGGGTTCGAGCAATTCTTCCGGCACGCTGCTGCGTTTCGCGCGTTCGGCGGCGCGGCGTTGTTTCTTGCTCACATGCGTTTCGCCTTGCGCGGTGCGCGATTCGCTTACCGCCAAACGCTTGGTAAAGCGTTCAACCTGACCGGCGGTGTCAACGATGCGCTGGGTGCCGGTGAAAAAGGGATGACAATTGGAACAAATATCGAGATGAATTTCTTTTTTCGTCGAGCCGGTGCGCCACTGCGCGCCGCACGAGCCGCAGACGACCAACGCATCCATGTAATAGTTTGGATGAATGCCTTCTTTCACAATAAAAACCTTTCCGCGCGCGGCTG
>WBZO01005678.1_pt1 | contig 12539 bp, 10 predicted proteins | sample 5204261 | NCBI WGS metagenome assembly WBZO01 (sample SAMN12412400, study PRJNA552823) | activated sludge metagenome | isolation source: activated sludge from anammox sidestream of wastewater treatment plant... | place: USA: North Carolina | collected 2017-09 | reverse complement strand
GCGAAAGTAGGCGATGGCTTCCGAACCGGTCAAATTGCCGCCGCAGGCGCTGAAGCAGAAGGTTCGAAACCTTGCGGCCAATCAGGATGTGCAATCGCTCCGCGACGGTGCGACGCTTCAGGCGTTCGGCAATCGGTTGCCGGTGTTGCAGGCATTTCAAGAATTTCTTGAGATCGAGCGCAGGCAGACGCGCCGCCGAATACGCGCCATGGCGTTCACCTTCATCGGCGTGGTGCTGGCGCTTATTCTGGTCGGTGTCGCGCTGTTTATTGGCTTTGCAGGTCGGATGAATGGCGATGTGCGGCGTTTGGAAAAGGCGCTGGCTGCGGCGCGTGACGAATCGGGCGCGCTGCGTGGCGATACGCAAGCCATCCAGCGCGCGCTGGATGAGGCCAAGGCGGCATTGAGCGCGTTGCAGGAGCGGGTGGTGCAGAGCGCGCCCTCGGGCAATGAGGAGAAGATCCCCGATTTTTCTGCTCTTGCGGGTGCGTTGGAGACCTTGCAGTCACTGCAGCAGTTGGACGCCGAGACAACGGCCTTGGGGCAGCGACTGGCGACTTTACAAAAGGAATTGGAACGCATCGCGTCGGATCGTGCGAGCTTGATGCAGCGCGAGGAACACGTCGAGACTGCGCACGCGGAGTTGGCCCAGGCGCTCTCATCGCTCTTTTCAGCGCAAGACGAAGTGGAAGGGCGGCTGGCCGATGCAACGGCGGCGACACGCGATGTGCTGAATGTGCCCTTGTCGCGGCGTGCGCGCCCCAAGGATGACAAGACGTCAGAGGTGCAATCGCGTGGGGCCGCGGCTCCGCTCCACGTTGTTTCGCTTTTGGACGAGTTGAGCGCACTTCGTTTTGAGCAGCAGACTCTTGTTGCGAGGTTTGACGCGCTGAATGGTGAGGTGCAAGAGGTCGCGCGGGGCCGTGAGCTGTTGGATCGGCGGATTGCAGAGCTGCGGGCGGCCGGCAGCGAATTGCTTCGCGATGCGCAACAGGCGCTCGCTCGGAGCGATGCTTCTCCGCAGCAGGCGTCGGCGGAATCCGCACGCTAGATTCAGCGCGCGGCGGCCAAGGCGCGATCGAGTCGCGCGATCAGATCGTCGGCGGATTCGAGGCCGATGGAGAGGCGAAGCAGCCACCGCGAAACACCGGATTCTTCGGCCCAGTCCAATTCATCGAAGTGGGCCAAGAGGGTGAATGGGCAGCAGAGGCTGAAGGTGGTGCCGAGGTTTGGCCCTTTGGAGATTTCGAGTGCGTTGTAGAAGCGTTCGCTCGTTTGCTCCGGGTTCTTGAGGACGAACGAAAAGAGTCCGCCATAGCCACCGTTCGGACGGCGGAATCGGTCGTACATGTCGCGCTCACGAAATTGCGGATAATACACCGCTTCAACGCCGGGCTGCTGGCGAAGCCAATCGGCGACGAGCGATGCGGTGGCAGTGGCCTGCCGCACGCGGGCATCGGCATCGCGCGAGAGCTGCTCGGCCAGAATCATGGATTCGCCCCACGTGCAGTCTTCGTATTCCTCGCGCAGCGCAGCGCGCAATTCATCGGCAAACGGGCTTTTCGGATTGAGTACGGCGGAGCCAGCCATGACATCGCCGCGACCGGTGAACCACTTGGTGAGGCTGGTGACGACAACGTCGGTGACGGGCAGCAGGTCCACATTCGTCCATGTCGAAATCGTGTCGTCCACCACAATAGGGAATTGCTGTCGCAAGGATATTTGGCGCACAGCGTTGAGGTCGGTGCTGATGAGTACGGGGTTGGATGGAAACTCGCAAAAGAGTCCTGCGGCAGCTCCGCCATTGGTTAGTTTGTGGAGAAGGTTCACATCCGCATTGTCCGCGCGAGGCAGAAAGGCGTGAGGCACGCCGAAATCCTGCATGATCTTGAGCGTATCCACATAGGGGAAGCCGAGCTGAATCAGGGGCTTGTCTGGGGCGCGTCGGACGAGAGCGCGATAGAGCGTGTAAATGGCGGCCATGCCACAACTGAAGAGATAGACGCAGTCCGGCGTGACGCCCGCAGCCTCCGCGATTCGCTGGCGCAACGCGTCGCGCGCCGCATCGGCATTCAGGCTGGGACGTTTGTCGAGGATTGCCTGCGCCTGGCGCGATGAAATCCCATCGCCCGAGTGACGCCAGTATTTCATGGCGGCCTGGGCGGCGGCTGTGGTGAAGCAGACCGCGAAGGTGTTGGACGTTGGCCATTCGGCGACGCGGGCCCGTTCACCGGACCACGCGTGAATACAGGCAACACAGCGCTCGGCTGTTTTGCACGACGGGTAGAGGTGGCATTGTTCGCCCTCGTTGCAGAGATCCTTTTGCGCTTGTGCGAAGAGGCGGGCGCAGGCAGGCGGGACGACGAAGCGCGGGTACCCGGCGCGCAAGCGGTCCATCACGCGTGGGGCCTTTCTTTCGTAATCCACGACGTCTTCCCACGTCGGCAGGCATACGGAATTGGCATGCGGCAAATCGGGGAGTGGCGCGCCGAGTTCTTCCGGGCGCCAGCGAGGGTGGGTGATGAGCGTGCGGTCGGGTTCCATCAGACGTCCAGATGCGTTTTTTCGAGCATTTTCTTCAGGTCTTGCTCAACGCGCTCCTTTTCTTTGTCGGATTGCCCAAGGATATCCTTGATCCCCTGAGCGAGGTGCGGAATGTAGAGTTCCATGTAGTTGCGCTTGCGCGCCGCCTCCAAATCGCGGCGGCGCTTGTTGAGGAATAGGGAGAGGCGTCGTCCGCATTCCTGCAGGGCGAGCGTCATTTCAGCCAGGATTTCCTCGTAGCTCGCGATGGCGTCCTTGCTTTCGCTGGTGAAGGGAACCCACACACTGGCCACGTGTACCATGAGGACGAGTGGGCCCAGCGGCAGTGCGCCTTTGGGTTGATTCAGTCCATAGGACTTCCAATTCACGGAGACGACAGCCTTGCTGATCGCGCAAGCGCCCGGTTGATAGAGTAGGGGCACGCGGTTGGCGAATCGCAGGAGGCGAATGGGCTCTTCCTGGCCCAGGTCGCTCGAACTCTTCGCCTCTTCCGGCTTCGCGTAGGCAAGGCCGATTTCGATTTGGAATGGATTTCCGCGATAGACCTCGGGGTTGCGTGTCACGGCAGTGTAGAAGTCGGCGCGCAATTCTTTCTGCAGGCCCGCGATGATTTGGGCTTCACCGATGGGCGAAAGGCAATCGGTCGGCGGGCGCATCAGCTTGGTTTCCTGAATGGCCTTGAAGAGCGACTCCGCCTCGCGATGCGCCACGCGCGTGGGATTCGCTTTCGGATTCAATCCCGCGCGCTCGCAGATTTGCAGGGCGGTTTGATCGCTCACGCGGGAAAAGTCGCTGGAGAGCGCCGAGCGCAGGGTGCGCGATTCGCTGTCTTTGAGCATCTGCATCAACATTCCCAGCTCGACGCCGTGCGGGTGCGGCATGATCTCGCTCGGAATCGCGGGCATATCTTTCAGTGCGCGGGCAAACGTGAATCGCTGCTCGTTCTGTGCAGGCGTTCCACTTGTCCCCTCGCTTGCGGTCTTGGTGTCCGCTTTGGCGAGCAGCGCAATGCGGTAGTGAAGTGTGAGGTGCGGGTTCACGATGGCGCATTGTTTGACGAACTCATCCACCGACTGCTTTCCGCGTTGATACTGCGCCTCCATTTCAATGGAGACCGTTGTTCCGTGATTGTAGGTGATGGTCTCGCCGGAGGGTGCTCCAGCTTCATCAACGGGTTGATAGGTGGGGCGCCAGTCGAGTTCTGCGTCAGAGAGAATGACGGGCTTATTTGTCTTTGTGTCAATTTGGACCGCAATCGAGTGCGCCGCCTTGCTGCCCTTGGTTCGCGAGGTAATCTGCGTCGCAGAGCCAGTCGTGAGTTGGCCATACATGCCCGCCGCGCTTATGCCGATGCCCTGCTGCCCGCGGGACATGCGGAGGCGATGAAACTTGGAGCCATAGAGCAGCTTGGCAAAGATCTTGGGGATCTGCGCCTTCACGATTCCGGGGCCGTTGTCCGTCACCGTCACGCGGAAGCGGGTGTCCGCTGTTTGCTCGAGCTCAATGGATATTTCGGGCACAATGCCCGCCTCTTCGCAAGCATCCATCGAGTTGTCCACCGCCTCTTTGACAGCCGTCAGCAGTGCGCGGCGCGGGGAGTCGAAGCCGAGCAGATGCCGGTTCTTTAGAAAGAACTCGGAGACTGCAATCTCGCGTTGGCGCGCGCCCATAGATTCGGCCGTTTCCTTGCGCGGCGCTTTCCGGGGCCGCGGCGAAGGCGTCGTTTCGGCGGGTTGATTTGTCTCTGGTTTCTTCTTGCTCATGCGCGCGGAAGGGTAGGGCGAAGGCGAGTTCCTCGCCAGCAAAAACCCCGCCGCGCTCGCGAATTCGAGACCTTTGTCGCCCTTCGTCCATGCGAGTGCTTGCCAAGATGTCGCAGAGGCTCTATGAACAATGCTATGAACGGAGCAATTGCGGTATTGATTGCTGAGGCGCTGGCCGTCTATCTGCTGGTGCTCTTTGCGCATGGCCTACGCCGCCGCTTCGGTTTGGTCCATTTCTATGCGCTGATGGGCGGGATTACAGCCGTTATGTCGTGGATCACGGATGCAGGGCTGCGCGTGCAGATTTCCGATGCCATCACATTCAATGTGGGTTCCACGGTGTTCTATACCGCGCTCATTCTGGGCGTTTTTGTCATCTATGTGTTCGATGGGCCGCGTCCGACACGCGTGTTGATTTCGACCATAATAGGGATTTCGATTTTGGTCCCCGTTGTCACGCTGATCCTGCAGATTCAGACAACGCTGATTCAAGGCACGGCCATTTCGGGCGTTGCGATTCCGAGTGTGCGAATCAACTCGGCGTCTGTTGTGACGACCACGATTGACCTGATCTTCTTGGCCGTGGTCTGGGAGGTGTTGGGCAAGCCCGCGCTTCGCATCCACTTGTGGAGCCGAACCTACATTTCTCTGCTGGGAGTGATGTGGCTGGATGTGATTCTTTTTTCCACGCTGGCATTCGCGGGGACGCCTCTTTTCAAAAGCGTCGTTGTCGGTTCGCTCCTCAGCCGATTCTTTGTTTCCATCGCAGCATTTCCCTTGCTCTATCTTTATCTGCGCCTTGAGGGCCGGAGGCAGGATGTTCAAGTGGAGAATCGCCCCATTCTGGCCATTCTCCGCCAAATTGCCGACGTCAAAGAGGAGCTGACCAGTGCGCACAACGAAATTGCGCGTCGCAAAGCAGCAGAAGAGGCGCTGCAGCGGGCTTTGCAAGACGTCAAGACACTCCGCGGTTTGATCCCCATTTGCGCCCATTGCAAACGGATTCGCGACGATCGGGGCTCGTGGCACCAGTTGGAGTTGTATATCCGCCAACGTTCGGATGCCGAGTTCAGTCACGGTATCTGCCCCTCGTGCCTCACGGACTATATCGGCGAGACACCAGCCGAGACGAGCGATACTCGAATGGAATAGCGCGGCAGCGCGGTTTTCCGCGCGATGCGCTGGCAAAGAGGCAAAGCGCCCGCTACACTGCTCGTAACGAGAGCCATGAACGGGCAGTTCCTTCAGGATTTGACGATCGTCATGCTGGTGGCGGGACTGGTGATGTTGCTATTCCGCTGGCTGCGCCAACCCGTTGTGCTGGGCTACTTGCTCGCAGGCTTCATCATTGGCCCTTACACGCCGCCATTTCCGTTGATCCATGATGAGCAGACGATTCGGACGTTGGCGGACATCGGTGTCGTCTTCCTGATGTTTTCGCTCGGCCTCGACTTCAGTTTCAAGAAGCTCAAGTCGGTCGGCATTCCAGCCTTGGTGACGGCGTCGTTCGAGATCATGGCGATGATTGTGGTCGGCTTCACGCTGGGCCAGATCTTTCACTGGACGCGCATGGAGAGTGTCTTCCTCGGCATCATGCTCGCGCTCACCTCCACCACGATTGTTGTGAAGAGTCTGCGCGATGCGGGCGCGCTGAAATCGTCCCACGGAACCCTCATTTCCGGGGTGAGTATCTTCGACGACATCTTCGTCATTTTCGTGATGATCCTGCTGCCCAGCTTTGCCGTGTCAGGCGAACTTCCGGCAGGAGCCGCGGCTGCCACGCTCTTTCGGTTGGGCATATTTCTGGTGGCATCGGTGGTCTTGGGCCTGCTCTTGGTGCCTCGGTTCCTGCGCTTCATTGGTCGAATCGGCAGCGACGAGATGCTGTTGATCATCGTGTTGGCGCTCTGTCTGGGCGTTGCCCTGTTGACTGTGAAAGTCGGCTACAGCGTTGCGTTGGGCGCGTTTATGATCGGCGCCATGGTTGCCGAATCGCGCGAGTTGGGGCGCATCGTCCGGTTGACAGCGCCGCTGCGCGACATGTTCTCGGCCGTCTTCTTCGTCGCCATTGGAATGCTGATTGACCCTGTCTTTCTCTGGGACTATCGAGTCCCCGTGCTCGTCATCACGTTGGTGTATGTCATCGCCAAGGTTTCCGCCTGCGCAATCGGCGCGATGATGGCCGGATTCGATGGGCACACCGCCATGCGGGTGGGAACAGGAATGGCGCAAGTCGGCGAGTTCGCCTTCATTCTCGCGACGCTGGGCGTCTCCATGGGCGTTATCGGCACGCACCTCTATCCAGTGATAGTGGCGGTCGCGACGCTGAATGCGTTCATTCGGCCCTATTTGACCGGCAATGCCGATCGGTTTTCTGATCTATTGATGCGCCGACTTCCCGCGCCGATGGTCGCAGCCGAGCGGCTCTACACGCGGTGGATTCAGCAGCTCAAATGGAATCGCACCAGCAGCCCGGGCATGCGCCGCGTGCGGAGTGTGATGTGGCAGATCGCGCTCAACGCTGCCCTCATCGCGGCCGTATTCATTTCCGTGGCCGTCGTCATCAACCGGGTTCACCCTCAGTTGCCGTGGCTGCCGTCGTGGACGGGTGGGGCCCGAACCTTGGGCTGGCTCAGCGCCGCGCTGCTCGCGCTGCCGATTTATGTCGCAACGATCCACAAGATGCAGGCCGTGGCGATGATGCTGAGCGAACTCGCGCTGGCGGGTGTCCGCGCGCGCGATGTGGCGCTCCGCGCGTTTCTCTCCAACGCGCTTTTCATCGTGCAACTGCTCGGGCTCGCCCTCATGACCTTCCTGCTCAGTCTCGCCATCATGCCGCCGCTGTATGTGCTCGCCGTTCTGCTCGTCGCGCTGGCCGCGCTCGTGTTTGTGCGTGGGCGTTCGCTCAATGCGTGGTATTCGCGGGCGAAGTTTGCCGTGGTGGAAACGTGGACGCAGCCGCCCATTGAACCCGCATCCGAGGAAGAACACCCCATGCCCGCGCTCTTGCGCGAAGCGAAAATGCATACCTTTGTGCTCAAACCGAACTCCGCCGCTATCGGCCATCTCATCCGCGAGTTGGGGTTGCGCGCAGAAACCGGGGCGAGCATCATCGCCATTGAACGGGGCGGCCGCACTCTCGTGAATCCCAGCCCGGACGACGAACTAAAGGAGGGCGATGCCGTCTTGCTTCTCGGCAGCGACCAGCAGCTCGCTCAAGCGCGCACCCACCTTCAGCGAACCCGCGAAATGCCCGCTTCTGAATCGTGAAAGTTCATGTGTCATTCGCTTGCCGCGGCGGGAAATGTCGCTATAATCGCGTGCCATTAGTTTGGGCATTTGCGTCGTAACGTCTTACACACGAGGAAATTGGTGAAGCTGGCAAAGGGTTTTGGATCTCACGCTTGGGTTGTCTTGCTGGTGGGTGGCGTCATCGCCGCCCCCTGTTTCTGGCTGGGCTGGGCCATCTGCGGTGCCATTGCGACACTGCTGACGCTGATCGGCTTGCTCTTCATGGTCTATTTCTTTCGCGACCCGGATCGCCCGCAAATGCCGGATTCCAGCGTGGTGGTTTCGGGCGCAGATGGATGGGTGCGCTGCGTGGAAGAGATGCCCGAGCCCAAGTTTCTCGGCGTTCCGTGCGTGCGCATCAGCACCTTCTTGACGCCGTTCGACGTCCACGTGAATCGCTCGCCCATCGCCGGAACCGTGACGGCGCTCGATTACACGCCCGGCAAACACTTATTGACTATTCAACAGGCGGCGTCCGAGTATAACGAACACAGCTCAATTGTGATTGAGGGGCGACGCACCAAGTGCCTCGTGAAGCAGATCGTGGGGCCGATTGTGCGCCGCGTGGTGTACTGGCTCGATGTGGGGCAGCAGCTCGGAACGGGCGACCGGATCGGCATGATGAAATTTGGGTCGCGGCTGGATGTGTATCTGCCCGCGGACGATGTGACTATACTGGTGAAAAAAGGGGATCGGGTGTTTGCGGGAATCACTGCAATTGCACGAATCAAGAAGGGGAACCCGTCATGATGTGGCGCAAAGTTATTCCGAATATGTTGACGCTGGCCGCGCTCGTCTGCGCGATGCTCAGCATTCTGAATGCGATTGAGGGCGACTTCATCGCCACCGCGCAGTTGATCATGCTCTGCCTCGTGTTCGACGGCCTCGATGGCAACGTCGCGCGCTGGTGCCGCGGCTCCACTCAGTTCGGCGCCGAACTCGACACCTTTGTGGACATCATTGGCTACGGCGTAGCGCCCGCGATCCTCTCCTATCAGCTTGTGATGAAAGATCACGGCCTGTGGGGAATGGCCTTCGTGTGCTTCACCGCCATGTCGGGCGCCATGCGCCTCGCGCGTTTCCGCGTTGCGGATCCGTTCCGCGGACAGAAGGGCTATCTCGGATTGCCCATCACCGTGAACGCCGGTTGGGTCGCCATGTTTGTGTTCATCACGCAGAGCGGCCTCCTGCGCGAGGAAGTCTTCAACCTCGCCGTCGGGCCTCTCGCCGCGCTGGTGTGGACCATTTCCACCGTCTTCCTCGTTCTCCAGGTCTCCACCGTTCACTATGCAAAGCCCACGAAAGCGCCCCTGTTCTTCTTCGCGGGCATCGCGATGGTGTTGATGCTTTTCTTGCGCTCCGAAATCGCGCTGGTTTCCGCGTTGGCCATGTGCGGCTACGGCATTTTCTACGGCCTCATCAGCCCCTTCCTCCCGCGCCACGAAGCGCTGGTTGAAGAAGCGGCCGCCGTGGTTCCCGAAGCCGAAGAAGACGAGGCCGACGACTTCCCCACGCTCTGATGGCCCGATGGCGGCGGGGCAGGGGATGATGCAGTGCGGCGCGCCGCACTCAGCCCCAGAACCCCGAGCGCGGCGGCGTGCGGCTCGTTTCAGCGCGAGGTCAAACTGCACAATTCGTGCAGCGTGTGAGCAGCTCGCGCTTTCCCTCGCGCGCCTTTTGCGCCAAGATCAATTTCGGCGACTGTTCACGCGATGCCTGCACTCCATATCCATTTTGGCGATAACCTCGATGTCCTTCGCACCCTCCCCGAGGGCTCCATTGACTTGATTTATGTGGACCCTCCGTTCAACACGGGCAAAGTGCAGACGCGCACACAAATTGCCATTGAGCCGGACGAACACGGCGACCGCCGTGGCTTTGCGGGTCGGACCTATCGAACACTTCCGCTCGGCACACGCGCGTATGCCGATTGGTTCGACGACTATTTGGCCTTCCTCGAACCGCGTCTTTCTGAGGCCCATCGCGTTCTTCGCCCCAACGGCAGCCTGTTTCTCCACCTCGACTGCCGCGAGGTGCACTATGCAAAGGTGCTGCTCGATCAGATTTTTGGACGCGCGTCCTTCCTCAACGAAATCATCTGGGCCTACGACTACGGCGCGCGCAGTAAGAGTCGCTGGCCCGCCAAACACGACACCCTTCTCTGGTACGCGCGCAACCCGCGAGACTACGTGTTCAACCTCGACGCCTCCGACCGCATCCCCTACATGGCGCCCGGCCTCGTCGGCCCCGAAAAGGCTGCGCGGGGAAAGACCCCGACCGACGTCTGGTGGCACACCATCGTCAGCCCGACCGGCAAAGAGAAAACCGGCTACCCGACCCAGAAACCGCGCGGCATTCTGGACCGCATCGTGAAGGTGCACTCCAATCCCGGCGCACAGCTTCTCGACTTTTTTGCGGGAAGCGGTACGTTCGGTGAATCCGCATGGAAACACGGCCGCGATTGCATCCTGGTGGACAGCAATCCGCAAGCGCTTGAGGTGATGCAAAAGCGATTCGCCGATCTCCCTGCGATATGGCATAACTGGCCCGTGGAGAAAAATCGCTAATCAGGAACGAATCATGAAACTTCATCGCCTCACCACCGCCCTCCTGTTCGCCGCGCTCGCGCTGACCCCAGTCGCGCGCGCCCAATACGACGCGGAACTCGCGCCCGTCCTCAGCCGCCTCCAAACGCTGAGCCACGCCACACACAGCCAAGCCGAATGGGATCAGGCCCTGCAGGCGCTCGATGCGATTGACGCCAAGGCCGCTGCCGCTGGCCAGTTGGACCTCGTCGTTCAGTCGCGCGCCATCAAGGCCATGGCGCTCGCCGACATGAAGCGCGATCCGCGCGCGGCGCTGCGCGTCATTGAGGACACCAAGCAGCGCTACGGCAATCAGAAATTGCCGAGCATGAAGCGCATTTTTATTCAGGAAGCCGATTACTACGGCCGGCTGGGCGATGAAGACGGAGCCCGCCGCGCCATCGCGGAGTTTCGCAAGAACCCGAACTTTGATCCCGAGCAATATCCCGTTGAGCTTTACGAAGGGCGCGACACGCCCATGCTGATCACGCGCCCCGCGGCGGGCGCCAATGATTCGATCTCGGTCACCGCGATGGAAGTGGCGCGCGAGCGCGCGCAATTTGCGCCGGGCAATCTCTTCCCCGATGTCCAGTGGCGGGATGCCGAGGGGCGGACTCGCTCCATTCGCTCGCTGCAGGGCCAAGTCGTGTTGGTGGACTTCTGGCATCAGAGCTGGACTCCGTGGTCTCGCGATTTGGCACAACTTCAGCGAACCTATGACTCCTATCACGGGCGAGGCTTCGAGATCGTCGGCATTGCGCTCGACCGCAACGAGACCGCCGCGCGAGCCTTCGCTGGCCAGCATCGGATGACGTGGCCCTTGGTCTATGGCGAAACCGAACTCCCGCGCCAGTTGCGCCTGTTCGGTGAAGTCAGCAATTTTCTCGTGGACCGAAACGGCGTGATCATTGCCCGCAATGTGCGCGGCTCCGATCTGGCCGCGCTGTTGCAAAAAGCGCTCAGCAATCGCTGAGATAGCGCTTTGACTCGCGATGCCCTCGCCTGTGGCACATAGCCTGATCGGCCTCGCGATCGGAGCCGGTTGGCTCGTCCCCCGAGGGCGCTTGCGCGAAGTGGCGGCTCACGCTTGGCGTTTGCGCGGGCCGCTTCTCCTTTGCATCCTCGCCGCCAATGCGCCGGACTTGGACTTCCTGCCCGGCATCGCCATCGGCAATCTCAACGCCTTCCATCAAACCTATTCGCACTCCCTCTTCTTTGCCGCCGTATTCGCCTTGCTGCTCGCGTGGATCTATCGCCACTGGCCCGCGCGGCGCGCGTGGGCTTGGCTCTTCCTCCTCGTTTGCAGCCATCTGGTCGCCGATCTCTTTTCCGTGGATACGCGCCCGCCCATCGGCATCATGGCCCTCTGGCCGTTCACCTCGGAGACCTTCATCGCGCCGTTCTCCATCTTTCAACCCCTGCGAAAAGCCGAATGGGCCGACTTCATTCAGTGGCACAACGCGCGAGCCGGACTCCTCGAAATGGCCTGCTGCCTGCCCCCGGTTCTCGCCGTCTGGTTTTGGAAAGCGCGCAGACGCTCTGCGGCCGATCTGCTCTCGACACACTCACCCCATCGCTGAATACTCCTCGACCATGCACGTATTGCTCATCGGTGGTAAAGGGATGCTGGGAAACGACCTGCTGGATGCCGTCATCCGACGCGGCGGCGTCGCAACCGTTCTGGATCTTCCCGAAGTGGACATCTTGCAAGGTCGCGAACTGGCCGACCGCCTTCCGCCCGCCGACATCGCCATCAACTGCGCCGCCTTCACCCGGGTGGACGACGCCGAGCGCGAGCGCGAGCTCTGTTGGAACATAAACGCCGTCGGCGCACACAACGTCGCTCGCGCCTGCGCCCAACGCCGTATCCCGCTTCTTCACCTCAGCACCGATTATGTTTTCGATGGGCGGAAAGGCTCGCCCTACAGCGAGAGCGATCCTGTCGCGCCGTTGAACTACTATGGCGAGAGCAAGCGGGAAGGGGAGCTGCGCGTATTGGAAGCTGGCGGCCCCGCCGTCATTGTGCGAACGCAATCGCTCTACGGCGTGCGCGGGCGAAACTTCGTCCGCGCGATCCTCGGACAGCTCCAGCAAAACAAAACGCCCCTGCGCGTAGTGTCCGATCAAGTCTCATCCCCGACTTATACCCGCCACCTCGCCGAGGCCCTTCTCGACCTCGCCGCGCGGCGTCCCCCGAATGGCATCGTGCACGCCGCCGCCAGCGGCGCTTGCTCGTGGTGGGACTTTGCAAAAGCCATCGTGTCGCGCGTTCGACCCGGTGTGGACGTGGAACCGCGGGCCACCTCGGAATTGAACTATCCTGCGCCGCGCCCCGCATATTCCGTCCTCGCCACAG
>WBZO01005677.1_pt1 | contig 12539 bp, 12 predicted proteins | sample 5204261 | NCBI WGS metagenome assembly WBZO01 (sample SAMN12412400, study PRJNA552823) | activated sludge metagenome | isolation source: activated sludge from anammox sidestream of wastewater treatment plant... | place: USA: North Carolina | collected 2017-09 | reverse complement strand
ATCTTCTGCAGTGTCAGTACGTAGAAGAACACGCCGATGACCAGCCCCCCGATCAGGTAGCCAAACGCGCGCAGCGCCTGGACCGTCGACTGTTGCCCCGAGACGCCCTCGATGTTCGCGAACGCCGTCGACTTGGAGACGGCCTCCCAGCCATCCCCGCTCTTTCCCGCCAGGCCATCGCCCTTGAGCAGCATGATCGAGGCGACCGGCGTCTGCCCGTCCGTCGTCCCGTATTTCAGCTCCCGCCAGGTGCTCCGCAGGAGGTACACCGAGGGCTGGAAGAAGAACGCCCCTTCGCCGGTTGCGCCGACGATGCGGAAGTCCCGCTCCACCAGCCGGACGGAAATGGTCACCGTGTCCCCCACTTCCAGGCCCGAGTAGCGCAGGAAACTCCGGTCTACCAGGAGCCCGTCGGTGTCGGCCACCGTCAGAGCTTCGCCGTCGACGACTTTCGGTTCAGCGATGCTTCCGGGGTCGAACCCCAGGAAAGCCGCGGATTCGACCTCGCCATCTTCCTTACGGTAGTTGGCGGCCATGTACCCAAGCGGGGCCGCCACCTCCGCGCCCGATTCGGCCGTGATCCGGTCGACCTGCTCCGTGCTCAGTTCCGAGCGGATCACGCTCAGGCCCGCCCGGCCCGAATATGCAACCGCGTCGGCATCGAAGTTGCGCAAGGCGCTTCCCGCCTGTTCGTTCAGGCCCACACCGAGCCCGTTGATCATCAATACCAGGTAGCTGATGAGCGTGACGATCAGTGCAATGAGCGCGAACTGGAACTTGCGGCGGCGGATCTCCAGCAAACCGATCATCGTTCGCCTCCCTGCCCCCCAACCGGGGCCAGGCCCTCGATCAGGATCTTCAAATACATAGCAACCGACTCCTCCGGCCCGAGCGGGAACCGCTCGGGCATCATCTCGCAGAGCATCCCGTGAGCGAAGATGGTCGCGATGAGCGCCTGCGCCGCCACCACCGGGTCCACATCCGGGCGGATGAGCCCCCGCTGCCGGGCCGCGGCCAGGTAGCGCTCCACTTCATCCGAGACGTAACGGCTGGTACCGGTCAGCCGGTCGTCCAGGGCCGGGTGATGGCCCCACTCGCCCATGCTCGTGCGGACCGCCTGGTTGGCTGTGACGAACCCGAACAGCGTGGCTCTCAGGAACCCCGCAAGCTCGCCCCTGATGTCATCCGGCGTCTCTGGCAGGGGCGTCCCCCGCAACATCGCGATCGAGGCTGCCACCTGGCGGTCTACTGCCGCCGCCAGCAGTTCTTCCTTGCTGCTGAAGTGCCGGAACAGGGTCACCTCGTTCACCCCTGCCCGCGCCGCAATCTTCCGCGTTGTCGCCCCGCGAAAACCCTCCTCCGCGAACACCGCGCTCGCGGCGGAGAGGAGCCTGTCGTGCACGCTGTCCACGTCATCCAGCATACCATGCAAGTGCTTGCTTGCAATGACGCGGCAGCCGTCCCCCGGTACCATCGACGCGAGTGCTCGAAGACCCCTCAGTCCAGCTCCGCACCGGCCATGATGTCCCCAGGGCAAGCCTTGTGCTTGCCGCCGGCGAGGCCCACAACCCCCGCACCGAAGTCTGGATGGGTGGCGCGCGCAGCCACATCGGCGAACACGTCAGCGAAACCCTGGTCAGCGCCTCGTGGCTCGTCGATTGCGCTGGCGACATGCCACCCGCCCACCGCACCGCCGCCGGGCTCTGGGTTGCCTGCGTCTTCGCCGACCACGATGGCCCCCTTCCCCCGTCGCTCCGCCTGGACGATGTCGTTTCGGATGCGGCCCGCGCCGCCCGTGGCGAACACCCGCACGCGCCACAGCGCATCTACGTCATGTGTACCCACGGCATGAACCGCAGTGGACTCGTGACCGGGCTCATCCTCCGCTCCCTCGGCGTCGATGGCCCCGGCGCGGTCGAGCGCATCCGCCTCGCCCGGCCCGGAGCGCTCTCGAACCTCCACTTCCGCGACATGCTCCTCTATTCCTGAGTCCCGTCACCGCGCAGCAGGTCGGGCCGCCGCTCCTCTGTCCGTTGCAGCCGCTGTTCCTTCTTCCACTTCTCGATCTTCGCGTGGTGCCCGCTGAGCAGCACCTCCGGCACCTCCCACCCCCGGTATTCGGCCGGTCGCGTGTACTGCGGGTGCTCCAGCAACCCATCCGCGAAGGATTCCTCTTCGGGCGAGACCTCGTCGCCGAGCGCCCCGGGGATGTGGCGCGCAACGGAGTCGATCAGCACCATCGCCGGCAGCTCGCCGCTGGTCAGGATGTAGTCCCCGATGGACACTTCGCGGTCCACGCAGTGCTCAACGAACCGCTCATCCACGCCCTCGTAGCGTCCACAGACAAGCACGAGCCGCTCGTTTTCCGCCAGTTCCCGCACCAGCCGGTCGCTCAGTACCTCGCCCTGCGGCGTGAGATACACGACCAGCCCGGGCGGCCCATCCTGCTCCTGCACGGACTGGAGCGCCCGGTCGAGCACGTCCACGCGCATCACCATCCCCTGCCCGCCGCCGAACGGGTAGTCGTCCACCGACCTGTGCCGGTCGATCGCGTGCTCGCGGATGTCGTGGATCTGGAGGTCGAGGAGCCCGTCCTCGCGCGCCCGCTTGATGATCGAGACATCGAGCGGCCCACGGAAGGCGTCGGGAAACAGCGTCAGGACGTCGATTCTCACGAGCCCGCGCTCCCGTGCTCCAGCGGACCCCCCAACAACTCCGCCACGTGCCCCAGCAGCGGCAGCAGTACGTCCATCCCCTGCGCCACCGCTTTCGGGCTTCCCGGCAGGTTCACGATCAGCGTCCGTCCCCGCGTAACTGCCACGCCCCTGGTGAGCGCCGCGTACGGCGTGTGCTGGAGCCCGTTCTGGATCAGCGCGATGGGGATGCCCGGAACGCCCCGCTCGGCAATATCGCGGGTGGCCTCTGGTGTCTGGTCCCGCGGCGTCAGCCCCGTGCCGCCCGTGGTCAGGATGACGTCGCAGATCTCCATGTCGGCCCACACGCGCAGGTGCTCGGCGATGAGCGTCCGGTCATCCGCGACGATGTCGTGTCGCACAACCTCGTGCCCCGCCTCCAGCAGCATCCGGGCAATGGTTTGCCCGGACACGTCCTCGCGTTGGCCGGCTGCGCCCTTGTCCGATGCGGTGAGAATTGCGACCCGTGCCATCCGCGGATCCTACCGCAGACAGCTCCACCGCTCCCCATTTCTCCCCCGGCTCCTATCAGGGAGTCCCCGGCAATCCCATAACCCGGTCAAGAAAAGCCGTTGACACGTGCTTCACCCTGCCCCTAGTATGCGCGTGGGGTGAAATGGGGTGAAATGGGGCAACAGCCCTGACTCTCCCAATTTCGAGGCCAGCCGGCCCACACCCCGGGAAGGTTCGGGGGATGCGATTCGTAGGCACCTTCGATTACGTGCTCGACGACCGGAACCGGGTCCCTATCCCGCCGGCCTATCGTGGCGCGTTCGAAGAAGGCGGCTACATCGCAACCGGTACGGACCGCTGCCTGGTCCTCCATACCATCGATTCCTTCGCCCGCGCCTCGGAGATCATCGAGGCCATCCCGGAGGAGACGCAGGAGGGCGAAGACGCCCGCCGCGACTTCTACGGAAAGGTCTGGCCGCTCCAGAAAGACGCGCAGGGCCGCGTCACCATTCGCGAAGACCTTGCGAAGTTCGCGGGGCTCACCAAGGACGTGAAAGTGGTCGGCGTCGGGCGCCGCATGGAGGTCTGGGACAGTGCCGCCTTCGACGCCCGCGAGGAGGCCCGCCAGGCCGCCCGCATCACCGCGCTCCAGAAGGGGCAGGAGGGGTAACGTGGTTGTTATGACAGCTCCCGCGCCCGTCCACGTCCCGGTGCTCCTCCGCGAAGCGCTCGAACTGCTCGACGTCCGCGAAGGGGGCAGCTACATCGATTGCACCACCGGCCTCGGTGGGCACAGCGAAGCAATCGCCCGGGCCATGGGCGAGTCCGGCCGCCTTCTCTGCCTCGACCAGGACCGCGAAGCACTGGAGTTCGCGCGCACGAGACTGACACCGTTTGGGAGGCGGGTCAGATTCGTCCACGCGAACTTCCGTGAACTCGCGGACATCGCGGCTCAGGAAGGTTTCCAGGAAGTCGATGGCATCCTGATGGACCTCGGCGTCTCGTCTTTCCAGATGGGCACGGCCGAACGCGGGTTCGCGTTCGCGCTCGAAGGCCCCCTGGATATGCGCATGGACCCGGGTTCCGGCGGCCTCACCGCCGCCGACATCGTCAACACCTGGGAGGAATCGTCGCTCGCAGACCTCATCTATGAATATGGAGAGGAACGGCAGTCGCGCCGGATCGCGAAAGCGATCGCGCGCAACCGCCCGCTGCGGACGACCTGGGATCTGGCCAGATCTGTCGAGCAGGCTGTGGGGGGTGCCAGGAGACACACCCAAATTCACCCCGCCACCAAAGTCTTCCAGGCGCTCCGGATCCGCGTGAATGGCGAACTCGACAGCCTTCGCGCGGCCCTCCCGCTCGCCCACAGCCTGCTCGGCTCTGGAAACTCGCACGGCGGCCGCCTGGCCGTCATCAGTTTCCACTCCCTCGAAGACCGCATCGTGAAACAGTATTTCCGCCGCGAGTCGACTGGTTGCATCTGCCCGCCAGAACTGCCTGTCTGCCGCTGCGGACACGTCGCAACCCTGCGCGAGCTGACGCGACGGGGCATCCGGCCGTCCGAAGCCGAAGTGGCGGCCAACCCCCGGTCGCGAAGCGCCGTCCTCCGGGCCGCAGAACGGATTCGCTGATATGGCAGCCATCAACCACCCCCTCGGTCGGGCCGGGCGCGGGTTGCCCCTGCGTCACCCGGCTGGTGGCCTGAATTGGACGCTGATCGGTGCCATTGCCCTCGTTGCTTTGACGGCCATGCTCCCGGTCATCCAGAACAGCGCCGCCACGAGCCAGGGATTCGACATTCAGGCGATCCGGCAGCGCGAGTCCGAAATCAACGGCGAGATCTCGCTTCTCGAAGGTGATGTTGCCCGCCTTACGTCGCTCAACCGCATCGAGCGGCGCGCCCAGGATATCGGGATGGTCCCCGCGGCCAACCCCCTATTCGTATCTGTGAACGAGCCCGGCCCGGCGCCGGCGAAGCTTCCCGCCGAGTATCTCCCCCGGCGCACCCCCGAACAGGATGCGCCAGCTCCCTGGTGGAAGCCGCTCGTAAGCTGGCTGCCCTGAACGGGTAGCCCAAGTGTGCCCGCCCTTCGGGGCAGGCCTGGAGGCGCGTTTCGGATGTCGCACCCAAAGGCGCGGCCTACCCGCCGTGTGTGGCTGCCGGCCTTTTGCTTCGGGGCGTTCGCCCTCGTTATCTGTGCGCGCCTCGTCCAGCTTCAGGTTATCGAACACGACACCTACGCCGCCCGCGCGAAAGCCGAGCTCTCCGGCAGCCAGACCATCTACGCCCGCCGCGGCGCGATCCTCGACCGAAGCGGTGCCGTCCTTGCCACCAGCGTCGAGACGTGGGACGTCTACGTGAACTCCCGCTCCTGGCGCGACAGCGGCAACGCGAACGCTGCCTCTGCCGAACTGGGCAAACTGATCAAGGTCGATCCGTCCGCGCTGCGCGCCCAGGTCTCCGCGTCCGACCTCGTCGACGTGCCGATCAAAAAGGATGTCGACTACGAGACTGGCCTGGAGATCATCGGCAAGGGCCTTCCCGGCGTTATCGCCCTCCCGAACACCGGCCGGGTCAACCCCGAGGGCGATGTCGCAGCTTCGGTGCTCGGGTTCATCGGCACCGATAACACCGGCCTGGCCGGCATCGAGGCGGCTTACAACGAGGTGCTCCAGGGCCGCCCCGGCAAGGCCATTTATGAGCGCGATACGAGTGGCGAGCCCATCCCCTATGGCCACTACGTCGCCACCGAGCCACGGCCCGGCGAGGACATCGTCCTGACCATCGACCGCTACCTCCAGCAGATGGCGGAAGAGCGCCTTGCCGCCGCAATCAAGGAACACCGCGCCGTCGGCGGGTCGATCATCATCATGGACCCGGCCACGGGCGAGATCCTCGCGCTCGCCACTTCTCCCGGGCTGGTCTTCAGCACCCTGGACCTCAACGACCCCGCCGTCCTCGAATTGCTCCGGAACCGCGCCGTGACCGACCTGTATGAGCCCGGTTCGGTCATGAAGATCATCACCGCGGCCGCGGCCATCGATGCGGGTGCCGTCAGCCCCAACACCACCTACTACGACAGTGGGGTGGCGCTGATCTACGACGTCCCCATCAAGAACTGGGACGACAACGTTTATGGCGAACAGACCATGACTGGCGTGCTCCAGAACAGCATCAACACCGGCGCCATCTTCATGATGCAGGCACTCGAAGCGAAGGACCCCGGCGGCTTCCAGCGCTACCTCGATGCGTTCGGGTTCGGCAAGCCCACCGGGATTGACCTCCAGGGCGAGGCGACCGGCATCATCCGCCGGACGACCGACTCGGACTACTCCCCGGTCGACCTCGCCACACAGGCGTTTGGGCAGTCCATCAGCGTCACGCCGATTCAGATGCTGACAGCCGTTGCCGCCGCCATCAACGGCGGCAACGTGATGCGGCCGCACCTGGTAAAAGCCTACATCGCACAGGACGGCACCCGCCGCGAAGTCCGCCCCGAAGTCGTTGGCCGGGCCGTCTCCGCTGAGACCAGCGCCACCGTCCGTGAGATGCTCAACAAGGTGGTCGACCCCGAACAGAACATCCACCCCGGCAACCCGAAGTTCTACACCGCCGGCGGCAAGTCCGGGACCGCCAACGTCCCCGTCCCTAACGGCTACGATGACACGCAGATCGCTTCGTTTGTCGGCTTCGCCCCGCTCGAACAGCCTGAAATCCTGGTCCTCGTCAAGCTCGATGAGAACAAGGACGGCCTCACAGGGACGGCGGCCGCCGCTCCTGTTTTTGCCTCCCTCGCCGACGACGCCCTCCGTTACATGAACATCCGGCCCGATAAGGGCGCCTACGTGAGCCAGCGATGAGCCAGCACCTGACCACCACCATCGTCGTCGAGGAGATGACTCGCCGGGGCTACCGGGTGCTCCCCGGCCCGGCAGTCGAAGTCACCGGAGGAGCCGCTGACTCCCGCCTGGTCCAGCCCGGCGACCTCTTTTGCGCCTTCCCTGGCGAACAGACTGACGGCAACCTTTACGTCGCCGACGCCCTCCGGGCCGGCGCGGTCGCCGCGATCTGCTCCCGGCCGCCCGAGGGAGACTGGCCGGGAAAGACCATCGTCGTTGCCCCCGACCCCACGCGGGCCGTGGGCGAACTCGCCGGGGCCTGGCGCCGGGCCTGCAACCCGGAGGTCGTGGGCATCACCGGGACGGTGGGCAAGACCACCGCGAAGGAGATGACCGCCGCAACACTGGCCGACCGTTTCCGCACCCACCGCAGCGCGGGCAACCTCAACTCTCGAGAGGGCCTCCCGCTCGCCCTCCTGAGCCTCCGCCGGGACCACGAGGTCTCCGTCCTGGAGATGGCGATGGACAGCCCCGGTGAGATTGGCGACCTCTGCCGCATCGCCGCCCCGCGTATCGGCGCCGTGCTCAACATCGGCCTTACCCACGTCTCCAAGCTTGGCAGCATCGAGGCCATCCAGCGCGAAAAGCTCGACCTGGTCCGCAACCTCCCGCCCGATGGTTGCGCCATCCTCAATGCCGACGACCCGCGCGTCGTTTCGGTCGTGCCCGAACTGAAGTGCCCGGTGATGACCTTTGGCGAACACGAGTCCGCTACCCTTCGCCGCGGCCCGGTCACCGAAAATGGGTTGCTGGGTACCTCGTTCGATGTCACGTACGCCGATTCCACCGAGCGGGTGACGGCGCCGTTGCCCGGCGCGCACACGGTGCCCGCGGTACTGACGGCGCTGGCCGCCGCTATTGCCCTGGGCCGGACGCTCCGCGGCGCAGCCTCAGCCGTTTACAACGCCGACGTCGAGGGCCGCGCCCGGGTGCTCACAGCCGCGTCGGGCGCAACCATTATCGACGACCGCTACAACTCGAGCCCGGCTTCGCTCGCCGGCGCGCTGCTGATGCTCCGCGGGCTCAAGGGGCGCCGGATCGCCTTTCTCGGCCGCATGGCCGAACTGGGCGAACACGAGGTGGACGAGCACCGCAAGGCGGGCGAAGTCGCTGCCGCTTCCTGCGACGTGCTCTTCTGCGCCGGCGAGACCTGCCGCCCGCTCGCCGATGCAGCCCGCTCGGCCGGCCATCCGGATGTCCGCTGGTTCCCTGCGCGCGATGAAGCCGCCGCCGAGGCCGCCGCGATCCTGCGCGAGGGCGATATTGTGCTCGTGAAGGCCTCCAGGGGAGAGGCGTTCGAAGCCGCCATCCCGCTTCTGGAGGGCCGCCAGTGATTCATGCGCTCTTCTCCGGTGTCGCCACCTTCTTCCTGGCTCTCGCCCTTGGCGAGCCCATCGTGCGCTACCTCCGCCGAAAGAACATCGGCAAGGAGGTCAGCGAACACCTCCCCGAGCACCAGAAGAAGGCCGGAACGCCGACCTTCGGCGGGTTCATGATCTGGCTGCCGACCTTCATCGTCACCGCTGTCGCGGTCGACTGGTGGAAGCACCAGTCCATCCTCCTCCCACTCGGGATGATCGGCATCACCATGGCCGCCGGGTTCGTCGATGACCTGGGCACGCTCCAGCACCGCTCGCAAAAGGGCCTGTCGTGGCGCTTCAAGATCGCCTTCACTTCGCTCTTCGCGCTTGGCGCGGCCATCGTCCTCTACCGCTTCATCGAGGTTGAGTCGATCAACATCCCCTACGTTGGGAGCTACGCCCTCGGCCTGTTCTACGTGCCCCTCGCCGCCATCATTATCGTCGCGACCACCAGTGCGGTTGCCGTGAGCGATGGTCTCGACGGGCTGGTGGGCGGCACAACCCTCATCGCCTTCATCGCCTACGGGATCATCGGCTTCATCCAGGGCCAGGAGTTCGTCGCGACCTTCGCGTTCATCATCGCCGGGGCGAACCTCGGGTTCGTCTGGTACAACGCCCACCCGGCGCGCGTGTTCATGGGCGATACCGGCGCCCTTGCCCTCGGCTCGTCCCTGGCAGTCGTCGCGCTCATGACCGGCCAGTGGCTGCTGCTCCCGCTGATCGGCATCATTTTCGTCGCCGAAGCGGGGAGCAACATCCTCCAGATCGGCTACTACAAGCTCAGCGGCGGTAAGCGCATCTTCCGCCGCGCGCCGTTCCACCACCACCTCGAGCTCATCGGCTGGGCCGAGACCCAGATCGTTACGCGCTTCTGGCTCATCTCCATCGTCGCCGCCATGGCGGGCGTCGCCCTTGCACTGGAGGTGCCAGAGAAATGACCGCAACCAACGGCGCCCTCCTCACTGCCCCGTTTGATGTCCGGGGCAAACGCGTGCTCGTCTACTCCCTCGGGATCGAGGGCCGCGACCTTGCGCGCTGGATGCTCCACCACGGCGCGAGGGTGACCATCAGCGACACCCGCTCCGAGGCGGCGCTTGCCGCTGCGGGAGCTGCCGCCCCCGATGGCGTCGATCGCCTGGTGACCGGCGAGGGCCTGCTCGACCCGGCGGGGTTCGACCTCGTCGCAGTCTCGCAGTCGGTCTTGCGCTACAACCCGGCGCTGGCGCGGGCGCGCGAACTCGGCATCCCCGTCACATCCCAGATGCGGCTGTTCCTGCAGCTCTGTCCCGGCAGGGTCATCGGTATCACGGGTTCCAGCGGCAAGTCCACCACGACGGCCCTCGTGGGGGCCATTGCCGCCGAGTCCGGACACCCGTTTATCGTCGGAGGCAACATCGGCGAAGCCCTCCTCGGCCGTCTCGACGAGATCACGCCCGAGACCAACGTCATCCTCGAAATCAGCCATACCCAGCTGCAGTACACCGATCGCTCACCCGCGATCGCCGCCGTCACGAACATCACCGCGAACCACCTCGACCAGTTCAGCTGGGACGAGTACGTCGGGCTGAAGCGCAACATCATCGCCCACCAGGGCCGTGAAGATGTCGCCGTCCTCAACGCCGACGACCAGACCAGCCGCGCCCTCATGGCTTCGGTCCGCGGCCGGCTCGTCCGCACGTCGGCAACGTCCGAAGTCGAAGGCGACGGCGCCTGGCTGGATCACGACGAGGTCGTCTTCCGGCACGGAAAGCGTGTGGTCCCGGCCGTGATGCGGACGGATATCCGCCTTCGCGGCGCCCACAACCTGGCCAACGTGGTCATGGCGTGTGCCATCGCCGCGGAAGCGGGCTTCCCTCCCGATGCTATGGGCCGTGGCGTCCGCGGGTTCCGGGGCGTCCCCCACCGCCTTGAGACCGTCGGGCGCGCATTCGGCGCCACCTGGGTCAACGACTCCATCGCGACCAGCCCCGAGCGCACCATCGCGGGCCTTCGCGCATTCCACGAGCCTGTCGTGTTGCTCCTGGGTGGCCGGGAGAAGAACCTCCCGCTCGACCAGCTGCAGGAGCTCGCCCGCGTTCGCTGCCGCACTGCCGTTTGTTTTGGCGAAGCGGGCCCAACGTTCCACGATGCGATGAAGGGCGCGGTCGCTGACGCCCGCCTGGTGGCCACCATGGACGACGCCGTGGCCGCCGCGGCCACTTCCGTCCAGCCCGGCGACGTGGTCCTCCTCTCGCCTGCCGGCACCAGCTTCGACGCATACCCCAATTTCGAAGCCCGCGGAGAAGCGTTCCGCCGCCTCGTCGCCGCCTTGCCCGGCTTCGCTCAGGAGGTGTCGCCATAGCCGCCGCACAGGGAACCGGAAAGTGGGCGCCTGGAAGGCCCGATTACGCCCTCCTCGCGCTGACCACCATCCTCACGATCACCGGCATGGTCGCCGTCTACAGCTCGAGCTTCGTCATCGCCCTCGCAAAGTTCGGCGACCCCTACTACTTCGTGATACGCCAGGGCATCTGGGGCGTGATGGGCGTCATCCTCCTCATCGGCCTCGCACGCACCGACTACCGCCGCCTGCGGCCCCTGGCCGTGCCCATCATGGTCGCGACGATCGGTGCCCTCCTTGCCGTCCTCGTGGTCGGCGTCGAAGGCGGTGGCGCCCGCCGCTGGCTCGGCGTCGGCGAACTGACGGTCCAGCCGGCCGAGTTCGCCAAGCTCGCCGTCATCATCTACCTCGCTGCGTGGCTCGCCTCCAAGGGCGATTCGGTCCGCTCGCTCGAGCACGGGCTGATGCCGTTCGTCGTCATCATTGGTGCGGTCAGCGTTCTCATCATGCTCCAGCCGAACCTCGGCACCACCGTCATCATCCTCGCGATCACCGTCACCATGTTCTGGGTGGCCGGCGCGTCGTTCATCCAGATGCTCGCCCTGGCCGTCACCGGCCTCGGCAGCCTCGCCGTCCTTGCCACCATGGCTGGCTACCGCGCCGACCGCCTGTCGGCCTTTTTCGACGCCGAAACCGACCCGCTGGGCAACGGCTTCCAGACGCTCCAGTCGCTCATCGCCATCGGGAACGGCGGCATCCATGGGCTCGGCCTCGGTGCCAGCCGGGCCAAGTTCTTCTACATCCCCGAAAGCCACACCGATGGCGTGTTTGCCATCATCGGCGAAGAGATGGGACTCCTGGCGACGATCCCCATCATCCTCCTGTACATGATCCTGATGGTCCGCGGTTTTCAGGTGGCCCGCCGCGCCCGCGACGACTTCGGGCAGCTCACTGCCACGGGCATCACCACCTGGATCACGGTCCAGGCGCTCCTCAACATCGGAGGCATCACGCGCGTCATCCCCTTGACCGGGGTGCCCCTCCCCTTCCTCAGCTACGGCAGTAACGCGCTCGCCGCGGTCCTCCTTGCGATGGGCGTGCTCATCAGCATCTCCCGCTATGGGAACGACCGGGGCGGCTACATGGACCACCATCCGATCGAGAAGCGCCGCGTCGTGAAGAAACGAGAACAGCCGTCATGAGGCTCGCGCTGACCGGCGGCGGCACAGGTGGCCATATCTTTCCCGCCCTCGCGGTGCTGGAGGCTGTGCGAGCTTCCTCCGCCTCCCCGGTTGAGGTGTGCTTCTTTGGTCCCGAAAATCGGGGCGAACGGCAACTCGTCGAGAGCGCCGGCGTCCGCTTCGAAACTGTGCCGTCCGCGGGCCTGCGCGGCCGCAGGCCCCTTGGCCTTGCCCGAAGCGCATGGAGCCTCCTCGCCGGCGTCCTGGCCGCAATCCGCAAACTCCGCCGCTTCAAGCCCGACGTGGTCTTCAGCACAGGTGGCTATGGCAGCTTCCCGGGCAGCCTGGCCGCGCGCCTCCTGCGCCGCCCCCTGGTGGTCTATTTGCCCGATGTCCAACCAGGCTGGGCCGTGAAAGCCGAACGCATGCTTGCCACGCGGATGACCACGACCACCGAGGCCGCCCTCGAATTCCTCCCGGCCAGGAAGACTGTGGTCACCGGCTACCCGGTCCGCGACACCTTCTTCACCCTCTCTCGCGATGCGGCCCGGGCGCAGCTGGGGGTCGCGCCGGATGAGCGAGTCGTCATCGTTGCTGGCGCTTCCCAGGGGGCGCGCGCGATAAACAC
>WBZO01005676.1_pt1 | contig 12540 bp, 14 predicted proteins | sample 5204261 | NCBI WGS metagenome assembly WBZO01 (sample SAMN12412400, study PRJNA552823) | activated sludge metagenome | isolation source: activated sludge from anammox sidestream of wastewater treatment plant... | place: USA: North Carolina | collected 2017-09 | reverse complement strand
TGATTTCGGCGCGCTCGAAGAAGCGCACGCCACCATAGACGCGGTAGGGAATCTACGCCAATGACACAGCGATCGCCAATCCGCGCACCGGCCTCAATCACCGCCAGAGGGCCCACATGAACATCCACCCCAAGCACGGCCTCTTCACTGACAACCGCGCGCGGGTGAATCCCCGGCGCATACACGGGATCCGGCGGGGCAAACCAGCGCGCAACCTGCGCAAATGCGATCTCCGGTTCATCCACGCGCAGAAGCGCGCACGGCACCGAAGCGCTCCACGCGCGGCCCACAATCAACGCCGAAGCGCGCGTCGTCGCAGCATCCGCCGCATAGCGCTCCTGCGAGACAAATGCAATATCGCCCGGCTCCGCATCGCGCACCCCACCGACCGCGGCGATCGTCACATCCCCCGACCCAACCAACTCGGCGGAGAGTCTCTTTGCAATCTCGCTAACGGTGAGCGCTGCAGGCATGGCGTCCTATTTCTTGCCGGAGTTCAACATCTCTACAAGCGTCTGCGTAACATCGCGACTCGGATCAAAATACAAAATTACAGGAACGTTATTTAGATTGTCGCCCGATGTATCCAGCACCGCCAGATAGCCCTGATTCTTGGCGTAACCGGACAGCGTATCCTGGATTTCCGCGACCAGTTTATCGCGCACGCGCTTCATGGATTCCGCAAATTGCCGGCGACGACTCTCCTCCTGGCGGCGAATCTTGCCTTCCATCTCGCGCAATTCGATGAGCTTCTCTTCCGCGTCTGCGCGCCGCTTATCCCGCGCCTCGGTGCTCAAGGTTCGATCCTCGGACTCCTCGCGCGCCTGCTTGAAGCGATCCTGTAAGGCCTTGTAGTCGTTCATCATCGCCTCAAGGTCCTTCTTGAACTCGTCTTCCTGATCCTTGATCTGCGCTTGCGCCAACTTCGTCTTGTAGAACTCGTCGAAGACTTTGTTCATGTTCACAAACGCAATCCGATCTTTCTCGGTCTGCGCTTGCGCCATCGGCGCAGCCCCAAGCCAAACCGCAGCCAGCGCGGCAACCAACCCCAAGCGACTCACCAACATGCTCTTCATGTGAACTCCTCTGAAGGACTAGTACGAATACCCGATTGTAAACTGAAAGCGACCCGACTTGCGAGTGTCCGTCGGATCGGTCTCCAACGGCCAAGCATAGTCCAGACGAAGGGGAAACCCGGGGAAATCCAACCGAAGGCCAATGCCCCAGTCGGAGTTGTAATCGGACAATTCCCAGTCGTATGCATCCTCGTAGACATACCCAATATCATAGAACGTCGCGAACCGAAGACGTTCAAAAATAGGAATCGTATATTCCGCCGTGGCCGACCACGCCGTCTTGCCGCCGATCGGCTCATCATTCTCATCCTTGGGTCCAACATCGCGATATTTGAAGCCGCGCAGAGTCCGCGCACCGCCGAGGAACAAGCGCTCGAAAATCGGCACATCCTCCGCATCTCCATGCGCATCCACCACGGAAGACCACACGCGAAGATTGAGCACGTGGTCAAACCAAATCGGCAGAAACGTCGAGGACTGCGCCTCCAGCGAATACACATCCACATCGCCCGCCAACGGGCCTCCCGCCCACATGGCGCCCAAACTCGATCGCGTGCCGCGGGTCGGAATGAAACTGCTGTCCCGCGAATCGCGAAGCACGGTCGCATCCACCCAGCTCTTCGCGTACGTTCCCGCCTGCGAGAGAAAGAAGGGAGACGCATTGGTGTCCATATCGTGAATCTTGATCTCTTCCATTCCATAGGTGAGATTCAGTCGCGTGAACGGAGTCAGGGGGAAACCCAGGCCAAGACTCCCGCCCGTGTTCCGCTGGTCATACATCGAGCTGAAATAGCTGCGGTTGCGCCGATAGAGCTCCACGGAAAGCGCGAGCTTGCGATCGAGAAACCACGGCTCGGTGAACGAAAGCTCAAGATCATTCCGCTTCGTTCCGGCCGTCCCGCGCAAACGAAGTTTCTGGCCGCCGCCCGTCGGCGGCCAGTTGAACAGATCGAAATTGCCCTGCGACAACTCCACAAAACCAATCAAGTCATCCACGCTGGAAAAACCCGCGCCGATCAAAAACTGTCCCGTGCGCTGTTCCTCCACTTCCAACGCCAAATCAAACTGATCCGCCCGGGGAGTATCTTCGGGAACCGCAGCGACAAAATTGAAATAGCCCAAGTTTCTCAATCGCGCTTCGCTCGTGCGCACTTTCACCTGGTTGTAGGGCTCGCCCGGCAGCGCAGTCACCTCGCGGCGAATCACCTTGTCCTTCGTCCGCGTATTGCCGCGAATAATGACATCCCGCACAAAGGCCTGCTCGCCCTCGCTTTTCACGGCGATGTTCACATCCACCACCGGCTCGCCCGCGTGCGGCTCCAGTTGCGATTGAACCTCGCTGCGAATGTATCCGCGGCTTCCATAAAAATCGCGCACGGCCTGCTGCGCGCGATCAATCGCAGCCACACTGGCCAAGTCGCCGGCGCGATTCGTGATGGAGCGACTCACATCAGCAAGGGGAAACTTCTCTGGCCCCTTCACTTCAATTCGACCCAAGCGATACTGACTGCCCTCATCCACCGGAATTCGCACCACCAAGCGCTTCCCCGAACTCGCATCCACCGCCGGCTCGCCAATCGCCGCATCCAGATAGCCCCGCTCCATCAACGCGCGTCGGATCAACTCCGTGTCGCCATCCAACTCTTCCGGTTTGTAGGTGCCCGCGCTCGTGATCCATGACCACATATTCACCTGGCGCTGCTTCATCGCGCGCCGAAGATCGTGCGCGATCACCGGCGGACGCTCAGAGAACCATGGAAACAGCGCGCGCAAGGCGCGGCGCGTGCGCCCCGGATCCGGGATGTCACCGCTGAACAAAATCTTGGAAATCTTCGCGCGCCGCCCCTCGCGCACGGTCACAAAAACATCCGCCGTCCCGCTGCGCTCATTCTCGACAATCTTCCACTTCAGTTCGGCTGCCGGATAGTACTTCTTCTGATAATGCTCGCGAACCTTCACAGCCTTGAATGCGAGCATAGCGTCATCCACCAAGTCGCCCGGCCCCAACTCCAACAGCTCGCGCACCTTCGCATTGCCAATGTCATCGGCGCCCTCCACGCGAATCAATCGAATGCGCGGCTTGCTCGTCACCACATAGGTGACGGCCACGCCGCCGGGCACAGTCTCGACCTCGGTTGCGACGTAGGCAAAACGACCGGATTGTTCCAACGCGCGCACGTCGCGAGAAAGGGCCGCGCGAACAAGCTCATCGCCCACCTTGACACTGGTGAAGGCAAACACAGCGGCATCTTCAATCAGCCCGCCACCGCGCCGCTCGACGCGAACCTCCTCCACCCGAGCGGCGAAAAGCAGGCACGGCGCCACAGAGGCCGCAACGAGCGCGATAGCGATGATGCGACGAATCACAGGTCTCCCGAAGTCGGGGCAAAGGACCCCTCGGCGCGGTCGGTTTCGAGGCGATTCTCGAATCGCGTCGTCTCGTCGTGGAAGTTCAATCGAATATCTCCCGTTGGCCCATTACGATGCTTGGCCACCGCCAGGATAGCAAGACGCTTGTCATTAAACTCTGGATCCTGCGAATACTTGCACGGACGGCGCAAGAGCATCACCAAATCCGCATCCTGCTCAATCGAACCGGAATCGCGCAGGTCGGAGAGCTTGGGAACCGCATTCTTGTCCCGCGTTTCCGGCGCGCGGCTCAACTGGCTCAAGACGATGATCGGAATCTTCAACTCTTTGGCCATCGCCTTCAGCGAGGAGGAAATAGCCGCCGTCTCGAGTTGGCGCCCCTCCTGCGCGCGCTGCGAACAATGCAGCAGTTGCAAATAGTCAATGACGATCAGTTGAACATCGTGCTGCTTCTTCAATCGGCGCGCGCGCGCCCGCAATTCGACCACATCCAAACCGGCCGAATCATCAATCACAATCCGCGCCTTCATCAGGTCGGATGCCGACTGCACAAGCCGCTTGTGCATATCGCCCGGCAAGGCTCCCCGACGCAGCCGATCCGACGCAATGTTCGCGCGCGAGCACAACATGCGCTTCACCAGTGCCTCATACGGCATTTCCAAGCTGAAAATCGCAACGGCTCGCGCCTGATGATCGCTCACCTGTCCCGTGGCGACATATTCCGCAATGTTCATCGCCAGCGACGTTTTGCCCATCGAGGGGCGAGCCGCCAAAATAATCATGTCCGAGGGCTGCAGCCCGCCGGTCAACCGGTCAATGTCAATAAACCCTGTGGGAACGCCCGTGACGCCGCTCTTGTTCTCAAAGATCTTCTCAATCTGCCGCATCGTGTCGCTGACCGCTTCGGACCACGACACCGCACTGCGCTGCTGATCGTGAGAAACATCGAAGAGTTCCTGCTCAGAGCGGTCCAGGATGAGATCTGCGGGCTCCTCCCCCCGAAAGCAAGCCTCTGCAGAATCGCTGGAAATCTGGATGACCCGGCGGAGAATGTGTTTCTGCCGGACAATGTCTATGTAGTACTCAAGTGCGGCAGAGGTCGGCGTGGCATCCAGCAAACCCTCCAAATAGGCAACCCCACCGACCCGATCCAGAAGCCCCAGATCGCTCATCCTCTGGCCAAGCGTCAGCAAGTCCACCGGCCGACCGCTGTCATGCAGCGAAACGATCGTGCTAAATATGTCGCGGTGCGCGGGGACGTAGAAGGACTCGGCGCGAATGCGCTTTTCGATCGCGAGGTCCACCGCGCGCGCGGCGTCCACCAACATGGACCCCAACACGCCGCGCTCCGCATCCTCGCTGTGCGGCGGAATGCGATCGGCACGGACGGTACGCGCCGGCCTATCCGGCTCCGCCATGGGCCTACTCCGCGACGAGCGTAACTTTGAGATCGGCGTGGACGTCGGCCATCAATCGAATGACCACCGTGGCTTCGCCCAATTCCTTGAGCGGCGTGTGAAGCGCAATCTTCTGCTTCTCCACCACAAATCCCTCTCGCTGCAGCGCGGCGGCAATGTCATGCGCCGTAACGGAGCCGAACATGCGGCCCTCGGATCCCGTCTTCACCGGAATGGACAAGGCAAACGCGGCCAACTTGCGCGCCAGTTCCACGGCGCCCGAACGCTGCTGTGCGCGCTTGGCCTCTGCCGCCGCGCGACGCTTCTCCACGCGGCGGCGCGTGGCCTCCGTCACCGGAGCCGCAATGTTCCGAGGCAGCAAATAGTTGCGCGCATAGCCGTCGGCAACTTTCACGAGGTCGCCCGTGAGGCCGAGCCCGTCCACATCTTCCATCAAAATGACTTCCTTCGACATTGTTCTCTCCTCTTTCGATTAGGGCAGCAACCCCATCACGCGCGCGCGGCGAATGGCCGCTTGAACCTGGCGCTGTTGCTTGGCGCTCGTTCCCGTAATGCGGCGCGGCATGATCTTCCCGCGCTCGGTCATGAACTTGCGAAGCAATTCGCTGTCTTTGTAATCAACCTGGGTAACACCTTCGAGATACTTCGCGCCCTTCTTCAGCAGCGGCTGCATTTCGTTCATCATGTCGCGGCTGCCGCGGCGCTCATTTCGTTCCTTCTTCACTCGCATTGTAATGTCCTCTCTATCCTATCCCTAAAATGGAAGATCGTCGTCGCTCGGCGTGGAATCGCGCTCATCTGCCGGGGCTGTCGGAGCCGCCGAGGGCTGAGAACGCGGGCGCGAACTATTCTCGCGCGGCGAATCGCCTTCATAAACCGGGGCGCTCCCGCCATCGCGGTCGCGATCGCCACTGCCTTTGCTATCCAAAAACTGCACCACTTCTGCAACCACGCTGAGCTTGCTGCGCTTTTGTCCGTCTTTTTCCCACTCGTCGAGCTTCAAGCGGCCCTCGACAAAAACCTGGGATCCCTTGCGCAAATACTGCGCGCAGATTTCAGCCGTCCGCCCCCAGGCGGCGATGTCCACAAACACCGTCTCTTCTCGATCCTCACCGCTACTCGACTTGAAGCGGCGACTCGCCGCCAACCGAAACTCGGTCACGGCAGAGCCAGAGGATATCGTGCGCTTCTCGGGATCGCGGGTGAGGCGACCGATCAGCATCACTCTATTGAACGAGGCCATGGCGTCTACTTGGCCGCAACGGCAGCCACCTCCGGCACGCGCACGACTTGAGCGCGGAAAATATCTTCATTCAACTTGAAGCGCGCCTGCAGCGCGGCAATTTTCTCGCCCTCAAGCTGGAAGGTCAGAACCATATACTGACCGCCCGTCTGCTTGTCCATCGGGCGCGCAAAACTGCGGCGGCCGATGCGCGTCTTGGCATTCACGGTTCCGCCGGATTTTTCAATCTCCGCGGCAACCTTCTCGAGCGCCTCGTCCAACGACTCCTCTTTCAAGGAATCCGGAAAAATAATCATCGCTTCGTATTTGTTCATACTCACTTCCTCGTCCACTCACCCATTGAACTCTGTCATCGCGCGGTCCATTCCACTTCGCAGCGCCGCTGCCACCGCCTCGGCCGCGCGCCGCATCGTCTCATCCATCACCAGTGCTTCGTCCGGGGAAAAACGCCCCAACACGTGTTGCACCGTGTCGCGATCTGCCTGCCGGCCAATCCCAATCCGCACGCGCGGAAACTGATCGGTGCCGAAGTGCTCAATCAGCGACTTCAAACCGTTGTGGCCCCCCGCGCTGCCTTCCTTGCGCAAACGCAAGCGGCCCACAGGCAAATCCACATCGTCCACTATCACAAAAACATCAGCCGGACTCACACCCTTCTTCCGCACCAGCGGGCCGGCCGCCTCGCCACTGCGATTCATGAACGTCTGCGGCTTAACCAGCAATACCCGTTCACCTTCCAACGTACCTTCTGCCAGCTCAGCAGGGAAGCGGGAACTCATCCGAAATTCCGCATCCATCTTCCGAGCCAGATGATCCACCACGTCAAATCCGACGTTGTGGCGCGTCCGCGCGTATTCGGGCCCCGGGTTGCCCAGTCCAATCACAACCTTCACAAAGCCACCTGACAACCCGACGCGCGCCCTTCAGCGCGTCCCTTCTACTTCTTGGCATCCTTGGCCGGAGCCGCAGCCTTGCCCTTGTCCGCACCCGCAGGCGCTGCGCCCTCTTCCTTCTTCTCCTTGAGCACTTCAGGCTCGGCAGCCGCCGCTGCGGCTGCCGGCGCCTCTTCCGCGCGCGGCGCGGAAACGGCCGCAATGGCCAAATCGGCATCGGTGACCAAGGTGTACTTGGCCGCATCGAGCTTCACATCGCCCGCCGTCAGGCTGTCGCCCAAATCGAGCGCGGAAACGTCCACATCAAACGAGTCCACAATGTCGGAAGGCAAGCACTCGACCTCAATGCTGCGAACCAAGTGCTCCAGCGTGCCGCCCTTCTGCGAAACACCCACCGGCTCGCCGACGAGGTTGACGGCAATTTCGATCGTCAGCGTCTCGGTCATGGAGACCTCGTGGAAATCCGCGTGGAGAATCTGCCCGCTCAACGGATGGTGCTGCACCTCTTTCAGCAACACCTTCTTGAGCTCAACACCCTGCACATCGAGGTCCAACATCACCTGCTCATCGCGGTGGTGCCCAATCGCGCGCTTGAACGAGCGCTCGTCGAGCTGGACATTCAACGGGGCCTTGCCCACGCCATACACCACGCCCGGAAATACGCCCGACCGGCGCATGCGACGCCCCGCGCTCGAACCCGTTGCAGAACGAACTTCTGCCGAAACTTTGATTGCCGTTGCCATACTTTACTCTCCACGCCCCTCAAGGGCTCTCACACTCACTCACACCTTAAACAATGATGTCACCGACTGGTTGTTGTGAATCCGCAAAATGGCCTCGCCCAGCAACTCGGCCACACTCAACACCGTCACCTTGAAGTCCCGAATGGACCTCGGCGGAACGCTGTCCGTGGTGATCAATTCTTCAATCGGCGACTCCTGCAATCGGCGAACACCCAGGTCCGTCAGCATGCAGTGCGTCACAGCGGCCTTGATGCTCAGGGCGCCGCGCTGCTTCAACAGCGCGGCCGCGCTCGCTAGCGTGCCCGCCGTCGTCGTCAAATCGTCCACCAACAACGCATTGCGACCCTCGACCTCACCGACCACATTGATCGCCTCGACCTCGGAAGCGCTCTTGCGCTGCTTGCCGACAATCGCCAAACCCGCGCCGAGCATGTTGGCATACGCATACGCCATCTTCAACCCGCCCGGATCCGGCGATACTACCACCAAATCTTCCAAATTCTGCTGGCGCAGGTGCTTCACGATAACCGGCGCTGCAAACAAATGATCCACCGGAATATCAAAAAAGCCCTGAATCTGCTGGGCGTGAAAATCCATCGCCGCAACCCGATCCGCACCCGCTGCGACCAACAGATTCGCCACCAATTTAGCCGTAATCGCCACGCGCGGCTGATCCTTGCGATCCTGCCGACCATAACCGAAGAACGGAATCACCGGGGTGATCCGGGCCGCCGACGCACGCTTCGCCGCATCAATAATGATCAGCAATTCCATGATGCTGTCATTCGGCGGCATACAGGTCGGCTGGATGATGAATACATCCTGCCCGCGAATGCTCTCCACAATTTTGACAAAGATCTCTTCGTCCGGAAAACGACTAATCTGCACAGCACCCAGCGGCTCGCCGATATAATCAGCGATCGCCTTTGCCAAAGCCGGATGTGAACTGCCAGACAATAACTTCACGGTTTTCCTCAATTTGTGCCCCACGCAACACGCGCGCCACCACAGCTCTCACTGCAGTTGGTTGCCCGACTAGGATTCGAACCTAGACTCTGGCCTCCAAAGGGCCGTGTGCTGCCGTTACACCATCGGGCAATCCCTGCGGAGAATATCCTCCCCGCCCCGTTCAGTCACCTGAACGCGGAAAGAAATTGCCCGCATGAACGCCAGACCGGCCTTCGCCGACCCGGACACAAGAGGAAGGAAGCTAGAAAAGACCGCTCGCGCCGTCAAGGAGGAAAGGAAAGATTGAATCTGCCGCACCAATTCAACCCCTCATATCTCTCAATCGCGCGCCCACCGCTCCCTTGCCGCACAGCGAACTTCTTCTCATCCTCCCGGTTGCGCCGCCCTGATCCTCAGCGTACAGTCGGAGCCATGTCATTAAAGGAAGCCGAACAAGCCGCACAAAAAGTCCGCCGGTGGAAAGCGCGCGTCTTGCGCCACCGCCCCCTCTCGCCCACCGCGTTTGAACTCACACTGAGCCGCGAAGGCCTCGACTTCCGCGCTGGCCAACTCCTCACCGTTCACGGGCGCACTCTCTACGAAGACCGCAACTATTCCATCGCCAGCGGCGAAAAGGATGACCACATCCAAATCCTCTACCGCCTCATCCCCAGCGGCGCGCTCACCCCGCAACTCGCCGCCCTCACCGAGGGCGATGCCCTCGAAATCTCCGCCCCATCCGGCGAATTCATGATTCGCGACCGCGCGCGGCCCCTCGTATTCATCGCCACCGGAACCGGAATCGCCCCCTGCCGATCCTACATCCGAACACACCCCGACCTCGCCATCACCATCCTGCACGGCGTGCGCACGGCCGAAGACCTCTTCTACCGCGAGGAACTCTCATCGCGCGTCTATCACCCCTGCCTCAGCGCGGACGACAGCGCTGGATTCCGCGGCCGCGTCACAGACCTCAGCAAAACATTCCCCTTCCCCGACAACGCGCACTTCTACCTCTGCGGCGCCAATGAAATGTTCTACGACATGCGCGACATCCTGCGCGAACGCAACATCAACCCCGCCGCCATCTTCACCGAAGCCTACTACTACACGCATGAGGTCTAATCGCACAGGCACAACCCTCGCGATCCTGCTCCTCGCGGCCTCACTCATCGGCTGCCGCCCGCCACCGACGCGCCAAGCCGATCTCCCCATCAGCAGCACACCCGCCCATCTCGCTGTTGGCCCCAACCCATCCGACCTGCTCGCCAATGCACTCCCCCCCACACGCCGAATCCTGGAAAACGTCTGGTCCACATTCAATCCAGCCAATCGCGATGGTGAAATCGGCAAAGTGAATCGTATGGCTGGCGACTATCGCCTCCACATCTCCTTCGACACCTTCCGCGCTCTGGACCTCGCCGACTACTACGGGAAGTTGACCGATGGCGCCTACTCATTCACAACCGGACCACTCCGCGACCTCTGGGGCTTCACCGCACAACCACCCGACGAACCCCCATCCGACGAAGTCATCACCGCCACCCTCGCACTCTGCGACCCCAACACCCTCAAACTCTCCGAACAAGGCGCAATCTCCATCCTCACCCCCGGCACGCGCATCGCGCCCGGCAAACTAGCCCATGCCTACGGAACCGATCTGGCCATCCTCGAACTGCGCCGCCGCGAACTCAGCCCCGTTCTCCTCACGTGGGGAAACTTCACCCGCGCACTCTCCGCACCCGACGATCCCTTCTCCTGCCAAGTCGCCATCCCCAATCCGCGCTCAATCACCAACGCGCTCGGCACCCTCGACCTCGCCCCCAACGCCGCACTCGCCATCGCCAATCTCTACGAAGAAACCGTCACCATCGCCGGACAACGCTTCGGAGGAATCATAGACCCGCACACCGGCCGCCCCGCTCGCGGCACCCTGCTCGCCGCCGTGCGCGGCCCCACCTGCACCATGGCCCACGCCCTCGCGCAAGCACTCGTCGTCCTCGGCCCTGAAAAAGGAGCCGCCCTCTTCGAAAACTTCCCCGACTGCGAAGCCCTCGTCATCCCCGACACCAACTCACTCGAACTCTGGATGACCCCCGGCTTCGCCGACCACTTCCAGCGCAACCCCGCCGCCAACGCCACACCCAAAGAGTGGACCGTCAGCCGACCCGCACCCGAAAATCAAGACGACGCGCCCGACACCGCCGAGCCCGGCGACGCATAAAAACCCCGCGCGCCCAAACGCGCAACGTCACCGCCCCGCCGCATTCAGCGCCGCAAGCGAAGCGCGCCCCTCATACAGCGCCTTCCCCACAATCACCCCCGCCAAATTCGGGCGCGGAAGCGCGCGCAACTGCTTCACATCGCCCACCGATCCAACCCCACCCGCCGCAATCACATCGCACCGCACCGCAGCGCAAATCCCCTCCACCGCATGCGTGTTCGCACCCGTCAACATGCCATCCGTCGCCGTATCCGTCGAAATAATCGTCCGCACCCCCAGCGACTCCGCCTGCCGCGCCAAATCCGTCGCCCGCACATCCGTCGTCTCCGTCCACCCCTTGATCTGCACCCGCCCCCCGCGCGCATCAATCCCCACCGCAATCTTCTCCCCATAGCGGTCCACCAACTTCTTCACCTGATCCGGCTCCGCCCACGCCCGCGTACCCAACACCACCCGCGCCGCGCCCGCGCCCAACAACCACGCCGCATCGCCATCCGTGCGCAAACCGCCCCCCACCTGCACCGGAACATTCACCGCGCGAATAATCTGACCAATCACCTCAAACTGCACCGAGCGCCCCGAAAACGCGCCATCCAAATCAATAATGTGCAACGCCTCCGCACCCTCCGCAATCCAGTGCCGCGCCATCTCCAGCGGATCATGCCCATACACCGTCTCCTGATCCGCGCGCCCCTGAAGCAAGCGCACACACCGCCCACCGCGAATATCAATCGCCGGATAAATCGTGAACCCACTCATAGCGCCACCGTCCTTTCATAAGCCCAATCCGCAAAATTCTGCAGCAACATCAACCCCACCTTCTGACTCTTCTCCGGGTGAAACTGAATCGCAAAAACATTCTCCCGCCACACCACCGAAGCAAACTCCCCCGCATACTCCGTCGTCCCCACCACCTCCGCACCCGTCGCCTCCACCCGAAACGAATGCACAAAATAAAAATGCGCCTCGTCCGGCACCCCCTGAAAAAGAGGACACTCCCGACCGCGCTGCTTCACCGTGTTCCACCCAATCTGCGGCACCTTCAACCCCGGCCCCTCCGAAAACCGCCTCACCCGCCCCGCAAACAACCCCAACCCCGGCACCTCCGGCGACTCCTCACTCCCCTCATACAACGCCTGCAACCCCACACAAATCCCCAAAAACGGACGCCCCGCCGCAATCCAATCCCGCACCGGCCCCTCAAACCCATGCGCCCGCAACCGCTCCAAACAATCCCCAAACGCCCCCACCCCCGGCAACACCATCGCCTCAACCCCCCGCAACCCCGCCGGCTCCCTCACCACCCGCGCAGGAACCTCCAAGAAGCGAAACGCATTCGTCACACTCCCCAAATTCCCCGCCTCATAATCCAAAATGCCAATCATAACACCACTCACTCCCATCCAAACTTCCAACGATTGGAAAACCCGCGGCCCACCACTTCCAACCCTTGGAAAAAACGCGCCCAAAACTTCCAACGCTTGGAAATCCCAGCGCAACCCGCTTCCAACCCTTGGAAAAAAGACGTGCGTTTGCGCAACGCACGCCTCCGCGTTGTAGCCTACAGCATCCCCTTGCTCGAGGGAACCCCTTTAATGCGCGGATTCAACGTCACCGCCGCCAGC
>WBZO01005674.1_pt1 | contig 12542 bp, 13 predicted proteins | sample 5204261 | NCBI WGS metagenome assembly WBZO01 (sample SAMN12412400, study PRJNA552823) | activated sludge metagenome | isolation source: activated sludge from anammox sidestream of wastewater treatment plant... | place: USA: North Carolina | collected 2017-09 | reverse complement strand
TCGCTCAGGGAGAACAGTTCCAGGCGCTTCCGCGCGGCGTCTACAAGCGAATCGCTCTGCTGCTTTGATTCGCTCAACGGGTTGTCCTTCATGATCTCCCGGCTGCGGAGAGCAAGCAGGTATTCCCGCTGGCTCGCCAACATCTCCGGGCTGTACATCGTCAGCAGCGGCTGCCCCTTCTCGACGAACTTTCCGGTGAAATCGACGTATACCTTCTCTATCCAGCCGTCGATTCGGGTTTGAACCTTGGTGAATCGGGTCTCGTCCATTGAGACCTGTCCAACCGAGCGGAAGGAGTGGACCCCTGAGCTCGGAGTCACCTCTCCGAACTTCACGCCGATCATCTGCTGCTTTTCCGGGCTGACGCGAATCGTGCCCATCGGCATTGCCGCCGGATCGTTCTCGTAAACCGGCACGAGGTCGCTGCCCGTCTCCGGATTGACGCCCGGTTTATCCGACTTGAAGTTGGGAGCCTTCGGGTCGCTGTAGTAGAGGATCTTGCCGGCCGGCTTCTGGGCTTGCGCGCCGGCTGGATGTGATGAGTCGTCATCCGGCACCAGCTTCATGCCGCAGATGGGGCAGTCACCGGGCTTGTCGGAGTGATAGTTCGGATGCATCGGGCAGTGATAGCCCTTGGGCTTCGTCGTCGTGGATTCCGTGTGACTGTGCGGTCCATACCATCGGCCGTACCCGAAGCCGCCGACAAACCCGATGGCGACCAACCCAATGAAGAGAAAAAGGCGAAGAGTTTTCATGTTGTCGTTCCTCATTGGACCAGCGGACGCCCCGTCATCTCTTCGAGTCGGGCGAGCGCGAGATAGAAGTTCTGGAGTTCGTCGTAGTAGTTCATCTGGTACTCAACAACCGTGGTGTAGTTCATGAAGACGGTCAGGAAGTCGACCGTTCCGGTCTCGTATGAGGACAGGGAAGATTCCAAGGCCATACTGGCTTGCGGAATCACAGCCTTGTCATAGAGCTTCACGAGTTGCGACGCCGTCTCCGCCATCGAATAGTCATCCTGGATCCGGTAGTGGATTCCTTGATTGGTGGCTTCGTACGTCTTTCGAGACTGCGCCAGCGTTTGGGATTGTTCTGTTACGGCAGCGCGTTGTTTGCGGAAATAATAGAGCGGAATCTTGAAATCTGCCCGGAACATGTACATCGGGGCCATGCCGCCCATGTTGTAGTAGCCACCGTTCAGGGTGAAGTCCGGATAGTATTCTTTGCGCGCCATGTTGACCGCCAACTCAGAACGCTGGATCATCTTCTCGTCGCGGCGCAGCATCGGAGAATTCTCCCTCGCCGAGGTGTAAAGGTCCTGGAGTCCGGCGGGCAAATCGAACACTCGAAGATCTGCCGGCCGGCCAAAGGGCGACCCGGGTGCTCGGTTCACTAAGCTGTTGATCTCCGCCGCTCGGGCTCGTTTCTCACGCTCGAGCTGCACCCGTTTGGTTTCGAGGATTGAGATTTGCGTCTGCGCCTTGAAGATATCCTGCTGCGCTGCCTTCCCCACCGAGTACCGGGCCTCGGTGATCTTCAAGACCTTCCGAAGCAAGTCGAGGTTCTTAGTCAAGACGTCAGCGGCGGCGAACGCATAGGCCCTGCGATAGTACGCCTGCTTGATGCGCGAAACGACGCTGAGCTTCGTTTGCTCATACAGTTGCCACTCCGCCTCTGATTCCTTAACGGCCATATCCCCGGCCAGCTTCCGCTTGCCTGGGAAAGGGATCTCTTGCGAGATCATCACACCAATGTTGCTGGTGACCTCGGTGCCCAGCCCAGCGCCAGGCCAGGGTCTGCCACTGCTGTTGTATCCTGGCGAGAACATCGGATCGGGAAGACTGCTCACCTGACTCGGCCTCTGTCGCGAAGCCTCATAGCGCTTTTGCGCCGCTACGATCTCCGGGTTGTTGCTCAGGGCTTCGGCCAGGAGATCCTTGAGATCCGTCCGATCTGACTGCGCCCAGAGCCCGGAGGCGAGGAATGGCACGAGCAGAAGCGCCCGGCTCACTAGAGGTGATCTCACCGTGTTGTCCTTCCTGGTTGCCACTCGCCATCTAAAGGCACGATCGGTTCCAATTCGGTGAGGGGTGGGCCAACCTGTTCACCTGCAAGCTCTTATCGGTCGGCGCGGAGCGCCGTTGATCGCATTTGGCCGGCCCGAATTGGAGATTCTCGGACTCCAGTTGGACAATATTCGGCACTGGACAGTCGAAAACGGCGGCCACCGCCGGTGTGACTAGGCGTAAGCGTATGGAACTATGCCGGTTAGCGATCTGGACAAAGAGTGGCGGTGGAAGTGCTGATCCAACTGCTTGGAGTATTGATGAATTCGAAGCGCATCTTCCTTGGCCGCCTTGCGCCGGCGTTGTGGCTCCTCACTACGCTTTCAGCGCCGACGCTGTTGGGCGTGGAGGGCATCCCTCGATGGGAACACGTGCTAAATGAAGTGCTCGACCGCGCCGAGCAGGAGCAAAGGTCCAGGGATAGGACTAGTCCGCGAATTCTGGCTATTCCGGATCGAGGCGCTCCCACGTCGACGACTGGCAATCGGGAACTTCGTCCCGACGTCGATGGCTTCGTCCGCTATTTTCGAGGCTCGGGTGCAAATCACTACCGGGCGTCAGTGAATCGGCTCCAGGCGTACCGTTCGATGATCGCCCGGGTGCTTCAAGAGGAGGGGCTTCCGCCGGAAATGATGTGGATCGGACTTGTTGAAAGTGGTTACGACCCGGGCGCGAGATCGCCCAAGAACGCGCGCGGGATCTGGCAACTGATGCCGGAAACGGCCGCGACGTTTGGGCTCACCGTCTCCCCGCGGGACGAGCGAACGGACCCGGAGAGGTCCACGAGGGCAGCGGCACGCTACCTCAAGTTTCTCTATGGCCGGTTTGGAGACTGGGCACTCACGCTGGCTGCCTACAACGCTGGCGAGGCGAGGGTTCGAAACGCCATTGAGCGAGTGCAGGATCGCGACTTCTGGCGCCTCGCAGCACTCGGCGTGCTGCCGCGCGAAACCCAAGCCTATGTACCAGCTGTTCTGGCGGCGCAGTTCCTCGGGGAAGGCTCCACGATGGAGAATGAACTAAACGCATATGGCGACACAACCAAACGAGCGGCCAAGATCGCACTCGCCCCTTTCTCGCTCTCGCGTTGATGCCGATGCGCTGGATGAGGTGACGCGGAGTATGGATAGCGAACGTCCGACATTGAATTGGCGGGCCATTGCCCTAGTACTCGCAGGGATCGCGCTGACCAGCGCGGGCCACTACCTCACGCCTCGCGACATGAGGCTCTGGCACGGCATCTTTCAGCGGCTCTACTACCTTCCGGTCGTCTACGCAGCAATCGCTTTTGGATGGATCGGCGGCCTGGCGGCGGCCGTCGCCGCAGCCCTCCTCTACATCCCACACATCGTCATGATGTGGGGCCACGAACAACACTACGCGATGGAACAGTACGCGGAGATCTTCATGTTCCTCGCGGTCGGCATTGTGACCGGGGTGCTTTCGGATCGGGAGCGGAAACGACGCAACGAGCTTCAGATCACGGCGCGAAAACTGAGTCAGGTGTACCGGGAACTCCAGGACACTTTTGAACAGGTCAAGCGGGCCGACCGCCTCTCAGCGATAGGCCAACTGGCGGCAGGTTTAGCGCATGAGATCCGAAATCCTCTGGCGAGCATCGACGGCGCCGCCGAGGTGCTGGACGTGGCTGACGAGCGGCCCGAGTTGCGGAAGGAGACGGTGAGCATCATCCGGCAGGAGTGTTCTCGCCTGAACCGGCTTCTGACGGGTCTGCTGGACTTCGCGCGGCCCCGCCGCCCCGAGTGGCGCGAAGTGGAACTCTGCCGGGTGATGGACTCGGTCATCGATCTGGTGAGCCACTCCGCAGGGAAAGGCATCCGGTTCCACAAGGAGACGCCGCGCGAGATCCTTCGACTCGTTGGGGATCAGGAGCAATTGACTCAGGTGATGCTCAACCTGACTCTCAACGCCGCCCAGGCGATGCCAGAAGGTGGCGATGTCTGGCTGACGGCACGTCAAGACGAGGATGGCATCATGATCCAGATCAAAGACCAGGGGGCGGGAATTCCCGAGGAGAACCTGGACAAGATCTTCGACCCGTTCTTTACGACAAAGGACACGGGGACCGGCCTTGGGCTTTCGGTGGCTCACCAGATCGTCACACAGCATGGAGGGACCATCATGGTGAGCAGGAACCCGGATAAGGGTACAACATTCAATCTGTTCTTTCCGCAATCGCGAGGTGATCTGGCATGATTGGCAAACGAATTCTGGTCGTGGACGACGAGGAGAACCTCCGCCGGGTCACTCAGTTGAAGTTGCAGCAGGCGGGCTACGAGGCCTTGACCGCGAGCGATGCTTCGCAGGCTCTGGACGTCCTCTCCAAGCATCCCCAGGACCTCGTTCTCACGGATCTCAAAATGCCAGGAATGTCGGGCATCGACCTGCTGCGGAAAGTCAAGGAGGAGTACCCCGAGGTCATCGTCGTAGTCGTGACGGCGTACGGCACCATTGAAAGCGCGGTGGAGGCGATGCGCCTGGGGGCGTACGACTACATCATCAAGCCGGTCAATTCCGACGCCTTAAAGCTGATCGTTTCCAGGGCCTTGGAGCATCATCGGCTCCAGGAAGAAGTCAGAAACCTCCGCTCCGCAATCGACCGCAAGTTCGGATTCGAAAATATCGTTGGCCAGTCCAAAAGCCTCCTGACGACCTTGGACAACGCCTCGCGCGCTGCCCAGAGCGACTCCACCGTCATGATCCGTGGCGAGACGGGCACCGGCAAGGAACTCCTGGCGAAGGCCATCCATTTCAACAGCCCCCGTCGTGAGCGGCCCATCATCGTGATCAATTGCGGTGCGATCCCCAAGGAACTACTGGAATCTGAACTGTTCGGACACACCAAGGGCTCATTCACCGGGGCGCTGGCCAACAAACAGGGCAAGATCGAGATGGCCGATCAGGGCTCTCTCTTCCTCGATGAAATCGGCGAGATGCCCCTGGAACTGCAGGTGAAGCTCCTCCGGCTGATCCAGGAGCGAGAGATCGAGAAGATCGGGGCGGCGGCTCCGACCAAGGTCAATGTCCGCATCATCGCGGCTACCCATCGGAATCTTCAGGCCATGGTCGAGGACGGTACGTTTCGCGAAGACCTCTATTATCGGCTCAACGTGATCCCTTTGACGCTACCTCCGCTTAGGGAGCGCCCCGACGACATCGCAGAGCTGGTCGCCATCTTCTTCGCGAAATTCAAGGAGCGCCTCAATCGGCCTGGATTGAAACTACCCCCGTCATTGCTTCCGTATTTCTCCACGTATCGATGGCCCGGCAATGTGCGCGAACTGGAGAACGTCGTCGAGCGCTTCGTAGTTCTGTCGCCCGGGGACGAGGTGACTGTGACCGACCTGCCCGACTTCCTTGTGCGGGAGCGGCCGGCAATGGAGGCCATCCGTCTGGAGTTGCCACCCCAAGGAATCAGCATCGAGGCTGTCGAGCGAGAACTTGTTCTCCGTGCGCTCCAGCGCTTCAACTGGAACCAGACCAAGGCGGCCGAATGCCTTGACATCAGCCGCAAGATGCTGATCTACCGCATGGAGAAGTTCAACCTCCGGAAGGATGACTGAATAGGTACCGGCTGAGGCGGACCATCTAAACCGACACTCCCTTTGCTCCCCGTGTCGCGACTCAACGACTCAACGACAACTTCGGCACGCAAGTTGCTGCATTACTTTTCACGATGAAGCTCAAGACAAAAGTGCTACTCGCAAGTTCCCTGGTTGTCCTCGGGGTCCTTGGAACTGCCGAATGGATCGGCTTCCGGCAAACGAGCCTGTTCCTGAATGCCCACGAGACTAATATGGCAACCGAGATGAACCATGGGCTGGCATTGGCGGAACTGCGGCAGGGTGGTCAAGTTCTCCTTTCGCGACTCGCGACATTGCACCTAATCCACGGAATTCTGACCGTAACGGCTCTGGTCGTGGCGCTGAACATGGTCTGGAGTCGAACCGTGTTGGGGCCGTTGACTGAATTGCTGCGCCACATCAACTACATGAGGCGCGGAAACTGGCACACCCCAGTCCCGGTTCGCAGCAGAGACGAGATCGGCGAATTGACGGCGGCGTTCAACGATCTCGGCGGGCAACTCACTATGACAGTGCATCAGTTTGCTGCGACTTCGAAGCTGTCGGGAATGGCCCTCTTGGGACAGTCACTGGTGAGAAAGGCGGTGGCGGCCGCAGATCTCATACGCGCGTCCGAACGCAACGTGGGCAGCTGCGAAGTCTGCGTTGACGACGCGAACCGGGCGCGCCTCGACCTCGCAGCCAAGCTACTGGACGAGATCCCTGTGTTGTTCGAGCAGGAGTTTCAGCGTGAACTCAACCTGCAGTCGATTCGACCGGCTCCGGGTTCGCCGGAGTTGCCGGACGTCAAGGTCGATGTTGCCGAAGCTCCTCACGGCACTCGATAGCCGGTACGAGCGTAGATCTGATAGGACCGTGGAGCCGCTGGCAGCTTCACCCGGATTCTCCGCCATTTTCCCGGCACTGCCGGCGGCGTTGGACGGTAGCCCAGCAGATACCTGTCATGCAACGACAATCCCATTGTCGCAGCCAAGCCAGGCAACTCGCCGGCGTCACCAACCATGTGGTGCTCTCCTCCGGTCATCTTCGCGAGGTCCTCAAGAATCTGAGGTCCCCATGTGTCCCGCATGCCTGGCCCGCGGTCATGGATTCCCAGTGCGTGAATCTGAATCTCCGTTTCTTCAACGACTCGCCGCAGTTCGCGTTCGGAAAAGCGGCTGTGATTGTCCTCTCCATCAGAGACCACAAGCAACACCCTGCGATCATTCCGTGCCTTTCGCATCGCGCGAACTGCAATAGCCACGGCATCGAGTAGAGCCGTGCTGCCGTTAGGCTGCGCAAAGAGAAGTTCATTGAGGATGGCGGTATCGTCGGAGGCGAATTCGGTCCGCTGTTGGGCTCGATCGCTAAACGTCACCAGGAAGACCTCATCCTGCACCTCGATGTACCGCAGGAACTCTCGAACTGCCGATCGCGCCTTCGCAATCTTGTTCGTCATGCTCCCGCTGAGGTCGAACACGATGCCGATGGATACTGAGGCATTCTCGTGTGAGAACGACACGATCTCCTGAAGAGCCTTTTCGTCCGTCAGGACGAAGTCTCTCTTATCAAGACCGAGGACAGGTTTGCCAGAGTTCTCAGTGACGGTAACAGGAACAAGCACAAGGTCGGCTGTGACGCGAATTGTCGCCTCGGGAGAATCTCGTTTCGCGCCACGCGGGCTCCTCACCGGCTGCGCAAGCAGAGTGAGCGTGGTCACTGCGAAGATCGGGAATAGGAACGATACGCGCACCGCTGGTTCTTCCAGCAGGACTGATACCACAACTCGCCGAGTGGGTCGACGTGGGCCAAGTGAAGGCCACTCGCCCAATCACGGGCCGTCGCCGGCCGGCGAGTTGGGTCGCGACGGTCAGAGAACATCCGTGCACCTCGGGCGAACTTGGAACTTGTCGAACTGGCCGCGAGAACCATAACAATCGAGTCTTGATTCCAGATTGAACTGTCCAAAATTGCGCAATCGGTGTACTGCCAGGAACAGTCGTCGGGCACAACGCGTTCAAACTCCGCCCGTTAATGCGACATGGAGTGGTCGTATGCCTCGCAACTAGTTGACATCGCACGATATAAGATCGTCGCCCCCGAAATCCCACCGGGCAACTTCGATTGGGCGCCGACGTGCAAACTCATTTCCGTACGGGAGAAGAGGCAAAGATGCCAGATCGGATACCACTCCTCCAGTCCGATGCATCTTCCCTCGCTCTGGCTTCGTACTCTTACGTCGCCGGAGCTTTGCCAGGTGGCCGGTAACCTCCGAACCGGCCGCCTGGCCCTTTGAACGGAGGAGAACGACTGCACTTTGGAGTATATGTATGATGCGTTCAGCCATTCTCCTTTTCGCCGCTGCGATCCTAACGTTTCAAGAACCAGCGCTGGCTTGCGAGCCTCGCGGCAAGAAGTCGGTCCGGATCGAGGGTACGGTCGAGTCGGTACAGCAAGGTCAAATTGACATCTCGGTCGGTCGCCGCTCCGAGTCGCTGCTAGTTTCGGAGCGGACCCGAATCCTCCAGAGCGGTGCCGAGGTCGATGCGTCGGCGCTGCGGGCCGGAGACCGAATCGTAGTGCAGGGCGTTCGGCTTGGCTCTACTCAGATCAAAGCCCGCGAGATCCGAACCGGTGGCCAATCTGACAGAGCCCCGATGGGTAGCGCCCCGGCGTCGGGTGGACATAAACATTGATCTCAGATGGGAGAGGCGCTTGATGACTCGCCAACAATTCCTCGTTTCCATTCCATTCGCCGCATCGGTGCTCAGTGGTGCTGAGGCAACCAGAGAGGCACCCGAACTCTCACTTGCCGACGCGGCCGGCAAACCGTTCCGGCTAAGCGCGCTGTGTGGCAAGATTGTCGCACTCGAGTTCATGCTCACGACGTGTCCGCACTGCCAGAACACGGCAAAGCTCATGAGCCGGCTGCAACGCGAGTATGGCCCCAAGGGCTTCCAGGCCATTTCGCTCCCGTTCAACGACGATGCAGTCGCCGCGGCGCCAAGGTTTGTCTCCGAACATGGCGTGACCCACCCCGTCGCGGCCATTCCGAGAGAGCGGGTCTATGAGTTCGCCCAGTTGTCAACCGTGATGCGGCATTCGGTGCCGATCATGGTCTTCGTCGACCGGCGGGGCAGAATTCGAGATCAGTTTGAGGGTGACGCCCCGTTCTTTCAGAACGAAGAGGCGAACTTCAGGGCGAAGATCGTTGAGTTGCTCAAGGATCCGCCACTGAGACAGGACGGAAGCCGACCGTCAACCCAACGCCCCCCGGCCCGGAGTATCAGCGCGCTGCGCCTCGGCGCCTTTACGGAGGCGCGATGAGCTTTCGCCGCTTTCCGGTGGTCCTCGTGATGCTATCCCTTTGGCCACTCGCCAAGGCGGAGCAGAAACAACCATCAGAGCAGTCCCCGCTACAATCCAAACCTGCTCCCAAGGAGGATTGTTGTGTCCTGGAGTTGACTAGTCCTGCCAATCTCGCTTCTGGAGAAAGGGCTAGGACGCCTAAGCCCCAGCGCCACGTGGAGGGGAACGCAGCGAGCCGAATCCGCGTGATCATCTACGAGGATCTCCAATGTCCGGATTGCGCCGTATTCCGGAAAGCGCTGGACGAGACGTTGCTTCCACGCTACGGCGCAGTGGTGGCGTTTGAGCATCGTGACTTCCCACTCCCCAAACACTCGTGGGCCAAGGAGGCGGCTGTTGCAGCTAGGTATCTTCACGACCTGGACCCCGGAGCCGCTGCAGAATTCCGCCGGCGGGTTCAAGGGCGGATCAGCGAGATCAACGCCCGCGGCTTCCGCGCCGAATTGAGCGCATTCTGCCGCGACAAACGCCTTGATTCTGAGAAAGCGCTGGCCGCCCTAATGAATGATTCCTACAACCGCGCAGTCGACGCGGAGTTTCGAGAGGGTGTCGCGGCGGGCATCCGCAGGACACCAACCGTTGTAGTGGCTGGCAAGTCGTTCGTCGAGACCATCGACGTCAGCGAAGTTCAGAAGGTTCTCGACGCGCTGGTTGGACAGCCTCACGAGAGTCACCAATCAGAAAGGAAATAGCACAATGCAACGAAGATACTTAGCCGTTTTGTCCCTGGCCGCCCTACTGCTCCCCGCAGCGGTCCTGGCCTCAGACGCTCGCAAACCGAAGGAGGAAAAGTCCAAGGGCGAGATCCTCTCGGTCGGGGAGGATCGTCTGCAGCTCAAAACGAAGAAGGGCGCTGTCACGGTCCTGCTGACGAAAGAGTCACGAATCACCATGGGGAAGGCGGAATTGCCGACCGCGGCTCTGAAGCAAGGCGCGAAGGTGACCGTTGTGGGGACCCCGCAACCGAACGGCGAGATCATCGCGCGCGAGATTCAGCTACCTTCTCCGGCTGCTCCCGCCCAGATGACCATGCCATCAGGGCACAGCGGACACTCTCACTAGGAGGCGTGAAAGAGACTATGTCCAAGCACCAACAAGCAAGTCCACAATCCATACGGGAACAAAAACGTGCTGAGTTTTCGGGCTCGCGACGAGCCGACACCAGACGCAAGAGAGTCCTACTCGGGCTGATCGTAGCCGCCCTTGGCGTCGGAGGGTACTTCGTCGGCGGCAATTTGAATGGACAAGCCACGCAGGCGAAACCGATCAGCGCTGCGCCTGGGCCGGCGGCAGTAAGGATCCCGCTTGCCGATCTCGATGGGGGCAAAGCAAAGTTCTTTGAGTACAAGACGGCGGACAACAAGAGCATTCGATTCTTCGCAATGAAAAGCTCCGACGGCGTCTATCGGGCGGCGTTGGACGCGTGCGATGAGTGCTGGGCGGCCAGGAAGGGCTATGTACAGGATGGAGACGACATGATCTGCCGCAAATGCGGGCGGCGCTTCCACTCAGCAAAGATCAATGAAGTGTCCGGCGGGTGCAATCCGGTGCCTTTGACTCGCGCGGTCGCCGATGGCCACCTTGTCATTACGGCCAGCGATCTTCAGGCCGGCAAGTCCTATTTCTAGCCAACGGGATGACAACTGACTATGCGGATCAGCACAATCGCTTTTGCGAACCTGCGGCGCAGGAAGGGGAAGGCATTCTTCCTTGTGTCCGGGATAGGCATCGGCATCGGAACAGCAGTAGCCCTGTTGAGTCTCAGTGGTTCCCTGCGGGAAGAGATCGGCTCGCAGATGGACCGATTCGGAGCCAACATCGTTGTGACGCCCCATTCCGACAGCCTTGCTCTAGACTACGGCGGCGTCTCAGTCGCAGGTGTGTCCTTCGATCAGCATCAGCTCTCGAATGACGATGCCGCGGGCGTTCGACGGATTCCCTATCGCAAGCGGTTGAGCGTAGTGGCGCCGAAGCTGCTAGGCACGGTCGATGTGGATGGCCGGCGAACACTCGTCGCAGGTGTCGACTTCGCCAGTGAACTACGGCTCAAGAAGTGGTGGCGCCTCGTAGGCCGGGCGCCCGAATCGGCCACTGACGTCCTACTTGGATACGACGTAGCCCGCGCCGTGTCCGCAATCGAGCCATTTCCAGGGACCTCCGCCGACGCCGACAAAAGCTCGGCCCATCATTCCGCCGCACCGGAAGAGTTCCGCATCACGAAGGAGCGGGTCACCATCGGGAGCCGCGAACATCGAATCGCGGGTGTCATCGGTCAAACTGGCGGGCCTGAAGACCGCATGGTGTTCGCCCAACTCAGCCAAGTACAGGATCTGCTAGGCCGGCCAGGTCAACTGAGCGTTATCGAAGTGAGCGCGCTCTGCAAAGACTGCCCCGTCGAGGATATTGTCACCCAGATCCGGAAGGAACTCCCGCACGCGAACGTTTCGGCAATTCAACAGTCGGTGCGGGCGCGCGCCGAAGCGGTGGACCGGCTGTCACGATTCTCCTTGGTTGTGTCGGCAGTGGTCCTCGCTATCGGCGCGTTGATGGTCTTCACGACAATGATGAGCGCGGTCGTCGAGCGGACCAAAGAGATCGGCGTGCTTCGGGCGATCGGTTTCCGCCGCACGCACATCATCAAGGGCCTCATGATCGAAGTTGTGATCATCAGTGCCGCTGGAGGCATCGTGGGCTGGCTCGCAGGTTTGTTGGCCAGCCGGTTGGCACTGCCATATTTCACCGAGGCCGGAGCGCAAATCGAATTGCGTGTGTCGCTGGCGGTATTGGCGATCGCAATCGCGATGCTCACCGGCATCGTGAGTAGCGTCTACCCGGTGATTCGCGCTTCGCGCCTGGACCCTTCTGAAGCAGTGCGATACGTGTGAGGGAGCAATCAATGGCTTTCGTGGCTGTCGAGAACATCAGCAAGACGTACAACGACCAGGGTTCCAGAATCGGGGTGCCCGTCCTGCGTGACGTCAGTGCGGAGATCGGCGAAGGGGAGTTCGTCTGTTTGATGGGGCCGTCTGGTTCCGGCAAGAGCACTCTCTTGACGATCCTCGGCGCAATGAACCATCCATCACAAGGGCGGCTCGTCATCGATGGAATAGACGTGTATGCCCTCTCCGATGAGCGGCGTGCGGATTTCCGCGCGCAGTACCTCGGATTCGTGTTTCAGCAGCACCATCTGATGCCGTACTTGAATGCCATCGAAAACGTGATGCTTCCGCTGGCGACGCTTCCGCTGGCGGCCATCGAAAAGCGGCGGAGAGCACTCGAAGTGCTGGAAAAGGTCGGTCTCGCCAAGAAGTGGTCGCGCATGCCCAATCAGCTTTCCGGTGGAGAGCAAGGAAGGCTTGCCATCGCCCGAGCGCTGGCGAATGAGCCGCCTCTTGTTCTCGCCGACGAACCTACGGGAACTCTGGACACCAAAACCGGCGATGAGATCATGAAGGTCCTTCTGGATCTGAGTGCGCGAGGCCAGACCATCTTCATGGTCACGCACAACCCTGCCAATGCCGCG